>Ga0265303_10000156_pt1 | contig 33570 bp, 56 predicted proteins | sample Helome_2_FD_192494 | JGI IMG/M metagenome (GOLD analysis project Ga0265303, IMG submission 192494) | Marine sediment microbial communities from subtidal zone of North Sea - Hel_20160317 (Illumina Assembly) | ecosystem: Environmental > Aquatic > Marine > Subtidal zone > Sediment ... | reverse complement strand
ACGCTGGACCGCGAGGCTACTGCAACCCGCAAGGATCTTGTTCTCAGGGTGGCCGCTGAAACGACGATGAGAACGCCGGCGATAAATCGGCGCTTGAAAGTTGCCAGGCGCACTACGCAAGAGGACTTAACGGCAATCATAGAAGCCAGTCGAGCCGGGGTGCCCATCAGCGAGTACAAGCCGAAAACCGCGCGGCGCAAAGTCGAGGTCCGCGCGGATATTTCAGCAGAGGCAGGCGAAGGCGTTCGTACTCTCAAGTACGGGTTCCACCCGCGCGGCCATCCTGTCAAGAAGATATTGGAGCGGGTGCGCGTCGGCGGCCGGCGCGTCGGCCGCTATCCGCTTAAGACGGCTTACGGGCCGAGTGTTGCAACGCACGTCGAAAAGCTTTGGCCGGAGCAGGAGCCCGTGACCGCCGCCAGGGTGGTGGCCACATACCGGGCCGAGTTCGCTATCGAAGTTGAGCGCAGGCAACGGCGGCAAGGACAGTCTGCAAGATGAGCATTGTCACGCTGGACATCGTGGCGGAGTTGGAGGAAAGATTGTCTTCCATCCGGGTCGGCAACGGCTACTACAGCAACGCGGGGCTCGCAATCTACCGCGGCCGGGTTCAGTTCGATGCGCGCATCGACCCGAGCACGGGCAAACCTCGCGGAGTGTTTCCATCAATCTCGGTTCGCATGCTGGAAGGTTCGCCGCGCGACCCGGACTACAGCAGTAGGCCGCGCGCGGAAACCAAACGAGGCTATACATCACTTATCGAGATTGCCGTGCGCGATGTCACGAACATCGACAACCCGCAAGATCGCGGGCATGAGCTGCTCGCGGATGTCTGGCGGGCATTGAATTTGGAAAGGCCGGTATTCGGTACGCGGCCTATCGTACCAGAGCGATTCGTGATCGGAGATCCCGAGCCGGAAACGGCGTCGATCACGGTCACACAGGCGCTCACGGTTGAATTTCATTTGATTTTCGGAGAGCAATAATGGCTTGGTTAGGTGCTTCGGTAGTACGCGGCGAGCAGGATCTTTGGGGTTTACTGTTCGATGGCGATCTCAGATTCAAGCGCAGCGTCGATGGCGTCTGGGGACCGCTGCTGGGTCCATTCAACAACACGCGATTTGCACTGATCCCGCAAGAGGGCGAATCGGTCAACCGGACAAGCCGCATGCGTGGCAGTTCCGGCTCGAATCTGTCAACCATCCGGCGTGCGGTGCCTACCCAGTTCGGCATGGCCTTCGACGATGCAGGTCAATCGGCTTTCGAGCTTGCGCTGCGAGGTAGTTCGTCGGCGCTGGCGCAAGTTGCCGGAACGGCAACAAGTGAAGTTATTGCCATCGACCAACTGGGCGGATGGTACGCCCTGGCCAACAAAAAGCTGGACGCGGCGCCTACTTTCACCGGGACCGGCGGCACGCCTGCCCTGGTTGTGGGAGACGGGGCAACGGACGATATCCGCACGGAAATAGATCTCGAATCCGGCTATTTTTTCGTGAACGCCGCCGCGGCCAATATAACCGCGGATGATAATATCGAAGCGACTTACGACTACGGCGATCTGGCCGGATACCAGATGGAGGGTGACCAAATCGGTCAAAGTGTGATCTATGCCGAGTTCGTGGGCGTGGCCGAGGGCGAGGGCATCGGTATGAGAATCACTATTCGATCCGCAAACGTAAGCGCAACCGGTGAACTCAACACCATCGGCGATGAATTCCCCACGTTCGACTTCCAAGGGGAAATGAGTACTCCCAGTGGACAGGCCGGGCCGTATCGGCTCGAATGGTGGAATCTCTAACCCGAATTCGAGCATAGCGCCGCACAGACATGGCCAACCGCATTCAACTACGCATCATACTGACAGCGTATGACCGCGCTACCCGTGTTCTCAATCGGGCTTTCGACAGCATCAAGTCGAGCTTTGCCGCGGTCGGGAAGCTGGCCGTTGCGGCGGTGGCTGCTCTCGGCGGCCTTGGCGCCGCATTCATCTCTGCGATCAACAGTTCGCGCGAGTTCGAGGCGCAACTATCGCGTAATCGATCGATTCTCACGGGTACTCCCGAATCCATCGACGCGGCGATGGAAGCCGTCACGGCCGCGGCCGAAAAGATGGGTGCGGAAACGCAGTTCACGGCTACGCAAGCAGCGGCGGGATTGGAGGTTCTGCAACGAGCCGGGCTGACAGCAGAGCAGGCGATAGCCGCGCTTCCCACTGTTCTGAATACCGCTATAGGCGCGTCCAGCGACTTGGCAACCGCCTCGGATCAATTGCTCGGCGTGCTGGCCAATATGGGGGTGGCGGTCTCGGATATCGGGCGCGCTGCCGATGCGCTTACGCTTGCCGGCGCAAAAGCCAACACCAACTTTGCGGAACTGGCGGCGGGCATCAATGTCGGCGGCGCCGCCGCGCTGGCGTTCGGTAACGATCTCGAAACGGCAACCGCGTTTCTAGCGAAGTTGGCCGACGGCGCGCTGAAAGGCGCGGAAGGCGGGACGGCGTTACGCAATCTCTTCAACGAGCTTTCCAACGACCTATCCACGGCGTCGAAAGTGCTGCGGCAAGCGGGGGTCGATACAAGCAACCTCGGCGAAGTTCTTGAGTTTTTGGCGACCGATACGGACAAGGCGAGCCAAGCCTATTTTTCATTTACGGCCGAAGCGCGCCGGGCGATCGACATTATCCGCAGTCAAGGCGGCATCGATGCCGTAGCCGAACTGGCTGCCGTTCTCCGCGGGGCGGAAGGCGCGGCCAAGGGCGCGGCAGATGTCATGGGGGCCAACCTCAACGGCGCGCTTGCGGCTTTGGGTAGCGCGTGGGATGCGTTACAGCGATCCATCGCCGGTAGCCGCGTGCTTGATGTACTGACCGAGCAAGTCAAAGGCTTATCGGATTCGCTATTGTCGCTTGTCCAGTCCGGGCAAATGGACCGGCTGCAAACAGTCATCGTCGAAGGATTCCGGGAGATGGGACAGGCGGCAAGGGATTTTTTCGCCGAATTCCGCCCGGAGGAGATAGCAACCAGGGCGGCGAATGCACTTACCGCAGTCAAGGATGCCCTAGCAGGCATCGGAAAAACAGGCCGCGCTATTGCCGCTACTCTATCGCTTGTTTTCAACGGCATGCAGGCGACAATCCGCACCGTATCCGCAAGCGTCCTGGGCGTGCTGGCGACTTTGAACGAAAACATCGCCGGCGTTCTTTGGGGAATGGAACAGGCCAACCTGGCCAGCGCGGAAGCGGTTCAAAGGTTTGCCCTGCGTGCTGAAAACCTTCGGCAGACTCAAAAAGACTTGGCGCGCGATGCCGAGCAGGATGCGGCAGATATCAAGGCAGCATGGGCTGATTTGCTATCGGCTTTCGAGGACGGGCCGGAAAGCATCCGAAAAACTCATGATGCCGTCGATCAATTCGCCGAGGCGGCCGAGCTTGCTTTTGCGGCAAAGGTAAAGCCAGCCGTCGAAGGCGCGGTGAATCAAGTTGTCATCTTGACCGAGGTCACGAACGAGGCAGCCGACGGCGCTTTCAACCTCGGCAAAGAATTCGAGAATGCAGGGCTGCAAACGCAAGCGTCGTTGGATGCCGCGGCGGTGCAAGCGGAGATACTCTTCGACCGCACGCGCGAGAGCGGCGCGGCCATGGAGGATGTTGTAAGTGCCGCCGAAAACCTGGTAGCGGCACAAAAAGCGGCCGGGAAAGATGCCGACCTGCTGGCGAAGGCTTATATCGATTTGTCCGGGAATGCCGACGGCGCGGCTGAAAGTGTGCAAGCATCGACGAAAGCGGTCAAGGATCAGTCCGATGCTCTTGACGGGTTGAGTGAAAAAGGTGACGACTTCGCAGGAAAAGCCGAAGCTCACGCCGGCGCGTTCGGCGGCTTCGTTCAAGCTGTCATCGGAGGCATTTCCGATCTATCGAATAAAGCATTATCGGTGTTCATGGGGGTGGATGACGGGCTTAGTCGGGTATCGGATCGTGTAGCCGATGCGCAATTCGCGCTTGATCGATCGGTCGATATTTTGCGAACAAACGTATTTCGGACTACGGCTGGCGGTGCGTTTCTGGACGGGTTCAATGATTGGGTGTTGGCCGTCAACAAGCTCCACGTCGAATTCAACACCGCGGCGTTGCGCGTCGCCAAGTTCGAGGACGCACTACTCAAAGCCCTGCAAGGCGGCACGCTTCAAATGGGCTTGCTCAATCGAGCGACGAAAGCGGCCACTTCGGCGCTCTCGATTATGGACGGGTCTCAGCTTGAGCCGTTGCGGCGCATGATTCGGCAAATTCGCGGAGATGTCGAGGATTTGCGTAATGATGTGCTGCAAGCCGGCAACGATCTCGAGATCGAATTGGCCAAGGCCAGGGGCGATGATGCGTCGGTTCGGCGTCTGGAACTGGAACGCGAAGAGCAGGAGCGGTTGCTGAAGCTGGAAGAGCAGCGACGAGAAGCAAGGCGGCTTGACCAGCGCGACCTGGTACGCGAGCTTGACGACCAAATTGATAAGACGAAAGAACTTATAGCTCTGAAAGAGCGGCAGATACAAGAAGACGAACGCGAGACTCGCACACGGACAACTACGACCGATATCACACCGGCCGTACAGCCTCCGGTGGAAACGCGGGTTTATTTTCTGCCTATGGCCGAGAAGGAATTGCAAAATGCCGTGCTCAACGATCGAGGCATACGCATTACGCGCGAAAAGCTGGCGCGTGCGCAGGAGCTTAGAAACTGATGTCCGGGCCGCAGACGATGTTGCACAACGGTTTAAACCTGTTGCGCGAAATCACCCCGGTACCGCAGTCGGCACCCGGCGTTCGAGCGGCAGTCGGTACGGTGACACCGCTGCGACCTACCACGGCACGCACGGGCCGCGGCCGGGTGCGGTTGACCGGCGCTTATACCGGCCTGGCGGATACGCTTATCGATGTCGAAATACAAACCGGCGGGGCGACATCGCGCGCAGGGGCTCCCGTCTACCGCGGTGCCGGGAACGGCGATCTTCGAGACATCAGTGTTACCGGCGGGGCGACTGCGCAGACGATTACGTTCACTCTGATCAATCTCGGAACCGATGACCGCGGGGCTAGCGCGGAATTTTACGGCGTTGCGCTGCGCTCAAAACAAACCGGGGTGCCCGGCAACAGCATCCGCGTGGTTGTCGATCCGCTCAATCCGTCTGGCATCCTGGGTCCGTTGACCCGAGCATCGGGCGCCCGGTCGGCGCTGGTTGCATTGTCGGAAGGCGAGGAACGCATGGAGGGCAGCGGCTTCGATTTCGGCGGGCTGCCGCTGTTACCGGGGCGTGTTCTCGATCCCGCTACGCCGCGGATCGGGTTTGCCGGGTTTGCGCCCGTGTATCGGCAATACATGGCCGTGGAGAACGGCATACCGGTCTACTACTTGGATAAACCGCTTGCGTTCGGGGTGCCGGCGGGTACAGTCGTCGAGACCGTATCGGGAGCCGTCGAGGTTCAGGTGACGGACGGCAGCACGGTCGAAACGTACAGCGATACGATCACCCTTTATGATCTTTTGCGCCGGCTGCTGGGCAGCCAGTTGGTGGGCGTTGACGGGGTGGTGATCGAGGACTTGACGCCCGGCGGGATGGCTACGGACGAGTTTCCGCTACGCACCGCGGCCTATTCCGACCAGATCACCGGTGCCGGTAGCGACTACGCGAGTGAGATCACGTTGAATAATGTGGCCGTACAGTCGGCCGCCGGCACGGAATTGATTGAACTCGGGTGTATTGAAAATGAAACGGTCGGGGCTGAAGTCTGGACTGTGAAAGGCGCGTTATCGGGTGTTTTAAGTAATGCAACCACCTCCCGACTGTATAACGATGCGGGTAGTCCGATAGCGTTCTCGATTCCGAAGCAACTGCCTGCCGACGGTAAGCCGGTAGACGGTATCTGGGATTTAAAAACGCAATTTCTGGCGCGCGAACAGGGCCAGGGCATACCGAAAATTTGTCTTGATCGACCGCGCTTGGGTGGCAAGGCGGTCGCGAAAACGTTAACGCTGGTGTGGACCGAGCGCCCGCCGGCGGAGTGTACGTGTGAGGATGCCGTTGTTTTAGGGCAGCCATCCTCGCAGTGTTTAGGCATCGACCTGGAGGGCGAAGACGTGGCGAACCGACCCGCGTGGGCGCAGGCGGCACTTCAGCGGCTTACGGATTGGCACCGAGATTTTGCAAGATCCAACACGGAGATAACCGCGAACGGCGAACTACGCACGGCGGTTTTCGATTTGCAGTTGGCGGCCACCGCCTACGAAATCGTCCGAAGCGCGATCGAGCAACTCACGACCAATCCGGACGCGCTGCTGGATTATCCGACCTGGACGGCATCGACGGCGATCGAGAAATACGAGCACCGCGAGCCGTCCGTCCGCAACGATTATTTGTATGAGGCCGAAACGGCTGGAACCACCGCCGCATCCGAGCCGACTTGGCCTGTGGTCGAAGGTGGTACGGTGGTGGATGGCGGGGTGACCTGGCGTTTTGTCGGCAAGATCCCGACCGAACGATTGAACGCATTACAATCGCAGATCGAGACCGATGCGACCGCGCTTGAAGCCCTGGGTGCCGAATACGACTTGATCACCGGCACCGAACCGCCGCTGGTGGCCGCGACGACGGCATACACGGCAAAAACAAGTTTTGTGCGTAATGGTACGTGGGAGTACGGCGTGTGCCTGGTATCCGGGACTACCAATGCAACGGTTTCCGGGACGGAATCACTTGTCCGCGGGGTGATAGTCAGCATCGGCGGCGTACTGTTCCTGGGCCTGGGCGCCTTGCGCACCGGGTCGGATGACGACATCGACAACACGGCCGCGCGTGCCGACGAGCAAGGAATAAGCCGCGCGGTGTCGGAATTCGTCGCGCGCTGGCGAGGCGAGGCGGGGCAGGTGCTCGCCTATGCGAACATCGACCCAAAATTTGAGGCCGGCCTTGCGGGAGGCGAGTGCTGGCAGGACAATGGCGATTCTCATTACTGGGAGATCGAAGGAACCGCATATCTCCCGGTATTCAATGGCGTTTATTATCACAGCGCGGTGCGGCGTTTCGATCCGGATACCGGCCGCGAGATTATCGAAAGTACGCAAGAATTCGGCTTCGGGCTGAAGGTCGGGTGCATGGAAAGACTGCTTGTCGGCGACAAAATCATCGTCAAGATAGACGAGATCGAGCACAAAAAGACATACGTGATAGGCGACAAGATCGAAATAAAAATCGTAGCCGGGGCGCCGCTCTATCTGAAGGGTGGTATAACGGGCGACAACACTTACACGTTTTCGGCCGCAGGTAGCGCAGACGGCGCACTGCCGGACTATCCGGTGATCGATGGGGCCGAAACCCCCTATAGTCAAGCCGGGCTGACCGTGACATTTTACCGCGGCGGCATCCCAAACGCTCTAGGCGACCAGATCGCGCTGGAGATCGAGCAAGGCCAATATCGATGGCGACAAGATGGCGGCGCTTACGTTGTGCTCGCAGATATCCCGGATGCGCCCGTTGCGCTGGTTGACGGGCTATCGATCGCATTCGACGGGGGGGCAACGCCTTCCTGGGCCGATGGCGATCTGTATCAATTTCGAGCCAAACAGCCACACGCGCCAAATCATGTCAATGTGCCGAAACGCACCTGGCGCTGGGATAGTGCGGCGCCCGTATTGCGCTGGGATCTCGGCGTCGATACCGATATCGACGCCGTTGCCATTCCGGTTCATTCGTTGCAGCAAGGCGCGGCCGTCGTATTTCGCGGGCGCGATGCCGGTCTTGTGGATTTGTGGTCACAAGCGGTAACTTGGCGCGCAGGGGTGATGTTTTACTGGTTCGATTCCCCGCAAGCTTGCCGCTACTTGGACGTTGAATTGTCCGGCGCAGACGATAGCGCGCTTGCATGGGTATGGGCCGGTGACCCGCTGGTGACCGAATACGCGGCCGACGATGCCGATATTTCCCCGAGTTATCGGATGTTAGGGCAAACGGCAGGCGCGCAGCGCTATATCGATCGCGGGGCCGTCGGTGAATTTTCTTGGACGAACGGGCTTACGAAACCGGACGTGGATAACATCGTCGCCCTGCTGGATCACGTCAAGCAATCCGGCAATGAACCGATTGTGGCCATGCTGGCACCCGAGCCGGAACACGCGGATACATGGGCGGTTGTGCGGATCGAGGCGGACGCTGTGCGGGTGCCCGAATGGCATGCGCACGTAGATTTTAACCGCGCCCAACCGGGCAACAGTTGGCTGGCATCGATGTCGCTGCCGTTCGCGCCTTACTTCCATCAAGGATGATCTCGTGAGTAGCTGGCTTATCATCGAATCCGACCCGGTATCGGTCTACTATCGCGCGGGCGATCCGGTACCGGATGCGGGTACGGACAACGTACATGCACGGCTGCTGGCGCTGGGTGCTTCGGAATCGGCGGTGGCAGTTGGCGGTGGTGCTCCTGTGGCAAATCAGCAGATTCGCATCGATAACGCAGATGGCGAGGCGACTGGACTGTTCAGTGATCCTCCGCTGGGGCTGGGCGCTCGAATCGAGACCACAAACGGAATTTGGTGGCGCGGCGTTATCGATCGGGTAGATATCGGCGAAGAAATCGCCCTGGGGCTGGTGCAGTGATTGCCGCTCCGCTTACCGGACCGATTCCGCTGCGTGATTCCGTTATCCTGGACGCCTACGGCGAAGCGCGTCGGCTGCCGCATGGCTACGGGAAAATGACGGTTCGTCCGATCCGATACGACGATACCGGGCGGGCATGGTTGGTATTCGACCATGCCGCCGGGCCGTTGGTGTCGGTGACGCGAGATGATGAGCCTTATGCCGCCGCGGAACTGATCAATCGACCTGACTCGCAAGGGCACACGGTCGCGTTGCTCGAAACAGCCGACAATATCAGCGACGACGACGCGCTTGTCGTCACTGTACATGGCAAGCGGCATCCGGACAGCGGTGCGCCGGTAATCAATCCGGCCGACGTGCTTTGGGATATTCTCGCGAACATTTGCCGGCAACCGATCACGGAAACCGATTTAACCGACTTCAGGATCGCTTGCGCAACTGCCGGGCTTGCCGTTGCCGGAGTGCTGGGTGAAGGCAGTGCATTGAGCGCCCGCGCTTCGATCGATCAGATCATGACGAGCATCGGCGCCGTTTGGTCCGATGCGATGCCGGGTATCGCGCGCTTGTATCCCGTCGAGAGCCTCGGGAGTGAATCGGTTGGAACGATAACGCCGATGGCGATGGCGGAATCTGCCGCATCCGGTTGCGGATTGAGCGCGATAGCCACGCATCTGACATTACGGTATGACTACGACCACGCCGAGGGCGACTATCGCCGTTCGATTACTGTCCGGGCGCCCGAAGCAATCGAGCGTTACGGCGACGGCATACCACCGCGTATCATTGACGCGGCCTGGTTGCCCGATGAGCGTAGTGCGGCCGATGTCGCTACCCGATTGTTGCAATATTACGCCCGTCCTGTTTGGCGGACATCAATCGACTTGGTGGCGGATGCGCAACTCGGCGGGAGCTTGGATATCGGCGAACTTACAGCCGGTCTGGTACTGGACTTGCAAGACCCGGCCGCCGCGGTCACGGGGCCGCAGCTTATCGCGGATTGCCTGCTCGAAGAGCCCGACGGCAGTACCGGCGCCGCGATTGCCCTTGAGGGGCACAATACTCCGGCTCCGGCTGTCGAGATCGCGCAACGCTCAAGCCGCGTGGTCGGCAAATCGGGCGAAACGTTTGCCAGGTACCGCGACGGGGTTGCGGAGATAGTTGCGCTAGATGATGCCGGGCTGCCCATCCCGCAGGCGCTGGTGAGCGTCGGGAGCATGAGCAAGACGGCGGATGCAAATGGCATCGCGCGGTTCGTCGGCATCGATCCGGGGCTATACCGGGTGCGGATAGTCGCACCCGATGGCCGCGAGATCACGGCCGATACTTACCGGATAGGGCTGTGACATGCGCCGCTACGGCATAGCGGCACCAACCAGCGCGAATCCGGGAGCGGTCGGGGCGCTGGCGTTGCGCGTGCCGCCGTTGCCGATAGTTCCCGAGCCTGCGCCTGAGATCGATCTCGAAAAACTGCTCCAAGAGGCGTATGACAAGGGATTTAACGATGGTAGTGCCGGGGGGCCTGCACTTGGTTTCCTCGTCAACTGGTTCTGGAATGATACAGGAACAGAATGGGAGCTGACCGTCGAAGTCGAGAGCCTTGAAACCTTGCAGCCGGTCGGTGGAGTAATCGTTGAATTGCCTGATATCGGCGACAGCGAGGATACGCAAACAGATGGGCATGCCGTGTTTTACATGCCCTACGAGGATGCGGGGGAGCTGGAAATTTATGTACACGGTATTGCTGACACCACCGAATACACGGAAGATCCGACGGCATGACTACTCGCGTTGAGACAATCAAAACCTTGCCACACCCGTTGAATTTTCAGATTCACCGCGGTTCGTTTTTCGAGTTCGAGACCGTCGAGTTTTCGCGCGACCCGATAACCCCGGTTGATCGTACAGGTTGCACGGCGCGCGCTGGTTTGCGCGATACCGACAGCGCGGCAACGTTGCGGCTGTTCACCGTGACGGTCGCAAAAGTAACCGGGTCGCTGTCCGTTTACGACCCGGTAACGCGGCAAACGATCGATTTAGGGGTTGTAGATTATTGGCCGATAAAACTGGTGATGCCGTACACCGATACCAAGTCGATTGTCGGCGGCGTGGTTCCGTGGGAATTGGACATTATCGATTCTTCCGGGCGGGTACAAACCCCGTTCGCGGGCATTGTGACGACCACCGGGCAAGTCATCGCGGATGAGGATGTAGTGTAATGTCGGACATGTACGTGATTTATGAGACGGGTCAAGGGCCGGTCGGGCCTCCTGGACTTGGCGGGTCTATTCTTACGACAAAGGGTGATTTGCTCACCCGCGACGCAGCAGCCGAATCTAGACTCCCGGTAGGGGCGGACGGGGAAATGGTGTTTTCCGATTCCGCCGAAACCACGGGGTTGCGCTGGGGAGCGCCGCCGAGCGGGACCGGCGATGTCGGCGGCCCGGCTAGCAGCGTTGACGGTGAAGTGGCTTTATTGTCAGGCGTTTCCGGGAAATTGATTAAATCCGCTGTCGGTACAGGCATTGCCAAGCTTGCAAGCGGGGTGTTGTCAGCAGTAGTCCGTCTGGCCACGTTGGCCGAGCTGCCGCAGATTACTACCGCCCGCTTGATGGGTCGTACCACCGCCGGCACGGGCGACATGGAAGAGCTTGATAAAGCCACGGCGCTGGCGCTGTTGAATGTTGAGGACGGGGCTACCGTCGGTGGTGATGTCGATAGCGTCAACGCACTAACCGGCGTCGTAGTCCTAGACCCTGATGACCTAAGCGATACCACGACAACGAACAAATTTACGAATGCAGTCGATATTTCAAAGCTCTCGGGAATAGAGTCCGGCGCGACGGCTGACCAGACCGGCGCTGAAATTGCTGCGGCGATTGACATTGAAAACACCACCCCGAGAACTGCATTTGCTGCGGGTGACAAGTTGATGATCTGGGAGAGTGGCGTCGGTAATCGTCAGGTCGATTACGCAGATTTGCCCGGTGTGGGCGGCGGGCTGAGCAATATCGTCGAAGACACCACTCCGCAGCTTGGCGGTGCACTTGATCTGAACGGCAATAACATAACTGCCGCCGGGGCTGTTGCCATCGACCCGACCGAGATGAGCTACCTGGACGGTGTTAGCAGCAACATACAAGGGCAACTCGACAGCGCTGTTACGGATGCCGATTTTTCGGCTAACGGGCTCATGGAGCGAACGGGAGCGGGCACCTATTCAGTTGCGACCGTAACAGGTGCCGGTAAGGCGCTACTTGATGATGCGGACGCATCCGCTCAGCGCACAACCCTGGGTCTAGGCGATTCGGCCACTAAAAACGTCGGTGCGACATCCGCCGATGTCGCGGTCGGCGATATCGGCGTGCGTAAAGTGTCGGCGACAGCGACCACAGCGACCACCGCAGTTAGTCTCGCGTCGGCGGATTGGGTGGAGGTCACTCTTCAAACGGCTACGAGTGCGCTAGGATTTTCAAATGCGATCGACGGCAAGGGATACCGGGCGCGGATAAAACAGGATGCTACAGGCGGGCGTACAATCACTGCCGGGGCCGGGCTGAATGTCGGGAGTGATATCGCCCTGGGCGACTTTGCCACGGATGCAGCCAACGAGTGGGGTTATCTGGCTCTTATAGGAAGAGCCGACGGCGGCGTGGACTTGGCTAGTGAGCGGGTCGCCGGGTTTTCATGACGAGGAGATGTAAACAATGGCTATTTTGTTGGATATTGGTCACATTACCAGTGACCCCCGGTGGGGGGATTTTGTTACCAGGGTTACCGCAGCGGTAATAAATAAAATATCTGCCGATGTTATCGCCGAGGATGCGACGCCGGGATCGGTAAACGCCGGGATTTTATCGTGGTGCAAAGAAAATGCGCCGTCCCCAAAGCATGCGGGCAATCAAATTGTCTATTTTCTGATCGGCGCCGTGCCGACGGCCTCGATTGACGATATTTTCAATGCTCCGGACAACATTATCGAGAGCAACGTAGGAACGGCCGTCAATGTGCTTTATAAATCAACACCTTGATATCGGTGATATAAGATGACTATAACCGTAACCCGTGGGAGCGAAGTGGCTATCACTGTTACGCTCAACAGCTTGGGGATCGGTGCATATGTCGATACCAGCGCAATCCAGCCTGCTGCCGCTGACCTGGACCATCACGTGAGGGTTACTATCGCAAATGTTGCCGAGACCGGAAACGAGGTCATAGGTGTATCCCTGCTCGCGTCCAATGACGGGGTGGACTATACAACGTCCGAAGCGCACGGCAATACGAACGAGGTAGGCATCATTGATCTGGGCAGTAGCACAACAGATGTGGTCAAGGTTCTGTTTGTTGCGCAAGCATTCGGTGGATTTTTGCCTACATATTACAAGTTGCGCTTTTTCAACGATGCCGGAGTAGCGCTGGCCGCCAGCGGAAACAGTGCCGAATATCTACCTGTCGGATTGGATACGATATGATCGTTTCTCCTGCGCCTGTCCCTTGGACATCGCCACCGCCGCGCGGCGTCGGGCTGCGCCCGGATATTTTGCGCAAGTGCGACGGGGCCTATGTCGCGTTGAACGGGACCGCCGGGAATCTGATTTGTACCGATAATACTGCAAATACTTTCCTGCGACAGAACCCATCCAACCCCGGATATTTTACGCCGCGGGGGTTGCGGTTTTATTCGACGCACGGGGGAGATGTCAACGACGGTATCGAGCATGCCGAGACCATCAAAACCGCCCGCGGCAATTTGTGTACGCTGATTTTCAGGTTTTGCCACATCGAAAATACCCGGCTGCAATCGCTCCACCGGGCCGTAGGCGATGATAGCGAGGGGTATAAAATCGATCATAGCTCGAGTATGGTCACCGTCGGGTATGACGGGTTGTCAGGATTTAAATACTTGATAGAGGGTATCCCGATGACGCTCGTTGCAGGTCGGTATCATAATTTTGTGATTAGCACGGACCCGTTCCGGGATCTAATGTCGGTCGGGATTGATGGTAGGAATGCTTGGGATATTCCGGGGACGACTATCAGCGGCCAGGCATCGTATATTGGCGGTGGGTCCAGCATCCCGCTAAGCCGTCAATCAATTCTCGGCGGTGGTGGGTCCGTCAGCTTCACCAACTATTACAGCTTGCACGGATGGTTGCACCTATGGTGCATATTGCCGGGCGTGTTTTTTTCTCAGGTCGAAGCGACAGCCTTGAGCGCGAATCCCTGGGCTGTTTTTCAGCCTCGGCACCCGTCACGGGGAATTCTCATGAGCGCACCGGCTGGCCCTGCTCGCGTAAAAAGCGGAATGATGTTTGCTGCTTAGCCACCGGATTCGGCACCCGCGGCATATTGCGGTAAGCTTGATTATTGTACATAATATACTCATCCAACTCCTTCCTCTCAGGCTTCCCCTAGCCTTACCTTGACCACGGGCACAAACCCGTGGTTTTTTCTTTTCCGGATCTATTCCAAGATGCCAGGGTCCGCGTATTTCATCAGCCACCACTCTATTTTCGCGTTTTCCGGCAAGACCGTTGTGCCTGGCTCCAGCACGGGGCCTTTGTATTGAGCAACAACCAACCAGTCATCTAGCCCCAGCACTAGGTTTTGACGGTTGACGGGAAACGGTGCCTGAGCCACGTCGGCGGCTGCAAGCCATGCAATTTCCGGATGTCCGATGAAAGACTGCATCGGCACGTCGAGTGCGTCGGGATAATCCCCCGACAGAATCAGCCCGGCAGTATGCGTGCTGATTTTATAAATGCGCAGCAGGTTTCCGCACTTCGTCCTTAGCACTGCATCACTGAGCATGTGCAGTCTGAACTCTTGGGTTAAAAATATCATTGTTACTCCTTGCGTGTTCGGCCTGGCAATACCCGGGCGTGCGTTAATTTTGAGTAATGCTATGCTCAATCGTCGGCGATAGCAAACACTTGTTTTTGAGTAAATGATTGCTTATAGTGCGAGTATGGTGATTTTGGCGAAAGAAACAGTTGACGAGATCCGTGTGTTTTTATCGAGATATTCCCAGCGAGAGCTACAAGATATTGTAGCGCCTGGTTGTGGTGTTTCGTGGCACACTCTGCAAAAAATCAGAACCGGCAGCAGTATTGACCCGCTTACATCAACAGTACTTAAGATCAAGGAATATATGGAGCGGACATGAGCGACTTATTAAGCGTTGTCTTGATCATTGGCGTCGTTGTAGGTTGTTGGGCGCTGTTCAATTTGGTTTTTTTGGGGGCATTATCATGCGCTCTATTCCTCGGCATCGGGCGAGGCCCCGGGCGTGCGATTTTCTACGGGCGCGATACCCGCGGCAACCCGCGGCAGGGTCGGTGGCTAACATGACGCTTGGCCGCTGGTCTCGGGTGTGTCGAATGTCGCAATCCTCCTCCTTGTGGGTGATTGCCCGGCGGGTGGCCGCCGGGCTTTTTTTTGCAGCTCAATGAGCCGGCAGTCGGAACACTCATACGCCGGGTAAGCGGATGGTGACGGACGTCACACCCGCCCGGCTGCCGGCTCGCCAAACAGATGCAGTAAACATGGAAGAGAAAATAAGTAAAACATTCTTATCTATCGATGCTAAGTGCGGCCGCATATCGCGGCTAAATCTCGGCTGTGAATCTGCTCCCTCAACAGCGCGGGCAAGCACCGAATCCTTGTCCGGGATCTCGGGTAATGCGCTCATGATTCTTCGTTATATGTCATCTCTCGACGATCGCGGTCGGCGGAAGGTGTCGGCTATTGCCGAGGAGATCGGGGTCAATAAAACACTGGTTCGCAAGGCGCTGAAAGGCATGGTTGCCGGCGGGTTGATGCGATGTGATCGAATATCCGCGGGCAGGTTTGAATTCGCTGTTACGGACAGAGGTCTCGGGTTTTCGACCGAGGATATCCAATCCATGCGGGCAATTTTAGCGAGGAAGAAACAATGATTTTAGATCCGAAGCCGGCGGGAGGTGCGTTGAGGTTTATCTCCACTATCACCGGAGGGCTAGATGATGGACTCGCGTGGGAGTGGTATCCAATAGAACCTGCTCCGAAGCCGGCGGGAAAGAGAGGGGCAAGACCGTGTGATGTGAGATACACGTTATATCGTCAAAAAATGGCGGACGCTGGTTTTATCCTTCCATCTCCGGCGAATGGTCACGTCGACGCAATTATTTTTTTTATGCGGATGCCACACCTGTGGAGCGGTAGACAAAAGACACAATATGATGGTAAGCGTTTCCGCCGAGAAATGCCGTCGGTTACGCGTCTGCTGGAAGGGGTTTCGGAAATAGTCGGGATCGATTGTCGATTCGAGGACGTCCGGATATACAGGAGATGGGCAGCAATACCAGGTATTGCTATTGTCTGGCCAGAGAAGGGCAACAATGAGCGTATAGTGAGGGAAGTAAGATGTATGAAAACATAAGCATGGCGCGGCAATTGCCGTATGACGTTGGTGCTGCGATAGAGGACTTGCTGCACGTGGTCACGGCCCCTTCGCACGGTGAAGATATGCATATCATGGTATTACATGATATTGCCCTGGCTCTGTTTGACGATGACGCGGTATGCGCTCTGCGCAAAATAGCAGACGCTATCGATATGGCCGAAGATGGTTGACTGGATACAATGGAATTTCGAGCAATACGCGCGTGGCGAGGAAAATGACGGCCGATACGATAGGCCGCCTGCGGGGTATGAGATGACGGGAATCGACATCGTTCAGCGGTTTTTCGACGAAGACGAGCAGGGCAAATGTGGGGAGAAACGCGAGAATGAACAGACAACACAGGGTGCGGGCGAACATCAACAGGGTACGTTTATCACTTCAAAAAAACTGGCTGCAAGCCATAGGTCGCTTGAATACTTGCGCGCTACATACGATGACAAGGAGGGAAGGAATCATGCGCCGCGCAGCAAGAGCTGATGCAAACCAGACCGAAATTATAAAGTTCCTTCGCGAGCTTGGGGCAAGCGTGCAGCCTTTGCACACTGTCGGCGGCGGGTGTCCGGATCTGCTAGTCGGCCGAGGAGGGCGGAATTTTCTACTTGAGGTCAAGGACGGGACTAAATCCGCGTCTAGACAAATTCTCACTCCGGACCAAGGAGCCTGGCGCGCGGCATGGTCCGGACAATACGCCGTCGTAACCTCAAAGGAGGACTGCTTGTCCGTTCTCGGAATGTCAATAGACCCTGACGGGTTTCGCTTGACGGGCTGAAATAAAAAGCCCGGTTTGGCGCCGGGCTTTTTTGTGGGTGGGGTTGATCCGCCGCTATTCTATTCTACATCTAGAATCAGGAACTCCCCGTCGGTATCCTTCCCCATTTCGCCGCAGCCTTCGACGAGGGTCATTGCCCCGCATGACCGGCGGCATATCTTTGCCGCCTCCATGAATGTGCTCTCCTTTCCAACGAATACGGGCTTATCTTTGGTGGGCCGGCCGTCTCTCAAAATATATGCATATGTTCATCGCATTAAGCCATGTCCATGGCCGCAGATGACATCAGGAGAAATGCTCGGGCGGTTGCCGCGCAATCGATTGCGCAATAAGTGCCGATAGCCTGATACTGACCCTCGCGCGCCAGCCGCGGAACTTCATCCCCACTTATGACTTGCTTCGGCCTATCGATTCCAAGCGAAAGGCATACTAAATCCAGCGATGGTGTAGGGTTGCCTCTTAATGTCATCGAAAACGATTTTACCCGGTCCATCGTGTCGAATATCTCGACCCGGTTATCAGGCTGCAATATATACGGCAGTCGTAACCGATGCCGTATGTAAGCGTGCCTTATTTTCGGTAGGTCGAATCCTCGCACATTGTGGCCGAGAATAAGCGTATCTTCCTCAGTCAATCCATTCAGCCAAGCGCGGAATATAATGAGCATATCCTTTTCCGTAGTCGCATCAATAATCGTGCAGTCGCTCACGTCGATTTTGCCGAACGATGTGAATAGGTTGCTGCCTGTATCCGTCTGTGCGCCGATGCATAGTATCGGCGATGCGTCCAATAGTGCCGCATGGTCGCGAATTTGAGCGGGTGCAGCCGCGCGGTATTTTTCTATCGTTTCTGGCTTTTTCACGTTGCCCGGCGGTTTCCATGCGGCAATTGCAGCAGTGATATCATCTTCTGATGCATCGCCGGTTTCAATATCAATGCATAACCAAGATATCTGGGCGAGCGCTGCAACTTGCAGTGGGGAAATACTCATTGCCGATTCCATCACCATCTCCCTCCGCCACCGCCACTGTTCCATCCACCTCCACTGCGATTCCATCCGCTGCCTTGCTGATTGCGTGGCTTCCAGATATCCAGCGGCCATCCCTGGGCCTGTAGATGTTGCAGCGTGGCCATTAAGGTTTGCGGGTTGGCCGCCGCATCCGGGGGCAGCATCAGATCAATACGGATGCTTCCGCCGTCCGGAGTCTGGATCTTGATAGGTACGCCGACCCCGGTGACGGCGACGTTGGGGGCTGTCGGCTGCATTCCAGCGGTCGGCTGCTGTTGCAGCCCGGCAAGCTGCGCTTGCAAGGCGGCTATCATCGCGGACTGGTCTGTCGGTTCATTCATTGCCCTGCCTCCCATGTCAGAGAATTTCTAGCCATGACGCGCATCAACCTGCGCTTGTCGTCGCGGGTCAAGCTCGGCGACCTGAAGTCTAGATATCCTCCGATTGGGAGGATATCTACAAATTCAGTGCCGTCTTCGTCAACGAATTGCACGCTGCGGTTGTAGAACGTCGCCACATCGCCATCAAACTGGAAGGCGGTCGCCTCCCTTTTTATTTCTTTGAAATTAATCATCATTTTTCTCAGAATTCCTCGCTGGGGTGGATCGATAGCTCGATAGCGGTTCTGTTGACCGCCTGTTGCAATTGATCCGCTACCCCCATGGTCTGGTACCCGGGGTGTATGGTGCATATCATTTCCGCCCGGCCCATACCGACAGGCAGGAACGATACAGACTTGATTTTCACATCACCGAGATCCAGCCTGGCGATGCTGCACTGGTGTTTTGTGAGTGCGACATCTAGCGCCACTCTCTTGATCGAAGGCCACCGCGCGTTTATTTCTTCGTCCCAGAATAAGCTTGCATCACCACCTAGGAGCTGGTTGATAACGCCGATGTCTACTACGGTCGATATCTTAATCGACCGTATCGTTTTAAACTTATCGCCCGGATCTTCAAGCGTCGCCCGGACCTGCTCTATGTCGCACTGTCCAGAAAATTTCAGTTCAGTCATTAGGTTATTTCTATCCTCTTCTCGTTCCAGACTGGCATCATTGATCCTCTCATCGTGGTCTACATCCATGATATATAACTCAAGATCATCTACCATTGTTTGCTCCTACCCGGCGAAACGCCGGGCTTTGGTTATTAGGTTGTTGCCGTCATGCCGTCATGCCGTCCACCATTCTATGGACGCATCCGGGGGTAGCTCGGTCGTGCCGGCGGGCAACCTGTACGGGCCGCCGTCAGCAGCAACCACTTGGCCTATCAGGAGCATTTCCTGCGACCGCTTGGCGAAGCCATCCAGCCGGATGGCTTTTCTGTTGGTCTCGACGGCGAAGCCGAGTTCTGCGGAGAAAACTGCCGCCGTATCAGGGTGCCCGACGATAGATAACACCTTCGATCCCGCGCGGGCATGATCACGCAAAAATTTGATCGGATCATCAACCGGGCGCAGACAACGCCGCGCCCCGTACAGCCCGCGCTCGTTATCGTCGCGGGCTTGGTGTCGGCGGTTGAGCATTCCCGGGGAGAATGCGTTACATATATATATAATCATTTTATTCTCCGAATTCCTCGCCCATCTCGGCGAAAATGTCTGCTACCAGTCGGGCAATTTCAGAAGCCGTTTTGCCCATCATCTCGGGCCTAAGCGGCAACACGATGTTGCCGTATGCGTCACATACGACTTGCTCGGAATGGTTTATGAAGGTCCATTCGTCCAGCTTCTCCGGCAGCGTGGCAACCCAACTCTCAAAGTCGAGTGATGCCGCTTTGGCTTCCCTTGCGGCAAGCCGCCTCGCACGGATATCATGCGCCAGCGCAAGACGCATTTCCGCAACCTTATCGGGCGAGATATACTCGACCAAGTGGACCGGGTATTCTCTTTGCTTCCACGCATGAGAACTAAGATTTTGTACCCACAACTCAATCCGCCCGTCGTTCTTAACGGTTGCCCACAAATGGTCGAATTCATACCCGAGCACATGCGCGGTCCATGTGTCTATCATTTTCATTTTGTGCTCCTGCCCGACGAAACCGCCGGGCTTTGAATGGGATCGGGTTATGACCAGCGGCGGCTGTATTGCTCGCGCCACCACCGGGCGTTTCTCATGACTTCGCGGCGGTTGTCACGGGCCATGGCTGCCACGGTCGGGACTTCGCGGCGATAGCGCACCGCCTCCCAATTCAGCCGGCGGGCTGTTGCCACCAACCAGCGAATATGGGCCAGCTGCGGGTGCAAAGCGGGCGCGGTCATAATGCGCACCTCGGCGCGCATTCCTGCAACGGCGCGTCATACCGTTCTGCGCACCTCGTTATTTCCTCCATATACCCAGGACTTGCCAGTTCCACGTCCATCTTCAGACCGGACAACCACATTTGCCCGGGGCGTGTGCGCAACCACGCTTGTGCAGCCGCGCTTTCAAGCGCGGCATTCAGCGCCAGTGCCAGCGCTTGAGCTTCCAAGCCATTGTCTTCTTGTGTCATAATAAAAATCATCTCTCTAATTGATTGTCGGGGCTTGAAAGGTGTGCTGCCTTCCAAGCCCTTCTCGTTAGAGCGGCCAGTGGCGGCCGCCGCGTTCTTCGGCTTCCCGTGCCGCCTCGATTATCTCCCTTTCCCGCGCGTTTCTCCGCGCTTCCTGCTCCTTGTATTCTTCGCTCAACTCGTGAAGAAATTCTAAATACTCATCTGAAAACAATCCTTTAAGAAAGTTGTAATCCTTCATTTCAACCTCTTCTGCTTCACGCTGAATTGCGCTTGACTTATATATTAGTTAATGATACCGTTGATGTCAACTAATATTTGAGCTACATTTTAGGGATGGACATGTTTGTAATTCAAGAGGTCGTAATCAAGCGGCTAAATCAAGAAACCCAGGCTGGCCTTGCTCCGATTGCTGAGCGGGTCGGGTGCTCATGGCAGACGCTACAAAGGCTGCGAAAGGGCGAAGCCAGAAACACCTGGTTTGCGACAATAGCTCGACTAGCTATGTATTACCGAATTAGCCCCTCGGATTGCGATGGCCGCGCGGCATGATGACTCCGCGTCGCGAACGGTCACGCCAGCGCGTTGGCCTTCACAAGAAAGGCTGCTGTTGGGCGATTGTCGATGCGGTGCAGTTTGTCGATAGCCCACCGCTGTACCCGTTTACCTATTTTTGTCGCCGCTGCGGGCCGATTTTCGATCTCGGGCAATCTTCGATCGACTGGGATTTCCGTGCGCGGCTTAGGAGAAGCAATGTTTACTGAAGAAAAATCAAAACCTTTTACGGACTTGCGCTGCCGTTCCGGACGGATGCCGAAACCAGCCGACTATGCTAGCTGGGGGTTTCGTCGGGGGTATGTGGGGTTTTGGACGGAAACCGCCGAAACCAGGCTATCCGACTCGGCGGCCAGTCGTCCGCTTAAAACGAAGGCAGGGGAGGCCCCGCGATTTCTGCATCATCAGACATTGCAAATAATGGCTGCCGGGAAACGGTGGTGGTCGGTTGCCGATATTTGCGCGTCGATGGGTGTGCCTCGGCGGCGTGCGATAGATCGGGTGCTGCAAATGCTAATGGCCGCAGGATGTATTATCCGGCGCAGAAAATTGAAGGGGAAACCGGGGGTGGTGCAGGCATACAGCCTCACAGACTCGGGTGCTGCCATCGCGGCCATGCCGATAGCTGCCGTACAGGCTAAGCTGCAAGACATGGTGTGATTACGCAATTCGGAAAGTTCGCGGCCGGCGGGTGCGCAAACCCGCCGGCTACTTCCAACAACTGATAAAAGGATATCAGCATGTCAGCAAACAATGATATTAAAAATAGGTGGGCGATGGTAGCTCTTGAGCTTTCCCGAGCGATAGCATGTGTGCAATTCGCTTGCCACGCCGCGGCGGTTGAAGCGGGGTGGTGGAGAGATATCGAGACCGGTGAGTTTTTAGACCGGAACAACGGCGAGTTGCTGGCATTGATTCATTCAGAGATAAGCGAAGCCCTGGAAGGCGTGCGAAAAGATGCGGCCGACAAGCATCTCCCGCATCGGAAAATGGTCGAGGTGGAACTGGCCGACGCTGTGATCCGAATTATGGACATGGCCGAAGTGCGAGGCTTGGACCTCGGCGCGGCGATCGCCGAAAAGCTGGAATACAACAGCATGCGCGAAGATCATGAAATCGAAGCCCGAAAAGCGGCCAACGGGAAAAAATTCTAATGAAATGGAAGGCAAAGGGCATCTACGCGCTGGACTCGACAAAAGGTCAGAACATCCTGGAGCGCGCCACCTACACGGTCAAAGAGATAAAAGCCAACGGCAGCTATTTACAAGCCGACCTGTTCGGGAGAATTTGAGATGAGTGAAGTTGTCGGGGCGGTCAATGAAGCGGGCGACAATCCGCCGGCCAAGATTGTCGAGAAACACGTCAATCGGGTAGCGCAAAAGCAAAAGAAGGAAAGGCTGCCAGCGTTGGAGCTTACCTGCACGCAAGCGCCCGGAAAGGTCGTTAAGCCTTATATCACGCTGGATGACTGGAAAGGGCTTGACGATGAGAGCAGGATCGAAGCCTGCAAGGGTGTTCTTTCAAACAAGAACTTCAACCAGCAGAACACCGACTCGATCGAATGGGCTCGTTGGAGTTGGAACCCGGTTACCGGGTGCTTGCATGATTGTCCGTATTGCTACGCGCGCGATATTGCGAAGCGCTACGAGAGCACGGCATATCCGCAAGGGTTCCAGCCTACATTGCTGCCGGAAAGGCTGCTGACTCCGCAGTCGATGCGTGTGCCGGAAAGGGCTGTTGACGACGTTTCGTATAAAAACGTGTTTACCTGCTCTATGGCTGATTTGTTCGGGCGCTGGGTTCCTGCCGAATGGATCGAGTCGGTGTTACGCCAAGTTGCCGACAATCCGCAGTGGAATTTTCTGTTTCTTACCAAGTTTCCAAAGCGCATGTCGGAATTTGCAATACCGCGAAACGCCTGGATGGGCACGACGGTAGACTGCCAGGCGCGCGTTAAAAACGCGGAGAAAGCATTTGAAAAAGTGGATTGCCAGGTTAAATGGTTGTCGGTAGAGCCGATGATAGAGCCTTTGCTTTTCAGCCGGCTAGACTTGTTTCAATGGCTGGTTATCGGTGGCGCGAGTCGTTCGAGTAACTTGCCTGCATGGACTCCGCCGATAGACTGGATTGTTGACTTGCATCGTGCCGGGCGAATGGCCGAATGTAAAATCTATTACAAGACGAATTGCGGCATGTCCGACGATTTGAGAATCCGCGAATTCCCATGGCAAAAGCGTAAGTCAAAGAAGGCCCCGGCCGGGTTCCATTACCTTAAAAAAGCAAAAACATTAGACGCGAAACCGGAGCGCATCTAGTGAGCGTAAAGGCTATTTCGTGGGCATTCGATCAGGCGCTACCGCATTACTCGAAATTCGTGCTTGTGGCGCTTTCCAATTATGCAAATGCCGACGGTTATTCGTGGCCATCACAAGAGCATATTGCTAAGTTGTGCGGCATGTCGAAACGGCAAGTAATGCGCGAATTAAAGCGGCTTGAACTGTCCGGCTATATCACAAAACAGCGTCGATACGACCCTGTTACCGGCCACCAAATGGCGACGATGTATCATATCGACATGGCGCGCCTAAGTGACAGACGGTCACCTAGCAACCGGGCTGGCCTAAGTGACAGACGGTCACCTAGCAACCGGGCTGGCCTAAGTGACGGACGGTCACCTAGCAACCGGGCTGGCCTAAGTGACTCACAGGCATGCCTAGGTGACTCCCGGTCACCCCCCTACGTGACTCCCGGTCACCCCTCTGGATACGAAAGGAAGAATACTAAAGAAGATACGAAAGAAAGAGAGCGCGCGAGCGCGCGCGAGGTTGGCTTGGATGTTACGGAAAAATCCAGATCGAAGACGCGACGCAAACGGGCCAAGCAGGAGGATTGCCAAGCTGTCCTCCCCGACTGGCTGTCGGGGGAGGTTTGGCAAAAGTGGATAACGTATTGCGCTGAGAAAAAGTTCAGCATGACCAAAACGCAGCAGGAGGTATTGATCGAGGAGCTTGACTCCCATCGGTCGAATCATGATCCAATCGCGCTATTAAAGGCTGCAATGCTTAGTGGCTGGAAAACGGTTTATCCTAAAGAGAAAGAAAAGGGCAAGGGCAACGGTAATGGCAATGCAAAAGATGGCAATAGATTATCAACGGTCGAAAGAACTGAAAGAGACTGCGCCGAGTGGTTTAGATCGCGAAACGGAGGATACGGTGAACTCGAAAGAGATGAATTCGCGGCCATTGAGATCGACGGGCAAAGAATACAGTGATAAGGTTTTCATGAAATTCTGGCGCACGATGTCCGCTATCTTTCTCGGCAAATGGACAAGTCAAGTCGGCACTACTCCAAATGCAATTTGGATTAAAGGGCTGGGCGATTTGTCGGCCGATGAAATAGCAACTGGATTAAACGGGATTGAGGTGTTCGGTCGCAAGTCCGGCGGGTGGCCGCCGAACATGATCGAGTTTCGTGATTTGTGCAAGCCGATCGTGCCGACGACTCCCGCATGCCATAGGCCGTTTCCGAGGTTGCCGGCTCCGAAGTGCGATCCGGATGTTGCGCGCATGCACACGCAAGGCATTTTGGCAAAACTCAAATGCACGCAATCACCGACCCGTCATGCCCCGGAGTCCGATGCCGAATGGATGCAGCGCCGACAGCGGCAAGATGCGGCAATAGTCTCGATATACGGCAGCAAGGCGAGAATCGATTGCAGTCTGTATCACTGCGCATACCACAACGCGAGGGCAGGACAATGAGTGAGCAAGATCCGAAACCATGCCCGTTTTGCGGCTCCGGATGGTTGGAGTTGATACCCTACGGGGGCAAGATGACGCAAGTTCAGTGCGCCAACTGCGGGTCGCGCGGGCCGTCAGCGATCCGCGGGCAATCAGAAATATACGAGCGTTGGAACAAGCGGGCAAACCCGCCGGATGCGATCGAATCACTCGATGAGTGACAACCACCTCCCCGGAATCGCGTTTGTGCACATCGACGGGAGACAGGCCCGGAGTCTACGCATCGGCTCGGCAGCTTGGCCTCGTGCTGGCGAGTGTATCGGCTGGCTGTCTTATGATCCGTGCAAGGCCGCTGAAGCGGCTGGAGAACAAGACCCGCCACCCATCATGGGCGGCGGCAAATAAAAAGCAACAAGGGGAAGAATCACATGATTAGTGAATTGCAACGATTAAAAGATTCCGAGCAGGCGCGGCATAAGGCGGTGTCGGCCAGTCAATACACTAGCTATCAGATCGAGTTGGTCCACATCAACGGGGTTGTCCGGAGAGTGCAGGTGTCGAGCCGCGAGGCCATCGGTGCCGCAATCGATGAGCTAATGCGGGATGCAGCGCAGGATGATAAGTATCTTTGTGCTGAGCGCTCGTTTTTGAATCTGCGCAAACAGATCGAGGATGATTATTGTAGGTTGCTGCAAAACCCCTATGCGGGCAAACAGAAATGAGCGCGACTATTCGTGTTGGTCACCTGTTCGCCGGCGGCGGGAAATGAAAATACAACTAGGGGAAAAATAACATGATCCATGTAATCTCACTCGGTGCAGGCGTGCAAAGTAGCGTCATGGCACTGATGGCCGCGGCTGGCGAGATAGAGCCTATGCCGGCATTGGCCGTATTCGCTGATACGCAAGCCGAGCCGCAAGCGGTTTATGACTGGCTGGCGTGGCTGAAGGGACAGTTGCCGTTTCCGGTTGAGGAGGTAACGGCCGGATCGCTGCAAAAAAGAGTTTTGGATATGCGAATTACCGAGGATGGACGGGCTTATTCAAAAACCGACATACCTTTCCACACAAAGTCGGCGGATGGAAGAAGAAGCATGATCAGGCAAAGGGGTTGCACTGCGGATTATAAAATCCGCCCGGTGCTGCGACACATTAAGGCCTTCGCGAAGGTGCGGCATAAAGAGCCCGATGCACAAGTAACGCAGTGGATTGGAATCTCGCTCGATGAGGCGCACCGAATGAAGCCAGCCCGTGAAAGATGGCTGCAAAACCGGTGGCCGCTTATTGAAAAGCGCATGACCCGGGGCGATTGCCTGGCTTGGATGAGTGCGCGTGGATTTCCGTTACCACCGCGTTCCGCTTGCGTTTTTTGCCCGTTCAAATCGGATGCCGAATGGGCCGAATTACAGAGCACCGCCCCGGACGAGTTCGCCCGGGCTGTAAAGTTTGAAAAAGACATCCAAGTCAAAAAATCCATGCGCGGTTTTTTAGACACCGTTGTTTATATCCACCGGAGCTGTACCCCGTTGGATAAAGTCCAATTTTCTAATTGGGATCAGATAGATTTGTTCGGGAATGAATGCGAAGGGATGTGTGGGCTATGACCCGCGCGCAGGCGCGTGTTGGTCACCTGTTCGCCGGTGCCGGCGGCGGGTTGTTGGCATCGTTGATGTTGGGGCATGAAAATGTATTCGCAGTTGAGGTTAAGCATTTCCCAGCCGAAGTCTTGCGACAGCGGGCAGCCGAAGGGTGGTTTCCAGGACTCCGGATACACGAGCAGGACTGCCGAGAATTCGACCCGGCCGAATACGTCGGCCGCGTGGACGCAATCCATGCGGGGTGGCCTTGCCAAGATATTAGCTGCGCAGGTCATGGTGCAGGCATCGGCGGCGCTAAGAGCGGCCTATGGTCGGAGGTCGTGCGGATCGCCCGCATATTACGACCCGGGGAGTTGTTCTTGGAGAATTCCGCAGCAATCACTGTTAGGGGATTGGGTCGAGTGCTCGGTGATCTGGTCGGCTTGGGGTATGACAGTCGGTGGTGCGTACTATCCGCTGCCGCGGTCGGTGCCGGGCAACTACGTCCTCGGTGGTGGTGTCTCGCAACTCTACCCGACGATGATCGCAAACGATCGCAAACCGGGCGGAGACCCAGGGGATATGAAGCGGCACACTCCGCCTCTTCGTGCACTGATTCCGCACGGGACCAGGCTGGACCCGCTGTGGGTGGAGAGGTTTATGGGCTGGCCGGATCACTGGACGGTCTGCGGATGCCGGGATGGATTACTGCCGAAGAATCGGGAAAAGTCGATGCGATCCAGAGGCTAGATGCTCTGGGGAACGGACAGTATCCAATGCAAGCCGCGGTGGCCTACGTTTTGCTTAAGGGGGAAACCCAGGAGTGGATGAGGTGAGAATAACTAGAGCGAGAATAGAAGAGCTGAAAAGTGATTCCGAGACCGATGAGGTAACGGCATCGAGCGAATCCGAACACGACTTGATCAGGTACTTGCAGAAAACGAAACCTGCCGTGCGGCCGTTTATCACGCTGTGCGATAACGGAAATTTCAGAGTGGTTTGGAAAGATGACTCGAACAATCAAGTCGGGTTGCAATTTATCGGGGGAGGTGGCGTGCACTATGTGCTGCTGGTGCGTTCCTCCGACGATTCCCGGATGATCCGGGTGACAGGCAATGATCATTTTGATGGGGTTGCCAGTATCATCGCGGAAAACGGGCTGCTGGTGCGTTCCTCCGACGATTCCCGGATGATCAATGATCCGGGGATGTCGTATGAGTAAAGAAACGATGTCATTCGATGATGATGCGCAATCGAGAGGACTATATCCTGCTTATGCCGATCTTGTTAAGACGCTATCGGTTTATCCGCCGGGCGTGACATACCCGGCGCTGGATCTGAGCGGAGAGCTCGGCGAGCATTATATGATCCGCAAATATTTCGAGGTCGGAGATATGCTTTTTGCGGTCGTGGCTCTTTGTCATGAGTACGGATTATCCGCATCTGCGGTTTTGTCCGTCAACGTTTCCGATGACAGTTATTTTATGGACGCTGTTTTATCAGTGTCTAGGATTTGCGAGGGGACCAAGAAGGTGCTGAGAGATCGCGATGGGGTTCCGAATTCTGCGGACAAGCTGATCGTTCAGCGGGAACTTGGCATTATGGTGAGGTATATCGCAACGATTTTGCGTAGAGAACGAATGACGATCTCGGATGCGATACGCGCAAATGCGGAGAAGTTAATCGACATGCACCGACGTGGGGTCATCAAAGTCGAAGGGGATCGGAGATGAGCGATATTCGAGCGGGTGAGAAACAGCGAGCTCTTAACGAGCTTCGCGAGATAAGACGCGATTGCACAGATCGGGAAACGGCGAGTGAGCAGGCGAAAATCGTCATTTGCCGACTATTGGAAGCCCTGGGCCATGGCAGTGTTGCGCGGGCCTATGCAAGGATTGAATAATAGTGGTCAAGGCATAAAAAAAGCCGCCTGTAAGGTCGAACATGAGCGGCGATGTATATAAATCGCTTTTCCCGTATTTCGGAGGGAAAAGCCGCATTGCCGATGTCGTTTGGCAGGTGCTCGGCGATGTTCCGCACTATGTTGAGCCGTTTTTCGGTAGTGGTGCCGTATTGTTTGCCCGACCATGGCTTCATGCCGGGCGAGTCGAGACGGTCAACGATGCGGATGGGATGGTCTCCAATTTTTGGAGAGCGCTGCAAGCGGACCCGGAGGCGGTCGCCGAACATGCCGACTGGCCGGTGAATGAAGCCGATCTATATGCTCGGCACGCATGGCTGTATGCTCGGAGGGGATCACTTGACGCGACGTTGCGAAAAGATCCTGAATTTTACGACGCAAAGATAGCCGGGTGGTGGGTTTGGGTTGTGAGCGCATCAATAGGCAGTGATTGGGTGGAAACCCGCGGCATAAAAAAACCTCACCTTGCCGACGCCGGCCAGGGCGTCAACCGACCGTCCGGCGGGGTTCGGGAATTAATGCGCCGATACTCGGCAAGGCTTAGGCGGGTGCGGGTTTGTTCGGGTGATTGGAGTCGGGTTTGTACCGATGGGGTTCTGGCGGCAGGAGATTGGGCTGTGGTCGGGGTATTTCTGGACCCGCCATATGGGTTCGATGCGGGCAGGCGCGCTGGCATTTATGCTGTCGATGATCTTAATGAGTCCGGGATGTGCCGGGATTGGTGCGCGGAAAAAGGTGATAACCCGAGAATTAGAATTGTGCTTTGTGGCTTGGAAGGTGAGCACGAATCCTTGCTTGATTACGGGTGGAGCGTGCATGTTTGGCGCGGTGCGGGAGGATTTTCTTCGCAAGGAAATAGAGGAAATACGAACCGGCACCGAGAGCGGCTGTATTTAAGTCCGCACTGCCTGCAACCAACTACGCAAATCTTGATGTTTGACAAGTGAGCGCTCAAAGCATAAAAAAGCCGCCCGAAGGCGGCTTGATCAAAAGTTTTTCAGTAGCTCGCGCAAAGCCTGCGCTCTCCCTCCGTATTGCTCGACGGCCTTATCCAGTGCGGCGGCCGTGCGAGCATCGAGGTTAATCGTGACTATTCGGCGTCCTTGCCGTTTGTCGCTTTCCGCAGCCGCTTTTTGGCTGCGTTTACGATCCTTGTATGGCATATAATTGCCTCGGCTTTGGCAGCTTTGGGATCTGTGACTTTGTGAAACCTATCACTCTGAATCCCAACGATGAACTCCATTCATCGAATTGTTTGCGCGGAATGAATAGAATCGCCCTGTCATTCGGAGACGTGCGCCACTTGGATGTTCCGACGGATGTAAAACCACCGGCCGATTCCCACTCGTAAGCGGAAAAATAACCCTCTCCAATGCGCCGGGCGAATTCATCATACGCAAAACGCGATATCTTCCCTCGATAAGTTTCGCTTCTCAAGCAGGCTTTGCTCTGTGGAGTATCTTCCTGAAGATATCTCGCCAACTGTTTATTTAATAAGCCTCTGTCTAAAATTAGCAGTGACTCGTAACTGAATCGCGGCGCAGACGCCTTTATATAGCCCTGCTTTTTCGCGGCGATGTCATCCGGACCCCACCCATACTCATAATAAACCATTACATCCCCCCACATATTGGGTTGGTGGCGCATCCTTGCGCCTTGGTTTGATTGTTATGCCCACGCGTCACGCTGGATAAGCCCGTACCGGTCGCAAATGTCTATCGTTATCGCCCTGAATCTGGCGTGGTTCGAGAACGGCTTCAATCCGGACTCAAGCACCTCAGCGCATAGCTTGGCAGCATCTCCCGGGGGCAACTCCATAAGTAACGGGTCTTGCGTGTACAGTTCCGGGCTGGTGAACCGGGCCGGTATATATGCCGTAATCTCATCGTCGTCCATTACCAGTACCCTGGCTGAGGGATGGATCTGAGCGGCATCTTCAAGACTGCCGGCTTTGATCTTGATCATATCTGTTCCTTCGATTATCGTAATTTCTCTCATGATGTTCTCCAAGTGGTGGCGCGTTCTTGCGCCGGGTCGTTCGCGTTGCCTGCCTTCCTGGCTTTCTTCTTGCCGTTCCTTTAGCGTGAGTACAGTATAGGGTACATATATGTATCCGTCAACAGTTATTTAGTATAAATTTCAAATTATTTTCAAGCCTTGGTCGGGGCGCTATGATTCCGGCAATCATCTAGAATATGGCTGTTCGAAAGATCGCTGCCAAACGTTGGGGTATCATGAATGAGATTGAAAATTCGAGGTCTTATCCTTGATCGAAGAAATAGCGGTTGGGGTTGTACAGTACCTATCGGACGATCCGGTAAGCGCTATTCTGTTTCTCGGCCTTGCAGCCGTCACGAGGATGTACTACGCCGAAAGGGCGGAAGTCAGGAGACTGCAATTGATGCTCGAGGACAGAATAGTGAAACTACTGGAGGTGATCCAGGAGGTAGTGCGAGACGCTCAACACAGAAATACCCGAGATACAGAGAGGTGATGTGCGAGTGGGTCAACGGGGCCATCACTGGCTGGAATCGATTCATCGTCAAGTTCGCATGTGGTCCTACTCGGCATCGGTCTGACGTTTTGATCGAGCGTTTGGACGACATTATCAAAGAAATCCGAGAAACCAGAGGAAAAAATGAGTACCCTCAGTGAGTTGCAGCGCCAAGCTTTGGTGTTGGTGTATGACCTTTGGGTTTTCGCCGGGCTGACTGTTTGCCTGTTGTATGGCCCTGTGCTTCTTATCCGCGTGCGGAAACTGGGGCCGTCGGCCTTCATTCGTGACACCACTTCGCTTCTGCTTACCGCTCTTCTCTGCTTCGTATCGGGCACCGTTATTGCTCGGGGTTATTTTTTGGTTCAGTTGCGTCGAGTCAACCTGGGTGCCGGCAATGACGTTCAACACTGGATTGACTATGTGGGCTGGGCGCCCGTGTTCGCTCAATCCGTTTGTGTTGTCGGGCTGGGAATATTCATCCATGTCTACTTTATGGATGCCGGGTTGCGGGCGGCGAAAGGTACGGTGTGGAAACATTTGGGAATTGGCTGGGCTGCCATGTTGATGATATTCGGTGCGGAGTTTGTATTTTCCGGTCGCTTGTTCTTTTGAACCTTCCCTTACTTGATTATAAGCGTGTGGTTATGTAGCATACTTTATGCCTAACGATCCAAGCGGCTACGTTGACCCACCACCCGAATCCGGCGCTGAGCGGCTCCGCTTGAACCGGCACGACCAAGAACGTCGTGCGCACCAGGTCGCTATTCTCGATAGGGTACGCGGGGTGGAACTGGGATTGGCCTCGCTACGTCAAGAACTCCAAGAAAAGCATCACTCGGCTGAACTAAGGATAACGGAACACCACTCCCGGCTGCGGATACTGGAGGAGACGCAACGTGAGATTGCGGACTCGAATGAAAGTATCGCGAGGCAGATCCGAGGGTTAGGAGAAAATATGGATGCACTGATGCACATAGCAAAAACATGGAGAGATGCCAGGGTTATATTCCGGATTACCAGAGCAGGCGGTCGCGCGATTCTCGTCATGCTAGGACTAGCCGTGGGTATCGTGACGGCAATACATTACGGCCGCGATATATGGCCGAAGTAGATTCAAGAATCGGAGTGGATGACAAAAAGGACGGGATAGGGATTATCCTGCCAAGGGGCTTGGCGATCGCCGGGGCGCTTTCCGCCCTGCTACTATTTGCATGGATTGTTCTGGACATCATGACATCACCCGCGCCTGCGAAGTACATTGCCGAGATCCATACTCCTGTGGGTGCCGGAGACGTGCTGAAGATACCGCACGGGATCAATGTGGATTGTGCGGACGAGGACAAGGGTCTGATTATCGTAAAAGCTAAAGGTCTGGACACGCCATCCGCTGCGACCCTGAAAAAATTGACACCGACAGCCAGAACCTTCGCGCGGGGCGGTGCGTTGTCTCGCGCGAGAATTCCGAAGAGTTGGGGGCCGGGGCGCTACGAGCTACACATTCGTGTTTGGTGTTTCGGGGATCCATCTCCGATGGATAGATATTTTCAATTTAATATTAGGGTTACTCCATGAAAAGCCTGAAACGACCGATGATGCTCTTCTTGGCAATGTTAGCGATCTTCGGGGTTGTATTGGTTGTCGCGTCAATCCAATCCGGGTCGATGTCCGGGGTTGCCGAGGGTCTCGCGGTCGGAATTGCTTGCGCCCTTCTTTATGGCAATACATCACGGCCGTGATATATGGCCGAAGTAGATTCAAGAATCGGAGTGGATGACAAAAAGGATGGGATAGGGATTATCCTGCCAAGGGGCTTGGCGATCGCCGGGGCGCTACGAGCTACACATTCGTGTTTGGTGTTTCGGGGATCCATCTCCGATGGATAGATATTTTCAATTTAATATTAGGGTTACTCCATGAAAAGCCTGAAGCAACTGATGATGCTCATATTGGCAATATTAGCGATCTCCGGGGTTGTATTGGTTGTCGCGTCGATCCAATCCGGGTCGATGTCCGGGGCTGCCGAGGGTCTCGCGGTCGGAATTGCGTCAGCCTTTCTTTATTTCAAGCTGCGCCCGTGGAGCTTGCGATGATATCGCGACGAGGGTTTCTGCGTATAGCCTTCGGTATCGGATCGCTGGCGGGGGTAAGCCGCTGGCCATGGCCGAACTCATTCGCTGGCGACCGTGCCGCAACGGAGATTGCCGGCAATGATGTCATTGATTGTGATTTTGCTCGATTTCAAGAAAAAATCTTGATGAGCGTTGCCGATGGTTTCCGTGTTGATTATGAGGATCTGGTCCGCGACTGGCGCAAGACGACATAGCGACGGCGGCATGATCCCGGAGGATTGACCGTGCCAGCTCACTCCTCGATTGCATCGGCTGCGGCAATGGGGTTTGTGTTAATCATTTGAATTGTTATAACATGATGTTACAGCATGGAATGGTAGCGCTATATTATGTCTGTCAAAGCATCTCGATTTTGTTTGCATCCAAGTCGATTCCGGCTTGTCCGATACATCCTGAAACCATCCTGTCATTGATGTGACTAGCGCGGCTAGATACCCGATCCCCCGCGTGATAGCCGTCGATGTTGACGGAACCATGATCGTCAACGGCAAGCTAAACGATGCCGTGGTCGCTTGGTGCAAGACCCGTCAAGCTGAAGGATTCGGCCTGATGCTGTGGTCGTATCGCGGAAAGGATTATGCCATCCGGGTTGCGTGCGAGCATGATCTGTTGGACTTGTTCGATACGATCGCAGCAAAACCAGGCTACATCTTGGACGATAAAGGGTGGGAGTGGACGCGCTATACGCGCGTCGTTCGCCATCTGTCGCAGCGCCCAGCGGCCAGCGCCCAGCGGCCAGCGCCCAGCGGCCAGCGGCCAGCGGAAAAGGTACTTCCAGGAGCAAGCATGAAAGCCCGCGGGTCGCGG
>Ga0265303_10000155_pt1 | contig 33662 bp, 19 predicted proteins | sample Helome_2_FD_192494 | JGI IMG/M metagenome (GOLD analysis project Ga0265303, IMG submission 192494) | Marine sediment microbial communities from subtidal zone of North Sea - Hel_20160317 (Illumina Assembly) | ecosystem: Environmental > Aquatic > Marine > Subtidal zone > Sediment ... | reverse complement strand
GCTTTGCAGCCCGAGCGACACCGTATCCGACGCGATGCTCAAGATGACCGAGTCGCGGCTCGGTGCCGTGACGATTGTGGACGACAACGGCGGTGTGCTCGGCGTTTTCACGGACGGTGACCTGCGCCGCAACCTGCAGGAGCATGGCTCGGATGTCGTAAACAAGTCACTCACCGACCTCGGCTACTCGACCAACCCGATCACGATCGGCGGCGATGCTTTGCTGTACGACGCGATGGCAGAGTTCGAGAAGTCGCATGTCGACACGATCATCGTCGAAGATGACGGTAAGCCGATCGGCATTGTGGATATCCAGGATATCGTTAGCCGGGATATGTTCGGCGGCTGATCGTGTCCCGCGACAATTCCCTGCAATCGATAGAGCAAGCGTTTACATTGGCCGGCGGCCGCTTTGTCTTGCCTGCCGCCGAGATCGCTGCGGCGCTCAAGGGCTGCCGCGGCATCGTGTTCGACTGGGATGGCGTTTTCAATCGGGGCCGCAAAGGTGCGTCGACCCAGAGCGACTTCACCGAAGTCGATTCGATGGGCACGAACATGCTGCGGTACGGGCTGTGGCGCTTGTCCGGCCGTCAGCCCTTCACCGCGATAATCAGCGGTGAAAACAACAAGACGGCGGCGCAGTTCGCCGGGCGCGAGCATTTCCACGCGGTCTACACGGGCATCCGGGACAAGCGCGAGGTCATCGCGAAGATCACTGCCGAACAGGGCATCGAAGCGAAACAGCTCATTTGTGTCTTCGACGACATCAACGATCTCGGTATGGCCGGCCTGTGTGGCGTTCGCCTCATGGTGCGGCGCGACGCCAGTCCTTTGCTGGCGGACTATGCGGCCGGGCAGGGCATCTGCGACTACCTGACGGGATCCGCAGACTATGCCGTGCGCGAGGTTTGTGAGCTGCTGCTCGGGCTGCTCGGCTCCTACGATGACGTAGTGAGCTCGCGTGTCGCGGTCGACGACGATTACCAGCGCTATTTCGAGGCTCGACAGGCGATCGCATGCCAAACTGGCTGAGCTGATGCTGGCTCGCATCAAACACCTGGTCTACGCGAAGAATATCCTGTATTCAGCAGGCGGCTATGTGCTCGTGCCATGGGCGCTGGCGCACCTGCTGTGGCGGGGCCTGCGCTATTCTCCTTATCTGCGACGCTGGCATGAGCGTTTCGGTTTCGTGGAAAGAGCGCATGGGAAAGACGTTATCTGGGTGCATGCCGTGTCGGTCGGAGAGGTGCGCACTGTCGCGCGCCTTGTCGGCTTCCTGAAAAGCGAGTTCCCGGACAACAGCATACTCATCACGACGATGACCCCGACCGGCTCGGAACAGGTCCGGCAACTGCACGGCGATTCGGTGTTGCATTGCTACGCACCTTACGACCTTCCCGGGTCCGTTCGTCGCTTCCTGGAGCGCACGAAACCGACGCTTGCCTTCGTCATCGAGACCGAATTCTGGCCGAATATCCTGCGGCTTTGCGAGGAACGCGATATTCCTACACTGCTGCTCAATGTTCGCGTTTCGCCGAGATCGTTCAAAGGCTATTCGAAGTTCCCGGACTTTATCCGGCACATGCTCGATCGGCCGACGATCATCGCTGCGCAGTCGGATCTTGATGCCGAACGCCTGCTGACCCTGAATGCGCCCAGCGACAAAGTGACCGTTACGGGAAACCTGAAGTTCGATGTCGAGCCGCCGGAAGGCGTAGAAGAAATAGCACGCTCACTCCGGAACCGCTGGGGCGTGTCACGGCCCGTGTGGATTGCGGCCAGCACCCACGACAATGAGGAGCCGAAAGTTCTCGAAGCATTCGGGAAACTGTTGGCAACTCATCCCGATGCGCTGCTGATCCTCGTGCCCCGACACCCGGAACGTTTCGCGAGCGTGGAGAAGCTCTGCCGCCGGGAAGGCTACGCGGTGGAACTGCACAGCGCGGGCCGAGAGCCGCTGCCTGCCGAAACGCAGATCCTGATTGGCGATACGATGGGAGAACTCGTCGGCATGTACGCGGCCTCTGACGTCGCGTTCATCGGCGGCAGCCTGGTCCGGCATGGTGGCCATAACCTCGTCGAAGCCATGGCCGTCGGCACACCATGCGTTTTCGGACCACACGTCTTCAACTTCGAGCAAAGCAGCCGCACGGCGCTCGAGTATGGCGCGGCAGAGCAGGTGCGGGATCCGAAAGCGCTCGCGGCCACGATTGCCGTCTATCTCGATGATCCCGAACGCCGCCGGCGCGCCGCCGCCGCGGCCAGGCGAGTGATCGAAGACAATCGCGGTTCGCTGCGTCTCACCCAAACCCTGATAAAAGACAATGCCCAATAAAAAAGGGGCGGCAGGGCCGCCCCTTTGAGCCATTCAGGCTAATGCCTGATCCTAGTCGCCTCCCGCCGGCTCTTCCGAGGTCGTGCGGAACGAACTATGGCACTTACCGCAGGAATTCGGCTGATCGGTACCGGCCTGGATTGCCACGATGTCGAAGATATGATTCGATGTATCGCCTTCGATCCTGAGGCCGTCCGGATCGGCAAACCAGCTTCCGCTCTTGGCCGTCTTGGTCATGTGGCAAGACGTGCAGCGTCCTACCGGGCCCTCACCAAGCTGGTAGTTCTGCGGAATGACCGATTCCTCGGGCAGGTATGGCGCCAGCGGCATTCCTGCCGACTCGCCGCTGTGGTTCTTGACCGCCTGCTCGACCAGATCTTCTGCCGACGTCTGTTCTGTCGGAGTCGGTGCCATCGCAACGTCGTTCAGGTCGACCGAGCCGCCCCGGGCCGTGTGATAGACCGCGATGTCATCGAGCGTCAGGGTGGCGAACGGGCCATGCGTCGCGTGACAACTCAGGCAACGGACGTTGGACATGAGCGCCCGGTCGTTGTCGCCAAAGACGTACTCGTTGCCGGCAGAATCCTCGTTCGAGAACTGGTGCGGACCGCCCTTGCCGCTATGTGGTGAATGGCAATCGTTGCATACCAGGACCTCCCACGGATTATCGATGTGCGAGGATTTCAGCATGTCGTTGTACTGCTGGCGGTGCTTGACGGAGTATCCCGTCGACCACAGTCCGGGCTTCTGCACGAAATAGCCGTCGGGAGCGTCCATTACGTTCCAGTCCAGCTTGTGGATGCCGGGTACGAAGTTGCCGTCAAACTCGCTGATGTCGCTGCGCCATGGGAACCCGAATGCACCAACAGGATCGCTGCCACGGCTGTGGCACTGACCGCAAACCTCGCGAGCGCTTTGTGCCGTGAGGTAATTCGGATTGATGATCTGGGTTACATCGCCGGCTCCGGCAATGTGGTTACTACCCGGTCCGTGGCACTTCTGGCAGCCAATGCGATAATCGGCCGCTGCGTACTCGGTGACGTTCCCGTCAAGGTCCGCGGTAAGCGTGAGACCTGCCTCGTGGCAGCCGGAGCACTTCTTCGAATATGTCCGGTTTTGCGCGAACCATTCATTCGAGTGGTAAGCAACCCAGTCACCCGTGCGCGGGTTGTACTGGATCGGTGACATCAACATGTCTTCGCAAGTCTGGGTGGTATCCCAGGTGATGAACGCCGGTTTGGCGGGCTTCAGGAAGCCTTCCGGACTTGTCGCCGAGCAGCCACCTGCAACATCACCGATATTGATCATGTAGCGCTGTTTCCACGTGCTGTGCAGGGTGGTAGCTTCGCCGCGATCCTGCAACACGGTGAGTTCACCGGCTGCGGTGCCGCTTCCGCCGTAGGTGGCGTAGACCGTCAGCTGCGTGTCACCTGCATCGGCACCGTCATCGTCGCCATCAATCAGTATTTCGAAACGAAGATCCGGGTCGTCGTTACAGGTGCGGACATAGGCATCGTGGGTGGGATCCGATTTGGGAGCTTCCGTCACGTCGGTCGCGTCAACACCGGTGTCCGTCCACGCGCTGCAGAGGTTGGCGCCGGGATCGGCTGGCCAGCCGTTCAAATCAATCTCGACGAGCGAGCGCTCGACTACGCGATAGTGCCCGGAATTCTCCCAGGCAGCGATCAGTCCGGGACTGAATGCGCCGTGGCAAGTAACGCAGAGGTCGTTGGAAACGTACGAGGCGTCGTCTGCGGGCCGGCCGGAGAGTTCGATCTCGACCGAGTCACCCGGGGCGATGGAATGACGCGTTCCGCCAGGCAGCAGGCTGGTGCCGGCAGGTGGTTCAACTGACAGGAACGAGCGGGGAACCGAATCGAACATGAAGTCGCCATTGGCGTCGGTCACAGCGGTATCGCCGCCCGCCGTCGATACGGTTGCGCCTTCAATCGGATCCGGCGCATTGTCATCGTCGGCGTCAGGACCGACGACTGTGCCGGAGATCGTACCTGGCACCCCGAATATCGACAGTGCGACATCTGTCGTCGCGCCGGCGGCGACCCCAACTCCAGTCTGCGAAGAACCGATGCCGGCGATATCCACGAGTACTTCGTAGACACCGATCGGCACGCCGGCCAAGGCAGCGACGCCGGTGGCGTCGGTGTCGGCCGTCGTCGAGGCCGGGCTGGTGGATACCGTGGCACCCTCAACCGGATTGCCTCCGGACGTTACCGTGGCGCTGATCGTGCCGGTATCAACGGCATCTTGACCATCGGCGCCGGCAGCGCCGGGGGTGCCGTCAGAGCCATCGTCGCCTTCGCAACCAGCAATAAAAAAAGCGCCTGCCGCCAAGAGCAACAAGCGCGCCAATACTGCATTCATTCTCATGACCCACCTCCTCAGGTCGTCGAACTATGTCCGCCCTCCTGAGTGCAACCCGAAGACAGTGACCCCTGACTATGGTGGTGCTGTCACGAGTAACCCGGTTCTCCGGCGGGCGGTCCGTGAAGCATGGTAATAACCGGGAGCGCTGATGACGATCAGTAGTTGCGCGTTGGGGATAGGGGTTTTTGCGTAGTCCGGTTAAGGCAAGGGAGCCAGATCGGACTCGAGCAGTTGCCGGGCGAGTTCGGGCGAGTCGCCGTAGCGGCTTTGGACCTCGCCCAGCTTACGGGTGAGCTCCTCACGGACCTCGCGATAACCGGGGTCGGCATAGACGTTGCGGAGTTCTTCGGGGTCGGTCTCAAGGTCGTAAAGCTCCCATTCGTCGACGTCGTGGTAGAAGTGAATGAGCTTGTACCTGTCCGTGCGAATGCCGTAGTGACGTTTAACGGCATGGATGCCCGGGTACTCGTAGTAGTGGTAGTACGCGGCGTCGCGGAAGCCGGCATCGTCTCGTTCGAACAGCGGCGCCAGGCTCCTGCCGTGCATGTCTGCCGGTACCGGGATGCCCGCAGCGTCGAGAATCGTTGGCGCGAAATCCACGTTTTGCACAAGAGCCTCGCGAACCCCGCCCGCCGCGATGCGCTTCGGCCATTGGATGATCAGCGGCGTGCGGAAGGACTCCTCGTACATGAAGCGCTTGTCGAACCAGCCATGCTCGCCGAGATAGAAGCCCTGGTCCGAGGTGTAGACAATGATCGTATTGTCCAGCAGCTTGCTTTCGTCGAGATGGGCCAGCAGACGTCCCAGGTTGTCGTCGACGGACTGCACGGTTGCGAGATAATCCTGCATGTAGCGCTGGTATTTCCAGCGTGTCAGGTCGTCGCCCGTGAGCTCCCGCTCAATGAAGTCGGCATTGATCGGCCCGTAGACGGCGTCGAACGCGGCTCTCTGATCGTCGTTCATGTATTCGTCGCGCTGCCGCCGGTAAGCGCCGTCGTACCAGGGCATGAACGCCTCGTGTCCGAGGGCAGCGGCGCTCTCGGGTGTGATCTTGTTGTCGTTGGTGAGGCCCATGTGATCGGCGATACGCATCTCTGCCTCGCGCGCCGCCGTGCCACGTCCTTCATAGTTATCGAACAGCGTGCCTGGCTCCGGAATCGGTGCATCGTGAAATTTGCCGAGATGCTCGAGCGCCGGCCACCACTCGCGATGTGGCGCCTTGTGGTGATAAAAAAGCAGGAACGGTTGCGTCTTATCGTCGCGCGAGTCCAGCCAGTCGATCGCGAGGTCGGTCGTGATGTCCGTCACATAGCCCTCGTAGCGACGGGTTCCATTGGGGCTCACAAAATCCGGGTTGTAGTACTCGCCCTGGTCCGGCAGCACCTCCCAGTAATCGAAACCGGTCGGTTCCGACTTCAGGTGCCACTTGCCGACGATGGCGGTTTCGTAGCCGGCGTCTCTCATCAGGCCCTGCAGCGTGGTCTGGCTGCCGTCGAAAACGTTGACGTTGTTGCGCAGGCCGTTAGCGTGACTGAATTTGCCGGTGAGCAGTGTCGCGCGGCTCGGCGAACAGATCGAGTTGCCCACGAAAGCGCGGTCGAAGCGCAGGCCGCCGTCGGCCAGACGGTCGATGTTGGGCGTTTCGATGAGTTCCGAGCCGTACGCGCTGATGGCCTGGTAGGCGTGATCGTCGGCCATGATGAAGATGACGTTCGGTCGTTCTTCGTTTTCGCCGCAACCAGCCGTGAAGTGGGCCAGCGCGAGCAGCAAGACCAGGGTTCTTGCCATACTGGGTGTCTCGCGCGTCAGCTCGCCGGCTTCAGGAGGCGCGACTCGACTTCGTACCTCGAGCCATCCCGAGCCTCGAGATTGACTTCCCAGATTTCCTCGTCGGGAATCCGGGTTCGCTCGAGGCCGGGCAGCTCGCGTTCATCGTCGACCTGCAGCCCCCAGACCCGGACCTGGCGCACGCCGACAACCGGAATACGCTGGTCGTCGAAGCGAGCGCGAAGTGCATCGTCAACGTCGTCCGTCGCCCAGGTTGCAAAACCGGCCTCGGTAATCGCGGCGACGTTGGCCGGCATCGTGGCTTTTGTTTCTGTCATCGGGATTCCCTCCTGTCGAGGTGCATAGTTTGCGCTTTTTCGTGCCTGACGGCCACGGTGATAAACTCCGGATACCATGGCACTGGCTGGATTCATCACGGAACTCAGGCGCAGGCGGGTCTTTCGCGCTGCCGGTGTCTACATCGTCGCTGCCTGGGTCGCAGTACAGGTTGCCAGCCTGGTATTCCCGGCCATCAACGTTCCGGAGAGCGCGCTTCTGAACGTGTGGCTTGTCGCACTGTTCCTGTTCCCGGTCGCGGTCGTGTTCGCCTGGTTCTATGACGTTTCCTGGTCGGGGATTTCAAGGACGGCGCCCGCTGCAGCAGCCGACAGATTTGACCCTGCGCTGCGGCGGACGGACTACGTGATACTGGCTGCGCTGGCCGCCGTTGCCGTCGCCGTGACCCTGCAATTCTCCTCTCGCATCGAGGGGACAATCGGGAGCATTCGCGCGTCGATCGATCCGTTCTCGATTGCCGTGCTGCCATTCGATAACATCGCCGGCGATCCCGATCAGCAGTATTTCGTGTCCGGCATGCAGGCAGGCCTGATCGCGGGACTGTCGCGTATCCGCGCCCTCAGGGTCACGTCAAAAACTTCGACCTTGCCCTACCGTGACAGCGGGGCGCTGCTCGCGGAGGTCGGCGACCAGCTCGGCGTTGCACGGATCGTAGAGGGTTCCGTGTTTCGCTCCGGGTCGCTCGTCAACATCGCGGTGCGGGTATTCGACACGCAGAGCGACGAACAGATCTGGCGCGCGAGCTACGAGGATGACATCGAGAACATACTGCGGCTGCAGAGTCGAGTCGTGCAGGAAATCGCCGGGCAGGTACGCGTGACGCTGACGCCCGACGAGCGCGACAGGTTTATGAATGCCGAGGTCGTGAATCCGGCTGCCTACGAGGCGTTCCTCAAGGGCGTGTTTCACGTCGAGCGATTCACGCCCGACGACATGCAGCGGGCTGCCGGGTATTTCCAGCAGGCCGTCGATCTCGATCCCGACTACGCGCTCGGCTACTGGGGGCTGGGCAAGTTATGTACATTTCAGGCGCAGGCCGGGGTCATACCGCCGTCGGTAGCCCGTGCGGAGTGCATGCCGCCCATACAAAAAGCCCTCGAACTCGATCCGTTGCTGCCCGAGGCATACCTCGGCCTGGCCGGGACGCTGACCTGGCAGCATTTCGATTTCGAAGCGGCACGGTCGAATTTCGAACGAGCGATCGAATTGAACCCGAGTTATGCCGAAGGGCATATGTTCTTCTCACACTATCTCGGCATCGTCGGTGAACTCGAGAAAAGCAGCGAGCATATGCAACGGGCGCTCGAGCTCGATCCGATGAACCCGTTCGTGCACGCGCTGTCAGGCATACAGCTCGTCATGATCGATGAGTATGAGGAGGCGGTGCGTGTCGCAAACCGAGTGCTCGAGGAAACACCCGGTTTTGGTTTCGGCTACGGAACGTTGTTTGCGGCACATCAGTTCCTGGGTAACAAGGATGCGTCGTTCCGGGCGTTCGCCGATATGATGCGCTTTACGTTGGGCAAGCCAGAGACTGCCGACGTGGCAGAGGCCATGTACGCCGAGTTTGATCATGAAGAGGCGATGCGGCGCATCGCAGACATGTTGGTTGAGCTTTCCGAAACCGAGCACGTTCCTCCTATCACGATCGGCTTTCTTTACGAAAACGGGGGCGATTTCGAGAGAGCAATCGACTGGTTTGAAAAAGCGCACCGGGACTATGACCCCGATGCACCGTACCTTGGTGTGACTTCCAAGATCGAAGAAATCAACGCTCATCGACGATTCCAGCAACTACTGCGCGACATGAAGCTGTATTATTGGGCGGACAAATACGCTGATCAGCCCTCCACGGGCGGTTGATCCGGATAACAACGAGGGAATCACCATGAAGTCTCTGCAGTTCTGCGCCCTGTTGCTGGCGCTCGTGACACCTATTGCCAATGCCGCCGACGACGAGAAGCCTGAACCCGGGTTCAACGAGGCGACCTTCAAGGGCATCGAGTTCCGCAGCATTGGTCCGGCGCTCATGTCCGGGCGTATTGCCGATATCGCCTTACATCCGGAGAACCCGAGCATCTGGTATGTCGGTGTTGGCAGCGGGGGTGTCTGGAAGACGGTCAATCGCGGCACGACCTGGGAACCGGTTTTCGACAACGAAGATGCATATTCGATTGGCTGCGTCACGATCGACCCGAACAATCCGAACACGATCTGGGTCGGCACGGGCGAGAATGTCAGCGGCCGGCATGCAGGCTACGGCTCAGGCGTCTACCGCAGCCGCGATGGCGGCCAGGGCTGGGAAAACCTGGGCTTAAAGGACTCCGAGCGCATCGGCATGATCCGTATCGACCCGAGGGATTCCGATACGATCTTCGTCGCGGCCCAGGGACCGATGTGGTCAGGCGGCGGCGAACGCGGCCTGTACAAGTCCACTGATGGCGGCGAGAACTGGCGCAACGTGCTGGGTGACGGTCTCGGCAACACGGACATCGATGACCAGTACACGGGCGTGTCCGAAGTACATATGGATCCGCGCGATCCCGACGTCATGTACGCCGTGTCATGGCAGCGCTTCCGCAACGTTGCCGTGCTGTTGGATGGCGGGCCTGGCACCGGCATCCACAAGTCGACCGACGGCGGCGAAACCTGGCGCGAGTTGACCAAGGGACTGCCTGAGGAGAATCGCGGCAAGACTGGGCTCGCGATATCGCCGCAGAACCCCGACGTCATCTACGCGACCATCGAACTCGCGAATCGCACGGGCGGTTTCTGGCGTTCGGCGGACGGCGGCGAGTCCTGGGAGAAAATGAACGACTACCTGTCGAGCGGCACCGGCCCGCACTACTACCAGGAGATCTTTGCGAGCCCGCACAAGTTCGACCGCGTCTACCAGATGGATGTGCAAATGCACATGACCGAGGACGGCGGCGAGAATTTCACGAACCTGCGCCACGAGACCAAGCACTCGGACCACCATGCGATGGCATTCGATCCGAACGACGAAAACTACCTGATCGTGGGCGTCGATGGCGGTATCTACGAGTCCTACGACCTCGGCGAGTCCTGGCGCTTCATCAGCAACCTGCCCATCACGCAATACTACAAAGTCGCCGTCGACTACGACGAGCCGTTCTACAATGTTTACGGTGGCACCCAGGACAACAATACCCAGGGCGGTCCGTCGCGTACGCTCAATGCGCACGGCATCCAGAATTCGGACTGGTTCATTACGCTGTTCGGCGATGGTCACCAACCGGCCGTGGATCCGAACAATCCCGATATTGTGTATGCGCAGTGGCAACAGGGCAACCTTGCGCGCTTCGATCGCAAGACCGGTGAACAGGTCTACGTCAAGCCGCAGCCGGCCAAGGGCGAGCCGCCGAATCGCTACAACTGGGATTCGCCGATCCTGATCAGCCCGCACAAATCGTCGACGCTCTTCTTCGGCACGCAGCGCGTCTACAAGAGCGATGATTACGGCGATACGTGGACGACGATTAGTGGGGACCTGACACGCAACGAACAGCGCACACGGCAAGCGCTCATGGGAAGAACCTGGAGCTACGACTCGCCGTGGGATATGTACGCGATGTCCGAGTTCAACACGATTACGTCGCTGTCCGAGTCACCGCTCGTCGAGGGCCTGATCTACGCGGGCACCGACGATGGTTTGGTCCAGATCACAGAAGACGGTGGCGCGAACTGGCGCCGCATCGATCGCCTGCCCGGTGTGCCGAACCGGTTCTTTGTCAACGACATCAAGGCGGATCTGCACAATCCGGATACCGTTTATGTCGTGGTCGACGATCACAAGAGCGGTGATTTCTCGCCCTATGTCCTGAAGAGCGAGAACCGAGGCAAGAGCTGGAAGAGCATCGCCAGTAACCTGCCCGAGCGGCATGTCCTCTGGCGTATCGTGCAGGATCACGAGAAGCCCGGCCTGATGTTCCTGGGTACGGAATTCGGCGTGTTCTTCACGGTAAACGGCGGCGGCGAGTGGACCAAGCTCAAGGGCGGCAGTCCCAATATCCCGTTCCGCGACCTCGTTATCCAGACGCGCGAGAACGATCTCGTGGGGGCGACCTCCGGGCGCAGCTTCTACATCCTCGACGACTACACGCCGTTGCGTGACGTGACGAGCGACATGCTGAAGAACGACACGGTGCTTTTCCCCGTACGCAAAGCGCCGTGGTACGTACCCCGCAGGCCGCTGGGCTGCGGCGAGCCGGGCTGTCAGTCGAGCCAGGGTGACGGCTTTTATGTCGCGAAGAACCCGGATTTCGGCGCGACATTCACTTATTACCTGCCCGAGTCGATACAGACCAGCCAGGAAGCGCGACGCGAGGCCGAGAAGGATCTCGAGAGCAAGAACGAGGACGTGGAATTCGCCTCGTGGGACACAATCCTCAAGGAACAGCGTGAAGACGAGCCTGCGATCGTGCTCATGGTCAAGAACCGTAACGGCAGCGTCGTGCGGCAGATCGAAGGGCCAGTCGAAGCCGGGTTCCACCGCGTTTCATGGGATCTGCGACGCCCGCCGCTCGAGGCCTGGGTGCCGGAGGAGGAGCGCTACAGCTGGCGTGGTCCAAACAAGGGAGTGCTCGTCGTTCCGGGTACGTTCGAGGTCTCGATGCACAAGCGTATCGATGGCGTCCTGACTGATCTTGGCTTCAGCCAGAGTTTCGAAGTCGAATCGATCCGCGAGCCGACACTGGCCGGCAGCACGCAGGAGCAGCGCGTCGTATTCGAGGTGCAGGTCGACGAACTGGGCCGTGCCGCCGACGGCACGATCAGCGCGATCGACGAGATCGTCGAGGAACTCGACGCTATCAAGGAAGTGCTGGAGCGATCCACGGCCGACGGCTCACTCTACGAAATCGCGAATTCGATTCAGCAACGTGCCATCATGCAGCGCGAACGCCTCGCCGGAAACGAGACGCGTGACATGTTCCACGAGCTCGACGAAGTACCGCTGGGGGCGCGACTCTGGCACGCGCGCTTCGATCCGGCTTCAAATGCCTATGGTCCGACGCCGGCACAGCGCGAGTCGCTCACTATTGGACGTGACTTGTATGACACGGTGCGGAGAGAGCTCTCCGAGCTGATCGACGTCGAATACGCAGGCCTCAAGGTTGCGCTGGACGCAGCCGGCGTGCCGTGGTCACCGGGCAGGGGAATCTAGAAACCTCCGTCCGCGCCGAAAAAAAACCCGGGCTGCCCTGTTTGAGCAGCCCGGGCTTCGGCACGATTGGTCAGAATGCCGCCGTCAGCATGAGCCAGGCCTTGGTCGTGTCGACAAAGGCGGGATCGTCCGCGTCGAATGCAGCGAGCTTGAGCAACAGCTTGTAGCGATCGCCGAGACCGCGGCCCGCGGAAAGGTCGATTTCAGACCCGTAGTCGCCGCCGCCTGACTCCGCAGAGAAGTCGTGATACACGAGCATGAAACTCCACGGCTTGTACTTGTAGCCGACCTTGAAATACAGGTCTTCGAGCCCGTTTCCGGGTGTCGACAGGAACTGGTCGGCCCAGCCGTTGAACGCGTGCAGCGTCGCGAGCGGCGTTCGGAACCCCTGGTCGTTGTCACTGCCCAGTGACTCGAAGCCGATCCCCGCGGTCAGTGCATCGAGCGTCCAGTCGCCCTGCACCCTGAAGTACGTTGCGTCGTAGTCCGCCGGATTGTTGTCGGCATCCGACTGTGTTGCCACGTCGGCGATGACCGCAAGCTTGCCGTCGCCCAGCGCAACATTGCCGTTCAGTCGCAGGCCGAAGGTGTCCGTCGAGAACGCCGGCGCATCGTCGTTGTCGATCAGGTAGGCGTAACCAACGATCTTCCAGTCTTCGGTCAAGCCAACGTTCGCGTTCAGCAAATGCGTGTCCTGCTCCTGGTCGCCCGCGGGCACATCGGACCCGAAAATGCGATTCACGTTGGCAACGTAACTGTAAAAGACCGTGGTGTCTGCGAAGCCCTTGTACTGCACGGACAGGCTGTCGTAGGTCTGCTCGTTCTGCCGCCAACCGACGCCGCCGACGTAGCGCTGGTCGTCGAGCAGGATGCGTTGCCGGCCCACACGCGTACGCCAGTCATCATTCGGCGCATACTGCAGATACAACTGGTTCAGGTCGGAGCCGTTAGGGTCCGCCACGACCGGGTACTGGTCGCGATCGCCAGTGCTTGTGCCCTGGCCGCTGTTGTAGTCATTGAGCAAGACCTCGAGCACCTGGTCGAACTCGAGAAAGCCGGACCAGTTGCGCCAGTTGCCTGTCGCATAGTTCAGGCGCAACCGCAATGTCGACGCGTGTGCATCCTCGCTGAAGGAGTCCTGGTCGACGTACTCGTAGCGTTGCCGCAAGTTGAGGTGGGCATCGCCCGAAGTAATGGCCGTCGCCAGGTCGTCGTGGTTATCTGCAAATGCCGGCGCTGCCAGCGACATCGCTGATGTCGCCAGCAGGCCGAATGCAGCTGTTCGTTTCGATGCTGCGAGGTTCATCTTAATAAACGTCCTCTACCGTGTTGTACACGTTGAACTTGCCCGTAGGCGTGATGACTTCGGGACCCTTGATAACATGCTTGAGTTTCCGCGTCTTGTCATCGACCACGACGATCGCAGATTCTTCTTCCTGGCCACTCCATACGGAGAACCAGACCTCGTCGCCCGCCTTGTTATATTCGGGCTGCACGACTCGTTTGGGTCCGGGCCCGAGTTCTGCCCACTTACCGATCGGTAGTACATCGAAGCCGGCGTCGAGGTTATTGACGTCGAATACGGCAATACTCTGGCTGAAGGCCTCGTCCGGGTTGAGAGGTGCGTCGACCCACAAGTTCGTGGACTTCGGATGAGATTTGACGAACAGCGAGCCGCCACCCATGCCTTCAAGAACACGCACGACCTTCCACGCCTTGTCGGGGTGACCCTCGGGGTCCGTGCCAAGGAACGTGATGTTGGCGTTGCCCAGTGCGCTCGTTACCCAGACCGGACCATGCTCGGGATCGACGAGGTTCGCGCCGCGGCCCGGATGGGGGACCTTCTCCACGTCAACGAGCGCTTCGAGGTTGCGGTCACGGGAATCGACAATTGCGACCTTGTCGGACTGGTTCGCGGCCGTCAGAAAGTATCGCTTGCTGCGGTCCCAGCCGCCATCATGCAGGAAGCGGGCAGCGCCGATGTCCGTGACGGTCAGGTTGTCGATGTCGCTGTAGTTCACGAGCAGTATGTGTCCCGTCTCCTTGATATTGACGATGAACTCGGGGTGTTCGTGAGAAGCCACGATTGCGGCCACGCGCGGTTCCGGGTGGTACTCCTGCGTGTCCACGGTCATGCCGCGGGTCGATACGACTTTCATGGGCTCGAGCGTGTCACCATCCATGATGACGTACTGCGGCGGCCAGTAGGAGCCGGCAATCGCGTACTTGTCTTCGTAGCCCTTGTACTTCGAGGTTTCGACCGAGCGAGCCTCGAGGCCGACCTTGATTTCGGCAACGATCTGCGGTGGATCCATCCAGAGGTCGATCATGTCTACCTTGGCGTCACGGCCGATCGTGTACACATAGCGGCCTGATGCCGACAGGCGCGAGATATGTACAGCGTAACCCGTCTTCAGGATGCTGACGATCTCTTTCGTATCACCGTCGATGATAGCGACCTGGCCACTGTCACGAAGCGTAACCGAGAAGAAATTCTCGATGTTGCGCTGGTGCTGCGGCTTCCCGGGGCGCTTGTTGGAGGGCACGAGTACCTTCCAGCTGGCCTTCATGTCTTCGAGGCCGAACTCTGGCGGTGCGGGCGGTTCCTGTTGCAGGAAGCGCGCCATCATGTCGATCTCGTAATCGTCGAGTTCGCCCGACGTGCCCCAGTTTGGCATGCCGGCGGGCGATCCGTAGGTGATCAGCGCCTTGAGGTACTCGGTGCCTTTCGGCCGCGTAATGTCCGGCGTCAGCGCTTTACCCGTCGCACCCTTACGCAGCACGCCGTGACAGCCTGCGCAGCGCTCGAAGTAAAGTCTCGTGGACGTCTCATATTCCGCCGCGCTCAGCGTTGGTCCTTCCGGACTTTGTACGGCGCGAGTTTCTTCGGGAGGGATCGGTGAGGGCGTACCCTGGTAACGCATTTCGCCTTCGGTGGCGCCCGGGTGACGCTCACCCACAGCGCGGTCCACGAGTCCGGTATCCTGGCGTACTTTCTGTACTTCGTCGATGCTGAATGCCGATGCCTCATTGCCCCATGCGTTTGTGACGAAGGTGAGGATCGCGGCGATATCGTCGTCACTGAGGTGGCCCATACCCGGCATCACGGCGTTGTACTTGACCTCGTTAACCGTGATTTCACCGGATCGTCCCTCGATCACAGTTGCGATGGCGCGCGTGCGATCTTCCATCAGGTAGTCGGATTTCGCGAGCGGCGGGAATGCGCCGGCCAGGCCCTGTCCGTTAGGCTGGTGGCAAGCGCCGCAGTGGGTACCGTAGAGCCCTTCTCCTGACGCCATAAGCGTGGCCATGTCACCGGTGGCGGTCTCCGCCTTGTGCACTGCGGTGTCCGCTTCGCGCGCTGCGGTGTCAGCTTCTTGCACGGCGGCTTCCTGTTGGCACGCTTGCGCCGAAAAAAAGAGGCTCGCCGTCAGCGCGAGAACGCGCAAACGCGGGCCAGACATTCTGAAACCTAGCGTGGTCATTTCTCTATCTCCCATAAATGCATAAAAGGGGCCGTTTACCAGCCCCACTGCAAGCCAATCGAATAATTTCTGCCGGCCTCTGCCAGCGTCGGTAACAGCACGTCGTCCGGGGCCAGGCCGCGAACCTCGGACCATCGCCAATAGACGCGATCGGTGACGTTACCAATTCCACCCCTGACCGTGAGGCGTTCACCAATCGTGTGTGCAAAGAACAGATCGAGCACTCCATACCCCGCAGGTTCGAACAATTCGCCGGCGGATTCGTCGCGTCGCGACCAGTCGTCGCTGACGGTAAACAGGGCACGTATTTCGGTGCGGTCATCGACGGAACGCCAGGTTGCGCCCAATACGGCTTCGGCCGGACCGACCGAGTTCAAAGGCTGGCCATTGTCGGCGTTTTCACCTTCCGCCCAGTACGCCGATGCATGCACGGTCAGCCCCGTGAATCGGCCGGCAAGCTCTCGAGCCCAGCGTCCTTCGATACCCTGGATATAGGCGTCGCCGATGTTGACTGACTGGAACAACAGCCGGCCACTGACAGGGTCGACGCCGATACGCGTCTTGGTTTCTATGAAGTCGTCGTAGTCCGTCCGAAATGCACCGAGTTGCAGCTGGGAGCGTTCACCCTGCCAGCGCATCCCGAGTTCCCATCCATCAGACGTTTCCGACTTCAGATCCGGATTTGGAATCGCCCGGATATTGAACAGCGGGATATCGAGGCCGATGTTGGCATCTTCGAACGGTGGGGCACGAAATCCCCGCGAGTACTGCAGGTAGATGTCGATATCGTCGCCGATGCGATAGATCGCGCCAAGCTTTGGTGATATGTCCGAATCCGACAGGTCGACCACCGATGTCGCAGGGTTGTCTTCCGCATAGATCGCGTCGCTATCAGGGGTTAGCTCGTTATCGTCATAGCGCAGCGCCGCGATCAGTGACAAGGGTCCGCGTGACAGCTGGTCGGAAACATAGGCCCCGAGTTCGCGAGTCTCCGTGATTGGAAAATCGCGTAGCGGAAAACTCTCGCCGAGGATATCGCTGGATAGGGTTCCATCGACGAGACTTGTGGAGATGCCGTCACGCAATTCTTCGGTGCGTGTCTCGGTGTACTCCAATCCCACACCAAGACGGTGGGACCATCCAGCCAACTCAGCGTCGCGCCAAAGATTGATTTCCGCGCCTCGAATTCGCTGGTCGTAGAAGAAATCCCGCTCGATCAGTGCAGGTGAACGAGCGGCTGCTCGCTCATCGACCGTGTGCTGGTCCAGGTCTGCATCAGCATAGAAAGCCCGGACAAGTCCATCAGTGAACCAGCCTGTACCAAAGCGGTATTCGGCACTGAGCATGTTCATTCTGTGGCTATCGTCACCTTCGAGGCGTGTGGTCGAGCGGAAGCGGCCACTACCAAGAACCGACGTGATCGCCGTCTGCGTATCATAGGTTTGGCGAATGGCACCAAGTTGCCACTCGTGGCCGAACCGGTTCTCGCCAACGACCTTTACGAGCCCGGCATCACGTTCGAAATCCCGTTGGTCCGCCGGATCGTCGAGCGCGGCCGAATCGCGTTCGGAGCCGTCGCGGTAGCTGGCACCGAGCAACAGTGACGCGTGCTGGCCCGCGAGCGCGACGCTTGCAGACAGGTTGCTGCTTTGGTCGGCGTCGCGGTAGAGGGTGCTGGCGCTGCCACCGGTTGGACCGTCTGACGTGAATTGGCGGGGGTCGAGCGTCCGCATCGATACGACGCCGCCGAGCGCGGAGCTGCCGTACATTGCCGAAGCGGGTCCGCGCAACACCTCGACCTGGCCGAGCAGGCCGGTATCGGCGAAGTCGCGGGTCGCGTTGGAGAAATTGCCGATATCGAACTGTTGTGACAACGGGACTCCATCAAGCTCCATCGCTATGCGATTGCCGCCGATGCCACGGATGGTGATTCCTTCTGTTCCGAAGCGGGACCCGGAAGACTCGTGCGCGACGCCCGGAACAAAACGAAAGGCATCTGCAAGCGATGTGCTCAATATTGCCTGCAGCTCGGCGCTGTCCAGTACCGTGATGTCCGCCGCGACGTCACGAATGTCGGTCTCGCGCTTTGTCGCAACGACAACGACTTCATCGAAGGGGAGCGCCTGGCGGGCATTGGCGCCGGGAGCAGTCTCGGCCTGAATAGGCAGCGTGAGACCTAGTAAGAAGGTGAAAGCGATCGACCTTTGCATGGAAGTTATTCCTGTTTCCGCAGGCCGATTCTGGTGATGACGTCGTTCGCGGCTATACGGACTCTGAATACTGCCAGTGACGCTTCTACACAGACTATTGTGGCAAACACTCATACGTATGATCTATTGGCACGGAACCCAACCTGGCCTGCTACAAGGACTTGCAGCCATGAAGACACGGTAAGCGCCGCGCCCATGTCGCGCCTTGACCTAGGTCAAGGCTGCCGAGGCGGTAATGCCTAGACTGGAGTGAGCTTTCCACGAGGCCCATCGATGCCCGGTACCGCGACACTCAAAGAGGGAATGCTAGACTGCCAGCTCATGGAAGCTGAATCCCCCTTATACGCGATCGTCAGGCAGCATTACCTGTTCGCTGGTCTTGAGCAACAGGACTTCGATGCACTGGCAGCCAACGTCACCTCGAAGCAAATCGAAAAGGGCGAAGTGCTATTCCATCGGGGCGATCCTGCGCCCTGTTTCTATTTTCTCGACACCGGACTCGTGGAGCTCAACCTGGTTGCAGCGACAGGTGAGAAGAAAGTCCTCGAGGTCGTGGGGCCTGGTCGGACCTTCGCCGAGGCCGTGACATTCATGCTGGATCGCAGGTACCCGGTTACGGCAGAAGCGCTGGCTGACTGTAATCTCTGTCAAATACCGAACAGTACTTACTACGACCTCATCTACGGCAATCCGGACGCCTGCATGCGGTTGTTGAGTGATGTCTGTCGTCATTTGCACGCGCGCGTACGCGAGATAGAAAACCTGACTGTGCAGAATGCCCGCAGTCGTCTCTCGAGCTACCTGCTGGATCACATCGTTGAAACCAGCGAAGACGAAGCGACCGTTCGCCTCGAGTTACCGCGGCACGTCATCGCCTCAAGGCTGTCGATCAAGCCCGAGACATTGTCGCGCCTGCTGCGCAACATGGTCGACGAAGGCGTGCTCACGATCGAGGATCGAGTGATCTTCGTGCACAGCCTGGCGCGCTTGCGGCCCTACGACTGACTGTTCTTGCGATGGTCAGGCTGCCAGGCGCTGAAGTTCCCGGTCCAGCGCAGCGATGACCGCCGCGTGCTCGACCGCGGCCCGTTCGCATAGTGCGGCCGCGTTGCCCAGGCTGTCATCGCGCACGCCGGCCAGTATCTGCTCGCAGAGCCCCGTCAACAACACGGCTCCAACCTGTCCGCTGGAACCTTTGAGCGAATGCGCCAGCAGTTCGATTTGCTCGGCGTCATGATCCGCAATCGCCGACCGGAGCTGCAGCAACAACTTCGTGGATAGCGCGCAGTAGGACACCACGATATCGCGCACCATGGTCTTCCCGGGCGATGAATCGAGCTGGAGAATCTCCTCGAGTGCGTGCCGGTCGAGCGACGCAAGCGTCATTGTTTCTGACAGCCTTCCGAATCCGTCAGCATCGACCGATCCGCTCGTTTCCTGGGCAGGAGAGCCGGACAACCAGCGATTCAGGACATGACGCAGCTGACCTTCGGTGAACGGTTTGGTGACGTAGTCATCCATCCCGCAGTCGAGACAGCGTTCGCGATTGCTGCGCATGAGATCGGCTGTAATCGCGACTATCGGTATTCGCGTGCTGGAAGACTCTTCCTCCAGCCGCCGGATTTCCCGCGTCGTGTCATAGCCATCGCGAACCGGCATGTGGCAGTCCATCAATATCATGTCGAAGCGGGTCGTCCGCATTGCCTGCAATGCCGCGTCGCCGTCGTCGGCAATCTGCGCGTCATAGCCCATTTCCCCGATCATGGCCTTGGTGACCTGTTGGTTCACAGGATTGTCATCGACGACCAGCACTCGGGCCCCGGCGTCGTCCTGGGTCGGCAAAGAAGACTCGGGCTCCGGATCTCGCCGCATGACTTCCGCGATAACTGCGCCCAGCCCCTCGAGCGTAAACGGCTTGCTGACGTAATCGTCCATTCCACTGGCGAGACACCGTTCGCGGTCACCGCTCAGTGCATTGGCCGTCAGCGCGATAATCTTCGTCGGAGCATGATCTTGTTCTTCTTCCCACCGGCGAATGGAAAGGGTTGCTTTGAAGCCGTCGAGTACCGGCATCTGGCAATCCATCAGCACGAGATCGAAATCCTGTTCTTTCAGAGCGTCCACTGCGTCCTGCCCGTTCGTGACGACTGTCGTCTCGTGTCCGAGCTGGTTGAGCATGCCGACGGCGACAATCCGGTTAACGTCATTATCTTCAGCCAGGAGTACTTTGAGATCTCCGCTCGCATTGTCGTTTATCGCCCGTGGGCCTTCAGGTTTGTCCGAGGTGACCGTGGGCGCGCGGCGCGGCCGGGAAAGATGGGAAGAGAGCGCATCGAGCAAGCGTGATTGCCGTACGGGCTTGGTCAGCCACGCGTCGATGTCGCCGACATTGCGGGCTTCATCGACATCGGCCGCTGAGACAGAGCTCAGCATAATAAGCGGCACAGCCTCGTGGTGGCCGAGACGTCTAATGGCGGCAGCGAGCTGAACGCCGTCCATTTCGGGCATGTTCATATCCAGCAGCACCGCCTGGAATGGCTTGTCCTTGCGCGCGCTCGTGCCGAGCACTCCGAGGGCTTCAGCCCCGGAACTGGCTGCTGCAACGTCGGCCTTCCAGCTTTCCAGCTGATGCTGCAGCGTCTCCCTGTTGGTCGCATTGTCATCGACAATCAGGACTCGCCGGCCGGCCAGGGCCTCGGCGCCCATGAGCTCGGGCTGCGTGCTGTCCTTCTGCAGTCGCACCGTGAACCAGAACGCGCAGCCGCGCCCGCCGTTGCTCTCGACACCGATTTCGCCTTGCATGAGGTCGACGAGCTGTTTGCAGATCGACAATCCGAGCCCGGTGCCACCGAAACGTCGGGTCGTCGATCCATCTTCCTGGGTGAACGGCTCAAAGATCTTTTCGAGGTTCCCGGGGTCGATACCGACACCCGTATCCTCGACCGCAAACCGGTAAAGTACCGACTCCGTGTCGTCTTCCTGCTCTTCGACGCGAACGATGATTTCACCCTGTTGCGTAAACTTGACGGCATTGCTGAGCAGGTTGATCAGGATCTGGCGCAGCCGCAACGAGTCACCCTCCACGAAGATGTGTGCGTCGGCCTGGAATGCGCCGATAAGCTCGAGGTCCTTGCGGTGTGCAGATTCCGCAAGCAGGTCGAGACACTCTTCGACCATATGGCGGAGATCGAACGGCGCGATGTCCAGTTCGAGTTTGCCGGCCTCGATCTTGGAGATGTCGAGAATGTCGTTGATGATATGCAGAAGTGACTCGGCCGAACCGTAGATAGTCCTGGCGAAACGCTCCTGCTTCTCGTCCAGCTGCGTGTTCTGCAGGAGTTCAGTCATGCCGAGAACGCCGTTCATCGGCGTCCGGATCTCGTGGCTCATGCGCGCCAGGAACTCGCTTTTCGCCGTGGACATGGACAACGCCTCGTCGCGAGCCGCTTCAAGTTCCTCGCGCGTCTTGCCGAGGCTCGACGTCAGTTCTGCAAAACTGCTTGCGAGCACGCCAACTTCGTCGGAGCGCGGATTCCCTGCGTCAAATTCGAGCGTATTCATAGTGCGCATCTGAACAATCTTGTCCGTGAGTGCCTGTACGGGCGATACGATCAGTTTCCGGATCAGGAATAGCGCTGTGAGAAGGAAGCCGAGGCTGCCGATGCCAAGAAATGCCATCGTCGTGCGGATTGTGTCGGCACCCATGGCGGAGATTTCTCGTGGCTGGCGGATTTCGAGAACAGCTGCGGGATCACCGTAAACATCGAACATCACTTCGAGGCCATGCACATTGGACAGGTAGGTCGCGATGGTCGTATTGACATCGGAATCTGGAAGGTCGCGAAAGGCCTTGACGACATGCGGCGGCAGGCCGCTATCGCCCATGATATGGATCGACAGATTGGTAGTTGCGCGCGTGGCCAGGCCTTCCTTGAGCTCGTCGTCGAGCAAGCGGCCCAGGATGAGCGAACCGAATATTGGCCCTTCGGCCTCGGTATCCAGTATAGGGTACGAAGCGATGTACATGAGCCCTGATGCCGTCCTGATCAGGCCGGTTACGACATTGGATTCCGTCGCATGGTTTACGATGATGTCATCCGCGTTCAGGGGCCGGAGCATCTGATCGTCGATATCGAGTCCGCTGCCGTTGGCAGAATCTGACATCCAGCCGTAAACCCGCCTCCCCTCGGTGTCGAAAACGAGCATCATGTTGATATCGATGCTGTGCCAGTAGCCCGGTGACAGGTTTTCTTCCTCGAACTCGATGAAGGGGTCTTTCATATAGCTGACAGTGTCGTCCCAGGCCGAATATTCGAGGTTGAGGATCTTGAGTGCCTCGATCTCGGACTGCAGCAGGCTTCGCACTCGAGACAGGCTTTCCTTCGCTGCCCGCTGCTCGAATTCCTCGAAGGCGGGCAGCACCGAGACCCGCAACGCGAGATAGCTGCCCACGCAGATGGCCAGGCCCAGCACGAGGAACAGGGCCAGCGTTTTCTTTCCGAGTGACATGGGTGCTGTATCGGCCGGAATCGCCTGATATTTAGCCGTTTTTCGGCCTACGAAACCGATTAGGGGTATGCCGTAATAGTCAGCCCGGCGGCATTAGTGGACCATTCTTGGCCATAGCCCTGGATAAAGTCCAAACGGGACCCGAAAATGACTAACAGACACGTATATTCCTTCGCCGAAGGCGACGGCCATAACAAGAAATTGCTGGGTGGCAAAGGCGCCAACCTGTGTGAAATGACACAAATCGGCATCAACGTGCCGCCGGGTTTCGTTATCACAACCGAGGCCTGCCTCGACTACCTCGAGCGAGACGAGTTGCCGCCGGAACTCATGGGCGAGGTCACGGCCGAGATCGAGAAACTCGAGAGTGCGACCGGCAAGACTTTCGGCCGCGGCCCGGACCCCTTACTCGTATCCGTTCGCTCCGGTTCGGCGCTGTCGATGCCAGGCATGATGGACACCGTCCTCAACCTGGGCCTGAACGAGGAAACACTCGCAGGTCTGATCGAGCAGACGGGCGACGAGCGATTCGCGTATGACGCCTACCGCCGGTTCATCCAGCTGTTCGGCAAGGTTGCCCTGGGTATCGATGACGAGCATTTCGATGAGCACTTCGAAGCGATAAAGAAGCGCGTTGGTGTCAAAGCCGATGTCGGGCTCGAAGCCGATCATCTCAGGGAAATCAGCGACAAGTTCCTGGGCGTCGTGCGCCGTGAATCCGGCCAGGAATTCCCGCATGACGTGATGAAGCAACTGCAGCTCGCCGTCGAAGCCGTATTCCGTTCGTGGATGGGCAAGCGTGCAGTCGACTATCGCCGCGAGTTTCATATCACGCCCGACATGGCGAACGGCACGGCCGTCAACATCTGCACGATGGTGTTCGGCAACAAGGGAGATGACTGCGCGACGGGCGTCGGCTTCACACGCAACCCGGGCACGGGTGAGAACGAGATGTTCGGCGAGTACCTGACCAACGCGCAGGGCGAGGACGTCGTCGCGGGTATCCGCACGCCCAAGGCTCTGAGCGAGCTGCAGCAGGAGATGCCGACACAGTACGAGCAGCTCGTGGCGCTGCGCAACACGCTCGAATCGCACTACCTCGAAGTGCAGGATTACGAGTTCACGATCGAGAAGGGCATTCTTTACTGCCTGCAGACACGCAACGGCAAGATGAATGCTGCGGCGACCGTCAAGACCTCGGTCGACATGTACAAGGAAGACCTCATCAGCAAGGAACAGGCGCTCCTCAGGATCGACCCCGAACTGCTGGAACAGCTCTTACACCCGAGCCTCGATCCGGCCAGCACCGACGAGCCGATCGCCACCGGGTTGCCGGCGTCACCGGGCGCGGCTTCCGGCAAGTGCGTGTTCGATGCCGACCTGGCCGAGAAGCTCGGCAAGGTGGGCGACGATATTATCCTCGTGCGCGAGGAAACGCGGCCCGAAGATATCCACGGATTCTTTGCCGCGCAGGGAATCCTGACGAGCCGCGGCGGCAAGACTTCGCACGCGGCCGTGGTTGCACGCGGGATGGGTAAGCCCTGTGTCGCCGGTGCCGAAGGCATCATCGTGGATGTCGCTCTCCGACAGGCACATGTCGGCGGCAACATCATCCATGAAGGGGACGTAATTACGCTCGATGGCGGCACGGGCATGGTGTACCTGGGCGCGATTCCGACGATCCAGGCGCACTTCTCGGACGACCTGCATACGCTCCTGGGCTGGGCCGACGAAGAGGCCGACCTGAAGGTCCTGGCTAATGCCGATACACCGGAGGCCGCACAACGAGCCCGCGACTATGGCGCCATGGGCATCGGTCTTTGCCGGACCGAGCGCATGTTCAATGCCAGCGATCGCCTGCCGATCGTCATCGATATGATCCTCGCGAACAACGAGGAAGATCGCAAAGAGGCTCTCGACCGCTTGTTGCCGATCCAGCGAGCGGATTTCATCGAGCTGTTCACGGTCATGTCGCCGAACCCGGTGACTGTGCGCCTGCTCGACCCCCCGATGCACGAGTTCCTGCCGACCGAGAACGACCTGCTCGAGCAGATCGAGACACTGCGCCTGTATCGCGACGTCATACGGGGCCGCCAGGCCGCGCTCGACACGTTCTCGATGGAACCCGACCTGCCCAAACCGTTCGCTGAGCTCAGCGAAGAGCTGGTCAACGACGCGCTGATCAAGAAAGAGCGGATGCTGAAGAAGGTCCGGGAGCTGCACGAGGTCAACCCGATGCTCGGTCATCGCGGCGTGCGACTCGGCATTGCGTACCCGGAAATCTACGCGATGCAGATCAAGGCCATCCTCGAGGCGACCGTGGAATGCGCAAAGAAAGGCCTGTCGGTGCGGCCCGAGATCATGGTCCCGCAGGTCATCACGTCGCAGGAAGTCGCCTATGTCCGGCGCACCGTCGACGAACTGACGAAGCAACTCGAAAAGGACTTCGGCAAAGAGCTCCGGTTCAAGTTCGGCACGATGATCGAGACGGTGCGCGCGTGCACGCGGGCCACCCAGCTTGCGTCAAGCGTGGAGTTCTTCTCGTTTGGCACCAACGACCTGACGCAGGCGACCTTCTCCTTCTCCCGTGAAGACGCCGAGAACAAGTTCCTGCCGATGTATAACGAGTACGAGATCCTGCAGGACAACCCGTTCGAGGTGCTGGATATCCAGGGTCTTGGCCAGCTGATCGACATGGCAGTTTACCGCGGCCGCAAGCAGCGACCGGACCTGAAGATCGGCATTTGTGGAGAGCAAGGCGGTCATCCGGCCTCGATCGAGTTCTGCCACAAGGTCGGCCTCGACTACGTTTCGTGCTCCGGACCGCGTGTGCCGATTGCGCGCCTGGCTGCCGCTAACGCGAAGCTGCGTGCACAGGAAGCCGAGGCGACCTGAGCTGAATCTATTAACTAAACCGTTCGAGTCGTTGTGGCTCGTGAATCTATGGAGCAATTGAAACATGAAAACTTCGTATCGCATTCTCATTGTCGCGGTCGCATTTCTCGCGCTGACCTACAGTGCTTTCGCAAATGCCTATGAGAAAGGTGACTGGCTGCTGCGCGTCGGCGCCGGAATGGTCGATCCTGATTCCGGTAACGGTACCGTCCCCACCCTCGACGTCGGCGTCGACGTAGATAGCGGCGCGTCACTGGTCTTCAACGGAACGTATTTCTTCACGCCGAACATCGCGTTCGAAGTGCTGGCGGCATTGCCGTTCTCCCACGACGTTAACCTCGACGGAATCGGCAAGGTTGCCGAAGTCAAACACCTGCCGCCGACCTTCAGCCTGCAGTACCATTTCGATACCGGCAATAACTTCCGTCCTTACGTCGGTGCGGGTCTCAACTGGACGATCTTCTTCGATGAAGATACCGAAGGGGCGTTGGCCGGGACGGATCTCGATCTCGACGATTCTTTCGGCTTCGCCGCGCAGGTTGGCGCGGACTTCGACATTAACGAATCGATGTTCGTCAACTTCGATTTCCGCTATATCGACATTGGACCCGAGGCCGACGTAAGCCCGCTTGGACTTGAATTCGACGTCGACATCGATCCGTTCGTCTACAGCCTGACGCTGGGCTGGAAGTTCTGACGGGACAGTCCATTGATTGACAAAAAAGCCCCTCAAACGAGGGGCTTTTTTTGTTCGGCGGCAAAGCCGCTATGAAAAGACTTACTCGTAACGTAATGCCAGTACCGGGTTCGATCGTGCGATGCGAACAGCATGTCCGGCCACTGTTCCCCAGGCCAGCAGCACGGCAATCATGCCTGCCACCAGCAGAATGGGAATCGGTGCCTCGATTCGGTCCTGGAAGAACTCGAGGTACGTGCTCGACGCAAAGTAAGCGGCCGGCAGCGCGATGACCAGGGCCCAAAGCACCGGCGTCGAGAACTGCCAGACGAGCAGTCGCGCGATCTGCAGGGAACTCGCCCCAAGGACCTTGCGCACACCGATCTCCTTGGTGCGCTGCGCGGCCATGAACGCCGCGAGGCCGAACAAGCCGATCAATGCCAGCGACAGTGCCACGAAGGCGAAGCCCGCGAGTGCCACGTTCATGTACTTGAGCACGTTATAGACGTCGTCGAAAACCTCGTCGAGGAATCGTCCCTGCATGGGGTAGTCGGGTATGACGCGATCCCATATGTCTTCGATAGACTCAACCGTGTTCATAATGCTGCCACCCGTGATACGTACGGAGGCAACGCGCATTGAGGCGGGCGAATAGAAGTACATCCAGGCCTTTTCCTGGTTGAACAGGCCGACGATATTCTGCGTCGGCACTACGCCGACGACGATGTACTCAGTGTCAACGCCCTCGTCGTTGAGGAGATAGAAACGCGTGTTGATTGCCTCGGCTGCGTTGCTCACGCCCAGTTTGGGGAGGGCCAATTCGTTGACGAGAACGTTCAGCGTCTCCTGCTTGTCTTCTTCTTCACCCATCGCATCGTTCGCGATGTCCCGACTCAGGTTCCTGCCTGCCAGTATCGGAATATCATATGTCTTCAGGAAATCCGGCGACATTCGGAGCACCTGCAGCGGAAACTCGCCCGCATCGTCGCCAGGCTGCAACGACACGCCCCTGCGCGAATTGTTCTGCTCGTAGGGAACCTGCCATGAGTAGGAGACGCTGTCCACGTTCGGCAAGGCTTCCAGCTCGATCTTGAGCGTGTCCAGCTTTTCCGTGATGCCTGCCACGTTCAGGCGGTCGAGCGTGTAGATCTCGTCACGCGGGAATTCATAGCTGGCCTCCTGCACGCGCTCGTTCTGCATGTACACGATCGTGACGACCGCCAGCATGAAAGCCGAGATCGCAAACTGTGCGCCGATCATGAAGGAGCGCATCTTCGACCCTTTCTTGCCCTTGCGCGCGATGTCACGCAATGCCTCGATCGGATTCGTACGGGTGATAAGCCAGGCGGGATAGAGGCCGGCGCAGGTTCCGACCAGCAGGGTCGTCAATACCAGCCACGGCATTGTCGCAATGTAGTCCAGCGTGAGGTTCTTGCCAGCTGCGTTATTGAACAGCGGGATGACGATCTCGAGCAGGGCGATAGCAACGAGCATTGCAATGGTCGCAATGACGAGGCTCTCGATGAGGAATTGCACGAGCAGCTGCCGCTGGCTTGCGCCCATGGTCTTGCGCATGCCGACTTCGCGGGTACGACCCAGCGACTGCGCCGTGGCGAGATTCGTGTAGTTGACACACGCAACCACGAGCACGAGGAAGCTCAACAAGCCAACGACCGAGACTGCCGGCAGGCCGATCATGTCCCAGAGCGCGAGGTTCGCATAGACGAGGGGATTGACCGTGAAATCCGAAATGACCTCCCTCTGGTCCTCGGGCACATGCCGCTCGTAGATGCCGTCCATCTGCGTCTGCAGCCAGGCTCCGTCAAGCGAGCCCGGGAGCATCACGTAGGTCATGTCGCCGATCGACAGGTTGTTCCAGTTCCCGGCGAGGTCCCACTCGCGCATACGGTTCAGGCCTGCGAGCGGCGCCACGATCTCGAACGGCGAATCCACGATCAGCGCCGAGTTGAAGTGCGAGTTCAGGGGAACGTCCTCGACGACCGCCGAGATGTAATAGTCATGCTGGTTGTCGAAAGTGACCACTTCGCCGGCCACGTCCGTCCTGCCGAAGTACTTGAGCGCGGTGGACTCGGTGATCAGCAGGCCTGAGGGGTCCTCGAGCGCCGATTCATCGCCCGCGAGATAGTTGAAGTCGAACATCTCTAGCAGCGCCGGGTCTGCAAAGCGCACACCCTGGTAGAAGCTCTCCGCACCCATCGTCAACAGGTATTCGCTATTGACCGTACGTGCGACAGCCTCGGCGTCCCCCAGCTCTGCCTCGATGATCGGGGCGACGGCCGTGAACGTTGCATTCATCTTGTCCACGCCGACATTCAGGCCGGGTGCCGCAGTGGACCCGATCGTGTAAATGCGTGGTGTGTTTTCGAAGAACAGGTCGTGCGTGCTCTCGTAATCGACGAGCAGACCTCCAAAGACGTAGATCGTCAGACCGATCGCCAGACCCGAGATATTGATCGCCGCGAACAGCTTGTTCTTGCGGAGATTGCGCAATGCGATCTTTACGTTGTTCCAGAACATGAGGTCTCTCCGTCAGGCGGCACGCGTGTTTTCGGTCACAACGTGGCCGTCGAAAAGGTTGACGGTCCGGTGCGCGTAATCGGCATGCGCCGGCGAATGCGTCACCATGACGATCGTGGTGCCTTCCTTGTTCAGTGAACGCAGCAGTTCCATGACCTCCTGGCCATGTACCGAGTCGAGGTTGCCGGTGGGCTCGTCGGCGAGGATCAGGGGCTGGTCGCCAACGACGGCCCTCGCAACGGCGACCCGTTGCTGTTGACCACCGGATAACTGGCCGGGCATGTGGTTGGCTCGATGTGCGATGCCCATGCGATCCATCACGTCAGCCACGCGTCGCTTGCGCTCCGACGACGGCATGTTGTGGTAGAGCAGTGCGAGCTCGATGTTTTCGGCCACGTTGAGTTCGTCAATCAGGTTGAAGCTCTGGAAAATGAAGCCGATGTTCTGCTTGCGGATATGGCTGCGACGGGCTTCGGTATAAGGCGCCACGTTCTCGTCGAAAAAGAAATAGTCGCCGTCCGACGGGTTGTCGAGCATGCCGATGATATTGAGCAGCGTCGACTTGCCGCAGCCGGACGGGCCCATGACGGCGACGAAGTCTCCCTGTTCGATCTCCACGTTAACGCCGTTCAGCGCCACGGTCTCTACTTCGTCGGTGCGGTAAACCTTGTACATGTTATGCAGTTTGAGCATTGCTTCGTTCCCCTGTTTGAATTCGTTCAGTAATCGTGCCGTCGACCTATTCGCCGTCCAGCGTGAGCCTGTCCATTCCCGTGTAGCTGGTGTAAGGCGACGTAATGACCCGCTCGCCAGGTTCGAGCCCGTCCAGGACCTCGATGAAATCGGTATTGCGGCGACCAAGTCGTACCGTGCGCCTTATCGCCTCGCTGCCATCAGGGGCGACGACGAACACCCAGTTACCGCCGGTCTCCTGGTAGAAAGAGCCGTTCGGGATCAGCACGGCGTCCGAGTTGTCGCCGAGCGTCAGCCTTATCTGCATCGTCTGCCCGCGGCGCATCCCTTGCGGCTCCTCGGCGAGCGTCATATCGACTTCGAACTGGCCTTCCTTCACCTGCGGGTAGATCTTGGAGACCCTGAGGTCCAGGTCACGGCCCTTGTGGTCGGCGCTGGCTGCCTGCTCGAGATCCACGCGGCCGAGGTAGTATTCGTCGATCTTGACGTTGAGCTTGTAGCCGTCCGGATTATCAATCTGGCCGAGTCGGCCACCACGCTCGATCGATTGCCCGATCTCGATATTGAAGCCCGAGAGTTTGCCGTCGAGCGGCGCCCGTACACTGAGGTCGTCGAGGTTCTTGCGAGCGAAAATGAGGCCTGCCTGCAGCTGTTCTCCGGCCTCGCGCAGCTGCAGAAGTTGTTGTTCCTGCATGCGCGTGTCGGTCGCCTGACTCTCGAGCGTAACCTCGCGGCGGTTACGGTAATACGTCAGTTCGTCTTCGAGTTCATCGATCGTCGACTGCGACACGAGTTCCCTGGAGGCGAGTTCACGCTGTCGCTCGATTGCCCGGTTCAGGCGGACGATCTGGTAGTCGATTTCGACGAGGTTGCGCTTGTGGGAGAGCCGGTTCTGCTCCAGTTGCAACTCGATCGTGCGCATGTTGTTGAGTTGCTCGGTGACCGCGGCCTCGCGACCGAGCACCTCGAGTTGCAGGTTCGTGTTCGACAGTACGGCAATCAGATCGCCACGCTCGACGAGGGTGCCGTCTTCTACGAGTATTTCTTCGACGCGGCCGCCCTCGATTGCGTCGAGATAAACCGTGCTGCTCGGTATGAGCCGGCCACGGAGCGGAATGAAGTCCTCGAACGTCCCGACCGAAACGGAGGAGACTGAAATACGCTCGGAGTTGATGCTCAGGCTACGCCCGCTCAGAAGCGAACTGACGAACCACCAGGCAAAAGCGACGACCAGGAGCCCGGCCGCCACGTAGGCGACTTTGCTCTTGAGCGGTGTTTTCCTCTCGACCTTGCGATCCATGCCTTCGCCCGAGACGCCGAGGCTCGGGGCGTATTTTTCCTGCCGAAGCTTCCTGATCTTGTCCACGATGTCGTTAGGTATCCCGTGTTCGCACGTTGTCCTTACTAAAGGAACAGCAAGGACCGTGCCAAAAGCTAAGCCCTTGTTTTATTTAGTATCCTGAACCGAAGGGCCGGAGATACTGTACGCTGGCGAACACTAAGTGTACGATTCCGGACAGTCTGGAGGCCCGCAATTGGAAAAGACAGGCACTATCCTGATCGTCGACGATGACGACGACATCCTGACCGCTGGGCGGCTGCTGCTGCGGCGACAGTTCGCCGAGGTCATCACCTGCCGACAGCCGGAGGAGGTGCCGGGCCTGCTCTCGCAGCATGCCATCGACGCGATCCTGCTGGACATGAATTTCGGGCCGGGCGAATCTTCAGGCGACCAGGGACTGCTCTGGCTGCAGAAGATTCTCGAGCTCGATCCTGACGCCGTTGTCGTCATGATTACGGCGCACGGCAACATCGACACAGCCGTCGAAGCGATGAAGCTTGGTGCAACGGACTTCGTTGCCAAGCCGTGGCAGAACGAGAAGGTGGTCGCGACAGTTTCGGCTGCGGTCAAGCTGCATCGCAGCCGCGCGGAAACCGAGTCGCTCAGAAAGACCAATCAACTGCTCGTAGAGGAGTCCGTAGCCCGGGGTAGCGACATCATCGGCGAGTCGTCGGCGATCGAGCAGTTACTCGACATCGTGCGCCGCGCCGCGCCAACCGATGCGAACGTCCTGATACTCGGCGAGAACGGCACCGGAAAAGAACTCATTGCCAGGGAGATTCACCGGCAGTCCTTGCGCTCGGACCAGCCGTTCCTGTCGATCGACATGGGATCGATCAGCGAAACCCTGTTCGAGTCGGAATTATTCGGTCACCGCAAAGGCGCGTTTACAGACGCCAATGAGGACCGTCTCGGACGCATCCAGGCGGCGAACGGCGGAACGTTGTTTCTCGACGAGATCGGCAACCTGCCGCTGCACCTGCAATCCAAGCTCCTGAGCGTCCTGGAGCAGCGCCAGGTCACACCGGTCGGCTCCAACACGCCGCTCGATTTCGACGTTCGAATCGTTACGGCGACCAACGTGCCCCCGACTTACCTTCGAGACGCGAGCCATTTCCGTCCCGACCTGCTGTTTCGCCTGAACACTGTCGAACTGACGATTCCGCCACTGCGCGAACGACCCGACGATATCCTGCCCATCGCGTTGCATTACCTCGAGGTCTATTCAAGGAAGTACGGTGATCGAGTCCGCCGATTCAGCCCGGCGGCAAAACGTGCCATGCTCGACTACGAGTGGCCCGGCAATGTCCGCGCACTACGGCACGCCGTTGAGAGGGCGGTCATCCTGGCGGAGGAGGATGTCTTGAGTCCGTCGGATCTGCAACTGGACGATGGAGTATCCGAGACCGAAAACCTCGCGATCGCGCCCACGATCCTGAACCTCGATCACCTCGAGAGAGAAACCATCCAGAAGGCACTGCGAAAGCATGGTTTCAACATCTCGCGTGCCGCGAACGAACTGGGCCTGACACGCGCATCGCTGTACCGGCGCATGGAAAAGCATGATATTTAGGCGCTTCATTATCCTGCTCTCCCTGCGATTTGTGCTCGTCGGCCTGGCGATGGCCGCGGTCGTCTGGCTGATCCTGCGACCCGGACATCACAGCGCCACTCTGCTCGCGTCGTTCGTGCTCGTGTCGATGGTCGCAGAGCTTTGGCGATATGTGAGTCGGACCAACAGCGAGGTGGCGAGATTCCTCGACGCGGCTCGCTACGCCGATTATTCGCGGCGCTTTGATTTTGAGCAGCAAGGATCGGGTTTCGATTCACTGGGACATGCGTTTACAGAGATCATAGAACGCATGCGCGAGCGTGGTACCGACCAGGAAGTCAGCCTGCGCCGGCTGCGTGCGCTCGTCGAGCATATTCCCGTGCCCCTCCTCACCCTGCATGCAAACGACTCGATTACGCTGCAGAACAACGCTGCACGGCGCTTGTTCGGCGCAGAGCACGTAACGAGTCTCAAGGATCTACGGCGTTTCGGTTTCGGTTTCGCCGAGGCCGTTGCTGAGGTCGTGCCCGGTAATCGCCAGCTCGTGACATTTACGGTCGAGGGTATCGAATACCACCTGACGCTCGCGGCGACCGAGGTCATCGTCGCCGGCAAGAGCGAGCGCCTCGTATCGCTGCAGGACATCCAGTCCGAGCTGGACGCTACGCAGGCGCAGGCCTGGGAAGATCTCGTTCGTGTACTCACACACGAAATAATGAATTCGATCACGCCCGTGACTTCGCTCGCGAAGACGGCGGCGGTCGTCGTCGATGACGTAATAGCCAAGTCTTCGCGACAGGAGCCGATTGACGAAGACCTCGAGGATCTCAAAGATGCTGTCTCGACGGTTGCGAGGCGCTCTGACAGCCTCACGCAATTTGTCGACAGTTATCGCCAGATTACGCGGCTCGCGCCGCCCGAGAAAAAGCGCATTCGACTCGCAGACCTTTTCGAATCCGTAGGTAAACTCGCCGCGGCGGAATGTCCCCGCGAGGAAGTGGAATTCTCCTCCGAGGTGACGCCGTCGGAACTCGACGTTTACGCGGATCGCGATCTGCTCGAACCGGTGCTGTTGAACCTGCTAAGGAACGCGTGGCAGGCGACGTCGCTCGAAGACGCGCCGCGGGTCGGTCTGAGGGCGCGGCTGAACCGCCGCAATAATATTGTCGTAGAAGTGTCGGACAACGGGCCAGGCGTCGCCGACGATATGGCCAAGCGCATCTTCGTGCCATTCTTCACGACCAAAGAGGGCGGGTCAGGCGTAGGACTGGCGCTGGCCAGGCAGGTTATGATTGCGCACGGCGGCTTCATCAGGGTCGCCAACAACGACTCCGGCGGGGCGACATTCAGCCTCACGTTTTAGATGAGCCATATAACAAGGTAATAACATGGCAAAGATACTGCTCCTGTATTCCACCACGGATGGCCATACTGTCGAGATCTGCAAACGCATCAGGAAGACGGTTGAAGAACAGGGTAACGAGGTGGAACTGAAAGACCTCAAGGACGACCCGCCGCTGGATGCCGGCACCTTCGACAAGATCGTGATTGGTGCGAGTATTCGATACGGCAAGCATCAGCCGCTCGTCAGCGATTTCATCGCGAAGAACCAATCGATCCTCGAAGCACACCCCAACGCCTTTTTTTCGGTAAACGTGGTTGCCCGCAAGCCCGAGAAGAACACGCCCGAGACGAATCCCTACGTTCAGAAATTTCTCAGGAAGATAAGCTGG
>Ga0265303_10000154_pt1 | contig 33672 bp, 24 predicted proteins | sample Helome_2_FD_192494 | JGI IMG/M metagenome (GOLD analysis project Ga0265303, IMG submission 192494) | Marine sediment microbial communities from subtidal zone of North Sea - Hel_20160317 (Illumina Assembly) | ecosystem: Environmental > Aquatic > Marine > Subtidal zone > Sediment ... | reverse complement strand
CAATGACATAAGGACCGGCCCAAAACGGCACCTCAAATACAAGCCGGCAACAGCCGGCATCTATGATTTCGATGCGATGACCGGTTGCCCGAATGTTATAAACACGCCATGACCAATATTGCCGATGCGCCCATTCGGTGACGATAAAAGGCGCCCAAAAGCCAAAGAACGTTCTGATGCGACCTGTTGTGCCGGCCCGAATATATCTGTTCTCAGATTGAACTGCAGTGATCGAGGGGCCCCACTCGGTCCAACGCCTCGTGTCGGTAAGCAAATTCCACAATTTTTCAGGTGTCGCATGGATGACGCGGCTCACTTTGATGATGGGCAGGGAAATTTTGAACATGATGTTGTGGCCAAGCGGGTCTTTTTCTCGGTTTTGGGTTTACCTATTTTTTAAGCAGTTGTTCGAGAACATTTTGCACACCTTTTTCTACCGATTTTTGAAGCGCCTGCTGCGCCAGGCTGGCGGAGGCCTTCTGCAAGGTGCCTTTGTCAATGTCCGGATTGGATGAATTGCCGTGGATAGGAACGTCGATGGTGACGCCTTCAAGGTAAGCGTAAGCCTTATCTCCCACCAGCTTGGGGGTAATTTGAAGTTTGGCAATATAGTCAAGGCTCTTATCAAAGCCCACCGAGCCGTGCATCTCGATTGGATAACCATCGATTTCAAGCCGGATGGGAGAGGTTTCAATACGCCCATTGCGGGCCACAAAGTCGATATCCAGATCTCCAAAATCCATTTCATTTCCGCGAACGCCGACCAAGGCCAGCAGTCCGGTCAGCAGTTTGGTGGAATTGATGCGAACGCCTTTCAATCGCAGCGTCCCGGCAAAATCCGTTTTGTCCCTGTGCTTATTGTCCAGCGGCCAGTTAAAATGTTGCATATACAGATCAACATGCCCTTCAGCCTGCACCGAGCCCTGGAAAACCGGGTGAATTTTGGACATCAGGCGCTCGGCCATGATGTCTGTGATTTCAACATCTTTTAAAATGTAGGTATCTTGCGGCAGCGTGAGCGTATACGGTTCTTTTTGCAGATTAAGGGTCGGCTGCAGATTTAACTGGCCGCCGTTGGCCGTAGCAGCCAATTTTGCGATGGCCGATTCATTGGCCACCCGTATGGGAATTTCGGTGGCCGAAATACCCAGACCGAAAGCGTCGATTGAATCTGCGCGAATGGCGCCTGTAAAATCAGTTTTTTTGAGCGAATCCGCCCAGCGCTGACCCCCGGAGACCATCTTGAGTTTGAAGGGATTATCACCTTGGCCGGTTATGGTAATCTGCTGGGGACCGGCAATTTTTTCAAGGTAGGGTGAAAGCATTTTCAGATCCAGGTTGATGCTGCCGGTGGCGTCCAATTTGTTTTGATTGTCGGCCTGGTTGAGATTTCCCGCCGCCGAAACCGACAAAGGAGTCGAATTGAGCTGAATTTTTTCGATCGTCAGAAGCTTGCCGTCCGGGCTGCGCTTTAAATCCGCCGTCAGTTTAACGTGATCCTCGGCAATCGGTGGCAGGGTATCGGATGTTAGCCGAAACTGAGAAAGGTCGGCGCGAACTTTTAAAAACTGAGCCGTCTTGGATGAAAAATCCACATCAAGGTCAAACTTCCCTTCGCCGGCAACACGGGCTTTTTCCGGTAGTTCAATAAAATCCCCATAGGCCTTGAACAGTTTTTCCAGGTCAAGTTCTGCCTGCGCCTGTGTTTTCATGTCTTTTTGAAAGTCCGACCAATCGTTGACCGTAAACCGGGGTATGGTGATCGTACCCGCTGAGCCGTTAATGTCAATCGGTGCCAGCCAGGCGGAGCGGGTGGCAAAATTGAGTTTTCCTTTGGTTTGCAGGTCCAGGCGGTCTTCACGGATCGATTTTTGTCCATCGTGGTATTGGAAGTTACGGGTGTCGACGCGGGTGCTGTTGAGCGTCAGTTGTTTGGCATCCAGCGAGCCGCTGGTTTGGAGGTGAGCGTTACCCGCCAGCCGGGTGGCAGCGGGAAGTTTGCCAAAATTTCGCAGCAAATCCGAAACCTGTTGCAAATTAAAATTGGCGTCAACCGCCAGATTATCGGCTGAGGGCGTATTTCCGCTATCATTCAACTGAAAGCGATCGGCCCTGAAATTTCCTTTGGCCAGGGACGATTGAACATTTAAATTTGGCTGTTGAAATTCACTGGCGCTGAAACGTGCCGCTTTGCGGACCGTGGTGGTTAAATCAGCTTTAGCATCCTGTTTTGGAAGGATAGTGCGACCGTTGCGGTTCAATGCAAGCTTGCGGATATCCAGATTCAGTGACGCGGCGTTTATATCGGGCGCTGTTTCTTTGATTTCAACTCTGGCAAACAGTTTGCCGGAACCGTCCCATTCGCTGATGTCGACAAATTTTTTTAATTCTCTGAGCGCGGCTGCCAGATCCGCTGAGAGTGTTGCCTGCATATTGGCGAGATCTCCTTGGCCGTCTGCATTGATAAACGCAGAGCGCAGCGACAGGTTGTCAACATGGATTCCGTTTGGCCGCTTTTCGCCGCGTGCTTTCAGTGAGATGGGTTGATTCCAGGCGACGGGTTTACCGTTACTGACACCTTTTAGACGGTCGATTCTGGCGCTGCTGTCAAATGCGGTGACTGTGTCGGTGGATTTGACGCTATAAGACAACAGGAGCGTGCCCTCAGACAGCGTCGTATCTTCGCGCAGCTTTAACGTGCGTGGCAGCTGGGAGAAAACATTAGCCAGATTGATGGTGGCCGAACCGCTAAATTGTTTGTTTACCTGATCGGCAACGCTACCCCGGACGGATCCGTTGGCCAAAGATGATTGGAATGCCAGTTGCCTTAACGACAGAATGCCCCGGGTGATGGTTGCGTCTATTTCCGTAGCGATGCCGTTGATCCGAGGATGATCCGTTTTCAAGGGACCGCCCCAGAGCTCGAGTCGCTTCATGGACAAATTACCCTCGAGCTTCAAGGCCTCAGCCGAACTGCCCTGCACACTCAGGTCGGCATTGAGGCGCCCTTTGCCAAGGGGGTAGTCGCCCTTTGAGGCTAGTATCGCCATCGCATCTTCAAGCTCCCAATTAGTGATTTTCAAGCGGGCATCGGATTGAATGGCACTCAGATCAAGGGGATTGTCCGCAGACAGGATTAGGGTGCCTTCACCGGTCAAGCGTCCGATGGTGTCACCGGAGGTCAGCAAAACACGGTAGGTGATGGGCTTTTCGATATCCGATACGTCCAGGAAAAGATCGAGGTCTTTGATAACCGTTTTTTCTTTACCTGTAAGATTCACCGTTCGGATGCTGCCATCGGTGATTTTGAGTATGCCGGCAAAGGCCGGCAGTCCGGCATCCCCGGGGGATTTGCCCTTCTTGGATAAAGCAGATTGCTGTTTATCAGAAAGATAAAAAATTACGTCCGGTCTGATGATTTCAAAGCCGCCCAGATTGCGGGCATTGACTATCAGCTGAACCAACCCTCGATATCCCTTTAACTCGGCTACTTCGACAAACAGGTTTTCCTTTTGATGATCGTATGTGATGCCTTTGGCCTCAATACCGCTGAACCATTTAAACCGCCAGTGGGCAACCTGCAGCTTTCCCGGCAAACGCTGATTAACGGCCTGCAGGATGCGGGGTTTTAACATGTCGCTGGATAATATCGCCGGCAGAAACACCAGCCCGGCAAAAATGACAAAAAACACGGCAATCGCGGTTCCGAACAATATCGGTTTTTTTCTCATCTTATTTAATCAGAGATCGCCTGCTCAGATCTCCGTCCTTTAAATTTAGCAGTTTGCATTTTATGTTTCAGAACCGAAAAAACGGCCGACCGGCAACGCGAAACCGATCTATATCTCAACCGCGGTCCATTTAACGCGGAATTGCAACTCTTAATGATGAAGGTTCAGATCAGGGCTACTTACAACATAATACACAAAGAGGATAATCAAAATAGATCCACTTGGCGGTTGTAATTTAATGCTTAGTGTATAATCTTATTGAAAAGATCAATACCGCTAGAATCCAAGCGCCAAGGTTTATCATGGTTAAGTTTTTTGTCATATTTTTTGTCATATCCGCTCTGCTGGCGTGCTATATCACCTGGCGTCTTTTTGGAAAGGCATCCTTCAGGCGCCGCTGGAAAATCGCGATTGCAGTGGGGATCGTTGCCACCATATTTGCGCCGGTTTTGACGATTGTGCTGCGCCGATCCGGATTCGACAACCCGGGCCTTCATCTGCTGACCTGGGCCGGGTATCTGGGGGTGGGTTTTTTGAGCTTCGTATTTTCCTATGTGGTGATCCGTGACCTGGTGTGGCTGCCGGTTGCTGCCGTTAAAATAATCAAGGCACGGGTTGCCGAACCGGTCCGGCGCCGGGCAAAAACCCGTCCAATTGAAAACCCATCCCGCCGCGGGTTTCTTGTTAACTCGATGAATTACGGGATTCTGACTGCAGCGGCTCTCTCAACCGGTTACGGCGTTGCCGAAGCCAAGCAGACGCCTCAGGTAAAAAGGGTGCCGATTCCAATCGACAATCTGCCGCCGGAGCTGGAAGGCTTCAGAATCGTGCAGATTACCGACATCCATGTCAATCCCACTTTTCGGCGTGCCAGTGTGGAAGAAATCGTAACGGTGGTGAACACCCTTGATGCCGATATTGTGGCCTTAACCGGCGATCTGGTGGACGGCTCGGTTGATCAGCTCGGATATGATGTGGCGCCTTTGGCGCAGATTCATTCTGTTTCGGGGAATTTTTTTGTGACGGGCAATCACGAATATTATTCCGGCGTGATTGAATGGATTCAGGAAGTCAAGCGCCTGGGCTATACCGTGTTGTTGAATGAACATCTGGTTATTGCCCGGGGTCAGGCCAAACTCCTGCTGGCCGGCGTGACCGACTATCGCGGCGGCAATTTTTTGCCCAGTCACCGCTCGGATCCGCAAAAGGCCATGAATGGCGCGCCACCGGCAGACGTTAAAATCCTGCTGGCCCACCAGCCCAAAAACATTTTTGCTGCCGACCGCGCCGGATACGATTTGCAGATTTCGGGCCACACCCACGGCGGCCAGTTTTTTCCATGGAATTTACTGGTCGGTTTTACCCAGCCTTACGTTTACGGTTTGCACACCCATCAAAACACTCAGATTTATGTCAGTCGCGGCACCGGTTACTGGGGACCGCCGGTGCGCGTGGGCTCACCTTCTGAAATAACCTTAATCGAATTGGTTTCCTCCTAAAGATTCGTACCAAGAGCCCGCTGCCATATTTGCAAAGTCGTCTCTCCCCCTGAGCGGGAAGCAGAACGGCCTTGCCGAGTGATCAGGTCGGGCCGACCAACCGGTACAACCAGCTGCTGTATAAACCGATGGCCTCTTCCGGGCATACCTCATGGCAGCAGTAACAGCGGATACACTTGTCATCATCGATGAAAGCGCGCTCTTTAATGAAGCTGATGGCCTCCACCGGACAGCCTTCGATACACGTGCCACAGGCAATGCATCGGTGCCACATGACTTTCGGCCTGACGGTAAACGCATTTTTAAACATCGGTTCAATCATGCGCTGATACCAGGGTGCCGGATCCAGTCCGAATCTTCGGGCTGATGTTTGCGGTTGTTTAAAATCCGGCACTTTCACACTTGCCAGGTCAGCGCCAATGATTTCAATTTCTTCTAAACGATTGGGTTTGAGAGCCCGCCGTTCAGCTTCTACAATGATGGGATTTTTGGTTCGATCCAGGTTCATGATTTCGCCGGCAACCACATCCAGGGCCAACGGATTTTCAGCACCTAGGAGCAAACCGACCGACCGCGGATCTCCCGCACCCGGGCCGTCGCCCTCCATGGCCACAACAGCGTCCATAATTGTCAGCCGCGGTGAGATATATCCGGCCAGATCCAGCAGCATACCGGCAAACCGCTGCACATCATGGAGCTTGGCGTGATAACCGGGCTTGGACAAACCGGGAATCACCCCGAAAATGTTTTTGACAGCTCCGGTCATACCGGTAAACACGTGGGTCTTCATCTTACACAAATTAAAAACCGCTTGGGCTTCATACACCGGGGTGATGATGTCAAAGTGTTTGGTGAGCTGGCCCGCGGCGTAGGAAACGGGTCGGGAGGTTGTGTCCCAGTTGACTTCAATTCCGGCCTGCCGGGCAGCCTCGTGCATGCCGCAGGTGCGATAGATTTTATCCAGCGTTTTCGCATTGTAGCGGTAGCCCCCTCCAGGAGAATCGGCGATGATGGGTTTGGCCCCCTTTTCTTTGGCCAGGCGGGCCACAGCCGCAACCAGAAGAGGATGTGTGGAGACCGCTGCTTCTGGCCTGGCTTCCCGCAGCAAATTGACTTTCAATACAATGTTCTGGCCCCGTTCCGCAAAACGCTGCATTCCGCCCATCAAATTCATCAGGGTGGTGAGCTTTTCTTCGATTTCAGCATAATCGTTGCACGCAACAATATAAACCTTGTTATCCATTTTTTTGTCCTCTGTTATTTAGCAGTTCGGAAATACCGCAACTACCACAATGTTCCCTATACATGCCAAAATCTGGGGTCGCTGTCAAACAATTGATGATGGCAAAGGGCTGAGCTCGAGCCCGTAAAACGATACCGATTGAGCGCAAGGTTTGTGTGAGTCTATCGTCGCCGGCGCATCTCAATGGCATCCAGGAAATCGGCCACTCCCCAACCCCTTTTTCGATATTGGCTATACGGGATGCTGACATGCGCATAGCGTTTATACAGGCGCTCCCGTTCAGCCAGCAGTTCGGGGTAGCAGCGGGCCAGCGCATCCGCAATTTTTTCCTGTGGTTTCCGAACAAATTTACCCTGCCACAAAACCGGGCGGGGATCGGCCCGGTAAGCCCGCAACATCTGGTCCTTCATTTCGAAAGCGATTTTTAGATAAACAACCGTTGTGAAGCGGCGCAGCTTATCTAAAAATTCGTTTCCGGTGTAAATGACACTACCGGTTGTATCGATAACAATTTTTGATTCCGGGTTGACAGGGTCGCTTTCGATGGCTGCAAAAATTTCCTGAAGCACTTTTTTTTCATATTCCAGATATTGGGCTTCACGCTTCTGGTAGCCGGGTTGATACGGAAAGCCCATCCATTCTCCCAGCGACAGAACGGACCCATCAGAGCGTGTTAACACGGGCCCAAATTTTGAAGCAATCATCCGGTCACAGTCGAAATGCCTAAAACCGCGATTGGCCAGTTTTGTCGACCAGTAGGATTTGCCCGAGCCGGACATAGCAATCAGAGAAAATTTCATGAGCTTATAGGTTTGGCAAATCAAATCACATTGCGGGATGGGTGATAATAAATGTTAAGTCTCTCAAAAGATAGACTGCTGTTTAGGGTTGGGCTTTATCCCCCGCTGCCGCTTTGTTATGCGGGCAGCGAACCGCAAACACCGAGCAGGGGGCATCCTGGATGACCTGTTGAATCACATTTTCCTTAAAAAAGCGTATCCAGCCTTCACGTCTTTGAGCGGCCATCACAATCACATCCACCTTTAGCTGTCGGGCCTTTTCAACAATGACACGCGCGATCGGTATGCCGGTAACCTGAATTTCTTCTACGACGATCGAATCTTTAACGCTCGCTGGAATCAATTCAGGAAGCTCGGCCTGTTCTTTTTTAATCCGCTGTTTCTGGACATCCTCCAATGATCCGGCCGCAATCCGCCCGTGGACCGGAAAGGGCGCTTTGACATGCAGCACATAGAGCCTGGCCTGTTGGGCCTGAGCCAGAGCGGCGGCATAGCGGGTGGCATACACTGCGGCTTCTGTAAAATCAACTGGAACCAGGATATTTTGAATTGTAATCATGACAGGCGTCTTTTATACTGCTTATAGAATTTCCAATTGACGATTTGGATCGGAGGTGCCAAGTATAACCTGAATCTTGCATGAAAATTAATGAGAATATTTTACTTATTGTGTAAATCGGATAATAATCTTTTTTATTTCTCATCTATTTTCACCCTATGGGCGAGCCGGAGCCTTCCATCTGCTGCGTTATTAAGGGCGAAGCATAGTATACTATAGCTTCGCCCTGAAGTGTCCCGTTCCGTTGGATGACGCATCTGAATTTTTAAAGTTAAGGAGCGTCTCCTTGCATATGAAAGCCTCCAACTCGTGCAAAATCCAGGTATAACCTAAATCTTGCATGAAAATTAATGTGGAAAGCGGCATAAAAAGGCACATATTCAGTAAGGATCGTATTCATGAATAAGGAAGACATCAAGAAGCTGGCTGAAAACAAAAATTTTATATCCGGAATTTACAATTATTGTGATCGGTGGTGTGAGCGCTGCCCGTTTAGCGCGCGCTGCATGAACTTCGCCATGACCCGGGAGTATTCAGACGATCCTGAAGCCAGTGATATAACCAATGAGAAGTTTTGGCAAAGCATTTCTGATATTTTTAAAGCAACACGGGAAATGCTGGAGGAAACCGCCGAAGAGCTGGGCATCGACCTTGATGCCATCGATTTTGAAGAATCATCTCGGAACGAAGCTGTCAAAGACAAAATCGCTAAGAATCATGAATGCTGCCGGGCCGCCAAAAAATACTATCAAATGGTGGATGAATTTTTTGAATCGGAATATATTCCCTCGCTACGGATTGTCGACGAAGAGCACGTGCAGAATGCCGCCGAACTGCAAAAAAGTGATGATCTGGATGGGCCGCCCACCCTTGATGAGATGGTCGAAATCATATACTGGTACCATCATTTTATCTACGTCAAGCTGATGCGAGCCGTGCGGGGCACAGTGGGCAATTCTGAGGATTTATTAGACGAGTTTCCAAAAGATTCAGACAGCTCTGCCAAAGTGGCACTGATTGCCATCGACCGCTCCATGGCAGCCTGGGGGCATATGCACCGCTTTTTTCCTTCTCACCAGGATCAAATTATGGCCATTATCGTGCACCTTGAGCGGCTGCGCAAGCGGGTGGAGAAAATATTTCCGGAAGCCCCCAAATTTGTGCGCCCGGGATTCGATGAAATTAATACAGAGTTCACACATAATCCGAAGATAAATCTCAAGGACGCTTTCTAATTGTTTATAAAGGCACTCTTGATCCGAATGATGTCGGGCGCAGACGCAGTCTTACAGTGACCGGAACGGTCCTCGGAACCGCGCCAAAATGCCCGGATCCGTGTCTGAAAATTGAAAGCGGCATCCTTCACGTTTGGCCGCAACATGAAGAACAGTTTTGGGGATACCCGACCGATGGCCCCTGATCTTATGATTCTGCCTTCCTGGCACCTTTTTCATTTGCATTTTGATCCTATGGGGTCTTTTTAATGAGCAGTATAAAGAAAAAAATTTTATGCTTGTAAAACTCTCCACTTTCGTCTTTAAAATCCAAAAATAATTAAATAAAGCTTTCGTTAAATTTTTTTAGAGAAGCGGTAGACAAAACCGCTACCCGGCATTATTATTAGCTATAATTTTTCTTTGCGCCATTTGAGTTCTTCGACAATTTGAAAAACTAAACGAAAAACTTTTTTTCGAATGAACTTCGAAAAAGTCTTTCCTTACTTGAGTTTCTAATTTCGAAATTCTAACCTAAATTAATGCTTGCCCTATTATTGAAAACTAAAAAGGAGGTGCCATCATGCATTTTAAATCAACTGTTTTCCCAATGGTCATCGGGATCATGCTGCTCGGATTTTCTGCCAGTACGCTTCCAGCTGCAGAGATTATTACCGAAAAAGATATTGTTGAAAAAGTAATTCAGAAAGAAGACTTTATAAGAACCGCAGACAACTTTATCATTCTATTCGATTCTTCCGGTTCGATGAAGGAATTTATTAACAAAGGCACTAAAGAAACCAAATACGATGTCGTCCGAAAAATTCTCGGAGAGCGGCAAAAAGTGCTGCCGGATCTGGGCTACAATGCCGGTTTATACCTCTACACCCCATTTCAAGAGGTCTACCCCATGGGGCCCTATGATCCAGCAAAGTTTGCCGCAGCCATTGACAGCCTGCCGGCAGAACCCAAGGGCCGAACACCCTTACCGGAAGGAATTCGTGAAATTGGGCCGGTATTGGAAAAGCTGTCCGGTAAAACCGCCGTATTTATCTTCAGCGACGGCACTTTCAACAAATTGACGGATGTGAAACTGCCGGAGGATTATACCCAGGAACTCGCACAACAGCACGACGTCTGTTTCTATATGATCAGCAGCGCGACGACCTGGCAGTCCGAAAAGCGAATAGGCGATATGGCAAAAGCCAACGCCTGTTCGCGGGTTATTCCAATTGAGGCATTTGTCAACAACCCGGGATATATGACCGGAGCGTTGTATACGGTCAAGGCATCTGCGGTTGTGGAAACGACCACCGAGGCAAGAATTGCCGGCCTCAGAGCGCAGAATGGTCTTTTTACATTCAACAAATCCGATATCCGTCCGGAGTTTCAAAGTGAACTGGATGAGGTCGGAACATTTTTGCAGAACAACCCGAATGCCTATGTCATGTTGGTCGGATACACCGACGGTATCGGAAGCGCGGAATATAATTTGGGCTTATCCAAACGCAGAGCCGATAGTGCCGCAAACTATCTCATGACCAGGCACAACATTAATCAGGAACGCATCGTAGTGAATTACTACGGCAAAGCCAATCCGATTGCGAGCAACGATACCGATCAAGGCCGTGCCCAAAACCGGCGGGTTGAAATTGCAGTGGGTGGCTTAAATTAGATCAAAATTATCAATCAGGGGAGAGGACATGCGGTCCTCCCCCTGTATCACAAGCCTATCATTTCATATCCGTTGCGCTGTTATACCGTTTTCCATAATAATGTTTCGGAATACGGAAGTGCGGCATAGGGGGTTGTAGAAAAAAACGTTTGAATACCGGAACGTTTTTTTGACAACCCCTATATATCAAAATTGGGCTTTTTCCGTGGACTCCTCCAGTGCTTCCACGGAACTCTCGCCTTCGGTAATACAGTTCATCACACGGTCATAATAACCGGTCCCAACGAATTTTTGATGGGTAATGGCCATGTAGCCATCCTCTTTGCCATGGGTGAACTCCTCTTGCTGGAATCTGGAGTAGGCCAACATACCATCTTCTCGATAACTGTGGGCCAGTTCGAACATGCCTAAGTTAAGAGCGTGAAAACCGGCCAGCGTGACAAACTGAAACCGATATCCCATTGCAGCCAGTTCCCTTTGAAATGCGGCGATTTCACTATCGCCCAGGTTGCCTTTCCAGTTAAAAGAAGGCGAGCAGTTGTAGGCCAGGAATTTGTCCGGATAGTCGGCCTTAATGCCTTCAGCAAATCGTTTGGCTTCTTCAAGATCGGGTCGTGACGTCTCACACCACACCATATCGGCGTAAGGGGCGTAGGCCCGACCGCGGGCAATCGCGGCTTCAGTGCCATTTTTAACTGAATAGAAACCTTCGGAGGTTCGTTCATCACTGATAATAAACGCTCTATCCCGCTCGTCGATATCATTGGTAAGGAGCCGGGCGGCATCGGCATCGGTGCGGGCGATTAAAATGGTCGGAACACCGCAGACATCGGCCGCCAGGCGGGCAGCGACCAGTTTCGTGATGAATTCCTGAGTGGGTACGAGAACCTTACCGCCCAAATGGCCGCATTTTTTAGCCGAAGCCAGCTGGTCCTCAAAGTGAACACCGGCTGCACCGGCATTTATCATTTGTTTCATTAGTTCAAATGCATTCAGAGGTCCGCCGAAGCCGGCTTCACCGTCGGCAATTATGGGTGCAAACCAATAGGGGCCGCGTTTGCGCGCATCCAGCACCTGAATCTGGTCAGCGCGACGCAGGGCATTATTAATTCGCCGGACGACTTCAGGGACGCTGTTGGCAGGGTAAAGACTCTGGTCGGGGTACATTTCACCGGCCAGATTTGCGTCTGCAGCGACTTGCCAGCCACTGAGGTAAATGGCCTTAAGGCCTGCTTCCACCTGTTGAACGGCCTGATTACCGGTTAAAGCGCCTAAAGCAGGGATGTAATCTTCGGTCTGAAGTAAATACCAAAAGCGCTTGGCACCGGCTTTTGCAAAGGTGTATTCAATTTTCAGGGTCCCGCGCAGTTTCAGCACTTCTTCAGGCGTGTACGGCCGGGTGATACCTTTCCAACGGGGGTCGGTTTCCCATTCGTTTAGCATGGTTTCGGCATCATCCACATCAATTTCATGGCAGGAGAGTCTTTTACAGAGTTCAATGGCCTTTTCTTCGATCGTTTTTGGCATGTTTTTCATCCTTTCGTTATACTGCTTTCCATATTAATATTCCGAGTCAGCGACCACCCGCAGAGCGGGTGGCTGGGATTTTTCCGCCATCAGCGGAAAAACCAAAGGCACGGCAGTGCCTTAATCGGTGCGGGTGTAACCGGGTGCAAAGCACCCGGTTACAAACACCCAATTACGAAATAAAAAGATTTTTATCCGATTTACACATTAAGTAGAATATTCTCATCTATTTTCATGCATAATTCAGGTCAATGATTAATCTAGATACTCATAGGCGCGCAGCGTTAAAAACTCTTCCAGCTCTTCATTGGCAATAATGTCGTCGAAAAGCTGGGAGGCCAACGCATAATTGCCTTTGGCGAAACGTTCCTCGCCAATCGTTTTTTTGATTTTTTGCAATTCCTCATCCATGATTTCCCGGAAAAGTTCGAGGGTCACTTTGCGGCCGTCCGACAGAACACCCTCGGGATGATGAATCCATTGCCATACCTGGGTTCGGGAGATTTCGGCGGTAGCGGCGTCTTCCATCAGGTTGTATATGGGAACGCAGCCGAGGCCGCTGAGCCAGTTGGCCATGTATTGAATTCCGACGTCGATGTTGGTGCGCAGCCCTTCTTCGGTAATGGTACCTTCAGGCACCTTCAGCAGATCAGCGGTTGTTATGGTGACGTCTTGACGCAATTTATCAATCTGATGGGGCTGCGGCATGACCTTGTCGAATTCTTCTTTGGCGATCTGCATCAAGCCCGGGTGGGCCACCCAGGTGCCGTCATGACCGTCTCTTGCTTCCCGAACCTTGTCTTCTTTCACCTTTTTCAGTGCGGCAGCATTGGCTTCAGGATCATCCTTTATAGGAATCTGGGCCGCCATGCCGCCGAGCGCATGGGTCCCGCGCCGATGACAGGTTTGGATGACCAGAAGTGAGTACGCGTGCATGCAATGACGGGTCATGGTAATTTGAGCGCGGTCAGGAAAGATGTAACCCGGCACGTTTTTAAAACGCTTGATAAAGCTGAAGATATAATCCCAGCGGCCGCAATTCAAACCGGCCATGTGCTCTTTAAGTTCGTAGATAATTTCATCAACTTCGAATGCCGCCAGAATGGTTTCGATCAATACGGTGGCTTTGATGGTTCCGTTGGGGATGCCGATCATTTCCTGCGCTCGAACGAAGATATCATTCCACAAGCGGGCTTCCAGATGACTTTCTATTTTAGGAAGATAAAAATAGGGTCCGGACCCTTTAGCCAGCAAGGCCTTGGCATTGTGGTAAAAATAAAGACCGAAATCGAATATACTGGCGGAGATCGGCTCGCTATCAACTGTGACATGTTTTTCGGCCAGGTGCCAGCCACGCGGTCTGACGATGAGGGTGGCGACATCCTGATTCAGTTCGTAGGTCTTGCCTTGCGGATTAATATAAGAAATCGTATCGTTGACTGCATCGCGAAGATTTATTTGCCCCTCAAGCGTTCCCTTCCAGGTCGGCGAGTGCGAGTCCTCGAAATCAGCCATGTACGTACTGGCACCGGAATTCAACGCATTGATGATCATTTTGCGGTCCACCGGTCCTGTGATTTCCACCCGCCGATCCTTTAAATCATCCGGAATCGACGCAGCTTTCCAATCGCTTTCACGAATCGACCGGGTTTCCGGCAAAAAATCGGGTAACTTTCCGCCATCGATCTCAGCCTGGACCTCTTGACGGTGTTGCAGCAGTGATTTGCGCTGAGGTTCGAATTCGCGTGCCAGAGCACCTAAGAATTTAAGTGCGCCGGGTGTCAAGATTTGAGAAAACGCTTCGCTAACGGGTCCAAGAATTTCAATATTGTCAACTTTAAGTGGGCCGCTCATGGTCAATATCCCTCCTTTTCAGCGTCATCTGGGTGTTTCACCGCTTTCCATAATAACGTTCCGACGTAATGACTTTCAAAAATCTTAAGGCCAATTTGAGTTGAAGTCAATGTCCCACTGCCGTTTTAGCCGCCGGTTTTGCGCGTAGGGAAATATATGGGGCAGTTCACCGGCTCTGATCGCCTCCTGGGCTTTATGCCAGAAACCGACATCCAGCAGATCGGAATGGTGTTCTAAAAAAATTTCCAGTAAATGATCGGGTAGTCCCAGAAATCTTTTAAATTCTTGCGGGAAAACATCATTTTCATTAACGAAATACCATGGCTCGGATGCAAGTTCATCATCATAGCAGGAGGATTCCGGGATTTTTCGAAAATTGCAGGCCGTCAGCAGACACAGTTCATCGTAGTCATAGAAAACAACACGGCCGTGACGGGTAACGCCAAAATTTTTTAACAGAATATCGCCGGGGAAAATATTGCTGACAGCCAGATCTTTAATCGCGGCGCCAAAGTCAATAACAGCTCTGCGTGCCGCAGCAGGGTCTGCCTCCTGCAGGTAAATATCAAAAGGCGTCACACGGCGTTCCACATAGGTATGGGTTAATATCACATGATCCTCTTTTATTTTCACCGTTTGAGCAGCTTCGGATTGCAGCTGCGTGAGCAAGTTCGGTGAAAAAAAACAACCATCAAATTTTAAATGTTCGAAAGCCTGCGCATCTATCAACCGACCGGCCCGGTCATGGTTGAAAACCAGCTTATATTTTCCCATAACTTGCGGCCGCGTGATTTTTTTCGGTGTACTGAAGCGGTCCCTGATTAGCTTGAATACCAGGTCATCATTGGGCATGTTAAAGACGATCATAACCAGGCCGCTCTCTCCGCGAGAGATTTCGAAGCGTTCATCCCTGCACTCCAATAGGTGGCCCAGTAGTTCCCGGTAGAGTATGGTTTTGCCGTGTTTGTTAAAGCCGATCGCAGTATACAGTTCAGCAATGCGCTTGTGAGGTAAGATGGTTTTAAGGAAGCGAATCAAATCAGAAGGTTTTGCAGATGCAACATGAAAATAGGAACGTGTGAAGCTGAATAAAATGCTGATATCATCCTCTTGCAAAAGGACAGCATCCACAACGATGCCTTCAGATGAATTCAGCAAAGCAATTGCAAGCGGGATGAGATTAGGACCACAGAAAAAGCGACCCATTAGATAGGCACCCATCCCGCGAAAAAAAACATTAGTGGCCATTTCAATGCGATCGATCTCAGCCGGTAATCCCATTTTATGCAGGTGCACTTCGATTTTTTCGGCCACTCTTCCGGCATCTAACTTGAGGTTTTGAAATCCGGTGGCCAACGGATAAGCGGACAGGATTTTGCGAATCAGGCCAGCTACAGATCTTGCGTCTTTATATGACCGGTGGGCTTCAGATTTTGCCGGAGCGGAGGAGGTGCCAGAATCGGTGTCGACAAATTCAATTTGCGAATCGACGCCAACAGTGGCAAATATGCGCCGGGTGATCGAATTAAAAAATGTTTCGGCCAGCTCCCGATCATTGCGCTGGTTCACAAGACCGGCGAATGCTGACCTTAAGTTTGCCCAGACCTGTTTGTCCTCAACGCGATCACCCAACAAATGACGAATGGCCGTCTCAATTATATCGACTTCCTTTTTATATATGTCTAGTCTTGCGGCTGCATCGGCCCTCATGCCCTGCCAATCACGTGTCTTAAACCTTAATTTGGCACGTGCTGTGACCGCATCGAACTGGGTCCGGTAGCTTTCATAGGTTTCCCTAATTGCTTTGGCACCCATATTCGCGAGTCGGCTATTGGTTAAGTTTTGCGGCATTTTTTTAATTGCATTGATAGAAGTTTATTTGAATTGTTTACCGCGGTCTAGATTGCGGTACTGGATGGCTTCGGAGATGTGGGCGGAACCGATAGCTGCGGATTTATCAAGGTCGGCAATGGTGCGGGCAATCTTTAGGATGCGGTTGTAAGCGCGGGCCGACAGCCCCAGTTTGTCGATGGCCGATTCCAGCAGCCGGCAGGAAGCATCGTCGACCTGACAATGTCGCTTGATGTGGCGGCTGCTCATCTGGGCGTTGCAAAAAATTTTGGTGCGCGACAGGCGGTCCGCCTGGGTTGCACGTGCCCGGGCCACGCGCTGGCGAATGGTTTCAGAGGGCTCGGCCGCATGATCCTGCATCAGGTCTTTGTAGGGCACGGCCGGTACTTCCACATGCATGTCGATACGGTCTAAAAGCGGCCCGGAAATCTTAGAGCGGTAGCGGTGAATCTGTTGATGGGTGCAGCGGCATTCGTGTTTGGGGTCTGATAAATAGCCACAAGGACAGGGGTTCATGGCAGCTACCAGCATAAAATTAGCCGGATAGGTCAGGGTTGACCTGGCCCGGGAAATGGTCACTTGCAAATCCTCAATCGGTTGCCGCAGCACTTCCAGGACGTGTTTTTTAAACTCCGGCATTTCATCTAAAAACAGTACCCCGTTGTGCGCCAGGCTCACCTCGCCGGGTCTGGGAATATGACCGCCACCGATCAGACCGGCATCGGAAATGGTGTGGTGGGGCGAGCGAAACGGCCGGGTCGTCACCAAGGCCTGCCCTTTGGACAATAGACCGATAACACTGAATATTTTGGTGGTTTCCAGGGCTTCTTCAAAGGATATCGGCGGCAGGATGGTCGGCAGGCGTTTGGCCAGCATGGTCTTTCCGGAACCCGGCGGGCCGATCATCACCAGATTATGGCCGCCAGCGGCAGCGATTTCCAGGGCCCGTTTGGCATGTTCCTGGCCCATCACCTCGGCATAATCAATGGCATAATGACCGTCGCTTGCAAATAATTGGGTAATATCGGTCTGCTCTGGTGTGATCTGGGTAAACCCCCTTAAAAACCCCACAATCTCAGACAGCGTTTTGGCCGCTAAAACCTCAATGTCCTGGATCACCGCAGCTTCCCCTTTATTCTCAAAAGGAACGATGATGGCTGAATAGCCGGCCGCTTTAGCGGCCAGTGCCATCGGCAAAGACCCTCTAACCGGCTTAATGCGTCCGTCCAGCGAGAGTTCACCTAATACTAGATAGCGGGAAAGCTGATCCTGGGGGATAATGCCGGTGGCAGCCAGGATACCCAGCGCGATGGGCAGATCAAAACCGGTTCCTTCCTTTTTAATGTCGGCTGGCGCCAGGTTAACCGTTATACGGTCGGCCGGAAACCGATAGCCCGAGTTGTTCACCGCCGATTTGACGCGTTCTTTGCTTTCCTTGACCGCGGCTTCCGGAAGACCGACCGTTGTGAAGGTGGGCAGACCGGAAGTGATGTCCACCTCCACCTCGACCGGATAGGCATCAATTCCCAGAACAGCACTGCTGAGGACTTTGGCAAGCAACAGCCTTCTCCCTGGCTTGGGTTAACCGAGCTGGCCCAAAGGCCAACCGCAGACTGCTGAGAGCTATAGCACTTCCAACTGTCGGCGACAATCTTTTTGTTGACTACTCAGTTGTTCCCCTGCAGACACAGGCCGATGCGCACAACACGCCGCGCTGGTGGTCAAAATCACTTGCTATTTAAATAGGTTTCAGCTATTTAATACCTAAATCTTGCATAAAAATTAATGCGAAGTTAAGGTAATACCTAAATCTTGCAACCGAAGTAATGTGTAGGCGCCGAGCGGAATGTTGAGCAGCATTTCTAATGTTCATCATTTTTTCGTGACGATGCGTTAACGGATAATGAAGCAAGGGCTGAATTTTAATTAGCGATACCTTTATCAAATGATTTCGTTGCTTAAACGAACACAATCCGTCTTCTTTCTGGTTTTGGGCCTGCTTTTCATTTCCGCCCATGCTGGATATGCCCAGGATGCGACCCTGACCAATATCACTGTCTCCAATACCCGTGAAGATCTGCTGCTTTTTTTGAATCTCAAAGGGGCCTTCCGGGAAGAGATGAAAAAGGCCATTTTAAGCGGCGTACCCTCTACATTTTCTTTTTTCGCGAAATTGAATCGTGTACGCAGTTTTTGGTTTGACAAAGATATCGCCAATCTTGAGGTCACCCACACGATCATTTACGATAATCTTAAAAAAGAATTCACCGTCACACGTTCCTGGAAAGAGAATAATCCCGAAGTCACCGAGTCATTTAATGAAGCAAAGAAATGGATGACGGAAATCGATAGTTTAAAAATTATTCCATTAAACAGGCTTGAAAAGGGCGAGCAATACCAGCTGAGAGTGAAGGCTGAAGTCAGCAAAAAAACCCTCCCTTTATATCTGCATTACATTCTGTTTTTTATGTCTTTATGGGACTTTGAGACGGATTGGTACACCATCGATTTTACCTTTTGATTTCAGCCTGTTGATGAACAATCCACCACGAATGCCATGAAAAGGCCCAGATTTAAAAGAAAATCTTCACTTTCGGAAAAAGAACGCAAACGACGCAAGCGCGAATTTATTCTGATTCTGGTTATTCTGTTCGTGGTTGCCCTTTTGACGTTTGTCGAAAGCCGAATCATCAAATTCGGTGCCGATATTGCCGTCTCAAATACGGTGTTGATGTTCATCCTGATCAACATCAATTTGCTCCTGCTGATCTTAATGATCTATCTGGTTTTTCGAAATCTGGTGAAACTGATCTATGACCGCAGGCGCAATGTCCTGGGCGCTAAAATTCGGACCAAACTGGTCATCGCTTTTGTTTCACTGACCCTGTTGCCGACCATTGTCTTATTTTTCTTTGCGCTTAATTTTATTACCGCCAGCATTGAGTTTTGGTTTAACGTGCCGGTCGAACAGGCGCTTGATAATTCATTGTGGGTGGGCGGACGCCTGTACAGCCGGACAGAGGAGAACAACCGATTTTTCCTTGAACGCATATCTTACCAGATAAAAACCAAAAATTTGTTGGATGATAAAAGCCGCAAAGCCCTTTCGCATTACATTCGAGTTGTCCAACGGGAATTTAACCTTGACGCTGTCGAGGTCTACGCGCTCAATACTGAACGCCTAACCTTCGCTCTGGCACCCAAGCTAGAAAACGAATATTTTGGCATCATCTCAGCTGAAGATTTGCAAAAGGAATTGCCTGCGGACGGGATTCGATCGATTTCGCAAGCCATTCCGTCTGGTGAGTTCATCAAAACCGTGGGGACCATTCCATTTGGGGTGCAACCCGACGAGGCTGTCGGATTTGTTGTAGCCACCATACTGATCCCCCGTGAGCTTTCTGAAAATCTGCAGTTTATTCGCACAGGTTTTACGGAATACCAGCAGATAAAACTGCTGAAAAAGCCGATACAGATTACCTATTACATATCGCTTTCCATTGTTGCCTTGCTGGTTTTATTTTGTGCCGTGTGGTTTGGATTTTTTATGGCCCGGTCGATTAGCCTTCCGATCAAAGAGTTGGCCGAAGGCACGCGGCGGGTGGCAGATGGCGATCTTGGCTATATCATTGATCCGGTGAGCGATGATGAGTTTGGCAGCCTGGTTGAATCCTTCAACCAGATGACCCAGGATCTTCGAATAGGCCGAGAGCAACTGGAGCTCTCTGCCCGGATGTTGCGTCGTCAGAATATTGAAATTGAAGAGAAACGGCAGTTTATGGAAATCGTGTTAAAAAGCGTATCCGCCGGCGTTGTCACGCTGGATGCCAGGGGCATTATATCGACGATGAATAAATCAGCTGAAAAGATGCTGAATCTCAAATCCGAGCAAATCCTGACCAAAAGCTATAAAAACTTATTAGACGGCCCCTTTTTGGAACTGGCCAATGAAATTTTGGATAACCTTTCTTTGTCCAGCGGAGACACTGTTGAATTGCCGCTGAAGCTTACCATTGAGGGCAGACCGAGAAGCTTTCTGGTCTCTGTCAATGCGCTCAAAGACGATGCCGGACGACACATGGGGACCTTGATGGTATTTGATGATCTGACCGAACTGGAAAAAGGCCAGCGCATGGCGGCCTGGCGTGAAGTCGCGCGGCGCATCGCCCATGAGGTTAAAAATCCGTTGACACCGATTATCCTCTCAGCGCAGCGGCTCAAACGAAAGTACGCACAGTTTGTGGATGACACCATTTTTGAAGACTGTACTGAAACCATCATCAGTCAGGTGGAGCTGATTCGCAATTTGGTGAATGAATTTTCGTCATTTGCTCGTTTTCCCAGCGCGAATCCCGTTCCCTGTCATTTGATACCGATAATTGAAGAAACCGTAGCCCTCTACCGGGAAGGGCATCCCAGTATTAAATTTAAAACAAACAATACCCGTGACATCCCGATTCTAAATATCGATCGCCAGCAGATGAAGCAGGCGTTAATTAACCTGATTGACAATGCGATTGGCGCAATAAAAGGCCCCGGCAATATTAACATTAGCGTGGCTCATGATCCGATTTTAAAAAAGGTTCGAATGGAAATTGCCGATGATGGGCCAGGTATTTCCGATGAAAATAAGACCCGCTTGTTTCAGCCCAATTTTTCCACCAAAAAGACGGGAATGGGACTGGGGCTGACAATTGTCAACACCATTATCGCAGATCACAATGGGATGATAAATGTGCAGGACAACGCACCCCGCGGGGCGAAATTCGTAATCGAGTTGCCGGTGTAATCAGCATGGGGCTTGGTGCAGGGCGCATGGTATAAAATGAGTTTGTTGTCAACACTTCAGGCCCCGTGCCCCATGCACCATGCCTTAAGCAGTACTTTCACTGTCTTAGCTATCGGTATTCGATAAAGTAAACAACTTTGTAAGGAGTATGGGTAAATGCTAGCATCAGTGTTGATTGTTGATGATGAACAGTCGATTGTTCAATCTTTGAGCGGTTTGCTTTCTGATGAGGGCTTTGAGGTTTCAACAGCCGTCAACGGTTATGAGGCGCTAAAAGCCATTGAATCAGAATCACCGGACCTGGTTTTGCTCGATATCTGGATGCCGGGAATGGATGGAATTGAAACGCTAAAGGAAATTAAAAAATACAATTCCCAAATTCAGGTCGTTATCATCACCGGCCACGGGACGATCGAAACAGCGGTTAAAGCCACCAAGCTAGGCGCCTTTGATCTGGTTGAAAAGCCGCTTTCCATTGATAAGATAATTTTAACCATAAACAATGCGTTAAATTTTAAGCGTCTGGAAGAAGAAAATAAATATCTTCGTACCAAGACGCTGGAAAAACATTCCATTGACGGAGAATCTGAAAGGACAAAGGTTTTAAGAAAAAATATTGACGTCGCAGCGCCGACGGACACCTGGATACTGATTAGCGGAGAAAACGGCACTGGCAAAGAACTGGTGGCGCGCACCATCCACCAACTCAGCCCGCGGGCCGAGCAGCCGCTGATTGATGTCAGCTGTGCGGCTATCCGGGACGAACTCTTGGAAAGTGAAATGTTCGGACATGAAAAAGGCTCATTTCCCGGTGCAACCGCCAAAAAAAAAGGCAAGTTTGAGCTGGCCAATAACGGCACCATATTTCTGGATGAAATTGGAGATATGAGCTTAAGCTCTCAGGCCAAAATACTGCGGGTTCTGCAGGAACAAAAGATCCAGCGGGTGGGCGGAAGCCGACAGATTGGCATTGATGTGAGGGTGATTGCTACCTCCAACAAAAGCCTGGAAAAAGAAATCGAAAAGGCGACATTTCGAGAGGATCTCTATTATCGTTTGAATGTGATTCCCATTAATGTTCCACCTTTAAGAGAGCGAATCGAGGATCTTCCACTATTGGTCGAGGCCTTTTTAGTCGAGTTTGCTGTTCAGAATCGCAGCAAGCGTAAAATGATGAGTCCCGCGGCGATCAGCATTTTGAGCAATTATGCCTGGCCCGGAAACGTCAGGGAGTTGCGGAACCTGGTTGAACGGCTGGCTATCATGGTTGATAAAGATGTCATTGATGTGACGGAAATACCGGATTCATATCGTCCCGGTGGTTTAACCAACCCATCGTATGCGGCTTCGGCACCATTTATGAAATTAGACAATTTCAAAGAAGCGCGCAAAGCGTTTGAAAAGGAATTTATAAAAGTAAAATTGGTCCAAAATGAGAACAATATTACAAAAACCGCTAAGGCGCTGAAGGTGGGGAGGAGTTATTTGCACAAGAAGATCAAAAGCCTCAACTAAAACCTATCTCAAAAATGCGTCTAAGACTCCAGAGCCGCGTTCTACCACGAATTGAAATACTCACGTACTACGTGTACGCTCCGTTTTCAATCCGCGGTACGCCTTGCCCTGAACCCTTATCCATTATTTTTGAGATAGGTTTTACTTTTCAAATATAAATTGTAAACTTCTTGTTTTAAAAGGGAAAGAAGTTTTGACCATACGGATCATTGGTGGGGAGTTGAAGGGTAGAAAGCTGGTAACGGTGCCCGGGACAGATACGCGGCCGACAGCTGACCGGGTGCGGGAGTCCATTTTCAATATCCTTGGCGATGGCGTTCGGGGTGCCCGCGTCCTCGATCTGTATGCCGGAACCGGAGCGATGGGTATTGAAGCTTTAAGCCGGGGTGCTCAATTTGTTTTTTTTGCAGAAGATCATAAAGCAGCTTTAGCCGCCTTAGAAAAAAATATTAAAACGTGTTCGCTTGAGAGCCGGGCGAACGCAATTAAATGGAACATATTAGATAACTTAAATATCATCCGTTCTTACAAGCCCGCCTTCAATCTTGTTTTCATAGACCCGCCCTACAATAGGGATATGGTCCAGCCGACCCTATCCAATCTGGATATGAGCCAATGCCTGGTAAACGGTGCCTGGCTGGCCCTCGAACATTCGCCGCTGGAGCCGATTCCAGAAAAGCGGTCTGAATTCAAAATTGCCGACCAGCGAAGATATGGAAAAACGCTTGTTTCTTTTTTAATTTATATGGTATGAATCCAGAATATCAATCATTCTGATTTTTTTATATTAAGGTGCGTCTCCTTGCCTATGGAAGCCTCCAACTCGTGTAAAATTCAGGTATTGTCTGCCGTTTGCGTTCATCATTTGCCGTTTATACCACTATATACTCCCAAGAAAAAAGGATTGATGTAAGATGCCTAAAATTGCAATCTACCCGGGGTCTTTTGATCCGGTAACCAACGGCCATCTTGATATTCTTGAAAGAGGGTTAAAAATTTTTAATAAGATTATCGTTGCGATTTTGTATAATCCAAACAAGGAGTATCTTTTTGACCTCGAAGAACGAGTGGAGATGCTCAAAGATTGCTTGAAGAAATTTAAAAACGTTGAAATCGATAGCTTTGACGGCCTTTTAGTGAACTATGCCGCCCACAGAAAAGCCCATGCGATTCTCCGGGGGCTGCGCGCTATGTCTGATTTTGAGTATGAATTCCAGATGGCCTTGATGAACCGGCGGTTGAATCGCGAGGTGCAGACGGTGTTTCTGATGACCGGATTGCGCTGGATATTTACAAGTTCTTCGATTATTAAAGAAGCCATTCAATTCGGCGGCAATATTGATGGAATGGTTCCGTCGCTGGTGCAAGAAAAGCTGAAACAAAAATTTAACCTCGTTTCAGGCTCTGAACAAACCGGCAAAAATTAAACAGGGCCTCGATTGCGTTAAATCGTAATCGACGGTTATTGGTTATTGATTAATTGTTTAAGAGGAATAGGATTCATTCTGATTTATCATAACTCGAGTTTCGAACCCTAAACTGACGGTGTACACCAGCCAATATCAGGTTTGCTAGATTGATTCGTGAGAAAATGCGTTTTTGTGGGAGGCGATAATTTATACATCCGCTTCTAATAACGAATAACAAATAACAATTAATGCCTGTGGATCTTTGGCAGCTCAATATATTCTGCAAGGTCATCGAGCTCAAGAGCTTTTCCAGAGCCGGGAAAGCCGTGCACCTCTCTCAGCCCACCATCAGCAGTCACATCAAAGATTTGGAAGATCATTTTGACTGTCGGCTAATTGATCGTCTATCCAAAGAAGCGTCGCCCTCCAAAGCCGGCGAGTTGTTGTATGGCTATGCCAAAAAAATCCTGGCTCTGCGCGATGAAACCGAGATGGCGCTGGCGGAGTACAATGGAAAAATTCGGGGGCGCCTGGTAATTGGCGGCAGCACGATACCCGGGACATATATGATGCCCCAATTGATTGCTGACTTTAAACGCCAATATCCGGACGTCATCATTTCCTTAACTATCGGAGATACGGCTCATATTATCGAGGGCATTTTAGATGGAGGTCTGGAGCTGGGGATTGTTGGCGCCCGAGCAGAAACCCAAAAGATTGATCAAAAAAAATTAATTTCAGATGAGATGCGTCTTATCGTACCGGCCCATCATCGCTGGGCGGGTAAAAAACATGTGTCTTTGAAACAGCTCGTCTCAGAGCCTTTCATTTTAAGGGAACGTGGCTCCGGGACTTTAAAGTCATTGCATCAAAGCCTCAGCGACCGGGGCTACGCTGTCGAAGATTTAAAGGTTATTGCCGAACTGGGGAGCACTCAGGCAATCTGTCAGGGAATTAAAAACGGAGCCGGTGTATCTGTTCTTTCAACGCTGGCAGTTGCCGAAGATCTTCAGGCAGGCAAATTAAGTGCGCTTAAGGTAGACGGCCTGCATCTTAAACGGAGTTTTTATCTAACCTGGCACAGGCAGCGCAGCTCCTCACCGTTGCATCAGACATTTGTCAAATTCCTCAAAGAAAAGTTTCCAGGCAATTAGCCGCCGTCTTTTACTCTGGCCAACCGTTCAATAACAATCACCGCCAAAAACCCGATGATTGCCAGACCGATCGCAGCCCACACCTCGGCGTTAACGGTTTCGGGTATTATATTGGAACCCCAGATGACGTGGGGACGCCCACGAATTATTTGGGTTGCAAGTATTTGCTTCCACGGCCAGATTTTTGGCATGGCGCCTACCATCAAACCGGTGAGAAACGCCATTGTCAGACCGCGAAAATGGTTGAGGAAATAGTTCAGCAGCCTGGAAAAACTGAGCAACCCGACCAGGCACCCCAGACAGAATACGATGATAATGATAAATTGCTGCGGCAAAAAAGGGTTTTTTAGAGTGGCTGTGATAAACTCATATTTGCCTAAAATCAGCAAGATGAACGCACCGCTGATGCCGGGTAGAATCATGGCACAGATGGCGATGATACCGCACAAAAAAATAAACCAGAGCGCCTCGGGAGTTGTTATCGGTATTAAATTCACGATGAAGGCAGCAACAGCGATTCCAACCACCAGGCTGATGCCGGTACGCAGTGTCCAGGAGGCCACCTGCCGGCTGACCACCAATATTGATGCCGCAATCAGACCAAAGAAAAGACTCCAGGTAAATACCGGATAGTGGTTGATCAAAAAATTCATCAGTCTTGCGAGACTGATGATGGCAATGCCGATTCCGGCAAACAGGGCAAGTAAAAAACGGATGTGGATGCTTGCCACAGCGCCTTTAAGGTCAAGCTTCAGCAGCTTTTTAACCATTGTGGCATCCAGGGATTTAAGGGCTTTGATCAGGTCTTCATAAATTCCGGTAATGAGCGCAATGGTGCCGCCAGAAACACCGGGGATCACATCCGCTGAACCCATGCACAGCCCCTTTAAAGACAACACCCCGGCTTTTTTAATAGAATCCGGACCCCGACTTGCAAAAAACGCTTCTTTCCACGTCGACTGTGTTTTCATTTTCACCGATTCAATCCGTTCTTTTTTCCTTCCAGCCCTGCGCCCCGATAAGTTTGACAAATCGGCATCCCCCCAGATTGGATTTATGAACTCCCCGTTTATCTTTGAGAATTTTGATCAGATCCTGGGAGTGTTGGTTGCCCACCGGCACGATCATGCGTCCTCCTTCAGCCAGCTGATCGAGTAGTTTTGCAGGAACCTCCGGCGCACCGGCGGTCACAATGATGGCGTCAAATGGACTTTCAGCCTGCCATCCCGCCGTGCCGTCAGTGCACCGCATAACGATGTTGTGATAATGAAGCTTATCGAGAAGATTGCGGGCCTGGATATAGAGCGCTCGGATTCTCTCGATCGTGTAAACCCGGAATACGATCTCCGCTAAAACTGCCGCCTGGTATCCCGAACCGGTCCCAATTTCCAGAACGCGGTCGTCTTTGTGAAGGTCTAAAGCCTGCGTCATTTCCGCAACAATGTAAGGCTGGGAAATGGTTTGCTGTTCACCGATGGGAAGCGGGTAATCCCCGTAAGCCTGATCTCTTAAAGCTTCACTGACAAATAGATGTCTGGGTATGGTGTGAAGCGCCGCTACAACGTTGGGGTCTTTTATTCCACGAGATTTGATCTGGTGCCTGACCATTTCGTCCCGTTGGCGTTCATATTTAATGGCTTCCTTATTCATGCTTGCTTATCTACCAACTCAGTACATCCAGGTCAAGATTATCGAGGCGTCAGTCTGATGATTTTTGGAAAGCCGGCCGGAGCAGAGTCGGGTTTGATTAGCCCGGCAATTTTTGTACCCTTAAAAAAAGACCTTGATCCTTTTGTAAAATACTACAATAATTATATGATCCGGTAAATTAAGATGCAATATTGCTAGGATAATGTATGGATAGCACGCGACACCTGGTTTTTTCTATCTTGATATCGATCCTGATTCTTGCTGCGGGCACCTCCGGATATATGGCGATTGAAGGTTGGCCGTTTATCGATGCCCTCTATATGACGGTGATCACCATTTCCACCGTCGGCTTTAAGGAAGTCAATCAGGTCGGTGAAGGGGGCCGCATATTTACGATTTTTCTCGTTTTTTGCGGGGTCGGATTTTCCCTCTATGTTGCCGCAGCCGTCGTGCAATTTATGGTTGAGGGCCGCATCAGAATTATTATGGGGAGGCGCAGATTGAATAAAAAGATAGACCACTTAAATAATCATTATATCGTTTGCGGGTATGGGCGCATTGGCCAGGTGCTTTGCCGTCATCTGAAAGAAGCCGACATCGATGTTGCTGTTATCGAAAAATCCTCAGAACAGGTTCCGGTGATGGATGAAGATGACGTACTTTACATTGCCGATGATGCCACGGATGAAAACAATCTGCTAAAAGCCGGTATCAAGCGCGCCAGGGGGTTGGTTGCTGTTCTGGCGACCGATACGGACAACGTCTTTTTGGTGCTGACCGCCAGACAACTGGCACCGGAGCTGTTCATTATGGCCCGTGCGAGCGAGAGAAACGCCATAATCAAATTGCGTGCCGCCGGTGCCAACATGGTGGAATCACCTTATGTGATGGGGGCGATGAGCATGGCCAATCGCATTATTCGTCCGACCGTGACTTCGTTTCTGGATCTGGCCTTTGCCCAACGACACAAGGATATACAGATGGAAGAAATTCCGGTGAGCGCTGCGTCTGAGCTGGTCAATGTCGAGCTGAAAGACTCCGGCATCCGTAAAAACTTCAATCTTATTATCATTGCCATAAAGAAGCCCGATGGCAGCATGCAGTTTAATCCCTCTTTCGACGCGGTCATCAAGCCCGATGATACGGTCATCGCTGTTGGCGAACCTGCCAGTTTGCAGAAACTGGGTTGGGCGTTAAACCCTCAAGCCGGTGTTTCATAAAAGGGTCTGGCGGTATGGGGGCTGCAAATGACCGGCTAACTTGCGGATAGCCGTTAAGGTTTCGTCGGTTGTTCCCTTTAGATTTTATATATAACACGATCTTCGGTGATGATAATGTCGACGTGCTTGTCGTGAGATTCAATGGGTACCTGTGGGACAATTTGAGCTTCGAGGGCAAGTGCAACCTTGCGGGTGGTGATGGCCAGATTGGGAATCAAGCGGTCATAATATCCTTCTCCGGAACCGATCCTGCCCCCTTTTTCATCCAGGGCCACCGCCGGAATGATTGCGATGTCGATCTTTTCAATTGGGACAATCTTGCAGCGGTTATCATGGGGCTGCGGAATATTGCGCGGTCCCACCTGAAGGTCTTTTTTAAGGTTGTCGACTTTTTTCAGTGTCATCTCAAAATTGTCAGCGCTATAAGCCGGCAGGACGACGATTTTATTTGAATGGAGCGCGCGCAGGAGGATTCTTGCGGTTTGAACCTCATTTTCATTGTTCGCATACATAAGCGCAATTTTTGACTCCAGAAAATTGGCAAAATCAAAGAGTCTGTCTTCGATGGCTTTTGTTTTTTCAGCGACTTCCTTAGCCGATAGTGCAGCAATTTTCTGGGCGATGTCTTCACGAATCTGGTTTTTGGTAATTTGGATTTCATCCATCTGACAACTCCTGCTACGAGGTTGAATTTAAATCGATGAATAATGATAGGCCGTGCTAATCGTCAATAATCATTGACTATACAGCTCTACCATGCTATCTGCGCCAATGTTTCATCTATCCGCCAGCCCAGGGCGGTCAAATTTTTTTACGTCCTTAGAAACTTTTATTATAAGGAAATAAATGCTGGAAATCAAGTTTGTTAGGCAAAATTTAGAAATCGTCCAAAAGGCTCTATTGGCGCGGGGTCATTCGACCGATCTGAATGCCTTTAAATCGTGTGACGAAGAGCGCAGAATCATTTTACAAGAGCTTGAAGCCCTGAGGCATCAACGCAATTTGGTCTCCGATCAGATTGCGGAAATGAAAAAGGCCGGTGAAAATGCCGACACCGTTGTCACCCAAATGCGTGAGGTTTCCTCAAGGATTAAAGCGCTGGATAAATCTTTGGCTGAAACCCAGGAAACACTTGAGAAAATGTTGCTGGAAATGCCAAACATCCCTCATTCATCTGTTCCGGTGGGCAAGGATGAAACCGATAACCCTGTTATTAAAACCGTTGGTGAACCGCCTGTTTTTAATTTCGAACCCAGAGCGCACTGGGATATCGGAACAGTGCTGGGCATCCTGGATTTTGAGCGTGCCGCGAAAATTACAGGGGCCCGTTTTCCGCTTTACTTTGGAGTCGGCGCGCGTCTGGAAAGAGCGCTCATTAATTTTATGCTCGATATTCATACGCAGGCGCATGGATATACGGAAACACTGCCGCCTTTTATTGTCAACCGGCAAAGCATGACCCATACCGGGCAGTTGCCGAAGTTTGAAGAAGACCTGTTTAAACTGGTAGACTGGGATTACTATCTGATCCCCACTGCCGAAGTGCCGGTGACCAATATTCATCAGAACGAGATTCTGGCTGAAGCGCAGCTGCCGATATATTATACGGCCTATACGCCTTGCTTCAGGTCCGAAGCGGGATCATACGGGAAAGATACGCGCGGGTTAATCCGTCAGCATCAATTCAACAAAGTTGAGCTGGTCAAATTCACGACCCCGCAAACCTCCTATGACGAACTTGAATCGCTGCGCGCCAATGCCGAAACTATTTTAAAAAAACTTGAACTTCCCTACCAAGTCGTCGAGCTGAGTACCGGCGATCTGGGATTTTCAGCCGCAAAAACCTATGATCTTGAGGTCTGGATGCCGGGCCAGGGCGTTTACCGCGAAATTTCATCCTGCAGCAATTTTGAAAATTTTCAGGCGCGCCGCGCCAACATCCGCTTTAAGAAAAAAGGCCAAAAAGGCACCGAGCTCGTCCATACGCTCAATGGATCCGGGCTTGCAGTGGGTCGGTGCGTGGCCGCAATTCTTGAGAATTTTCAGCAGGCCGACGGCAGCGTTCTTATCCCAGCTGCACTGCGACCTTATATGAGTGGACTGGGAAAAATACAATCGTGAAACTGGATGATTTTCCCAAAGAGATTCGATCTCAAATCCTTCCCCGTCATGAAGGCCGGTTGGTTTATCGCTGTGTGGGTTGCGGCCGGGAATTCGGGATTGAAGAACTTTTGTATGTCTGCCCGGAATGCGGGCAGGTTTTTTTGATTCATGATCTTAATTTCAGCCGCTTAACCCGGATTTCGAGAGCCACCTGGCGCCGCATATTTGACTATCGCAAGCTGCTCGGCATACCGGCTTTGAAGGGTATCTACCGATATCATGAGTTTATCGGACCTGTGATACCGCTGGAGGCTGTCGTCTATCTGGGTGAAGGCCATACCCCGGTGGTCGAAGCCAATGCCCGTTTACAGGAAAAAGTCGGTTTGCGGTTTTATTTCAAAAATGACGGCCAGAACCCCAGTGCCTCTTTTAAGGATCGCGGTATGGCCAGTGCCCTGAGCTACATTAACATGCTGGTGCGCACCGGGAAAGTGTCTGACGTTTTGGCCATCTGTGCCTCGACCGGTGATACATCTGCTGCCGCCGCGTTGTATGCATCATATCTGGCGCCTCATATCAAATCCGCAGTGCTTTTGCCCTTTAAGAAAGTAACCCCCCAGCAGCTTTCACAACCCCTGGGCAGCGGCGCCACGGTCTTTGAAATTCCAGGTGTCTTTGATGACTGTATGAAGGTGGTCGAGGCCTTATCGGAAAATTACAATGTGGCGCTATTAAATTCAAAAAATGCTTGGCGCATCCTGGGTCAGGAGTCCTATTGCTATGAGATTGCCCAGGATTTTGAATATGAGGTGTCCCATCTGGCGGTGGTGGTGCCGATCGGCAATGCGGGCAATATCACTGCGGTCATGAATGGGTTTTTGAAATTTTTTGAAGCCGGCGTGACCGACGGGCTCCCGAAAATACTCGGTGTGCAATCCGAACATGCCAATCCCGTCTATCGTTATTATCTTGAGCCGGCCAATCAAAAACGCCAGTTTAAGCCGGTGACCGTAAAACCCAGTGTGGCACAGGCAGCGATGATCGGCAACCCGGTTTCCATGCCCCGGGTAATCCATCTGGTGGATAGATACAATCAGCTGGCCGGTCAGCAGCGGGTTTTTTTTGCTGAAGTCGCCGAGCAGGACATCATGGACTGGGAAATCATCGCCAATCGCAACGGGCACATTGCCTGTACCCACGGCGGAGAATCGTTGGCCGGGCTTGTAAAGGCCGCGCGTCAGGGAGTTGTGGCTGCTGATGATGTCGCTGTTGTAAAATCGACCGCGCATGCGCTTAAGTTTGCTGGATTTCAGGAGATGTATTTTGAACAGCAGTTCCCGCCGGAGTATAACATCAAATCCGATGCGGATTTGATCAATGCCCCGGTTTATGTTCATCCCAGAGATCTCAGACAGGTGCCGGCACCGGGCAAACCGTTAACGGATAAAGCCCTTAAAATGTTTGTTCACCGGGTGTCGGAAGACATTGCCGGCCATCTGAAACTTAAAAAACGGTAAATTGAGGTAAATGATAATGAAGCAAAATTTGTTAGTCTGGCTCGGATGTATGGTTCTAACGGTCGCTGTTGCAGCGTGCGCAACGACGAATGCTGAAACGAAAAAAAAGGAGGCGGAAGTCACCCGGCGGCTGGGCGAAGCCTATTTGCAACAGGGCAATTTTGCAGGGGCCTTAAAGGAGTTTAAAAAGGCTGAACAGAAAAATCCCAACGATCACCTGCTGCAATATGACCTGGGACTTTTATACGCCCTCAAAGAACGATATGACGAGGCGATCGTGCACTATAAAAAGGCCCTGGAGCTGAGTCCAACTTACGGTGCTGCGATGAACAGCCTGGGTAATGCTTACGCCGGCAAAAAGGACTGGGATCAGGCGATTTTCTATTATCGCAAGGTCATCAATGATATCCTGTACGCTACCCCGCACTTTGCCTATACCGGCTTGGGCAATGCCTATTTTTACAAGGGGGACTTGCAGCGCTCGGAAAGAAATTATCTCCAGGCCCTAAGTATCAGGCCCGATTTTGTCAGAGGGCTCCAGGGTCTTTCTGAAACCTATATCGCCATGGGGCGAATACCGGAAGCGGTTGAAAAATTAGAAAAAGCCGTGCGACTGGTTCCTGAATCTGCGTCCCTGCATTTTCAACTGGGCCGAGCCTATCAGCTGGCGCTGGAGTTTGAAAAAGCCTATCGTTCCTACCAAAAAACTATTGAGCTGGCGCCCGAAACCGGCTTGGCCGACCAGGCTGAGGAGGGGGCCAGGGAAGTCAAAAAATACTTTTAGCGACGATCGTTTTTACCACAGAGATTAAACTTATAGATTTGAGTAGCGCTAGGAATTAATTTTTTTATTTTTCTCTGTACGCTCCATGGTGAATAATAAAAATTAAACCTGAGCGTTCGATTTTAGCAAAAAAAAGCGAATGCGGCCTGATAAAACGCAAAGACCGCATTCGCATTTTGATGTGTTATCTTCTGGGATGCTACCGGCTCTGCCGGTCTAGATATTTATTAAAGCCTAAGTTAGGCTATCAAAGGCGTTTCTGTTCCAGCTTTACGATTCTCGGCGTCAAAAAGATCAGCAGCTCATTTTTGGCATCGGTTTCGGCCTGAAATTTAAACAGCCAACCCAGCACACCCATGCGACGCAATCCCGGAATGCCTCTTTCAGCCCACGTAATGGTCGATTTTAAGACGCCGCCGATGACAATCGTATCGCCGTCATCTACTAAAATTTCGGTTTCGGCCTCATTGACCGACAGCGCCGGCACACTGGCGGTGGGGTCCACCAGGTCGTTTTTGGTCACAAAAATCGTCATCGTGATGCGGTCGTCCGGTGTGACCGTCGGGGTGACCTCCAGCAGCAGATCAACATCTTTGAATCTTACCGTTGCGTTACCCGAGGAATCCCGTTCCAGGTAAGGGATTTCAATGCCCTGCTTGATTTTGGCTTTTTTGTTGTCAAGGGTTACAATCTTGGGCGAAGAAAGAATGTTGGTTTTACCTTCGACTTCACTGGCAGCCAGGGTTGCATCTACGATGGAAAAGGGCGTTCCAGAGGTTTTAAAAAGGCTAAACGATAACGATGCCGTGTCCACCAGCGTGTTGGGAATATTGTCGGCCGTAAACACTGTGGGACCCGCCGTCCAGCTGCTGGTGTACGGCAAATCAAACTGACCGAGGGTGACCTCACCCCAATCGAAGCCGATTTCTCTTGAGAAGTTGGTGTTGGCTTCCACAATGCGGGCCTCGATAATCACCTGGGGGGTAACCGTGTCGATCTTTTCGACAATTTGCTTGGCCTGTCGAATTTTGACGGCCGTATCGGTGATGATGATCTGGTTGTTGCGTTCATCCACATTGACCTTGCCGCGGCCTTCGGTCAGAATCGCCTGTACGTGCGGCAACACCTCAGTGTTGGCCTTGGAATAGCTAACCGGAATGTATTCGGTAAACAGCGGTTCAAGCGCCTCGGCCTGTTTCTGGACTTGCTGGGCCGCCTTTAACTGGGCCTGTTTGAGTTTTTCTTCCTGGGCCAGTGTGGCGAGGGTGGCAATCCGGACGATGTCGCCTTCCATGGTCATTCCCAGCTGGTTCATTTTCAATAAGAGCTCCATCACCTGATCCCATGGAACCGGTTTGTCGAATTTAAGGCTGACCTTGCCGGTGACATTTTTGTCGATCGCAAAGCTCTTACCACTGATTTCTCTGAGGATACGGAAGACGTTTCTGATATCCATATCAAAAAAATCAAAAGCAATTTTTTCACCGGTATATTTTTTTTCCGGCGACAGGGCTGCCAGCCGTTCCTCGGCGGTTTGGGCTTTGTTAGCTGAGGGGGCTTTTTTTTCGGCCGGCGCCT
>Ga0265303_10000153_pt1 | contig 33687 bp, 33 predicted proteins | sample Helome_2_FD_192494 | JGI IMG/M metagenome (GOLD analysis project Ga0265303, IMG submission 192494) | Marine sediment microbial communities from subtidal zone of North Sea - Hel_20160317 (Illumina Assembly) | ecosystem: Environmental > Aquatic > Marine > Subtidal zone > Sediment ... | reverse complement strand
ACTGTCACCTCGCCCTGCGAATCCGTACCGCTGGTGATATTGTTCACCGAGTACAGTTGCAGCTCGGTGCCGCTGTTGATGAGTGTCTCGATCGCCTTGAAGGCGGCATCCACCGGGCCGCTGCCGTCGCAGTCGGCCTGCTGTTCTTCGCCGTCCACCCACAGGGTGACGGTTGCATGCGGAACTTCCCCGGTCTCGGAGCAGACCTTCAGCGCGACCAGCTTCAGCCACTCGTTCGCCGACTCGATGCCCGACTCCGTCACCAGTGCCTGCAGGTCCTCGTCGAAGATCTCGTGCTTCTTGTCGGCCAGGTCCTTGAAGCGCGAAAATGCGTCGTTGAGCTCTTCCTCGGCCTCGAACTCGATACCGATTTCATGCAGGCGCGTGCGGAACGCATTGCGCCCGGAGTGCTTGCCGAGCACGATGCGATTGGCACTCCAGCCGACGTCCTGGGCACGCATGATTTCATAGGTCTCGCGGCTCTTCAGCACGCCGTCCTGGTGGATACCCGACTCGTGCGCAAAGGCATTGGCGCCGACGATCGCCTTGTTGGGCTGCACGGCAAAACCGGTAATCCCCGCGACCAGCCTGGAGCAGGTCATGATCTGGGTGGCATCGAGATCCGTCTTGCAGGGAAAGATGTCTTGCCGCGTCTGCACCGACATCACGACCTCCTCGAGCGCGGCGTTGCCGGCGCGTTCGCCGAGGCCATTGATGGTGCACTCCACCTGGCGGGCACCGTTCAGGACAGCGGACAGGGAATTGCCGACCGCCAGCCCCAGGTCATTGTGGCAATGCACCGAGAAGATCGCCTGGTCGGAATTGGGCACGCGCTCGATCAGGGTACGGACCAGCTCGCCGAACTGGTGCGGCAGATTGTAGCCAACGGTATCCGGGATGTTGACCGTGCTGGCGCCGGCGTCGATAACGGCCTCGATGACGCGGCAGAGAAAATCGATGTCCGAACGGCCGGCATCCTCGGGCGAGAATTCCACGTTGTCGGTGTACTGCCGGGCATGCCTGACGGCACGCACGGCCTGCTCGATCACCTGCTCCGGCTGCATGCGCAGCTTCATCTTCATGTGAATGGGCGACGTGGCGATGAAGGTATGGATACGCGCGGAGGCCGCCGGCTTGAGCGCCTCGCCGGCCCGGTCGATATCCTTGTCCAGCGCGCGCGCCAGTCCGCACACGGTACTGTCGGTGACTGCCCTGGCAACGGCCTTGACAGCCTCGAAGTCGCCCGGGCTGGCAATAGGAAAACCCGCTTCGATGACGTCGACGCGCATGCGTTCCAGCGCTTTGGCGATACGCACCTTCTCGTCTCGCGTCATGGATGCGCCGGGGCTCTGTTCCCCGTCGCGCAAGGTGGTGTCGAATATGGTCAATTTGTCTGTCATGTCCTGCTCCGCCCGCCCGGCCCTGACTGCCCGGAACGTACCGGCCTGTCAGCGGCCTGTGCCGGCACACCGTGACAGGCTGTCAGCGGTGGCCCGATAGGTAATGTCTGTTTGTGTGCGGTTCGCCTCGCCAGGCATCGGATTATCTGCCCGCAGGCAGCAGTCGCAGGAGGGGCAGCAGTAAACCATCCACGTGCGTGGCTGGCCGGAAGTCGCCTAAACTGTTGCGGTGCGAGTGCATGGACCCAGTCTATCGGCATCGCTGAGGAAAATGCAAGCCCTGCAGGCGTTAACCGGGCCGTTCACCGCGCGTGCGGGCCTTGCGACGCCTGCGGATGACCACCAGCGTGTAGACAATGCCGGAGATCGTATAGATCAGAAAGCCGGCGAACAGCACCGTGGGCGGATCGATCGAGGCAAACACAAAGGCCATCACGCCCAGCAGCAGCGCGACAAACGAGACCCGGTGCTTGAAATTGATTTCCTTGAAGCTGAAGTAGCGGATATTGCTGACCATCAGCAGCCCCATGGCAATGGTGAATACGAACACCAGGTAGACGAGATCATCGCCCTTGATGCGGAGATCGGTGGCCGCCCACACCAGCCCGGCCAGCACGCCGGCCGCGGACGGACTGGGCAGACCGCGGAAATAGGCCTTTTCAGCGGTCTCCACCTGGGAGTTGAAACGCGCCAGCCGCAGTGCCGCCGCTGCCGTGTAGATGAAGGCGGCAAGCCAGCCGAGTTTTGCCCAGCCGAAGCTGGCCATGGACTGCAGCGACCACTCGTACATCACCAGCGCCGGTGCCAGTCCGAAGCAGACCATGTCGGACAGGCTGTCGTACTGGGTGCCGAATTCACTCTGGGTATTGGTCAGCCGTGCGACACGGCCATCGATGCCGTCCATGATCATGGCAACGAAGATCGCCACCGCGGCCGGCTCGAATCGACCGTTCATGGCAGCCACGATGGAGTAGAAGCCGGCAAACAGACCGGCCGTGGTGATCATGTTCGGCAACAAGTAGATGCCGCGCCGCTTCCTTTGCTCTTTGTTATCGGTATCCATGCGCCGGATTTCGTGCTGGGCTAGTCATGCACCAGGCTGGCGATAATATCCGTACCGCCCAGGACGGTGGCATTTTCCTCGACTTCGGCACGGCTGTAGTCCGGCAGGTATACATCGATCCATCCACCCCAGTGTACAAACCCGCAGCGCCTGCCCTGGCCAACCCGCTCGCCGAAACGGATATAACAGCGCGGCTTGTTGTTCAACCGGCCGCGGCTCATCACCATAACGATATCATCCCCCTCGTCGGTTTGCAGCCAGACACCATGCGGTTCGTTGTTATTTTCGTTGTGTCCGTGTGGTTCAAGCACCTTGCCTTCCACCGGACTGCGCGTGGTGAACACCCCCAGCGGGTTCATCTCGATGCTGATCTTCAGGCTGGCGCGCTCGAGATAGGGATCGGGCGTATGGCTCACAGAGGTTACCCGCCCGTCAGCGGGGCTGACCACGGACAGGGGCCGCGACGGAACTGCGCGATCGGGGTCCCGGTACAGCACCAGCATCAGGCCTGCCAGCAGCCAGACTGGCAGAGAGTACATCCAGCCGAGAAAATGCATCACGAGTACGGCCGCCAGGATAACGGCCAACAAGGGTGCCACACCATGCCGGGCAATCACGAAGCCACCTCCCTCATGCAGAGAAGATACCGTAGCGGGCCAACTTCAGCAGGACAGTCGCGTTCAGTTGACGTTCTTGTCGACGATCTTGCCTTCGTTGATCCAGGACATCATGCTACGCAGTTTAGCACCCACCTGCTCGATGGGGTGCTCGCGACCGAGACGGCGCTTGGCCTTGAGCGTTGCGGCACCGGCCTGGTTCTCGAGAATGAACTCGCGCGCAAACTCGCCATTCTGGATTTCATCGAGGATGCGGCGCATCTCCGCCTTGGTCTCTCCGGTCACCACGCGCGGGCCGCGGGTCAGGTCGCCGTACTCCGCGGTGTTCGAAATCGAGTAGCGCATGTTGGCGATGCCACCCTCGTACATCAGGTCGACGATCAGCTTGAGCTCGTGCAGACATTCAAAGTACGCCATCTCGGGCGCGTAACCGGCCTCGGTCAGCGTCTCGAAGCCGGCCTGGACCAGCGCGGTGGCACCGCCACACAGCACGGCCTGCTCTCCGAACAGGTCGGTTTCCGTCTCTTCGCGGAAGTTCGTCTCGATAACGCCGGCACGACCGCCGCCGTTGGCCGATGCATAGGACAGTGCAATGTCCCTGGAACGCCCGCTGGCATCCTGGAACACCGCGATGAGGCTGGGCACGCCGGCACCCTGGGTGTAGGTTGAGCGCACCAGGTGACCGGGGCCCTTGGGCGCAACCATGATCACATCGAGATCCGCACGCGGCTCGATCTGCTGGTAATGGATATTGAAGCCGTGCGCAAAGGCCAGCGCGGCACCCTGCTTGATGTTCGGCTCGATGACGTCACGGTACAGGCGCGCCTGGTGCTCGTCGGGCGCCAGCACCATGACCACGTCGGCACCGTCAACGGCCTCCTTGATCGGCTTGACGGTGAGCCCGGATTTCTTCGCCTTGGCCTCGGATATCGAGCCCGGACGCAGACCAACCGTGACATCCACACCCGATTCCCTGAGGTTGTTTGCATGGGCATGGCCCTGCGAGCCGTAACCGATAATCGTTACTTTCAGGCCCTGGATAATGGAAAGGTCCGCGTCTTTGTCATAGTAGATATTCATGGTTATTACCTGTCAGTCAACTTTGGTTCAGCCTCACTGGGCATTATGATTACTGTAAAATTCAAAGCTTCAGCGAACGGTCGCCGCGCCCGATGCCCGACACGCCCGAGCGTACGACCTCGACGATCAGCCCCTGGTCGATGACCTGCAGAAAGGCATCGAGCTTGTCGCTGGCACCGGTCATCTCGACGGTGTAGGTCTCTTCAGTCACATCGATGATACGGCCCCGGAAGATATCCGAGATGCGCTTGAGTTCATGGCGGTCGTCGCCCTCGGCACGCACCTTGACCAGCATCATCTCACGCTCGATATGCGGACCTTCCGTCATGTCCATGAGCTTGACGACATCGATCAGCTTGTGCAGCTGCTTGGTAATCTGCTCGATGATCTCGTCGGTACCGCGGGTCACCAGCGTCATGCGCGACAGCGACGGGTCCTCGGTGGGCGCCACGGTGAGCGACTCGATGTTATAGCCGCGCGCCGAAAACAGGCCGGCAACGCGTGACAGCGCACCCGCCTCGTTCTCCATCAATATGGAAATGATATGCCGCATATCAGATCAGTATCATCTCGTTCTGGCCGCCGCCGGCGGGAATCATCGGGTAGACGTTCTCGTCCCTGTCGGTCAGGAAGTCCATGAATACCAGCCGGTCCTTCAGCTGCATGGCCTCGACCAGCGCCCCCTCGACATCGGCCGGACGGGTGATCTGCATGCCGACATGACCATAGCTCTCCGCGAGCTTCACGAAATCCGGCAATGATTCCATATAGGACATGGCATAGCGCTTCTGGTAAAAAAACTCCTGCCACTGGCGCACCATGCCGAGAACGCCGTTGTTCAGGTTGACGACCTTGATCGGCAGATGATATTGCAGACAGGTCGACAGCTCCTGGATACACATCTGGATGCTGCCTTCGCCGGTGATACAGGCCACCGTGGCATCCGGATGCGCAAACTGCACGCCCATGGCCGCCGGCAGGCCGAAACCCATGGTGCCGAGCCCGCCCGAGTTGATCCAGCGCCGCGGCTTGTCGAACTTGTAGAACTGGGCGGCCCACATCTGGTGCTGTCCGACATCGGAGGTCACGAAGGCATCACCCTTCGTCACCCGGTAGAGCGCCTCCACCACCGCCTGCGGCTTGATGGTATCGCTGTCGTGGTCATAATTGAGACAATCCTTCGCACGCCATTCACCGATTTGCTGCCACCACGCCTGCAGTGCACCGGCATCGGTTTCCGCCTTGCTGCTGCGGAGCACATTCAGCATGGCCTTGAGCACGTTGTCGACACCACCGACGATCGGGATATCCACCTTGACGTTTTTCGAGATACTTGCCGGATCGATATCGATATGAATGATCTTCGCGTGCGGACAGAATTTCTCGATGTTGCCGGTCACGCGGTCATCGAAACGGGCACCGACAGCAATCAGGACATCGCAGTGATGCATGGCCATATTGGCTTCATAGGTGCCATGCATACCCAGCATGCCCACGAACTGCGGGTCGGTCGCGGGATACGCACCCAGGCCCATCAGGGTGTTGGTGACAGGAAAATTCAGCAGCCGCGCCAGCTCGGTCAGTGACCCGGCGGCATTATCGATGATCGCGCCGCCACCGGTATAAAGGATGGGGCGCTGTGCCTGCTGCATCATGCGCACGGCGCGCTTGATCTGGCCGGTATGGCCTACATGCACCGGGTTGTAGGAGCGCATGGTGACCTTGCGCGGATAACGATATTCGGTTTTCTGCGCCGTGATGTCCTTGGGGATATCGACGACCACGGGACCGGGGCGCCCGGTGGTGGCGACATAAAACGCCTTCTTGATGGTTTCAGCCAGGTCGCGGACGTCCTTCACCAGAAAATTGTGCTTCACGCAGGGACGCGTGATACCGATGTTGTCGGCTTCCTGAAAGGCGTCGTTACCGATCAGGTGGGTCGGCACCTGCCCGGTAAACACGACCATCGGGATGGAATCCATGAAGGCCGTCGCAATGCCGGTCACCGCATTGGTCGCGCCCGGCCCCGATGTCACGATCACCACGCCCGGCTTGCCGGTGGACCGCGCATAACCGTCCGCCGCATGGGTCGCCGCCTGCTCGTGCCGGACCAAAATATGCTGCACCTTGTCCTGCGCGTACAGGGCATCATAGATATGCAGCACCGCACCGCCCGGATAGCCGAACAGATGTTCGACCCCTTCGTCCTGCAGTGCGTGCACAAATATGTCAGCGCCAGTCAGTTCCACCCGCGTATCTCCTGGAAAAAGCGGCCTAGGCATTAAGAAAAAAAACGCCCGTGAAACGGGCGATTTGATCGCATTTTCAAAACATTGGAAGTTACTTATATTCGGGATAAAGGTCAAGGGATGGGGGGTGCCGGGGCATTCAGGCCTGCGGGGCAGCGGCCGATAATGTGATGAGGTAGCTTGTTCTGCCAGCCAAACAACCCTATTATCCTTACCGGTATCTCATGGATCCAGCGCAATGAAACAGACTGTCAACCTGATTTACACCCGCCGGGCCGTGAGCGGCCTGTTGCTGGGTGCCGCCCTCCTGCTGGTCACACCGGCAAACGCCGAAGACATCTACAAGTGGATCGGCGACGACAGCCAGGTCCACTACACCCAGATGCCGCCACCCCATGGCATCAAGGCCATCCGCATCCAGCGCTCGGACATCCCTGCCGACGAGCAACCGTCCGAGGACGAGGATGAAGCGGAGGCTGAAGTGGAGGATGAAATGGAACAGGTGGCCATCGATGATTCGTTTGACGAGCAACCGGAAGCGCAGGACGCCGAGTCCGACGCTGATGAAGATGCCAAAATCGCACAGGAGCTGCAGGAAAACTGCAACCACGCGCGCAGCAACCTCAAGACTCTCAATCATGGCCAGGTGCGCTATGTCTCACCCGAGGGCGAGGTCATCCGCCTGACCGAGGACCAGCGCCAGGCGCGGATTGAAGAGGCCAAGGAACTGATCGGGGTGTTGTGCAAAAACTGAACCGGTCATGCCGTTCCTGAAGATCCAGACCAATCACGCGCTGTCCGGGACAGATGCCAAAGGGCTGGCAGGCAAGGCCTCGGCACTGGTTGCGGAACAACTGGGCAAACCCGAGCGCTACGTAATGGTCTCGGTGGAAAACAACCCCGCCATGCAGTTCGCCGGCACCGATGCGCCGCTGGCCTACCTTGAGCTGAAGAGCATCGGCCTGCCCGAAACGGCCACGGCCGGCATTTCCGACGCCCTCTGCCAGCTGGTCGCCAGCGAGGCCGGCATCGAGCCCGACCGGGTGTATATCGAATTCTCCGACGCCCCGCGCAAGATGTGGGGGTGGAATCACGGGACCTTTTGATGCGCCTGCTCGTACTGCTCCTGGTCCTGATGGGGGGTGCCGGGTTGTACTTTTACTTCTTCCCCGACTCCGGCGCTCGCCTGCTGGACAGCCTGCAAAGCCCGGATTTCGCCAAAAAAACCGACCGCATCTACAAGTGGCGCAATGAACGCGGCGAATGGCAGCTGACCGACACACCGCCGCCGCCAGGCGTCGAATACCAGCTCACGGACTACCGCGAGGACGTGAATGTCCTGCCGGTGCCGCCCGGGATCAGCAGCGAATAGACCGGCGGTAGGCAACACGGGGTCCGTCCCGCTACAATCAGCAGCTATTCAAATTACCGCGGTCACGTACGCATGCGCCTCTCACAGTTTCCCCTGTCTACCCTGAAAGAAACCCCGGCCGATGCCGAGGTGGTCAGCCACCAGCTCATGCTGCGTGCCGGCATGCTGCGCAAACAGGCCGCCGGTATCTATAGCTGGTTGCCACTGGGCCTGCGGGTGCTGCGCAAGGTCGAGCATATCGTGCGCGAGGAGATGAACCGCGCCGGCGCACTGGAATTGCTGATGCCGGCGGTACAGCCTGCCGAGCTGTGGCAGGAATCCGGCCGCTGGGAACAGTACGGCCCGGAACTGCTGCGTTTCCATGACCGTCACCAGCGTGAATTCTGCTTCGGCCCGACACACGAGGAAGTCATTACCGATATCGCACGCCGCGAGATCCGCAGCTACAAGCAGCTGCCGGTCAATTACTACCAGATACAGACCAAGTTCCGCGACGAGATCCGGCCGCGTTTCGGCGTCATGCGGGCACGCGAGTTCCTCATGAAGGACGCCTACTCCTTCCATACCGACCAGGACTCGCTGGAAGACACCTACCGGATCATGTTCGAGACCTACTCGCGGATCTTCACCCGCACGGGGCTGGAGTACCGCGCGGTGCGCGCCGACAGCGGCGCCATCGGCGGCAGTGTGTCGCAGGAGTTCCACGTGCTGGCCGACTCCGGCGAAGACGCGATCGCCTTTTCGACCGGCAGCGACTTCGCCAGTAATGTGGAAACGATCGCGGCGCCGGCCCCGGGCGACGCACAAGCGGCTCCCGGCGCAGATATGCAGGCCGTGGACACGCCCGGCAAACACAGTATCGAGGAACTGTGCGACTTCCTGGCTGTTACCGCTGATCGGTGTCTCAAGACCCTGATCGTGAGGGGCAGCGAAGCCGACGTGGTCGCACTGGTGCTGCGCGGTGACCATGAACTCAATGCCGTCAAGGCCGAGCGACACCCCGCCGTCGGGACACCGCTGGAGTTTGCCTCGGATGCACAGATCCGCAAGGCGCTTGGCTGCCCGGCCGGCTCGCTCGGTCCGGTCGGGCTCGACATCCCGGTGCTGGTCGACGCGGCTGCCGCCCGGGTGACCGATTTCGTGTGCGGTGCAAACGAGGACGGCAAGCACCTGACCGGGGTCAACTGGGGCCGTGACCTGCCGCAAGCTGAAACTGTCGATCTGAGAAATGTGGTCGCGGGCGACCCGAGTCCGGACGGCCAGGGCGAGCTGGTCATCGCGCGCGGCATCGAGGTCGGACACATCTTCCAGCTCGGCCGGAAATACAGCGAGGCCATGCAGGCCACGGTCCTCGACGAACAGGGCAAGGAAATCACCATGGTCATGGGCTGCTACGGGATCGGCGTATCACGCATCGTGGCGGCCGCGGTTGAACAGAACCACGACGACAGCGGTATCATCTGGCCGGACGCCATCGCGCCGTTCCAGGTCGCCCTGCTGCCCATGAACATGAAGAAATCGCAGCGCGTACGCGAGGCCGTCGAGGCACTGTATGCGGACATGACCGCGGCCGGCATCGACGTGCTGCTGGACGACCGCGCGGTCCGGCCCGGCGTGATGTTTTCCGACATGGAACTGATCGGTATCCCGCACCGCGTGGTGGTCGGCGAGAAAAACCTTGACCGGGAACTGTTAGAATACAAGGCACGCCGTGGTGGTGACAGTCAGGATGTGCCCCGCGGCGAAATCATCTCTTTTTTACGGGGTAAACTGGCCTGAGAGCGGGCCGATATAACCGGTATGAAGCGACGCACACCAGCAACAGCACCGCTTGCGGGCGCCCTCCTCGCCGGGCTCCTGTGCGTCTCGCAATTCAGCTGGGCCGCCACCCAGGAACGACCGGACGAAGACATGCGCACTGCCCTGCTGAAGGCGGTCAATTCCAGTGACAGTTTTATCGACCGCTTCGACGCCGAGGTGTGGCTGACCGACATGTCGCGACGCCTGGAGTCCCGCGTAAAGGATCCGGAAGAGCGTCTGTATATCCTCAAACAGGTGCACTACGAGGCCAAGCGTGCCGCCATCGACCCGGAACTGGTACTGGCCCTCATCAATGTAGAGAGCAACTTCGACCGTTTCGCCATCTCCAGCGCCGGTGCACAGGGACTGATGCAGATCATGCCGTTCTGGCTGGATGAAATCGGCCGACCGGATGACAACCTGTTCGACATTCCGACCAATCTGCGGTTTGGCTGCACCATCCTGAATATCTACCTGAAACGCGAACGCGGCGATATGCGCAAGGCACTGGCGCGCTACAACGGCAGTGTCGGCAAGAACTGGTATCCCGCCCGCGTCTACAAGGCGCTCGGTCGGCGCTGGTACCGGCAATAAGCCGCTGCTACAGCACCGCCATACACGGGTTGTGGACCACGCGCCTTACCAGTCCAGCCGCATGGCCAGATAGAAGTTGCGGCCATCGCCCGGCACCCGCTCGCCGATGGCGACATCGCTGCCACCGGCCCGGTTGACACCGGTCACGTGCGGCGCAAACCCGCGGTCAAATACGTTGCCGACACCGCCCGACAGTGACACGTTCTTTTTCACCCGGTACTTGCCGTACAGGTTCATCAGCGCGTAGCCACTACTCGGTGATTCACTGTTGGTGGCCGACACCTTGTCCTGGCTGTCGTAGAACACACCCTCGGCAGTCACATCCCAGCTGCCGGCATCGTAATTGAGCCCGAGCGTGCCATTCAGTGGCGCGATCCGGTACAGGTCGTCGGAGATGTCATCGCGCTTGCCACGCACATAACTGATGATACCGCCCAGGCTCCAGTGGTTGTCGATACTATAACCCCAGGCCGCATCGGCACCATAGAACGTGGCGTCCACGTTGGCGAACTGCAGGGTATTCGGATTCAGTGCCAGTGCATCCGGATTTGTTGCAGGTACCCCCTGGATATAGTCGCTGACATCCCGGTAGAAGATGCGCGGCTCGAAGTAGGCGTTGCTGGTCGCCATGTTCAGCGCCAGCTCGACCTGGTGAGACACCTCCGGATCGAGGTTGATGTCGCCAATGTAGACATTACCGTCGGCCAGCCCGCCGGTCGACTGCAGCGGCACCCACAGGTAGCGCTCCTGGTAGGTGGGTGCCCGGGTCTTGCGGGCAAAACCGACTTCCACGCCCATGACAGACGAGAGTGGCCGGATGAAGCGTGCCACCCAGTCGACATTGGTGTCCGTCTCACTGCGGTCGGCGTTATTGAAATTATCGCGCAGATTGCCAATGTTGACATTCATGCCCGCCATGTGATGATCCACCAAACCGGCATCCATGCGCACCTGGTTGACACGCAGACCGAACTCGCTGTTCCACTCTCCGGTCAGGCCGCCGTTCCACTCGCCAAATATACCGACCAGGTCGCGCTCCACGTCGTTGAAATTGACGACCCTGAACATGGCCATATCCGGGTTCTTGATCACGGCATCATGGTCTGCCAGCTGCCCGTCAATACCGAACAGCAGCTCGCCATTGCCAAGACCACGCCCGACATCGAGCCGGAAACCACCACCGGTGCCGGTCGCAGTGGTGCGGCGCTTGCCCATCATGGGCTGCGGGCGCAGTAAATAATTCGCCATTGTGTGGTACACATCGGTGTAGTACAGCTGGCCGTGCACAAGATTGTCACCAACCACACCCTCATACTCGCCCCTGACGATGTCGGTATCGATCACCTGAATATCCATGGGTAAGGACGGCGTGCCGGTCCGCCCGGTATCGTTGTGCGTGAAATCCAGCGCGAACTCGTGGCCCGACTGTTTGAAACCGTAACCCAGTGAATAGTTGTCTCGATCGTGCTCGCCGGGTCTGATCGTGCCGCCATCGAATTCGATGTCGTCACCCCGCTCGCGGCTGCCGGCCACATGCAGGCGGTGTGCGCGACTGGCCAGGCCGGCCAGGACACCAAGCGCAAAAGAATCGTTCACCGTCGCGCCTGACAGGTTCAGCGAACCATGCGCCTCCATGCTGTCGCCGCTACCGAAGTCGGGCCTGGCGGATGATGCGCGAATGGTGCCGCCCAGGGTCTCCAGCCCGGAACTGACCGGTGCAATGCCACGAATCACCTCGATGCTTTCCAGCTGCGTACCGGGAATATAGGACAGCGGGGTATCCATGCCGTTGGGCCCACCACCCGGGATAGTAATGCCGTTGATCTTGACGTTGACCCGGTCTGCATACATACCGCGGTACTGTGCAATGCCGGTCAGTACGCCATTGCGGTTGACGTCGGCACCCGGTACACGCTGCAGCAGCCTGGCCGTGTCCGGCACAATCCCCGGGGCTTCAAAACTCTCGACCCGGTAACTGTTGTCCTCTTCCAGGGCCTCGCCGGTCACCGTGACCGTGCCCAGGCGGGTTGCCTCTTCTGCGGACACCGCGAAAAGCGGCCAGCTCATAGCCGGCAAGCACGCGGATACAACCAGCAGACTGTTTTTTATTCTTGCAAACATGATTACTCCACCGTCAGAAAAAAGATGCAACGCAACCACCGATCCGCCAGAAATGAGCGGGTGAATTATCAGGGAGGGGTCAGGGGATTACGATGCGGCGAATTGTCGCAACAAACACAGGCCGGACTTGCTCACGGCGAACGTTCTATCCGGAAGGCAATCGGCACATCCACCCAGGCCATCACGTTCTGCGCACCCTTGCGGGCCGGCACAAACCGCCAGTCCTGCACGGCCGACAGGGCGGCCTCGTCAAACAGGTCAAAACCGCTTGATTCCTTGAGCTGCACCTGGCTGCAACGACCATCGCCCTGTACCTGTGCGCGTACCAGCACGGCGCCCTCCACGCCCCGTCGCAACAGCATCTTCGGATAGCTCGGCGGTGGGTTGTTCAGGTAGGCGGCAGCAGTGTGCGGCGGTTCAACCGGCAACTCTGCAACGGCCACAGGTCCGGCTGCGGGCGGCGCGCTACGGGTCATGGCCTGCAAATTGTCCGGGGGCAGCGGTGGATCCGGCTGTTTGTTGACCCGCTCCGGCTGGACAGCCTGTCGCTGCCTGACCGGTTTGGGTCGCGGACTCTGCACCGGCCGCTTCACAACCGGTTCGGGTCGTGCAGCAGACGGGTCGGGTAGACGCTCGGGTACGGCCTGCGGTTTAGCTGCGGGCGGCGCCAGCAGCGTTAGCGTGACCACCGGCGCCGGCACGGGCTGTCGTGCTGCGAACAGGCCACTGTCGATCTGGAAGAAGACGCCGGCATGCGCTGCTGCCGTAATTAATATGGCCGGCAGCCAGCCCCGGTGATCTGATTTCCAGGATTTCTGTGTGGCCGCAGACATGCAATACCCGCCTGATCAGGATGTTGTTGTCGGATATAGGCAACAATATACCGTGGCGGTTGAATATCGAGAATGCGGCAAGATGCCGCGCGACAAATTGTCGCAGCAGGCCGGCGGATCGCAGCGTGCCGGGATGTGTCGCTGCACAGGCGCATTGCACCCGGCCTGATGGCAAGTGCAGTTTGCTGGATGTGGATGACAGTTAGCCTTCGAACAGTGCAATCGACTCCACGTGGGCCGTGTGCGGGAACATGTCCATCACCCCCGTCGAGACCAGCGTATAACCCTGCTCTTTCACCAGGACCGCCGCATCGCGGGCCAGTGACCCCGGATGACAGGAGACGTAGACGAGACGCTGCGGGTGGATGTTGCCGAGCACATCCAGCACCCCCGCCGCACCGCTGCGCGGCGGATCCAGCAGGGCCTTGTTGAAGCCACCGCCAGCCCAGGCGGTTTCGCGGCAGTCCCCGGCGAGGTCGGCCAGGTGAAAGCTCACGTTGTTCAGCCCGTTATACAGCGCATTCTCACGCGCCCGATCGACCAGCCCCGCCTCGCCTTCCACACCCGTGACAGCGGCTGCCTGCCGCGCCATCGGCAGCGTGAAATTGCCAAGACCGCAGAACAGGTCCAGCACCTGGTCGTCTTTGGTCAACTCGAGCATAGCGAGCACGCGCGCCACCATCCGGGTATTGATTGCCGGATTGACCTGGATGAAATCGGTCGGGCGAAAACGAATTTCTACAGACTGGTCGGGCAAGCCATAGGAAAGGTTTGAATCGATCGGCGCAAACGGACGGACGGTGTCCGGACCACCGGACTGCAGCCAGACATGTATGTCCTGCGTTGCAGCGAATTCCGCAAGGTGTGCCTCGTCGGCCTCGCTCAGGGGATCCAGGTGCCGGAATACCAGGGCCGTTACCGTGTCGCCGACGGCAACCTCGATCTGCGGAATGCGTGCGCGCGCATCCAGTGACTCAACCAGTCTGGCGAGCACGTCGATACGCTCGCCCGCTGCCGGGTGCAGCACCTCGCAACGGGTCAGATCGGCAATGAAAGAGGCGCGCTTTTCCCGAAAGCCGACCAGCACGCGGCCTTTTTTCCGCACATCCCGCACACCCAGCCGCGCCTTGTTACGGTAACCCCAGGCCGGGCCTGTCAGCGACGGCAGTACGGCCTGCGGGGTAACACCGCCAATACGCGCCAGGTTATCCAGCAACACCTGCTGCTTGGCGGCGATTTGTGCTGCGGGCGCAAGGTGCTGCAGGCTGCAGCCGCCGCACAGTTCGAAATGCGGGCACTTCGGCGTCACCCGGTCCGGCGAGGCCTGATGGATACCGGTCACCCGGCCCTCATCGAATTTCCTGCGCGTGGCCAGGTATTCGAATCCGACCAACTCGCCCGGCAGCGCACCATCGATAAACACGGCCTTGCCGTCGAGATGTGCCACACCCCGCCCGTCATGGGCAAGCGACTCGATCGTGATATGGCTGACGGGTTCGGGCCGGCGTTTCTTTCGAGTGCGCTTACTCATTTATAAAAAAATAATTCTCGCGCAAAGCCGCCAAGGCGCAAAGAACAAAAATAATAAAACACACCACAGAGGACACAGAGGTATGTAAATATGTCATTCCCGCGCACGACTGCAGGGATGCAGGAGGTAGAGCATTGCATGGAGCAATTGCCGAGGCGGGAATCCAGTCCTGATACAAACCACACTACCAACTGATATCATTTGTAAATGAGTCCTCTTTGTCATCCTTGCCTTCGCGGGGATGATATATCACTTCTCTATAGTTTCTGTATTCTTTGTGTTCTCTGTGGTGAATGAATTATTTTTCTTTGCGCCTTGGCGGCTTTGCGCGAGAATGATTTTATTCAATCACCCTGCCAGTTCTCCAGAAACTCGTTCAGGTGCGGCTTGTCTTCACTGGCCAGTTCCGTGCGCACCTGCTCGCACACCGCGTCGAATTGTGCGTGGCTGAGATGCCCGCGGATCAGTTCGAAGCGCTGGTAGACCAGGTAGGTATTAAGCACATCGGTTTCGCAGTAATTGCGAATGCCTGCGATGTCGCCATCGAGGTAATTGTCCCAGACCTTCGCACCACTCATACCCATCTTGCCGGGAAAGCCCAGCAGGGTTGCAACCTGGTCAAGTTTCGCGGCCGCGCGCGGCTGGTAGCCGGCCAGCACGTCCATGACATCGGTATGGCGCTCGTGGTAGCGGCTGAGATAGTTGTTCCACTTGAAGTTCTTGTCGTCACCACCGGTATCCCAGTAACGCGGTGCCTGGATACCGTGTATCAGGCTGCGGTAGTGAATCACCGGCAGGTCGAAGCCGGAGCCGTTCCAGGAAACCAGGGTCGGCGTGAAGCGGTCGATCCCGTCGAAAAAACGCTGCAGGATCTCATCCTCCGGCGAATCCGGGTCGCCCAGGGTCCACACCTTGAAACGGTCAGGCGTTCGCAGAACGACGGAGATCGCCACGATCCGGTGCAGGTGATGGCGCAGAAACTCGGAGCCGCCGCTCTCCTCCGCACGCTTGTGGAACATGACACGCCCGACGTTCTTGTCGTCCAGGTCATCCAGGTCGTACAGCCGGCGGCCGGCGGCGACATCCGGCACGGTTTCGATGTCGAAGACAAATATATTCATGGTGTCATGAAGTATTCGGACTGAATTCACAATCAAGCAATATTGAAGGCTGGATTGCTGGATACATCCCTGTATCCAGCCCTTTGGGCCGACCTGCAGTCGTCCAAATCTGTTCCAGACAGATTTGTCCCGCTTTCGCGGGAATGACACCGTGGTTATTTACGCACATCGCTATTTTTCTAAAAGCTTTTGTTTTTTTTCTGCGTCTTTGCGACTCTGCGCGAGGTATTTTTTATTTCTGCTTCCACGCACCGCCGTCCTGGTAGTACCAGCCGGAGCGTGCATTCGCCACCCAGCGACGTGCAAAGGTCTGGCGAATATCGCTTTCCCACTCCGGATGGTCGTTGGCCCTGGCGATTTCCACATACAGCGCGTTCCGGTCACCATTCTCCTGGGACACCAGCCCCTTGACGGAATTGCGCTCTTTCAGCGGCACCAGTTTCTGGTCACGCAGGGTAATGAGTCCGTCACCGGTCATACCGATCGCACCCGAGGCGTAATACGCCGCCAGCTGGCGGTGGCGCTGCTCCATTTTCGCCTTCAGCTGGCGGATGGCCGGTGTATTGATGGAAATATCGGCCTCGGCATGCGCCGGTGCGACCAGCCAGTTGAGGATATGGACGGCAACCGGTGTCGGCCTGACCGCGTCGTGCCGCCACGAGGTGGGCTCTGCAGCGTCCGGTTTCTCCTCGCCCTTGCTATCAGGTTTCTCGCCGTAGACGTCCAGAATAATACGGTCAGCCGCCTTGACGGCCGCCTCGGCCGGAAAGTAGACATTGATGGTGACACAGGCGGTTACCAGCAACAGCAGCAACAGTGACATCGGAAGGTTCAGCACTTTCATCATTCAGGCTCCTTTCTCGGGAAACACGACTCTAACACCGTCTAACGGGATTCCTGGCAAGAGGTTAACACGCAGGCGTGCAATCATCACTCCACGACCATGTTCTTTCCGCGGGTAACGGCGACAATCTGTGCCACCAGGCTGCCCCAGTTGACCCGGTCGGCAAAGCCCACGACATCGAGTCGCGGCGGGAGAAAACGGCCCTTGACGAGATAATAACCATTTTCCGCCGGCGCAACGCCACCCATGTCACAGATGCCGTTCTCGAGACGGCAGCGAATACCCAGTCGGTCATAGGGAAAGTCCTCGAAAAACTGCAGGAAACTGCGCGACAGCGCACCGCCGACACCGCCACCGCCGATGTTGGAGATGTTGTCCACGGCCTTCTGGCTGATGCGGTGCCGCGATTTATCATCCTCGGGGGTGGCAAACTCCGCATCGAATGCCACCGGCAGCCAGGATTCCAGTAACAACCCTTCCACACGGCCGTCCAGGCGGCCCTCGATGCGGCCGAACGAGAAGGCGCCGGTCAGGGACTCGAGATCGATATTGTCGGCATTGGCATTGACGTGCAGGCGCGGGACGAGACCGAACGGATCGGTGAGTTGCAGATCACGCAAGGTCACCACACCGTCGAACACGCGCACCAGCAAGACACCGCCGACGGTCAATATGCCGCTGTCGTAGCTGACCGACGGGATCACGCCCGACAGTTTGCCGCCGAATTCCGGCCACTCCAGTGCACGGGTCAGCTGCTGCATGGAGACCGGCGTGAGAATACCGTCGACCTCCCAGCGCAGTTCCTCCCTGCCCGGGTAATCAAGACTGAAGGACTCGATGTCCAGCTCACCATCGAGCACCGGGATACGCATGGGTCGTACCAGGCGCACGGCATTACCGGTCGATTCCAGTTCTACAGCGGTCTTGCCCAGGCTCACGCGGTAGACATGGCCGGCGTCCCAGGCCAGCGTTGAATACTCCGGGACCGCCGCATCCGACCAGTCGAGATTGCCCGACAGATGGTCGAAGCCGAACAGGCCGTCCTTTTCAGCCAGTGAAACCGACTGCAGGTCGGCGCTGGCCCGTACCAGGCCGCCGCCGTCGACCTGCAAGCGGCCGCGTAGCTGGCCGGTCGTCTCCAGGTTGCCTGCCAGTGATTCAGTCAGCCAGGGTTGCAGGTAGGTTTCATAGGCGGACGGCAGGAACACCTCTTTAAGCTCCAGCTGCAGCTGCCTGAGCGGTTGTTCGTGCTGCAATTCGATACGCCCCTGCCCCGCCAGGTCCACACTGCCCGGTTGCCGGTAACTGAACGACTGCAGCTCCAGCCGCTGCTTGCGCGGCAGCCAGTCAAGCACGGCGGCGGCGACCACCGGGGCACTGCCGACCTCGATGTACCAGGGGTCGATATAGACCGCCCCCTGCCGCGCCGTCATATTCGAACTGACCACCCAGCCGTCACGGAGCGGCCGCACATTGCCCGCAAGCGTCACATCCAGCGCCTCGCCGGCATAACGCCCCGATTCATCCGAAAAGCTCCTGGCCTGCACGCGTGCGTCGTAGGCGACCCTCGCCAGTTGGGCACCCTGCCCGCGCAGATCGAGATCCAGTTCGAGCGTCCCGTCCAGCGCCAGTGACGGCAGCTCAATGCCGGTCGCGCGCAATTCACGCGCAACATCAGCCAGCACCAGCCCGCTGCCCCTGACATCCGCCGACCAGCCGCCGTCCCGGTACACGGCCGATACGGCGATGCTGCCGCCGGCTGCGCGGATACTACGGACGCGCACGCGGACCTGCTTGTCTGTATGACGATAGTGTACGGAAAGCGGCAGCGACTGCCGGCCCAGCCTGCTGGAGTGCAGACCAAGTAAACCGCGCGCGCAGTCAAACCCCGTGGCGGTCAGTACAGCCGACTCGCAGACAAATTGCAGGTCTTTTACGCTGCCCAGTTGCCCCGGCAGCTGCGCCGCGGCTGCCAGCAGCACGGCACGCGCGCGGGATTCACCCGTCCAGTCGAGCTGCACGCTGACATCATCGAGCGACCAGCCTTCACCTGCGAGATTGCCCAGGGACAGGTGCGCCGATTCAATCGCATGCGCCTGCAGGGCAAGGACCGCAGCCAGACCAAGGACCAGCAGAGATGCGCCAGCGACCCGGACACGGGAGGTGCGCATTCAGTCCGGAAAAACTCCGGTAGACAGGTAGCGGTCACCGCGGTCGCAGATAATGGCCACGATAAGCGCATCCTCGACCTGGGTGGACAGTTCCAGTGCCGCCGCGACGGCCCCGCCCGAGGAAATACCGGCAAAGATGCCTTCCTGCGACGCCAGGGCCAGCGTGGTCTGTTCGGCTGCCGCCTGCGTGACCTCCAGTGTCCGGTCGACGCGGGAGGCATTGTAGATCGAGGGCAGATACTCTTCCGGCCAGCGACGTATGCCCGGTATTGACGATCCCTCCGCGGGCGTCACGCCGACAATCTCGATCGCCGCATTCTGTTCCTTGAGAAAGCGCGAGGTCCCCATGATCGTACCGGTGGTACCCATGGAGCTGACGAAGTGCGTGATCCGGCCTGCGGTGTCGCGCCAGATCTCCGGGCCGGTACCTTCGTAATGTGCCAGTGGATTATCCGGATTGGAGAACTGGTCCAGCACGCGCCCCTCACCACGCGCGGCCATTTCCTGCGCCAGGTCGCGTGCACCTTCCATACTGGCCTCCCTGCTGACCAGGATGATTTCGGCGCCGAACGCCTTCATCACCGCGCGCCGCTCGACGCTCATGTGTTCGGGCATGATCAGCACCATGCGGTAGCCCTGCATGGCCGCGACCATGGCCAGCGCGATGCCGGTGTTGCCGCTGGTCGCCTCGATCAGGGTGTCGCCCGGGCTGATTTCTCCGCGCCGTTCCGCGTGACGGATCATACTGAGTGCCGGACGGTCCTTGACCGAACCGGCCGGGTTGTTGCCCTCCAGCTTTACCAGCAGTATGTTGCCGGTGTCACCGGGCAGCCGCTGGAGACGCACCAGTGGTGTATTGCCAATGGTTGTTTCAAGTGTCGGAAAATTCATCCTGCTCTGACCTCGATCCCTGTTATCCACAGTATACCCAAGAACATGAAATATCAGACAACCCGTATCGGTAATTACCTACAACCCGCCTATGGCCATCACGCACACATTCACCTACGATTGACTGCCAGTGCAATTGAGGTGTCATGAATCCCGATCATGAGCATGGGTCTGTAGCGTGCGATGAAAAAAACCTTCGCGTGGATACTGGCGCCGGTCATCGCAGCGGCTGTCGCCTGGCTGCTGCTGGGTGATAACGAGGAACAAAAAGTTCTCGACCAGCTGGAGCAGATTCGCTCCCTGGCCGAGGTCCGGGACCAGGAGAACCCGCTCACCCGGCTCGGCAGGGCAAAACAACTCGGCACCCTGTTCAGCGCACAAACGCGCTATGACCTGACCACACTGGGTCATGGTGTCACGACGATCAGCAGCCGCGAAGAACTGATTCGACGGATCGCTGCCGGGCGCAGCAAACTGGTCTCACTGGAACTCGGTCTGCTGGCGCCAGATGTACAGGTCGATGGAGATCGCGCCACGGTCAACATTACGGGTACGGCCCTGGGCGCCACGCACGGCGGTGAGGGTCAGTTCATGGACGTCCACAGGATCGAGATCGAACTGGTCAAGGCAGACGGTGACTGGTTGGTGAGCGGCGGGCGCCACATCCGTGACGAACGGGCCGCCTTCAGCGATGAGTAGTTCCGTTGCCGTTGTATTCATCGCACTGAAGCCCGGGAGCTGGAGGTGGAAGGATGTTAAACAGGCTCGGCAAGCGCATCCGGGAAATGTTTGACTGGCGCCCCGGCATACGGGCCGGGGACCCGCAGACCCTGACCGGCGCACCTGACAGGCGTGCCGATGAGCAGCAGCTGGACGCCATCAGCCGCAAGTTCTCCCGGGAAGTGTTCGCGCAGTTGCTGATCGAACTGCCGGCCCAGCGTCATGTCATGCATGAGGCCTATGCGGCGGGCAATCACGATCGCCTGCGTAACTGTGTACACCAGGTGCTGGGTGCCGCCGCCTACTGTGACGCACCCGAACTGGAGGATGGACTGCGCGAATTGCAACTGGCCCTGAAGACGCAGGGCCCACAAACCATCGATCGCCACTTCCGGCATGCCATCAGGGTAATTGACAGCACGCTGGGCAGCTGCGGCTATCGCGGGCCGTGACGCGCCAGCAGCATCAGCCGCTTCATTTCGCGGACCGCATCGGCCAGTCCGGTAGACAGGGCCCGCGCAATAATCGCATGGCCGATGTTCAGCTCCAGGATATTCGGGATCGTGGCGATTGCGCCTACATTGTGATAATTGAGTCCGTGTCCGGCATGCACCCTGAGGCCTGCCGCCACACCCAGCCGGACCGCCTCGACAATACGCGCCAGTTCGTCCGCCTGCGCCGCGGGTGTCGCCGCGTCGGCAAAGTGCCCGGTATGGATCTCGATACAGGGTGCGCCACACTCGGCTGACGCCGCCACTTGCTGCGGGTCTGCATCGATAAACAGCGACACACGCACCCCGGCCCGGGCAAGACGGCCACAGGCATCCTGTATCCGGGACCGCTGACCGGCCACATCCAGCCCGCCTTCCGTGGTGAGCTCCTCGCGTCGCTCCGGTACCAGGCAACAGTCCTGCGGACCGGTCTGCTCGGCAAAGGCAAGCATCTCGTCCGTCACCGCCATTTCGAGATTCATGCGCGTCTGCAGGATATCCTTCAACAGGATGACGTCGCGTTCCTGGATGTGCCGGCGGTCTTCGCGCAGGTGCAGCGTGATGCTGTCCGCACCGGCCTGTTCCGCTTCGATGGCCGCCTGCACGGGATCGGGATAACGCGTCCCGCGCGCCTGTCTCAGGGTTGCCACATGGTCGATATTCACACCGAGTAACATTTACCCACCCGTTTCCATGCCGGTCTCGCGAGTGGCTTCCGCCGGCGAACGTCGCATGGGGGTCATCGACGCCAGTTGCTTCAGCACCGCGCGCGTTTTCAGCGGACGTGCACCCAGATAAAGCGACAGTGCAGCGCGCGTCAGCCGGCGGGCCTCGCGGCATGCCCGGCGCCCGTCAAGGCACTCGTCCGCCAGGGCCAGCAGGCTGGCGCCCTGCAGGTAGATGCCCTCGCCGCCGGGCTGCCGGCAGCGCACGGGGCCCTGCTCCAGCCGGTATTCGTAGACGGCGGACGCATCGACGGCCGCACCGGAATCGAACTCGCGGTCCAGCAGCAGGCCATAGCCCAGTTCCTGCAGCAGGTGCTTCTCGAAATAGCGCAGTGCCTGCTCCTCCGCCGCTCCGTCGAGGCCCTCGATAGCCCGCTCATAGGCAGAGAACAGCGCCGGGTGCGGATCATGTCGCGTCAGCAGGCGCAGCAACAGCTCGTTCAGGTAGCTCACACACAGCACCTTGCGGCCGTCTCCGGCGACCGGCAGCGCACGGGCCTCGGCACCGGTCAGGGTGCCGAGGTCGCCGCGCAGGGTCCAGGACAACAGCAGGGGCCGGAGCAGCTGCAACTCGCCGTAGCGGCGCGATTTCGGCGAACGCGCACCCCGCGCGACCAGCCCCACGCGCCCGTAGGCAGGACTGAATACCTCGACCAGCAGACTCGAGTCCCGGTACGGGTAACGGTGCAGCACCCAGGCGGGTTCCAGCGACACGCGTTCAACTGCGCCCATCGATGTTCAGCCCTCCAGGAACCTGATTCATATTCATCACTTTACCGGAAAAGGACACGACGTGCCCCGGCGTGTGACGGACCGGCCTATTCGGTGTCGGTGTAACCGAGACTGCGCAGTGCCCGCTCGTCGTCCGCCCAGCCTGCTTTGACCTTGACCCACAACTTCAGGTTCACCTTGCTGCCAAGCATCGCCTCGATATCCCGGCGCGCCTGTTGCCCGACCTCCTTGAGCAGCCGCCCCTGCCTGCCGATGACGATCGACTTCTGGCTGGCGCGTTCCACCCAGATCAGCGCATGGATATGGACAATGCCGGGTTCGCGCACGAACGACTCGATTTCGACGGTCAACCCGTAGGGCAATTCCCGCGTGAGCTTTCTAAACAGTTTCTCGCGGACCAGTTCGGCGACCAGAAAACGCTCCGACCGGTCGGTGATCTGGTCTTCCGGGAAATACGGGGCCGAGACCGGCAGCAGCGACTCGATACAGGCCTCCAGCTCCGGGACATTGTCGCCGCGCGCGGCCGAGATCGGAATGATTTCCGCAAACTCGCGTTTGCCGGACAGCGCCTGCAGACCCGGCAACAGCGCTGCCCGGCTTTTCAACAGGTCCACCTTGTTCACGGCCAGGATCACCGGGCATTTCACCGCAGCCAGTTTCTTCAGGACCAGGTCGTCATCCGCGGTCCAGTCCAGGCCGTCTACCAGGAAGACGACGACATCGACGTCCAGCAGAACGCTGCTGGCAGTCCGGTTCATGTGCCGGTTCATGGCCCGCCCGCTGAACACGTGCATACCCGGCGTATCCACGTAGATCAGCTGTGCCGTTTCATGCGTCTTTATACCCAGCACACGGTGGCGCGTCGTCTGCGGGCGCCTGGAAGTGATACTGATTTTCTGCCCGAGTATGCGGTTCAGCAGCGTCGACTTGCCCGTATTCGGGCGGCCGACGAGGGCAATGTAGCCACAGCGGAATTCTTCCGGCACGGGTTCAACCGGCCTCGAGTTGCCGGAGCATTTTACTGGCGGCTTCCTGCTCGGCGTGCCGCCGGCTGGCGCCCTCGCCGCGGCATGGTTCATACCCCGCGACTGAACAGACCACCTCGAAATACCGGGCGTGCGCCTTCCCGCTGATGTCCAGCAGCGTGTAGTCCGGCAACTCGAGATGACGCGCCTGGAGATATTCCTGCAGTCGTGTCTTGGCATCCTTCAGCACCACCTTGTCGGACAGGCCGGCCAGCTTGTCCGCATAGAGACGCAGGATGCACTGGCGGGACTGCGCAAAGTCGCTGTCGAGGTAGATGGCGCCGAAGATGGCTTCGAGGGCGTCCGAGAGAATGGACTCCCGTCGATGGCCACCGCTCTTGCGTTCTCCTGGCCCGAGTTGCAGGAAATCGCCGATACCCAGTTGTTTGCCGATCTCGGCCAGCGTTTCCCGGCGCACCAGGCTGGAGCGCAGACGGCTCAACCGCCCTTCCGCTACATGCGGAAAATTGTGAAACAGCTCGTCGGCAATGACGCAGCCAAGAACGGCATCGCCCAGGAATTCGAGGCGTTCATTGTTGTTGTTGCCGACACTGCGATGCGTCAGCGCCCTGTGCAGCAGCTCCGGATCGGAAAACGTGTAGCCCAGTTCCACTTCGAGCCGGGCCGTTCTCTGTATCAATACCTTTTCACCGTGACAGCTTTCTCGAAGTCCATGACGACATAGACATTGCCAAAGACATGCTCGGTATGTTCATAGGCGGCTGTCACAGTGTAGGTGTTACCGACCGACTTGATGACCACATCAGCCGGCGTGATCGTATCAACGTAACTGATTTCAAAACGGCGCGCCAGCAGCTTCCTGATCTCGCGGGGATTGCTGAAACCCGATTCCGATTCGAGACCCTCCAGCGTCGAAACGACCTTGTAGTAATCCAGATAGGCCGGCACCATCCGTAACGCCAGCAGCACGAAAAAACCGATCATTACCAGGACAATCAGCCACCCGATAGCCGTCATACCGCGCTGGTGAGTTCTTGAATGCATCTGTTATCTCCTGTTTCCCCAAGATTGATTTACAAGATTTTCATACCAATCCGACCGAAATCGACACCACCGTTTGCACTGTCCCAGTTCATCCATATACGGAACGCCTTGCCGACAAGATTGGCCTCCGGTACTGCACCCCAGAAACGACTGTCGTTGCTGTTGTCCCGATTGTCTCCCATGACGAAATACTCGCCGTCGGGCACTACGAATTCACCTTCCAGGCCGGGCGTCCTCGACATCACGAGAATATCATGCCGGACACCGTCAAGCTGCTCACTGCGCTTGCTGGCACCCGACATGGAAACCCCCGACCCCTTGCCCACATAGACGCCCGCCGGGACCTGGCCGATCGCCTCCCCGTTGATATAGACAACCTTGTTGAAATAGCCGACCCGGTCGCCAGGCAGCCCGACAACGCGTTTGATGTAATCAACCGTGGGATCTTTCGGGTAACGGAACACGACCACGTCGCCGCGCGACGGCTCGCCGATCTCGATGATCTTGGTATCCAGCACCGGCAGCCGGATACCGTAGGAAAATTTGTTGACGAGAATGAAGTCGCCGACCAGCAGGGTCGGCATCATGGAGCCGGACGGGATCCTGAACGGCTCGACCAGGAACGAACGCAACAGCAGCACGGCCAGTATGACCGGGAAAAACGACTTGCTGTATTCGACCAGGGTGGATTCCTTCAGCGCCAGTGCGACCTTGTCTGAATCCCCGGCCTCTCCCTTTGCTACCAGCTCCCCGGCGCGCCGGTGCCGGCGGGGTGCGAACAACATGGCATCCACCGCCCAGGCCACGCCCGTGAACAGGGTTGCACCAACCAGAATTGTCGGAAAATCGATATTCATTCTTTCCTCATGTTACAGAAATCTGCCAGGTACTCATTATTACTGTATTCACAGCGCGCATTCAGTCATTGTCAACGCGCAACACTGCCAGGAATGCGGCCTGGGGTATTTCGACCTTGCCGAACTGTTTCATGCGTTTTTTGCCGGCTTTCTGCTTCTCGAGCAGCTTGCGCTTGCGCGACACGTCACCACCATAGCACTTGGCGGTAACATTCTTGCGTAACGCCTTCACATTCGTGCGCGCAATGATATGCGAACCGATCGCCGACTGGATCGCGACATCATACATCTGTCGCGGAATAAGCTCCTTCATTTTCGAGGCCAGCAGCCGTCCGCGCGACTGTGCCGCATCCCGGTGGACGATCAGCGACAGGGCGTCCACCCGCTCCCCGTTGATCAGTATATCCAGCTTCACCAGTGGGGCCGCCTGGAAACGGACGAAATGGTAGTCAAACGACGCATACCCGCGACTGACCGATTTCAGCCGGTCGAAAAAATCCAGCACCACTTCGCTCAGCGGCAACTCGTAATTCAGGGAGACCTGGTTGCCGAGATACTGCATATCCTTCTGCATCCCGCGCTTGTCGACGCACAGGCTGATCACGCTGCCGACGTAGTCCTGCGGGACGAGGATGCTGGCGAGGATAATCGGCTCGCGAATCTCATCGATCTTGTTGACCGCCGGCAGGCTTGCCGGGTTATCTATCTTCAGCAACTCGCCGTCCGTGGTCATGACCTCGTAAATCACCGTTGGCGCAGTCGTTATCAGATCGAGATCATATTCCCGCTCAAGCCGTTCCTGCACGATCTCCATGTGCAGCATGCCGAGAAAACCGCAGCGGAAGCCGAAGCCGAGCGCCTCGGAGGTTTCCGGTTCATAGTGGAGTGCGGCGTCGTTCAGCCGCAGCTTCTGCAAGGCATCGCGCAGGTTCTCGTAGTCGTCCGAACTGACCGGATAAAGCCCGGCAAATACATTCGGCTGGATGGTTTTGAATCCGGGCAACGCCTCCGCCGCCGGTGCCCTGGCCAGCGTCAGCGTGTCGCCGACCGGCGCTCCCTCGATGTCCTTGATGCCGGCAATCAGAAAACCCACGTCACCGGCCGTAAGCCGCTCGCGGGTTTCCTGTTTCGGTGTAAACACACCCAGCCGCTCAACCTGGAAATCGCGCCCGGTGGACATCACCCTGATCCGGTCACGCCGACCGAGCTGCCCGTCCACGATCCGCACCAGCGATATCACACCGACATAACTGTCGAACCAGGAATCGATAATCAAGGCCTGCAGGGGGGCGTCGGCATCGCCGTGCGGGGGCGGTATGCGCCGTATCAGTTCCTCGAGGAGATCCTCGATGCCCTCACCGGTCTTGGCACTGACGCGGATGGCATTCTCGGCCTCGAGCCCGATGATTTCCTCGATCTCGCGGATGACGCGCTCCGGTTCGGCCGCCGGCAGGTCGATCTTGTTCAGCACCGGCACGACCTCCAGGTCCAGGTCGATCGCGGTATAGCAGTTGGCAACACTTTGCGCCTCGACACCCTGCGCCGCATCCACCACCAGCAGGGCGCCCTCGCAGGCGGCCAGGGAGCGCGACACCTCGTAGGAAAAATCCACGTGTCCGGGCGTGTCGATCAGATTGAGCTCGTAGACCTCGCCGTTCCTGGCCTGGTATTTCAATGACACACTCTGTGCCTTGATGGTAATGCCGCGCTCGCGTTCCAGGTCCATGGAATCAAGCACCTGCTCGGCCATTTCCCGCTCGGCCAGCCCGCCGCACACCTGAATAAAGCGGTCGGCCAGGGTCGATTTGCCATGATCGATGTGCGCGATGATGGAAAAATTTCGAACGTGCTGGATGTCAGTCATGAAGGCAGGGCGCTGGCCTGGTGCCGTCCTGTTTAGCGGACGGTGGTGTGGGATAAATTTGTTATTATACAGGAAGTTTCAGCCGCGTCACTCCACGCTCCCCGGGGCTTCGCCGGGACCGGCGCACCATTCCCGCAACCGCACCTCGTCGAGAAAATAGTGGCACAGCTCGTCGTCCCCGCCGGTCAGCACCGGTACCCGCGCACCGTAACGCTCGGTCAGCTCAGGGTCCCGTTCAATGTCGACTTCGGACAGGTTAAATCCCAGTTCGTCCTGCAGCCGGTACAGCGCCACGGCCATGTCGGTACAGAGATGACAACCCCGCCGGACATAAACCGTCAGATGCCTGTTCAACTGTTTACTGTCGGTGCGCGGTATACCCGGTCAACCCGCCCTCATGATTCGGGAATCTTCAGGGCCAGGAAGGTCGGACTGCCGCCCCGCTGCACCAGTGCGGCGACCGACTTGCCGGCCGGCAGATCGTCGATCAGGGACTGAAACTGCTGCGCACTCTTCACTGCCTGGTTGTCGATACTGAGGATGACATCACCCTTGCGCACACCGGCCCGTGAGGCCGCGCCGTCAACGATGCGGTCAACCACCACGCCATGCTCGATCTCGAGCTCTGCCATCAGCTCACTGTCCGGTTCACTCACGGTAATCCCCAGACGGTTGGTCGTCTTCGTCTGCGGGCGTTCCACTCTTGCCTGGACCTCGTCTTCGGGCAGTTCGCCGAGCTTCACCTTGAGAGTCGTCCTGCGTGAAGCACGAATGATCTCCACCGGGATCATCACGCCGACCTTGCTGCTGCCGACGATCGGCGGCAGGTTGGACGAGTTGAGGACTTTCTTGCTGTCGAATTTGACGATGACATCACCCGCCTTGATGCCGGCCGCCTCCGCCGGACTGTTCGGCAGCACCTTGGCGACCAGCGCACCACGCGGTTGCTTCATGCCGAAGGACTCGGCGAGGTCACGCGTGACATCCTGGATCAGCACGCCCAGCCACCCGCGGCTGACCCGGCCGGTGGTTTTCAGCTGGTCGGCCACATCCATGGCGACCTCGATGGGAATGGCAAATGACAGGCCCATGTAACCACCGGTACGGCTGTAAATTTGCGAGTTCACGCCGACCACCTCGCCCGCCTGGTTGAACAGGGGTCCGCCGGAGTTGCCCGGATTGATGGCAACATCGGTCTGGATGAAGGGCACGTAGTTTTCACTCGGCAGGCTGCGGCCCTTGGCGCTCACGATGCCGGCGGTCGCCGAGTGGTCGAAACCGAACGGCGAACCGATTGCCAGCACCCATTCACCGACCTCCAGATCACTGGATTTGCCGATGCGCGCGACCGGCAGATCGGTGGCCTCGATCTTGAGCAGGGCAACGTCGCTGCGCTTGTCGATGCCGATTATCTCGCCCATGAGCTCGCGACGGTCGCTCAGGCGCACGATGATTTCATCCGCACCCTTGACCACGTGGTAATTGGTCAGCACATAACCGTCCCCGGAGATAATGAATCCGGAGCCCAGCGACTTGGCGTCACGATAGGACGGCCCGCCCTGGTCGTCATGCTCGAAGAAGTACTTGAACAGTTCGCCAAACGGACTGCCTTCCGGGAGATCCGGGATCTCGAGCCCCTCCGGCAGTTCCGGCATGCCGGTCGAGACCTTCTGGGTAGTACTGATATTGACGACAGACGGGCTGGTGTCCTTGATGAGCTCGGTAAAGCTTGGCAGGGCGTGACCTGCCTGCACAGCCTGCATGCAGCCCAGCAGGAACATGACCAGAAATGGCGTAAATCTTCTCACTGACAACATACTTGTGTTCTCCATAATGACACTGCTTCAGTCTACGGCCGTGGCACGGGTAGCCTAAGCCGGGTTCAGACCGTCGGCAATCGCGTCTCGCGACGCAACAGCACCGGCTGATACGATTCGTCTGTCCGGGTCGCGCGGCTGAACCGCCCGAGCCAGGCCAGCCCCGCCACGAAACCCGCGGCCGCTCCCGCCATGGCCGGCAGGTCCGTGGCCGCCCCTGCCAGGTATCCGCCGGCCAGCTGTCCGGCAATCGCACCGCCAAACAGGCCGGCCAGCGGCACGGCGTACACCGCGAGTGAGCCGCGCACCACTCCGGATTCGGCGATCCCGATCACGACGTGATCGCCGACCGCGGCATCGATCCTGTTGACCACGCGCAGGCGCATGCGTTTCCTGCCGAGCACTTTTGCGATGGCACCTGTGCCGCAACCCTTGCGGGCCGAACAACCACCGCAGGTGGATTGTCGCTCGCTCTCGATCCAGGCAAATTCACCTTCGACGTCCACGATACGCCCGGTTTCCTCGAGCATGTTACGAGGCGCCCTGTCGCTGGACGGACGTGGCGATCATCCTGACCGTTGCCGGCGGCACCTCGCCGACGACGGTTACCTGGTAACCGTCGACCAGTGCGCCATAGGCATTCATGGCACCCATGGTGGAGAGACCGGTAAATGCGTCAGTGTCCGGCAGCGCCTGCTCGATATACACCGACACGGTGGCCATCCCGTCGCTGAACACCATGTGTTCGGCATCCCCGCCCTGCTCATGCAGGCGCCGGCGGCCGAAATCGGTCAGCATGAAGCCTGCCGGAAGCTCGCGGACCATCCAGCCGGGCATACCATAAGCGGAATCCTGCGCCGCGTTGATTTCGGTCTGGCGATGCCAGGTGTAGTCGTCGCCGGTCAGTGAAGGCCGCAGGTCGCTGACCGGAATGTCGATACCGACATCCAGAGCGGTGAACTGGACCTGCTCGATGGTGGACCCGTCTTCACCGGTCAGATCGGATCTCAGCAACATGCGTGAATCCTGCTCGATCCAGAAGCGGTAGCCGTAACGAAATTCATCTTTCGGGATAACGGCAATGATACGGGCGCGGTAGCCGATCATGTGGTCATCGCCCTTGTCCTGCAGCCGGTAATAACGCGAAATAGTGGCGAGATCGTCGGGTACTACGGGAAACGGCTGCGGCGACCGGCTGCGGCCGATCATGACCGACTTGTTGTCCGGCAGGATACAGGTCACTGACCGATCGTCGCGCAGCACCTCCCGGGCACTGCCGGTCAGTGACACCAGACGTTCGCGCCGACCGCCATCGTCGACGCGGTGAACGATGCGCATGACATCGAGCCTGCCGTCATGCTGATAGACAAATGTCCCGTCGTAATCGAGTGTCTTGAGGGCCTCGGACATACCGTGCAGCCACTGACGCGCCGCATCCGCGGCAACCGCCTGGCTGCAGCAAAGCAGCAATGCAAGCAGCAGTGGTCTCACTTCATCATGCCCTGCCGTACCCCGGTGGATGGCTTGCGCACGGGCATCCGGGATCGATCATTCGGCGGCCTCTTGACTCCCGGGTTGCTCGCCCTGACCCACGATGCGCATATAGGGCAGCATACCCCGCATGCCCCGGTTGACGGCGACTTCGTTGTGGTTGACCAGGTAGGCATCGAGGTCGCGGGCCGGTGTTGCCGGTAATGCAGCCGGGGGCGACCCTTCGGCCCGGATGTAATCCGCCGGTGCGGGCGCGGATGCCACGACCGGTGCGGATTGCGGCGCGGTTTCACGAACAGACTGCAGTGACAGCACGGCAACGACGGCGACCGAGGCGGCTACGGCCAGCCCGGCAAGCGGCCTGAACAGACGACCCAGGTGTGTGCCGGCCGCTGCCGCATGCGGTGCGGCCTCGTCCTGCAGGGCGGCCTGTATGCGCAGGTGGAAATCGGGATCGATGCGCTCGGGCAGGCTGTCTTTCAGCGCATCGCTGACCAGCTGGTAACGCGCGAATTGCCTGCGCAACGATTCGTCCCTGGCCAGTTGCCGCAGCAGCAGTGCCTGCTCGGCTGCATCGAGTTCATCGTCGACCAGTGCCGAAATCTGTTCGTTGAGTGTGTCTTTCATCGTGTCGTGCCCGTCAAGTCAATCAAGCAATGGTTTCAATTTTCCGTCGATCGCATCCCGTGCCCGGAATATCCTCGATCTTACCGTACCGATCGGGCAGTCCATGGCCTGTGCGATCTCCTCGTAGCTCATCCCCTCGAGCTCCCGCAGCGTAATGGCCGTGCGCAAATCGTCCGGCAGACTCTCTATCGCGCCGGCAATGGTTTGTTTTATTTCGTCCCTCAACAACATGCGTTCCGGCGTTGCATACTCTTTAAGACCCGTGGCGCCATCATATTGTTCCGCCTCTACGGCGTCGATATCTGCCCGCGGTGGCCGCCTGCTGCTCGCGACCAGGTGATTCTTGGCCGTGTTGATGGCGATCCGGTAGATCCAGGTATAAAACGCACTGTCTCCCCTGAAACGGCCAAGTGCCTTGTAGGCCTTAATAAAGGCCTCCTGGGCGATGTCCATGGCCTCGTCCTGGTCATGCACATAACGGTAAGCTAACTGTATGATCTTGCTCTGGTATTTCTGGACGAGCACATCGAATGCCGTTTTGTCACCGCCCTGTACCCGCTCCACCAGTGCCTGATCTATGCTTCTTTCGCCCATCCGGGCTGTCTCCCGTCAACCCGGAACTGCACCCGATAGACAGTGTGCACCGGCGATAGTTCGCGTTATTGTATGGAAATCAGCGATTTCACCCGCAAGGCAATGCTGCCCGCCGCGGTGAAACCTGCCAGGTGACTATGGTAACGACAAACCGATTCGATGTCCTGATCATTGGCAGCGGCGCCGCCGGGCTGAGCCTGGCCCTGCGCCTGCCGGATCACGTCAGGGTCGCCATACTGGCCAAGAGCAACCTGGAAGAAGGCAGCACGCTGTATGCCCAGGGCGGGATTTCGGCAGTGACCGACCCGCAGGACACCTTCGAATCGCATATTGCAGACACCCTCGATGCCGGCGCCGGACTGAACAAGCCGGAGGCAGTACGCTTCACCATCGAAAACGCGCCGGCCGCCATCGACTGGCTGGTCAACCTGGGCGTACCGTTCACCCGCCACAATCACGCGGGCGATCAGGACAGCTTTCACCTCACCCGGGAAGGCGGGCATTCGACCCGCCGGGTACTGCACGCGGCGGATGCCACCGGGCGTGCCATGGAAACCACGCTCGTCAGCGAGGCGCGCAGGCGGGACAACATCGCGCTGCTCGAGCATCACATCGCCATCGACCTGATCACGGCCGGCAAGCTGGGCCTGGCCGACAATCGCGCCCTCGGCGCCTACGTGCTCGATCGCACGCGCAAGCAGGTCAGCGCCATTCCGGCACGCACCGTGGTACTGGCCACGGGCGGGGCCAGCAAGGTCTATCTCTACACCAGCAACCCGGACACCTCGAGCGGCGACGGTATCGCCATGGCCTGGCGCACCGGCTGCCGGGTCGCCAATATGGAGTTCAACCAGTTTCACCCCACCTGCCTGTACCACCCGCAGGCCAAGTCCTTCCTGGTCACTGAAGCGGTGCGCGGTGAGGGCGGTCAACTGCGGCTGCCGGACGGCAGTACCTTCATGGAACGGTTCGACGAACGCGGCAACCTCGCGCCGCGTGATATCGTCGCGCGCGCAATCGACCATGAAATGAAGCGCCTGGGTGCCGAATACGTGCTGCTCGATATCAGCCACAAGCCCGCACCGTTCATCAGGGAACACTTCCCGAATGTCTACGCGCGCTGCCGCGAGCTGGGCTATGACATGACACTGGAACCCATCCCGGTCGTACCGGCCGCACACTACACCTGCGGCGGCGTCATTACAGACATGTACGGACGTACCGACCTGGACGGCCTGTACGCCGTCGGTGAAGTCGCCTGTACCGGCATGCACGGCGCCAATCGCATGGCCAGCAATTCACTGCTGGAATGCCTGGTGTTCGGTACCGCGGCCGCCGAACATATCGGCAGTATGCTAACTGACATACCCGAACCACCGGCATTGCCCGACTGGGATGAATCGCGCGTCAGGGACTCCGACGAGGAAGTGGTGGTCAGTCACAACTGGGACGAGCTGCGCCGCTGCATGTGGAACTACGTGGGTATCGTCAGGACAGACAAGCGGCTGGCACGCGCCTGGCGGCGGGTCGACCTGCTGCAACAGGAAATCCAGGAGTACTACAGCAATTTCACGGTCTCCAGCGACCTGCTCGAGCTACGCAACCTGGCGCAGGTTGCCGCGTTGATCATTCGCTCGGCGCAGCTGCGCAAGGAAAGCCGCGGCCTGCATTACACCCTGGATTACCCGGCGGCGGACACCACGCGCCCGCCGCAAGACACCGTGCTGACACCATCGGCCGCCGGCGGTACTGACCTGGAGAACGACCGGCAAAGGGCCGCTAACTGATCGCGAAGGCCGCGTACGACTCCCCGGCCAGGTCTTCGCAGTCACAGGTGTCGACCTGCGCCTGCGGCGGTCCCGACCGCAGCCAGGTACACAGATCGGCGACACGCTCATGCGTACCGCAGGCGACGACCTCGACGCGTCCGTCCGGCAGGTTACGTGCATAACCGGTCACGCCCAGTCGTTGCGCCTGTTCAAGCGTCGATGCCCGGAAGAACACGCCCTGCACCAGGCCGGACACCAGGCAGCGCTTGCAGATCATGATGCG
>Ga0265303_10000149_pt1 | contig 33775 bp, 28 predicted proteins | sample Helome_2_FD_192494 | JGI IMG/M metagenome (GOLD analysis project Ga0265303, IMG submission 192494) | Marine sediment microbial communities from subtidal zone of North Sea - Hel_20160317 (Illumina Assembly) | ecosystem: Environmental > Aquatic > Marine > Subtidal zone > Sediment ... | reverse complement strand
AAGCGACTGTGCTGCAAAGTACTGAATCATCAGCAGAAACAAACCAATCTGCGCGCAGCGATGGGTTTACACTTTGTTTCGTCGCTTTCCTATCCCGGTCCTGGCGGTTTCTCACGCGCTCCGACTTGGTCTTCACTCAAGTGGTAGCTTGGCTACCACTTTCGCTCCAGCCCGGCGTCGGAGCGGCTGCGAAATCCACCAGCATCCGTGATGCCGGTGACGGATGCGGGCTAGCCTGCAAAATTGCATGAAGGCGGACGGTTAGATTGAAGTCCGTAGCATCAACAAGGGCGTTTGATGAAATCCAGCCTTCGTTTTCTCAGTTGCAGTTTGTCCCGATTGGACTCATGCCACGGAAGGATGACCCAGACCGTGCGCTCGGCTGAGATCACGCCCCCGCAGGAAGAACGCGGTCAAAACAACGTGTAGATGAACGGTGCAACAGCCGACCCCTGGGTGAGCACGATCAGTGCACCAAGCAGCAACATGACAATGATAATCGGGGCCAGCCAGAATTTTTTGCGCTCCTTCATGAAGCCCCAGAGGTCTTTGAGCAAATCCAACATCAGTATGGTCTCTCTACGTGGTCCTTTTTCGGGGACGCGTGGGTCACCCGATAGGTCGATTGCGATTTATCTATGCTTCGGGCCATGGGGTCCTTGCCCAGCAATCGCATGACAAGCCCCACCGGCAGGAACATGAGATAGAACATGATACCCAGAATAATGCGTGTATTGATCCAGCCCAGCACATGACCGATGGCCATCCAGCCCCGATAGACAGGCAGCAGGCTGGCCGGCAGCAGCAGGGCCCAGGCCCAGAGCACCCCCGCGATGACCCATGGCCAGAGCGGCAACCCGTGGTCAAACAACCAGGGCAGCAGCAGGCCGAACAACACGGCCGCGATGGCGCCGGTAACCAGGCCGAACTCGCGTAATTCTTTCTTGCCCGGCTGCTCGATTTGTTTGTTCGCAGTGTTCATCAGTCCAGTTCGAACTCCTGTTTCCAGGATTCATCCTGTTCGCGTGCCGGCTGGTCGGTTTTGGTCAGCAGGACGTTCTCCATCACCAGATAATCCATCTCGGTTCGCATGAAGCAACGGTAGGCGTCTTCCGGCGTATACACAATCGGCTCTCCCCTCACATTGAAGGAGGTGTTGATCAGTACCGGACAGCCGGTGCGCTCCTCGAAGTTGCTGATCAGGTCGTAAAAACGCGGATTTGTCTCCGGGTGGATGGTCTGCACCCGGGCCGAGTAGTCCACATGGGTAATTGCCGGGATCTCGGAGCGCGGGATATGCAGCTTGTCCACGCCAAACAACTGTTCCTGCTCCTCGCTCATGGGCAGGCGTTTTTCCTCCCGTACCGGGGCGACCAGCAGCATGTAGGGGCTTCGGCGGTCGATATCGAACCATTCTGATACCCGCTCTGCCTTAACCGCCGGTGCGAAAGGACGGAACGACTCCCGATACTTGATCTTGAGATTCATCACCGATTGCATCTTTTCGCTTCGGGGGTCGCCGACGATGGAACGGCCGCCCAGGGCACGGGGACCAAACTCCATACGCCCGTTGAACCAGCCGATCACCTGCTCCCCGTCCAGCAGTTCAGCAAGCCGGGGCATGAGCCTGCCGTCATCGAGCTGCGTATATTTTGCTTCGACACTGTCCAGGTAGGAGGTGATCTCGCGGTTGCTGAAACGCTTTCCCAGGTATGACCCGCGCATGTTGTCATCGGTCATATTGGCGTTGCGGGGATTGCCGAGGTAGCCATGCCAGATACTCATGGCGGCACCCAGCGCGCCGCCCGCATCGCCTGCGGCCGGCTGGATCCAGATATCTTTGAACGGACCTTCCCGCAGGATACGGCCATTCGCCACGCAGTTGAGTGCCACCCCTCCCGCCATGCACAGATAATCAACACCGAGTTCCTTGTGCACGGTGCGGGCCAGGCGCAGCACGATCTCTTCGGTCACCGCCTGGATGGAACGGGCTATATCCATCTCCTTCTGGCTGATATCGGACTCGCCCTTGCGCGGCGGCCCGCCGAACAACCGGTGCAGCTTTTCGCCGGTCATGGTGAGCCCGGTGGCATAGTTGAAATAGCTCATATCCAACCGGAAAGTACCGTCTTCCTTGAGATCCAGCAGATTGTCCAGGATCAGGTCGACGTATCTGGGCTCGCCGTAGGGAGCCAGTCCCATCAGCTTGTATTCACCGGAGTTGACCTTGAAGCCGGTGTAGTAGGTAAAGGCGGAATAAAGCAGGCCCAGGCTGTGCGGAAAATCGATCTCCCACTGCGGCGTCAAGGTGTTGCCCTCGCCCAGCCAGACTGAACTGGTGGCCCATTCACCCACACCGTCCAGGCAGAGTACCGCCGCCCTCTCGAACGGGCTGGGGTAAAAGGCAGAAGCGGCATGGGATTCGTGATGCTGGGTAAACAGCAGCGACGGCAGCTCGCTCTCTTTGACGTCGCCAAGTGCGGCGAGTTCTCTCTTCAGGGTGGTCTTCAGGAACAGCTTGTCTTTCAACCAGATCGGCATGGCCGCCACGAAAGAGCGAAACCCCCGCGGTGCATAGGCGAGATAGGTTTCCAGCAGTCGCTCGAACTTCACCAGGGGTTTGTCGTAGAAGACGACATGATCGAGGTCCGTCAGCGCTATCCCGGCCTCTTCCAGACAGTAAGCGATGGCATTGGCGGGAAAAGCCGCATCGTGCTTCTTCCGGGTAAATCGTTCTTCCTGGGCTGCAGCAATGATCTGCCCATCCTTCACGAGCGCCGCAGCGCTGTCATGGTAGAAGGCAGAAATGCCAAGAATGTGGGTGGCCACTTGACGTCGCTCTCTCGGGTTAATCAATCGGGGAATATCGGGAATCTCTAAGTTTGCAAGACTTTTTATGAATTCAAAAGGACCTTCGCAAATTGGCGGAAATCTCAAGCGGACGATAGGTCAGGCACACCCAGCGGATCGCGCGCCAGGTCGAGCAAGGTCTCGGGAACCACAGGCACGGGCTCAAGGCATCTGCTTCGGCGTCCGGAATTCCTCGTGTTGCGAGAGAGCCTGGGCTACCGTACGAGCGACCACGTCGTGCCCCTGCTGGGTCAGGTGAACGTTGGAACGGAAGTACAGCCTGTCCGCGGACGGCAGGGTCTTGCTTGCGCGCTGGATGGCAGGCGTGGCGTCGACGTAGACGTAACCGAAGCGCCCGGCCTGACGAGCGAAATACTCGCGCAGAGTGCGACTGTAGACCCGCAGCGTTTCTTCAACCGCGGGATCCTCGAAGCGACTCTGGTCGTGGTATGCAGTGTACGCCGACGGAACGTACACCACTACCGGCAGGAAGTCATGCTTCGCGGCCAGCTCACTCAGGGTCTCGAGGGCCTCGTCGAAAAGTCCCGTGCCGAGCTGGCCTTCGGCCAGCCAGCGCGCATACTGCACCTCGTCGCGGTCGCCGTTCTCCGAGTTGAACTCCAGCATCACACCGTCGCTGAAACCAACCTCGTAGCGAAAATCGATCTCGTCCTTGGTGGCGGCGTAGCTCATGGCGTGAACCGCGCCCGAAAGCAGATTGTAAGCATAGCTAATGCGTCGCAGGACACTGGCATCCAGGGTCTGGTGCGCGCGGCACAGCGGTTTCCACGAGAAAGTGCAGACGAACTGCTCACCGCCCTCTTCGTCTCCGGCACGTGCGCGATGGAAGCGATGGGCATCGCGGAAATCATTGCCCTCGTAGACAGCCATCACGACGATGTCCGGCTGCTTCGGCAGGCCAAAGTACCCGAGGATCTGGAGGTACTCATAGAGCCCGCGGCCCGACATGCCCGTGTTGTAGGTGCTGAGCCCCGACATGACCGCGAGGCGAGCGGGCCAGGCTTCGTCCGCCTTTACCGCCGTGCACCAGGTGAAGGAGTCGCCCAACGCAATCACGTCGAAGCGGGGTGCCTCGTAGAGATCGGCGGGGCTGTTGCAGAGGCCGTTCTGGTCCATCTGGACCTCGCCCACCACGCCCTCCTCGTCGTCGTGGGATTTGGCCAAGTAGCCCGGCTTGAAGAACCACATCCTTGCGGGGGGGCCACCGTCGTTGCGAGGCAGCAGGACCGTGTCAGCACTGCGCGCGAGGTCGCGCCGGGCGGCGATTTCGGAGCGGATGCCCGGGTCAAAGCGCGACAGAAAGGCCAGGGGTACCGCCTGGGGGAGCAGGCGCAGCCCCACCTCGAGGCAGGCCAGGAGAATCAGGAGCCAGAGCCCGACAAGGGCGATGCTGCGCAGCATTCTTCCCATGCGACTAGTCCGCCCGGGTCCCGCATGACATAAATCCTGCGAGTACAGGCAGCAAAAACGCCCTACTCCCTTGTCTCCGGGGTGCTTTCTGGCCAGCGGGGAACGGCAACATGATGTCATCCTAGGAAAATCTTTGCGGGATTCAGGTCAGCCGGCAAAACAGGTCACTACCAGTTTCCCCGCCCTGCTGAGCGCGCGAGCGCATGTATGAGCGCTCACCCGGCGTCATTATCGCGAAGTCTTGCGCTTTCATCACCCTCAGCCGTTGCAAATCGACCTGATGGCGGCTGGTTCCCTTTTCCGCCGGTTTGCTCGTCGCCGTCTGTTGGAAACTATTTTAGCGTCGAATAACCGGGTCGGCGACGCGTTTGACGCCGTAGCCAGGCACCTTCTTTGCCGTTGGCGTATCCCTGCAGTATCGGCATACGAGAACAGGTGTCGATCGATGCGGAGCAGGTGCACCAACAAGGGCGGAGGCAACCACTAGGAGTCTGCGCGGCAGAACGTGGCGGACCTGCGGCTTCCCCATTTCGGCTTGCTCCGGCGCTCGTTCTCGTCGCGTAGTCCCCACTATGCTCCTCGAACGACCACCAGACCACGCTCGAACTGGGAAACCCTCGGTTACCACCAGTTCCACCGCGCAGACTCCTACCCCGCATGCGTCCTGCTACTCGCGTATCGGGACAGACCCCGGACCTTTATCTCGTGCAGTTTCGGTGCATGATGCGCGAATCTGGTGGATATCGGATCAATCGCCCGATCGGCGATGACGGGCTTCGCAATTGCCACCTGGCCCTGGATTTTGCCAACATGCGGCCAGGCATGGGTCCGGCCGCACAGTCTACAGGGTGTTCCTGGTGCCGGGCGTGATAGGTTCGGAACGTGAATTGAATCCACCTGCGGTTCGAGGCGAACGCAACATTGAAAGCACGTGATTTTGGCGATGTGGGCATGCTGGGGCTGCTGCTGGGCTGGCTCTTCAGTGGTGTGGTGGTCGCCGCCGCACCGCCAACGCCAATCATCGTCTCTGCTGCTCGCGCTGTGCCCTTCGAGGATCGAATTGATGCCTTGGGCACGCTGCGGGCCAACGAGTCACTCGCGCTCACCGCCTCGGTCACCGAGACCGTGACCGCGCTGTACTTCGACGACGGCGACCGCGTCCAGGCGGGCAGGTTGCTCGTTGAAATGACCAGCGCGGAGGAGCATGCGCAGCTGACCGAGGCAACGGCACTGGTCAAGGAGGTCAAGCGGCAGTACCGCCGGGTTCAGTCGCTCGCCAGCCAGGGTACTGCATCGAAGTCCTTGCTGGACGAGCGCGGAAGAGAGTGGGAGACGGCGCGCGCCCGCCTGGTCGCGATCGAATCACGCCTGTCAGACCGGCTGATCAAGGCCCCATTCGCCGGGGTGGTCGGCTTGCGCAACATCAGCGTCGGCGCCCTGGTCGAACCTGGTGACCTGATCACGACACTGGACGATGACACAGTGATGAAACTCGATCTCGCGGTGCCCAGCGTCTACCTGTCCAGCCTGACACCCGGACTTGCGGTGACGGCAACGACACGCGCCTATGGCGAAACGGCGTTTGCCGGCGAGGTTCGCAGTATAGACAGCCGTGTCGATCCGGTAACGCGCTCGGTAATCGTCCGGGTGCTGCTGCCCAACCGGGATCGCCTGCTGAAACCGGGCATACTGATGCAGGTGGTGCTGCGCAAGAATCCGCGTCAGGCCATCGTCATACCAGAAGCGGCGTTGATGCCCGTCGGTCGTAAGCAGTTTGTCCTGCTGGCAGTTCCAATGGAGGCCGGACACAAGGTCGAGCGGCGCCAGGTCACGATCGGATCACGTCGGCCCGGGGAGGCCGAGGTTCTCGAGGGACTGAGTCCGGGCGATCTGGTCATCACCCATGGCAGCATGCGTGTGAGGCCCGGACAGGCCGTGGAGGTCCGCGCCATCGATGATGGTTCGCAACCCCTGGCCGAACTGTTGAAAAGCGAAACCAAAACCGGCAGCTCCGGTCGCACCGAATGATACTGTCTGATGTTTCTGTCACCCGGCCGGTATTCGCGTCGGTCCTTTCGCTGCTGCTGATCGCCTTCGGACTGGTTGCATTCGACCGCCTGCCGCTGCGCGAATACCCGGATATCGATGCACCGGTGGTTTCGATCGAGACCCTGTACCGTGGCGCGGCTGCCAATGTGGTCGAGAGTCGTATCACCCAGTTGATCGAGGACAGTATCGCCGGCGTCGAGGGTATCCGCTTTATCGAATCGGCGAGCGAAGACGGCCGCTCGGCGATCACCGTGGAGTTCGGGGTCGACCGCGACATCGATGGTGCGGCCAACGATATCCGCGACCGGGTGTCGACCGTGCTGGACGATCTTCCGGTCGAGGCCGAACCGCCCGAAATTCAAAAGGTCGACAGCAACGAAGACGTCATCATGTGGCTCAACCTCGTGAGCGACCGAATGAGCGTCCCGGAACTCTCGGACTATGCCCGACGGTATCTGGTCGATCGCTTCTCGGTACTTGACGGAGTTGCACGGGTGCGGGTCGGCGGGGGCCAGACCTTCGCCATGCGGATCTGGCTCGACCGCAAAGAGCTGGCGGCCCGCGGACTGTCGGTGACTGATGTCGGGGATGCGCTGCGTGCGGAAAATCTGGAACTGCCGGCGGGCAGCCTCGACTCGGTGGACCGCCAGTTTACCGTGCGGGTTGTGCGCAGCTTTCATACGGCGGAGGATTTCGCAAGTCTGGTTCTCGCGCGCGGCGCCGACGGCTACCTGGTGCGATTGGGCGATGTCGCGCGGATCGAGAAAGGCGCGGAGGAGACGCGTACCTTCTTCCGCGGCAATGGCGTGCCCATGGTGGGAATCGGCATTATCAAACAGTCGACAGCCAATACCATCGCGGTAGCGGATGCGGCCAAAGCAAGGATGGAGCGCATCAATCCGACCCTGCCCGAAGGCATGGAGATCAAGCAGAGTTACGACACCTCGGTATTCGTGAAAGGGGCGATAAGCGAGGTCTACAAGACCCTCGGCATTGCCATCGGGCTGGTGGTCTCGGTGATCTTCCTGTTCCTCGGCAGTGTGCGCGCCACGTTGGTGCCTGCCGTGACGGTGCCGGTATCCCTGGTCGCAACCTTTCTGGTGCTATGGGTACTCGGTTTCTCGATCAACATCATCACGCTGCTTGCGCTGGTGCTGGCCATCGGGCTGGTGGTCGACGACGCCATCGTGGTGCTGGAGAACGTCCACCGGCGTATGGAGCAATACGGCGAGTCGCGCCTGGTGGCGGCCTTTCGTGGTGCACGCCAGGTTGCTTTTGCGGTAATCGCCACCACCATCGTGCTGGTCGCGGTGTTTGTGCCGATCGCCTTTCTGCAGGGCGATGTCGGACGCCTTTTTTCCGAGTTCGCACTGACCATGGCCGCAGCGGTGGGCTTCTCCAGCTTCGTGGCCCTGTCATTGTCACCAATGCTCGCCTCGCAGTTGCTGCCGCAGGACGCGGGCAAGATGGGCCTGATCCATGCCGTGGATGCCGTGTTCGGGGGAATCCGCGATGGCTACCTCCGGCTACTGCGGGGTGCGCTGCGCCACAAGTGGTTTGTCGGGCTGATCTTTGTTGCAATCCTGGCGGGCACCCAGTGGCTGCTCGACGAGATCCCGAACGAGTACGCGCCCAAGGAAGACCGCGGCGCCTTCTTTGTGCTGGTCAATGGCCCGGAAGGGGCCACGTACGAGTACATGAAAGAATACATGGATGAGATCGAGCGCCGCCTGATGCCCTTGGTCGAGGCAGGCGAGATCAAGCGCCTGCTGGTGCGTGCGCCCCGCACCTTCAGTAATTTCTCGATCTTCAACAGTGGCATCGTGATCAATGTGCTGGATGACTGGAATGCACGGCGGTCCGCCTGGGAGATCATGGACGATATACGCAAGCGCTTGCGGGACCTGTCGGGTGTACGGGCGTTTCCGGTCATGCGCCAGGGTTTTGGCAATCGGATCCAGAAACCGGTGCAGTTTGTGATTGGTGGTGGCACCTATGACGAACTTGCCGGCTGGCGAGACATACTGCTGCAGAAGATCGAGCAATCCAATCCGGGCCTCGAGGGTGTGGACTGGGACTACAAGGAAACCAAGCCGCAACTGCAGGTGGTCATCGACTACGACCGTGCAGCCGACCTTGGCGTCACGGTCGGTGAGATCGGGCGCACACTGGAGACGATGCTGGGTTCACGCCGGGTGACGACCTTTATCGAACAGGGTGAGGAGTATGACGTCATTCTCGAAGGCGAGCGCCAGGATCAACGCACACCGACCGACCTTTCAAATCTGTACGTGCGTTCGCAGCGCAGCAATCAGCTCATCCCGCTGGCCAACCTGGTGAAGCTGGAAGAGATGGCCGACTCGATACAGCTCAATCGCTACAATCGCGTGCGCGCCATTACCATCGAGGCCAACCTGGCCGATGAACTCGCCCTCGGTGATGCTCTCGCCTATCTCGACGGACTGGTGCGCGAGCACCTGCCCGGCAAGGTCATCGTAGACTACAAGGGTCAGTCGCAGGACTTCAGGGCAACCGGCGAATCGATCCTTTTCGTTCTGGTGCTGGGTGCATTGATCGTCTACCTGGTGCTGGCGGCACAGTTCGAGAGCTGGATCCATCCCCTGGTCATCATGCTCACGGTGCCACTGGCGATGGCGGGCGCGCTGCTCGGGCTTTACCTCACCGGCCAGTCGTTGAATCTCTACAGCCAGATCGGGCTGATCATGCTGATCGGATTGTCCGCCAAGAACGGCATTCTGATCGTAGAATTCGCCAACCAGCTGCGCGACGCCGGGCAGGAGTTCCATCAGGCACTGCTCGAGGCGACCGAGGTGCGGTTCCGCCCGATCGTTATGACAGGGATTACGACCGCGGCCGGTTCCGCGCCTTTGCTGCTGTCCTGGGGGCCCGGAGCAGAGACGCGCACGGTGATCGGAACCGTGATTCTTTGCGGCGTCCTGGCCGCTACGCTGTTTACCTTGTTTATCGTGCCGGTTGCCTACGACCTGCTGGCCCGACATACCGGCTCACCCAAGCAGATGCAGAGACGTCTGCACTCTGAGCTGGGCGAGACCGACGATTAGAGAACCGGTCGATCATACGAACAGCGTCCGCTCAACCAGCCAGTACGACCCGACGAACGCGATGGCCAGCGAGGCCGGGACCGCGATCACCCGGCGATACCAGGGACGATGCCTGAACCACACCCCAATCAGCATGAAACACGCAGCGATTACCGTAAGCTGCCCGAGCTCCACACCCAGGTTGAAGGCAATCAGCCCGGTCACAAAATGACCCGGTGACAACCCAATATCGGTTAACACGCTCGCAAAACCCAGTCCATGCAGCAGTCCAAACCCGAACACCACCAGCGGCCGCCAGCGGGTGAGTCGTTGTTGAAACAGGTTTTCGACGCAAACATATACGATTGAGGCTGCAATCAGCGGTTCGACGATCGTCGACGGTATCTGTACCCAACCGAGCGTCGACAGCGCCAGGGTGATGGTGTGTGCCAGCGTGAAGGCGGTCACCTGCCATAAGAGTACGCGCCAGCTCGGACTCAGGAGATACAGGCCGACCACGAACAGGATATGGTCTGCGCCTTTCGGAACAATGTGCTCAAACCCGACAACGAGGTAGTTGCCGAAGATGGCCCATGGCGACTGCGTCGCAACACTGCGAAGATCAATCACATCACTGCCTGCCCCGGGCTGCAAATATGCGGTATACAGCTCGCGCTCGTCACTCGTATCGACACGCACAACGTTGGCCCCAAACCGCTCGTCCCATCGCCATGTCAAAGTCTGCGCGCCTACCGGCAGTTCTCCCTTCAGCGTAATCACAGAATCGCGCGCCAGTTGAATGTCACCGGCCGCCGGAACCGATAACCCTTCAACCTGGGGCTGCAACCGGACCCCGTCCCCCATCAGCTCGACACCCTGTATCAAATCCGCCTGAAAAAGCGCGAACTCACGTTCCATTTCCGCCGGTGGCAGCCGGCGCAGGCGGTTGTATATGGCCGCGTTCTCCGACTCGTCGCTGTCCTTGTGCGATGCGCCTATCCCGGCGAGCAAGGCCTCCAGATTCAGCCGGATCTCGATCTGATAGCCACCATCGGCCTGCAGCAATACATCGACCACCGCAGGTCTTATCTCGTGCGCGAGGACGGGCATCGCCAAGGACGCGAGCCAGAGCAGGGCAACAGAGCCCCCCAGGCAACAGCGCAAGGCGCGTTGTGGAAATCCTGGATTGGTGACCATAATGGCCCGCATCCAATTCATCTGCAGAGCCACGCCGCATGCTGAAGTCTCGCCGCGAACGTCAAACGCTGCCGGCTGTTTCTTGGCTGCTGTGTGCGATGCTCAGCATCGATGTTCAGGCGCACGAATTCTGGATAGAGCCGGTCAGGTTCGAGATTGCGACGGGCGATGTGCTTCAGGCGCATGTGCGGGTCGGTCAGGAGATGAAGGGTGATTCGCTGCACTATATCCCCCAGAGGTTCGAAGCGTTCAACCTGACCGTTGCAGACAAGACCCGCCCTGTCCAGTCACGTACCGGCGATGATCCGGCGGTCAGTGAGATCGTCCGGGACAGCGGTCTGCATGTACTTTCCTACGTCTCGACAGACTCGGAGCTTACGTATTCCGAACCGGAAAAATTCGATAACTTCCTGAAATACGAGGGGATCGAGTGGGTGAAAGCTGCACACAAAAAGCGCAATCTGCCGGCGCAGGGATTCAAAGAGGCCTATCAGCGTTTCGTCAAATCGCTGGTCAAGGTCGGCGACGGTCAAGGCAGGGATCGCGCGCTCGGCCTGGAATTCGAGCTGGTTGTCGAAACCAACCCCTACACCGACCCGGCTTCCGGCATCGTTACACGACTGTTGTGGCGGGGAAAACCATTCCCACAGGCCCGGGTCAATGTTTTCCGGCGTCACGACCGCAAGGTGAGCAGAACGCCTGTGGTTACCGACGCGGAGGGTCGCATCCGTATCCCGCACAACGGTGCACCGGGGATCTATCTTCTGAACGCCGTGCATATGATCAAGCCGTTACCGAACGACGATGGCATTGTCTGGAAAAGCCTCTGGGCATCAACTACTTTCGAAGTCTCGGATTGACCCGCGCCGGCGGGATCGCTCTCCGAACAAGCTTCAATGAAATTTGGTGCGTTGTCGCAGATCCTCGATCGAGGACCTTACGTCCTGCAGAGTGTCGCCGTTCTCGGTGGTACCGATCAACACGCCCTTGCCTGCGACCGGAATCACGCTGTCAATCTGAAAGCGCCCCGTGCTGCCGCGGATAAAGCATTCCTCGTCGAAGTACAGTCGGTCGCCATCTGCGCCGACCGCATCGGATTCTATGCTGTCGAAGCCTATCCGTGAGCTGATGTCATCCAGCCCCTCGATCTCAATGCTCTCGATCGACTTTGTGTCGGGTGTGATCAGGAATGCTTTCATGGAAACCTCTCCTCTGCGGCGGCCAGCGCGTTTACCTGTTCGACGCAGAAGGCCGAACACCTGGAAATGTATATGCCTTGTACGGCTAAAAGAAATTGTTTTTTTACAATGCACTGATAGACATTGCCTATGCGTGGACAGGCAAATCCCAGTTTGTCCTGATCCTGCAACAACCAGCGTTAAACAGGATGACTTCTAGTGGGCCATGCGGGAAGTTCGGTTGTTCACAGAGCGTCGCTCCCCCCGGGCCAGCCCACTAGGCTTGAACTCGAAGAGTTTCAGTGCATCATTTGAACACTTGGAGGAAAGTGTCCTGACGCGCCCGGAATCAGATTTAGACAAGGTCAAACCAGATATCGCCAGCGCTGAAATCGAGCGCAGTGCCGGGATGCTGTTCAGGGATGGTCGCTTCCAACAGGCGAGGAGGGCTTATCTGACGTTGTCGGCTCGCCATCCCGAACGCCTGGACATCCAGGCGCGGCTTGGTTACCTGGACCTGATCGCCAATGAACCGGGTAGTTCCGTGACCCGGCTGTCCGATGCACTCGGGAAGGGTTTTCGAAACCGCGAAATCCTGTCGCATATTGGCGAGGCCTATTACCGCGTCGGTGATCTGGGCCCCGCCGCCTTGTGCTACCAACAACTCGGGCGTGACGGCCTGGCCGGCACCCTCGCCGCGATGGCGGATCTGGAAATCTTGCGACCGGGCGACCCTTCAGCCGGTAGCGATCTCGTCTGGATCGCCACGGATCCTTTACCGGTCGTCAGGACAGAGATCAACGGGATGGCAGCCAACCTGGTCGTCGACACCGGGGCGGGAGACTGCGTCCTCGATACGCACTTTGCCGTCTCCACCGGGGTACGCCTGGGCGGACAGGAGTGGCGGCACTTCGCGGGCGGCCAGCATGCGCAGGTAACGCACGGCCACGCAGAGCAGTTGACCCTGGGAGACGTCCGCATCCGCGATGTGCCCGTCCAGATGCTGGATCTGCAGGCCGTATTTGGCGACTGGTATCCCGATCTGGCGATCCACGGGATCCTGGGCATTCGGGTGATGTCGCTGTTCGACTGCACCCTGGACTATCAGGCTGGCCTGCTGAGCCTGGAGCCGCCCGACCGTGGGCGTTCAGCGGACGAGGGTGTGCCCTTGTGGCTGGCAGAAAACTGGATGCTGTTGAGCCACGCGGATTTTCCCGCACTGCGACGGGCATTGGTTTTCCTCGATACCGGAATGAGGGGTGGCGCCTTTGCCGTTTCAGAGTCTCGGGCATCGGCATTGGGCGTGAGCAGGGATGCACGCTCGTCGCTCGTTGGCACGGGTGGCGGCGGTGAGATCCCAGGCACCGGGGCGCGCGCCGAGCAACTGCGGCTGGATGCGCTTGAAAGGCGCAATGTGCGAGGCCTTTTGCTGGACTCCCTGTCCGTCGAAACCACCTTGGGTTACCGGATCAATGGCCTGATCGGCCATGACATGCTCCACGATACCCGTCTGGCCCTGGACTTTGCCAACATGCGTCTGCGACTTTCCCCGCATGTTGCATGAAGGCGGACGCGCAGATTCACGCGAAGGTGTCCCCATAAGTATCGCGCAGGATATTCTTCTGCACCTTACCCATGGTATTGCGTGGCAATTCGTCGACGACGAATACGCGTTTGGGCTGCTTGAAGCGCGCCAGTCGCCCGCTGAGCGCGGCGACCATACTTTCCTCGCTGATCTCGTCACTGCCGTCCGGCACCACTGCGGCAATCACGCCCTCACCAAAGTCCGGGTGGGGCACGCCGATCACCGCAGATTCCTTTACTCCAGGCAGGTCGTCGATTTCGGACTCGATCTCTTTCGGGTAAACGTTGAAGCCACCCGATATGATCAGATCCTTGGCGCGTCCGACGATGGTCACGCGACCGTCTTCGCTCATTACCGCTATGTCGCCAGTGATGAACCAGCCGTCTTCGCGGAACTCCTCGGCGGTCTTTGCGGGCATCTGCCAGTAGCCCTTGAACACGTTCGGGCCGGTGATCTCCAGCACCCCGGCCTCGCCACGGGCCAGTTCCTTGCCCGTTTCATCAGCCACCCGCACGCTGATTCCCGGCAGCGCATAGCCGACGGTTCCCGCGAGCCGCTCACCATCGCAGGGATTGGAGGTGATCATGCCAGTCTCGGTCATCCCGTAGCGCTCGAGGATCCTGTGTCCGGTCCTGGCCTCGAAGTCGCGATTCGTCTCGGCCAACAGAGGCGCCGACCCCGAGATGAAGAGGCGCATATTGGTACAGGTCTCGCGGCTGAAATCCTCGTGTTCGAGCAGCCGGGTGTAAAAGGTGGGCACGCCCATCATCACCGTCGACCCGGGTAAGCTGCGCATCACGGTGTCGGCGTCGAAGCGCGGCATGAAGATCACCCTCGACCCGCCCAGCAGCGCGCAATGCAAGGCGACGAACAAGCCGTGCACGTGGAAAATAGGCAGCGCGTGCAACAGCACGTCATCATTTTGCCATTGCCAGGTATCGATAAGCACCTTCGCATTGGAGGCGAGGTTGGCGTGGCTGAGCATCGCACCCTTGGACCGGCCGGTGGTGCCGGAGGTATACAGGATGGATGCGAGCTCATCCGCCTCGACCTCGACGACCTCCTCGTTGACCGGCTGAGATTCAAGGGCATCGACAAGCTCACCGTCTCCGCCGCCGCCGAGACTGAGCATCCCGGGCACGCCGCGATCCTTGGCAATCGACTCCAGCCCGGTCTTTTTGGCCGGCGTGCAGACAAACAGCTGCGGTGTCGAATCGCCGAGGAAATAGCCTACCTCGGCCGGTGTATAGGCCGTGTTCAACGGGATGTAGATGGCGCCGGCGCGCAGACAGGCCAGATACAGCAACACCGCCTCGATCGATTTGTCGACCTGGACCACGACGCGGTCCCCCTTCTTTACCCCGCGCTGTTGCAGCAGGCTGAGAATCTGGCCGCTGCGACTGGGAATCTCGCTGTATCGCAGCTGGCGACCATCAACGCTGTCGAGGAACACGGCCTCGGTGTCGTTCGGGAAACGTCGTTCAAAAAGTGTATAGAGATTTGCGTTGCTCATGCTTGTCGAGTCCTTCAAAGGAGATTGAAGCTCATGCGGCCGGCGAGGACGAAAAGGAAGACTGCGAAAAGGCGCCGCAGCAGCTGGTCCGGCAATTTATGTGCAACTGTGGCGCCGAGCGGTGCGAACAAAAGGCTGGCTGCAACCACGCCACCGAACACCGGCAGATTCACATAACCGAGACTGGTCGGCGGCAGGCCGGGTTCATTCATTCCGCCGACGATGTATCCGATCGTTGCGCTGATCGAGATCGGCAGTCCGATCGCCGCTGCCGTGGCTATCGACCGCTTTATCGGCACGCCGCAAAAGCTCAGAAAGGGTACGTTCAGCGAGCCACCGCCGATCCCCATCAACGCCGAGACCGTGCCGACGCCGGTAGAGAAGCCCGTGAGCCCGAGGTTTCCAGGCAGCGTGCTGTGTGCAGAAACACGGCCAAATGCCATCTGTACCGAAACCAGGAACATGAACAGAATGAAGGCAATGTAAAGTATCTCGCCGGGGATGATGTCGGCAAGCCAGGCGCCGATCAATGCACCGACCAGCACCCCGGGCGCCATGATATTAAACAATTTCCACTCCACCGCGCCTTTGAGATGGTGTGTATAGATGCTGGAGATTGCAGTGACGATGATGGTCGCCAGCGAAGTTCCCAGTGCCATCTTGATCGCCAGTCCATGCGCCAGGCCCTGGGTCTCAAACAGCAGGGTCACGATAGGCACGATGATAATGCCGCCGCCAATCCCCAACAGGCCCGCCAAAGTGCCGGCGACCGCACCGGAGAGCAGCAGCATCGGCAGATCCATCAGCGCTCGGCCTTGATGTGTTTGTCATATTCACGCTGCAGCGCGCGAGACATGACGATGCGACCGTCCTGCACGAAGGCCTCGTGGTTCGTGACCACCTGCTCCGGGTCGTACAGATAGTTCACCATCACACCGTGCGACTGCGCCATGCCCTTAGCCGAGCGGTCGGCATGGACGTTGATGCGCTCCAGGACCGCGCCGTTGGCGAGGTGGAAGGCGGCGACCGGATCACAGCACACCCCTGGTGAACGCTTCATTGCACTGATGTACAGCAGCGCCAGGCGCGTCAGCGGACCGTTCAGCAGTTCCTCGTGCCGCGCCGGGTCCTGCAGCAATTCGAACACCGCGGCGCTGGGGCTGGTCTGCTCGCTAGGCGTCCTCAGCGCAGGTTGAAAATCGGCTAGCAGCTGATCGAGACGTTCCAGCGGCCAGTCCTCGATGCCACCGGCGAGCAACAGGTCAAGACGCTCCGCGAAGTTGGGCAGCGGCGACAGGGTGACGAAGTGTTTCAGCTGCGGCAGTTCGGCGCCGAGTTCGCTCAGCACCTGCTTGAGCAGGAAATTGCCAAAGCTGATTCCGCGCAACCCCTTGAGGGAATTGTTGATCGAATAGAACATCGCCGTATCCGCCGCGTAGGGATCGGTCTCCACGGCCTGGGGATCGATCAGCGGCGCGATCTCGGCGGCGACCTGCCGGGTCAGCGCGACCTCAACGAAAATCAGCGGGTCCTCCGGCAGCGCCGGATGAAAGAAACCGAAGCAACGCCGGTCGCCGGCGAGCCGGCGCCGCAGATCATCCCAACCATTGATCGGATGAACCGACTCGTAGCGCATGATCTTCTCAAGCACCTCGGCCGGGCTGTGCCAGTCGATGCGCTGCACGCGCAGAAAACCGCGGTTGAACCACGAAGCCAGAAGGTGTCTGAAATCGGCGTCGACACTGCTCAGCAAAGGGTGCTCACGCAGTTGCTCGAGCAGTTCGGTGCGCATCGCCACCAGGCTGGCCGTGCCCTGTGGGGCCATGTTGAGGCGCCGGAACAGCTCCTGGCGCGGTGGCTCCACGGCGTCCATCAGACGCACCAGGGTCTCGGGTTGATCGGTGCGGAAGTCGGCCGTCGCCTCGCGTATGCGCTCGGGATCGGGGCCAAACTGTTCGGCGAGGGTCACGAAGAATGCGGTTTTCTGTTCCGGGTCCAAACCCTCGAAACGCTGCAGGACCTCACGCGCCAGGGCGATGTTGGAAGCCTCGCCACGGCCGGCGATCAGGCGTCTGCAAAGCTCGGGCAGCGGGTCCTTGGTCTCATCCTCGCGCAGACCCAGCAACTCACGGCCGCGGTCGGCGACCGTGTTCATCATGCGTTCCAACCATGTCACAGTCGGCATTGCCCGCCCCGGTTCCTGGTTTCAAGCTGCATGGCCGCTCCTCAGCGCGCCGGACCCATGAGTAGATCTGGGAGCCATGTGACAACCCCGGGAAAAACCGACAGGATGACGATCGCCAAGACCATGCAGACAACGAACGGCATGGAACCCGTGAGGATAGTCTTCAATGGGATGTCGGGTGCAATGCCGTTGATGACGTAAAGATTCAGTCCGACTGGAGGCGTGATCAGACCGATCTCCATGTTGATGGTCAGGATGACCGCGAACCAGTAGGGATCGAATCCTGCCGACATGATGATCGGAAAGAGAATGGGCGCAGCCATCAGGATGACCGCGACCGGCGGCAGAAAAAAGCCGGCGACCAGCAGGAACACGTTTATCGCACCCATGAGGACCCACCGGTTCACCTCGAGCGTGGCGATCCACTCCGCAATCGACTGGGTTATGAACAGGCTCGACAACATGAACGCAAACACACCGGCCGCACCGATGATGAAAAGAATCATCACGCTTTCGCGGGTCGAGTCGCGTAACACCGCCCACAACGCATCGAAACGAAACAGCTTGTAGATAAACACCGCCGCCAGCACGCACATCAGGGCACCAACGGCCGCCGTTTCCGACGGCGTCGCGACGCCACCGTAAAGCGCGTACAGCACCCCGATTATGATCAGCAGAAAAGGTACGACACGCGGCAACACCTCGACCTTCTGGGCCCAGCTGTAACGGGTCGCACCCAATGCGGTCGTCGCCCTACCCTGGCGCCAGGTGCTGAAGATGGACCAGACCATGAACAGGGCCACCAGCAACAGGCCAGGCGCCACTCCGGCAAGGAACAGGCGGCCAATCGAGGTCTCTGTTGCGATACCGTAGACAATCATAGTGACAGACGGTGGTATCAGGATGCCCAGGGTGCCACCCGCCGCAATCGATCCTGCGGCAACCCCATCCGGGTAGCCACGCTTGCGCATCTCCGGAATACCCATCTTGCCGATGGCCGCACAAGTCGCGGGGGATGAGCCAGACATTGCGGAGAACAGGGCGCAGGCACCCAGATTGGAAACGACCAGCCCGCCGGGGACGCGGGTCATCCAGCGTTCGAGCGCTTCGTACAGGTCAGCGCCGGCGCGCGTGGAGGAAATCGCCGCGCCCATGATGATGAACATGGGTATCGAGAGCAGCGCGAAGTTGTCCAGTTTGCCGAAGAAGATCTCCGGCAGAAGCTCGAAAGAGGCAGCACCCTGGAAGACCAGCAGGAAGCCGGCCGAAACGATCAGCAGGCCGACCGCCACCGATACGCCCGAAAAGAGCACCAGCACCGTCACCAGAGCAACCAGGGCACCGAGGGCAAGCGGATCCATCAGTAATCCTCCTCGAACTCTCCGTGCCCCAGGACTTCCGCGTCACACCGCCAGGCCGCGATCAGATCGGCGATCATCTGCATGACAAACAGCCCCAGGCCCAGTGGCAGCGCCAGGTACGGTATCCACATCTTGACGCCCCAGACACTCTCAGAGCGCCAGTTGCGCCGCCAGGCCTCGTGGAACAGTTCGTAACCATGAAAGGCCATGATCGAGATCACGGCAATGCTCAGGACCAGGACGAGCAACGCAAGGCCCTTGCGCATTTTCGGCGGCAGCAGCATGGGAACGAGATCGACATTGACGTGACCGCGCAGCAACTGAACATAGGGCAGCCCAATCAATGTCGCAGAGATCATCAGATAGGTAACGGCCTCGGTCTGCCAGATGGTCGATTCATTCAGCACGAAGCGCATCCAGATCATCTGACAGGTGATTATCACCGAGACCAGGATCATCAATGCAGAGAGCACACCACAGACGGTCGAGACGGCGCTTACACCGCGAACGAACAACTGCTGACAACGATCGGTGGCGGATGCGCTCCCTTCAGCCATCATGAAAACTCCCGCAGGACGCCCAGTGGGGTGCGCCGGCCATCATCATGGATGGCCGGCGGGTTTTTCTTATTCGACCGCAAGCGCCATATCGAGCAGTTTCTGACCGCCTTCCGTCTCGTCGACGAATTGCTTGTAGGACGACGCCTTGGCAACTTCACGCCACGCATCGAAGTCGGCCGGACTCATCTGAACAATTTTCACCCCGGCTTCCGTGAACTTGGCTGCAGAAGCCTCATCCGCTTTTTTCGCTTCGGCCAGATAGAAAGCCTCGGCCTTTTCAGCACCGGCGAGCAGCGCGGCCTGTTGCTTATCGTTGAGGCCTTCGAAGGTGGCTTTATTCATCAACATCGGCTGATACATGAACCACAGAGCGACATCGCCGGCCGGCGTGTAGCAGCTGAGCTGCTCATACAGCCGATAGGAAACGAAGCTCGATGACGAAGTATTGGCGGCATCCAGCACGCCGGTCTGCATCGCACTGTAGATCTCCGATGACGGCATCGAGGTCACCGACGCACCAGCGGCCGCCACCATTTGCTCAAACGACTTTCCGGCGGCGCGTATCTTCTGGCCCTTCACATCATCGGGCTTGGTGATGCATTTCTCTTTGCCGCCGAATCCCCCGGCAAGGTAGCCGTGGACCAGCACCATGACATCATCTGTCGCCATGATCCTTTCGAGTTCCTGCATGAACGGCGATTTCACCAGACGCGCAGCGTGATCGTGGTTTTTCACCAGACCCGGCATCAGCGTCAGATTGTAGGCCGGCTGCTGACCCGCGGCGTAAGCCAGGGGCACGACCGTCATGTCAAGCTGGCCTCGTGTCAGCGGGCGGTACTGCTCTTTCGGCTTGAACAGTGATTTTGACGGATAGATCTTCAGCTCGAGACCGACATTGGCGGCGGCAACTTCGTCCGCAACCATCTGTGCCACCTTGTGCCTGACATCCGACGTGGACCACTGATGAGAAACCTTCAGCACCGTATCCGCGGCGACCGTACCGGCCCAGATGACCGGGATGCAGCCTAAAACAGCTGCTTTCAAAATGGATTTGCCCATGAATCACTCTCCTCCTGTTATTTTGTATGCAAATCTGGCTACTTTTGCATGCGAGGAGTCTAGTACAGAATATTGTTGTGTCAATTGCGTATGCTATTGTTTGGAATGTGGGTAATTTGACGCCCACCCGAACTTAAGCACAGATGAGGCAGTAACCACAGTGGCAGCGGTTTTCGGCACCAAGATGAATACGAAACGCAATGTTTCACAGGCATTGAAACTGCGAGATGCACTCGAGGATGAAATCGTCAACGGCGCTCTTAAGCCGGGGGACCGCCTGGATGAGGCCACGCTGGCCGAGCGGTTCAATGTGTCGCGCACGCCTATCCGGGAGGCTTTCAAATACCTGGTCGGTTCCGGTCTGGTCGAGACCATCCCCAACCGCGGGACCTTCGTTGTCAACGTCGGGCTACCCCAGCTGATAGAGATGTTCGAGGTGATGGCCGAGCTTGAGGGTATGTGTGCCCGACTCGCCGCGCGTCGGATCACAGATGCAGAAAGCGAAGAATTGCAGTCGCTGCTCGATGGCTGCGCAGAAGCGAAAGAAAAAGGCGACCCAGACGCTTACTATTACGAAAACGAGCGTTTCCACGACTGCATTTACCAAGCAAGCCACAACAGCTTTCTCACGCAACAGGCGAGACAGCTGCAAATGCGTCTCAAGCCTTACCGGCGGCTGCAACTTCGGGTCCGAAACCGTGCCAGCACATCGCTGCAGGAGCACCGGACCATCGTCGATGCGGTTCTGAGGGGAGACGAGCAAGCCGCAGAGGTGAACATCAAGGACCACGTCAAGATTCAGGGCGAGCGATTCACGGATTTTGTGGCGACTATCGACAAACAGATCGACTGATCAGCGTGGGCGCCCCGAAACCATTATTCCCGAATCATCACCGCCCATTGTGAGTTCCCATGACCGCACCAAAAGTCCAGGCGATCAACCACGGCGCGTCCAGCCTATGAGCGACACCGCTTCTTCAATTTTTCACCCAAGCACCCGGTTGCGAATACGTGCCTACTAAGGTCCTCATCTGCGACGACTCCAGCTTCGCGCGCAAGCAGATGGCCCGTGCGCTCCCCGGGGAATGGGATGCCGAGCTCAGCTTCGCCAATGACGGGGCCGAGGGCCTGCGAGCCATCCGCGCGGGCAAGGGCGAGGTAATCTTTCTGGACCTCAACATGCCCGAGCTCGACGGCTACGCGGTCCTACAGGCGATGCATGAAGACGGGCTGCCAGGGAAAGTGATCGTGGTCTCCGGCGACATACAGCCGGAGGCGCACAACCGCGTGACCGGGCTTGGGGCCCTGGCGTTCGTAAAGAAACCGGTAGACCCGAACGCGCTGGTCGACATCCTGGCCAGCATCGGGCTTTGGCGTGGCGCTGCCACAAGAGTTGACTTCGAGCCGGGGAAAATCGACGTTCGCGACGGCTGCCGTGAAATCACCAACGTTGCGATGGGTCGCGCGGCCGATCTGCTGGCGCGACTGCTCGGCGTCTTCGTCGTGTTACCGGTACCCCGCGTGGAAATGCTCGAAGGGGGGGACCTGCGAATGGCCCTGGAGAACATTGCCCACAGCGAATCAGTCGCCGGCATTTGCCAGGGCTTCATCGGTGGAGGCATCGCCGGGGAGGCCCTGCTGATATTCCACGAGTCGAGCTATGCCGACCTCGCGGAGCTGCTGAAACACGAAGGCGAGCTGGATGAATCGGTCGAACTCGAGCTGCTTGTGGACATGGCCAGCATACTTACCGGCGCATGCCTCAAGGGCCTGGCCGACCAGCTCGACATCAGTTTCAGCCAGGGGCATCCGCTGGTGTTGGGCCGCCACAACAAGATCGCCAGCCTCGTGCCGCAAAACGCCGCGCGCTGGACCAACATCCTCACGATCGAGATGGGCTTCGAAATCGAAAATCGCAACATCAGCTGTGACCTGCTGTTGCTGTTTACCGAGGACTCGGTAGCAACGCTCGAGGAGCGCTTATCCTATGCCCTCGGTTGACCGATGAGCGCAAGCAAGTTCGATATTCACGAACTGCACTGGCTGATGGACGTGCTCCACACCATCGATGTGGGACTGTTGGTCATCGACCGCGACTACAGGGTTCGACTGTTGAACGGCTTTATGCAAAACCACAGCGGCCTCTCCGTCACGGCCGTGCTGGGCAAAGATCTCTTTCGGGTCTTCCCGGACATTCAGGAGGACTGGTTTCGGCGCAAGGCCGACTCGGTGTTCCAGCTCAAGTGCCCGGCCTATACCAACTGGGAGCAACGGCCGTATCTTTTTCGCTTCAAGAACTACCACCCGATCACCGGCGCCGCCGAGTTCATGTATCAGAACGTCACCCTGATTCCGCTGATCTCGGCAGACGGGGTGATCAAGCACGTCGGAGTGATCGTTTCCGACGTCACGGACATCGCAGTCAACCGAAGTGACCTCGAGATCCTGAACAGGCAGCTCGAGACGCTGAGCCGCACCGATCACCTCACGGAACTCAACAACCGGGGCTATTGGGAAGAGCGACTGACCGAGGAGTTCAGGCGTTTTCGGCGCTCGCCGTCTACGGCCTGCTCACTGATCATATTCGACATCGATCACTTCAAGCGGGTCAACGACACCTATGGACACCAGGCCGGGGACGAGGTCATCCGAAACACGGCACGGATTCTGCGAGAGAGCGTCCGCAACACGGACGTGATCGGTCGCTATGGCGGTGAGGAATTCGGCGTGGTGCTCATCGACACGCCATCGGACAAAGCGATAGTACTGGCGGAGCGCTTGCGCACCGGGATCGAGGCCCTGACCGTAGGCTTCGACGGGCACGAGATCCGCTTTACAATAAGCCTCGGGATCGCTCAGGTCTCCGACGCGACCGAGAGCTACAGGCACTGGATCGAATGTGCCGACCAGGCGCTTTACGAGGCCAAGCGTTCCGGGCGCAACAGGTCGGTGGTCTACACCGGCTGACACCCGCCTGCCGCGACAATCGAAGCGATGTCGGACACCATTGTCCGACGCACCGCTCAAAATAAGCCCGCAGTCCTGCCTGCGACATCCACGAGAAAAACCTTGCATGGCAGTCAGGTACTGGGCATAGTGCTCGCGTCGCAGCACATTATTGTAGTTTTTCGGCAGTTACTCTCGCGTTTTTCGTGGCAGACCCTTCCGCAAATCCTCAGCATTCGTCTGCATAAACACACGTTAAATTAAACAGAGGTAACCGTAATGGCTACAGGTACAGTTAAGTGGTTCAGTGACGAAAAAGGCTTCGGCTTCATCACCCCTACCGATGGTTCCAAGGACGTCTTCGTCCACCACAACTCCATCCAGGCGGAAGGTTTCAAATCGCTGGCCGAGGGACAAACCGTCTCCTTCGACGTCGAGCAAGGCCCCAAAGGCCCCAGCGCGACCAACGTCGTAGCCCAGTAATCCTGGGTGCCGGGTGCCGGGCACCTGGTAAAGAAGAGCCCCGTCGTTTACGGGGCTTTTTGCGTTTTGGGTCAAAGGTGGCTGATTCGAGCGGCATGCAATTAACCTGAAAACTGCATAAACGCTTTGGGGTTTTGAGTTCTTTTTGCGCATAAAAATCACGGGGCGAGGTCATCTCGCGGCCAGGATGGAAGGCTGCACAACCGGCCACTATCGACTACCTTTGATCAGGAGTTACCGGCCCTCGGCACATCATTTCCAATACGCGCTTCATCCTCAACACAGCAAAGAGTTCTGCCATGCAAAAAACCGCCATTTCGCAGTGGGCCGATCTGGAGCCGCTGAAGCCTGCTTATGCGCTGGTTGCTGACGTCGACCTGGTTATTGTCCGTTGGGAGCAGGGTGAAGATGTCTCGGTCCTATACGGCCGTTGCGCACATCGCGCGGCGCTGATGGCAGACGGCCGCGTCGAAGGGGGCAACATCATCTGTGGCGTGCACGACTGGGACTATTGCTTCAAGTCGGGCATTAGTTCGTACAACCCGTCAGAGCGTCTGCATCGTTTCAAAGCCTGGGTCGAAGGCGCAAAGGTGTGGGTCGACGAGGATGAGATCCGCGCCTGGGCGGTGGCAAATCCGCAACCTTACAACCGCGAAGCCTACCAGGGTCTCTATAAAGACCTTCACGGTGGACCCGAGGAGCCGCACTACAAGTACATCCAGCATCTGGCTGAGCACGGCTTGTCGAAGGTTGGTCATCATGGCCGTGTCAGCGCCATGGGCGTGCCGCGTGAAGATCTGCCGAAATGGGAAGACATCCAGATCCTTACAGCGCAGCTGCACAAGGTGCCGCTGCTGGATGATCACCAGATCGATACCAAAGTCGTGATTGGTCCGAATGCAGCGAAACCGCTGGTATTGGAGATGCCCTTGTTTGTCTCGGATATGAGCTTCGGCGCCCTGTCGGAAGAGGCCAAGACCGCCCTGGCAATGGGTGCCGAGATGGCTGGCACCGGCATCTGCTCCGGTGAGGGCGGCATGCTGCCGGAAGAGCAGGCGGCCAATTCACGTTACCTCTATGAGCTGGCGTCCGGGCGCTTTGGTTATTCGATGGACAAGGTGCAGAAGTCACAAGCCTTCCATTTCAAATGTGGTCAGGGTGCGAAGACCGGCACAGGCGGCCACCTGCCCGGCAGCAAGGTGAAAGGCAAGATTGCCAAGGTGCGCGGGCTGGCCGAAGGAGAGCCGGCCATCTCACCCTCGCGATTCCCCGATTGGGACAATCTCGATGAGTACCGCCATTTCGCAGCCGAGGTGCGAGACGCCACCGGCGGTATACCGGTCGGCGTGAAGCTGTCCGCCCAGCATATCGAGCGCGATATCGAGGCGGCACTGCAAATCGGTGTCGATTACATCATTCTCGATGGCCGTGGCGGCGGCACCGGCGCGGCGCCACTGATCTTCCGCGACAATATCTCGGTACCGACCATTCCGGCTTTGGCGCGGGCGCGCCGATACCTGGATAAAAAAGGGCGTGGCGATGTGAGCCTGGTGATCACCGGCGGCTTGCGCCTGCCAGCCGACTTCATCAAGGCGATGGCGCTGGGCGCCGATGCCATTGCAGTCTCCAATGCCGCGCTGCAGGCTATCGGCTGCCTGGGCATGCGGGCCTGTCATACCAACAACTGCCCGGTCGGCATTGCCACCCAGCAGCCGCACCTTCGACAGCGCCTGGAGATTCAAAAAGGCGCCGAGCAGTTAAACAATTTTTTCCGCGCGTCCACCGATCTGATGAAAGTTATGGCACGCGCCTGTGGTCATGATCACCTGAACCAGTTCTGCGTTGACGACCTGACTACCTGGAACCGCGATATGGCGCACCTGTCGGGTGTGGCCTATGGCGGTGTGTCCGAAGACTGATTACAACGCGGCGAAGACCGGTTCAGCGTGTCTTCAGTCCGTGGACTGGTAGCCGCTGCCGATGGCGGACAGAGGCAGATCGAGTTCCAGTTCAGGCACTTGCCTGGCGATCCAGCCGGTGAATGTGTTGCTGTTGGGACCCGGAAAGACCTTGTAAGTCGTCTTCCAGGGGTAAGCCTGGGCGGCCCTGTCGACCGCATCGATCAGCTCGTCGACCCCTGCTCCCCGGTGCTCCTTGAGGATCACGGGTTTCTCCCCGAACCAGTAGCGGTCCGGAAAATCCCGCGCAATCTGCATGACTGGCCGACCACGGTAGCCACGCCAACCGACCACGTCATAGACCCGGTATGAGGTCTCACCGGTCCGCTTGGCGGCGATCCAGGTGTGAATGGCAAACCATCCCCGCCAGCTCCAGGCGTCGGCTCCGTAGACCTGCACAACCGCCTCATGGGTGAGCAACGGATCGGGGGCAATCCCGGCAGGCTCACGGCTGGCAGTCCGCCAGTCCTTGCCGGAAGAACAGCCTGCAATGACGAATGCCGCGAGGCAACATGCCGCCAGAAGCCATGGACGGCGATCTTGAGCGGCTGGCGTTGACCAATGTTTCCGGGCCTTCATCGTTTCAATGCTTGGTGCGAAAGGTGGATAGGTACTTTATGGATTCTGACCACAACGACTCTCCGGAACAAACCCTGGATGCCCATGGATTCCACCCTCATCCGGGGGAAAAACCCAAACCCAGCAACACATACGAGCAAACCGCTCCATTGAAGCCTGGTCGTTCCATCGGCTCAACCCCTCTTGTCGAATTCATGAGTTAGGGAACCTCTGATCGATTCATGGACTCGCATCTTGCACTTATAATTTCCAGCTGCTGCGTTGCAAATTTTCGCAATAGCCGGCTATTACGTGCAATTTGCGCCTTGAATCTGAAAATTCTCGAGCGCAATCTGCTTCGCCCAGAATTAATCAGAGGTTCCTTAGCGCAGAAGCACCGGCTACCACACTTAACGCTTCCTCGGCCTGCCATAAACCCGGGGGAAAGTAGGCCTTATGGGTTTCCCGGGGCGTGGCATTCGCCGCCGGCCAATTGCGCGATAGACTGAGACCACCATCCTGAAATTACATTCCTTGGGTACTGCCGATCGTGAACAGTTCAGCAATTCAGGCTTCGTTCGAGCGTCTACGCAGCAAAAAATCTTTCGAGCTATTCGTCGTTTCCGTGATCATCGCGTCGGCCCTGCTCGTGGGCGCGAAGACCTACGAGATATCCACAACCAGCATGCGGATTCTGAGCTGGCTGGATATTCTGGTCACACTCATCTTTCTCGTCGAGATCGGCATCCGGTTTATCGCCGAGCCAAGCAAGCGGGCCTTTTTCCGCAACCCATGGAACCTGTTCGACACCCTGGTGGTGCTGATCAGTCTTGTCCCGATCGACAACAGCGACATGGCGCTGGTAGCACGTCTGGTGCGGGTTTTTCGCGTACTGCGCATGATTTCCATCGTTCCGGAACTGCGCATGCTCCTTGGTTCGCTGCTGAAGGCGCTGCCACAGCTCGGCTACGTGATCCTGCTGATGTTCATCATCTTCTATATCTATGCAGCCATCGGCGCCACGCTGTTCGAATCCATCAACCCTACCCTGTGGAGCGACATTGCGATCTCCATGCTCACGCTGTTCCGGGTGATGACCTTCGAGGACTGGACCGACGTCATGTACGAAACCATGGAGGTCTATCCGTTGAGCTGGGTTTATTATCTCAGCTTTATTTTCTTCACCGCTTTCGCCTTTTTGAACATGGTGATCGGGATCGTTGTCAACGTGATGAACGCAGAAAATGAAAAGTTGCTCAAAGCGCAGGCGGAAGAGGCACACGAGCCGACGTTGAAGGATATTCACGACAAACTCCAGCGGCTGGAGAAGCTTTTGGAGCCGCGGACCTGATCAGCGATCGACCACAAAGCAGCGTCAGGCGCTTTTCAGCCGGCTGAATTTTATGAACAATACCGCGGCGACCGGCACCGCAAACCCGAGCAGCATGGCGGTCAACATCAGCCAACCGAGTTCGCTGTAGTCCGCGGGGATTGTGATCGCACCGGTGGCTCGGTTCGTGACCTCGCGGGTCACCGTGAAGAGCTGGTTGAGATACTTGGTACCGAGCTGACTCGCCGACAGCGCCAGATTGGTGAAAGAAGCCATCACCGCGAAAAAGGTCGCCTTCAGATGACTGGGTGCGGAGTTCGCGATCCAGGCGAGCATTGGGATCATGGCAATCTGACCCAGCGGAGATTCCAACGCCGTATCCACCAGTGCGATGAAATTTGCGTCGACGATGCCACCCGTCAGTGCAGCGGTCCATTGATGCAGCCCGTAAAACATGCCGACAATGGGCATGTACAGCAAGGTGCTGGCGATCGTGAGGAACACGATCACGTAGGCGATGGAGCGCTCTGCCATGAAGCGGCGGAATATAAACATGCCGAGCAAGGTCAGGACACTGCTGATCAGCGACAGCACCGCCAGGAACTGCTGATCGAAGCCGAGTTCGTCGATCATCCACCACGTCTGGCCGGCGCCCGGCGTGGGCATCGCGCGGTAGATGAATATGATCACCGCCGTACCGACCAGGATCAGCCGATCCTCCGGTTTGAGCACCTTGATAAGCCGGCTCATCAGGAACACGACGATCGCCATGGAGCCCGCGAAGATGATCTCTTTGTTGTAGCTGATCTCGCTGAGACCCATGCTGATGGTGAAGGCGACAAAGGCCAGACCACCGCCCAGGATCCACCAGTTCGGATCTGTTTTCTCTACTCGGCCGAAGGCGAGCTCGGCGGCCTTCCCGGCAGCCAGCCCGCTTGCGCGCAGCCGCTGCAACTGGCGGCGCTTGACCACGCCACCCAATACCACGCCGAGCACCGAAACAATGGGGATGGCGAGCGCGAGCTCGTATATGCGGATGTAGGTTGCAACCTTCTGCATTTCCGGCATCGACTCGACGTCCTGGAACAGGAGTACGTTCAGCAGTGACACGAAGACACCGCCACCGATGATCGCCACCCTGCCGAGAGTCTGCATGGTGGTGTGCATCAATCGCAGGGTCGCGGCGTCGAATGCCTCGCCGCGTGCATCGACCCGCGGAACGGCCTCGACGGTCATCGCATCGGCCACCACGTCCTGGACGACATATCCCACCGGTGCCAGCAGTACGCTGAAAACGTACCAGGCCTCGACCGGCATCACCTGTGCCATTGCATCCGGGTCGGAAAGCAGCCCGAGCATGATGAAAAGGCTGCCGGTGATCATGCCGGCACCCAGAAAAACAAGCCCCGCCTTATGGCGCCAGATCAGGTCCACCAGGTGGCCCAAAGGCATCTTCAGGGCCCAGGGGATACCCGCCCAGAACGCGAGCGCGGCCAGGAACTCGGCTGAAAGGTTCAGGTAGTCCTTGACGAAGAAGGTACCTACGATACTGGTCAGGCCGGATATACCGGCGGCCGCATAGACCATCAGGGGTGGCAGATAGGACAACCGCATTTCGCGTCCCAGCTCGAGGATGTTGCGGTCTAACCAGTGCCAGAAACGATTAATCCATGCGGCTGCGTCGCGCTTTTGGGCAGGGGGAGTGGCCATCTTGGCATTCAGCTCATTTGCGTATTGTCGGGATCAGGCGAAGCGGCGGCCGCCTGAGCACGCGCAAGATTATCAAACACTCGATGTCCTTACATGAGCCGCAAAAGTCCATTGATTTTGTGGCTGTTTATCTTACCTGAGTTTTTTACTGGGTAATATTCATCTATAGACCACGACCTTGAAGGACGGCCCGCTGGTGCTATCCGGCGGCGTAACCTTGACCGCCGGCAGCGGCCGTTTGGCCTGGCACGGTGACAAGGTAGCCCTTTGCCGCTGTGGCGAATCGAAGAACAAGCCCTTTTGCGATGTCTCACACAAGGCGGCCGGCTTTCGCAGTGATTGACACGTGACCCGAAAGAAAGCGGTGCGGCACGTCTTTTTCACGCTGGCTGGCAAGAATTCAGGCAGCGGGGCGGTCTGTATACTGCGGCGCCGCGACCCCAGCGGCATACCGCCTCGATAAACGACGACAGGTGGGACGAGCAACACCCATCAGGGAAGGCAGCCAGTGGAACGCATCAGACTCGAATTTCCGAACGCCGAAGGTCAGGTACTCGCCGGTTTGCTGGAGATGCCGCCGGTCGGCACGCCGGTAGGTCGGTACGCGCTGTTCGCGCATTGTTTTACCTGCGGCAAAGACATCGCTGCGGCCTCGCGGATCAGCCGGGCCATGGCCCGTCGCGGCATCGCGGTGCTGCGCTTTGACTTTACCGGACTGGGCAACAGCGATGGCGATTTTGCCAATACCAATTTTTCATCCAATGTGCAGGATCTGCTGGCCGCTGCCCGCAGCCTCGAAGCCGAATACAAGGCACCGAGCCTGCTGATCGGTCACAGCCTGGGCGGCGCGGCGGTACTGGCAGCCGCGACGATGCTGGACTCCGTGGAGGCGGTGGCAACCATCGGCGCACCGGCTACAGCCAGTCACGTCAGGCATCTGTTTGCATCCGCACAAGATACGCTGCTGGAAACCGGGTCGGCGGAGGTCAAGATCGGCAGCCGATCCTTCCCGGTCAAGCGTCAACTGCTGGACGACCTCGACCAGTATGCGGACGCATCACATCTCGGTAAACTGAACCGTGCGTTGCTTGTATTTCACTCGCCGGTCGACAGCATTGTCTCGATCGATGAGGCAGCGAAGATCTACCAGGCCGCCCAGCACCCGAAGAGTTTCATATCGCTGGATGATGCCGACCACCTGTTGAGCCGACGCGAGGACGCCGAGTATGTCGCCGAAACACTGGTCGCCTGGGCCAGCCGCTACCTGGGACTCTCGACAGCGACATTTGAGCGCAACTATGGATCGGCACCTGACGTCGACGCCGGCGATGTGCTGGTGACCGAACTGAACAAGCAATTCCTGCGCGGCGTTTTTTCGCAGCACCACCAGTTGATGAGCGATGAGCCCAAGTCGTTCGGGGGTCAGGATCTTGGCCCCTCCCCTTACGATCTGCTGCTGATGGCGCTTGGCGCCTGCACCTCAATGACCCTGCGCATGTATGCCAATCACAAGCAGCTGGCGCTCGACGACGTTGACGTCAAACTGCGGCATGAGCATATCCACGCCGTGGACTGCGAACACTGCGAGGAATCCAGCGGCAAGATTGAACGCATTACGCGCGAGCTGAAGATACGCGGGGATCTGACCGACCCACAGCGGCAGCGGTTGCTCGAGATCGCCGACCGCTGCCCGGTCCACAAGACCCTCGAGGGGCGACCCCATATCGAAACGACACTGATATGACTCTAGCCGTCGATTGATCACCTCGGCGCGGGCGCGGAAGGACGCCGGCCGCATATGGTCTGAGAATATCCATGCCCGACCATGCGTCGCTCCGAAACAGGCAGCGCACGTCGCACCGAGAACCCGCCGAGATCATGCGGCTTGGGGGTGATGACACGCTCGATCGCGGGACAGTTGCCCAGCTGTCGCGCCGGTTCCGGGCATTCAACGCTCTTTATGCTCATGTTGTTACTCCGATGGTCTGGCCGGCGTCACTGCGAGTTGGTGCAAAATCACTCCTGCGGCAAATGGGGCCGTGCGGGCGCCCCCTGCTGCCAGTCATCATCCGAGCGCTCGGACAGGCGGTCTTCATCAGCCTGCATGATTTCACGCATGCGTACCCGGGCATCGGCGGAGATGCGGGCCCTCACATCCATATCCTTGTGGTAATGCCGGTAGAGTTCCAGCAAGGTTTCTTCATCGTAGGCGCGAAAGCGGTGCGCGGCCTGCCTGGCACGCCATGCGTTAAAACCCAGTTGCTTGAGCACCCCTTCACCGAGGCGCAAAGCGCCCTCGAAGGTTTCGCGTTCGTAGATGTCGGCGCCTTCCTCGAGCAATTCGAAGACATGGGGAACGTCCCAGGCGCGTGTCACAACCTTGAGATTTGGGAAGTTCTCGCGTACCAGCTGTACCAGTTTGAGTACCCCCTCGCGGTCATCGATGGCGACCACGAGCACCCGGGCATTTTCGGCACCCGCGGCACGCAACAGGTCGAGTCGGCAGGCGTCACCGTAAAACACCTTGAAATGAAAACGCCGCAACGTCTCGATGTGATTGGGGTCATGCTCCAGAACGGTTGCTTCGACGCCATTGGCGTGCAGCAGGCGACCGACGATCTGCCCGAAGCGGCCGAATCCGGCGATGATCACAGAGTGACCCTGGTCCGCAACGTCATCCATCGGCGGCGCATCCGCTCGATCGAGGCGTGGCGTGATGAATCTGTCGTTCATAACCATCAGCAAGGGCGTGCTCAACATGGAGAGCGCGACGGTCACGATCAGTGTGTCAGTAATCTCGCCAGGAAAAACACCGGACGCCTGGGCTACGCCAAAGAGTACGAAAGCGAATTCACCGCCCTGTGAGAGCACCAGGGCGAACAACGGCAACTGCTGTGACGGAAGCCCGTAGATGCGACCAAGCACGAGCAATATGACACCCTTGACCAGCACCAGACCGAGCGCGAGTGTGGCTGTATAGACCGGGTCCCTCAATAATATGCCGAAGTCGATGGACATGCCCACCGCGATGAAGAACAGGCCCAGGAGCAGGCCCTTGAAAGGCTCAATGTCCGACTCCAGTGCGTGTCGATACTCCGATTCAGCAAGCAGCACGCCCGCGAGGAACGCGCCAAGCGCCATCGACATGCCGAAGGCGGCCATTACCAGCGCGGTGCCGATCACGAGCAGCAGGGAGAACGCGGTGAATACCTCGCGTAAACCAGTCCCGGCGATGAGGCGCAGCATCGGCCGCAGTAGCAGACGCCCGAGAACAACAATCAGCACGATTACGCCAATTGCCTTGAACAGGGCAATCCAGTCGAAGCCATTTTCAGTCGTGGCGACATTGTCGACCGCCAACAACGGAATCACAGCAAGCATTGGTATCACGGCGATGTCCTGGAACAGCAGTACCGAAAAACCGCTGTGCCCCGCTGGCGTGGACAGTAGATTTTTCTCGTTGAGCAGTTGCAATGCCATGGCAGTGGATGACAGGGAGAGGCCCATCGCCGCGACCAGTGCAATAGTGGAGGAAAGTCCGAAAACCATTCCGATACCGGTCAACACGATCGTGGTGACCACCACCTGTGCAGCACCCAGTCCAAAAATCGGTCTGCGCATCGCCCAAAGCCGCCTTGGATTGAGCTCCAGGCCGATCACGAACAGCAGCAGTACCACGCCGAACTCCGCAAAATGCAGGATGTCCTGCGCCTCCTCAATTAACCCAAACCCCCAGGGTCCAATGACGACGCCGGCCAACAGATATCCAAGAACAGCTCCGAAGCCCAGCCGCTTGGAAATCGGTACCGCAATGACAGCAGCCAGCAGATAGATGAAAGCATTGAACAGAAGGCTGTGATCGTCCACGACAACTCCTATCGAGAACCCGCGGGCCGGTAGTTCTCGAGCATGCGCCGGTACTCAATGGCGTGCGATTCGATAACATCGGCTGGCAAGCTGTGGCCGCCATGCAGCGACAGTGGGCGCAGATAGTTCATCCCGCAGAAACGCGCCATCTGTTCGATCGGCCGGATCAGTTCCGTGAACGCATAATGATGCACGCCGTCGGGACCATATTCCTCGAACGGCGCCCCCGTGCTGACGACCAGCATAAAATCCTTGCCACGCAATTCAGTCCCACCCGGTCCGTAAGCGAAACCGCGCAGGAGCACCGTATCCTCAAAGTGCTTGAAGATCGCCGGTGCGGCATACCAATAAATCGGATACTGGAAGACGATCAGGTCGGCACGACGCAATGCATTTTGTTCGGCGGCGGTGTCGATGTAAAAGTCGGGGTACCGTTCATGCAGATCGCGGAAGTCGACATGCGGAAGGTCGCAGACTGCATCGCGAAGGCGGCGGTTGATAACTGATTGCTCAATGGCCAGGTGCGCGAAATAGACCACAATGTTTGAAGCGGTTTGCATTCGCTCGATTCCTCCACACCGCTGGGCCGCATCCCTCCACTGTGGGATGGAGAATCGCAGTAGCAGGGGGATATTTTCAACTCACGATTATTGAGGTTGGCGCTCTGGGCCTCTTTGTGGCAGACCTCGATAGTCAGCGTTAATTGGCACGCCAACCGCTGTCTGGCGACCCAGCCCGCATCCGTCACCGGCATCCCGGATGCGGGCTAGTGGGCCATGCGGATAATTCTGTAATGCTCAGCCGTGGCACAAGCATTGTGGGTAAGGCGCAGTCCGCAGGGAATGGCAGGCCCTTTCCAAGGACTGCAACACAGCCCACAGTGCTTGTGCCGC
>Ga0265303_10000148_pt1 | contig 33826 bp, 37 predicted proteins | sample Helome_2_FD_192494 | JGI IMG/M metagenome (GOLD analysis project Ga0265303, IMG submission 192494) | Marine sediment microbial communities from subtidal zone of North Sea - Hel_20160317 (Illumina Assembly) | ecosystem: Environmental > Aquatic > Marine > Subtidal zone > Sediment ... | reverse complement strand
TAAAATTTAATTTCTCCAGGGCCAGAACGGCAATTGGCAATTTAACGGTACTGGCCGGATAGAAGTATTTCATATCATCCAACTGAAATTCATGATCAGTCAGGATAATACTATCACTACTTCGATCTATTTGGGTATAAAGTATTTGAACTTCATATTGATCAGCACTATCAATAACTTTTCGGATGGATGTGTTTTGAGAGGCCAAAACAAATGCCATTGGGTTATTTTCTTTACTCTTGGAATTACATGCCAGTGATAATAAGAATAGTACGAGAATAGTTAGTTTTAAAGCTCTCAATTCACGGTACATTTCGTTAGTTGTGTTGTTCTGAATAAACTTCTCCTCTATGCGGTATAAGGGCGTCACGTACACCTGGCATATTAATTTCTTCGACCACCATAAACGCAATGCTGTGCATAGAACTTAAATCTGCATTGCCGGTAATATTTGGGCTCAAATTTTCAGCCTCGATATAATCTTTCAAATGCTTTTCGTGATGCATGGCAATTTCTTTTGCTTCAGGTCCTCTGAAATCCCAGATTAATTTAATTTTTCTATTCACAGATATTCTTTTTATTTGGCTACCGAGATACCTTTCTCGGCAAATGCCTTAAAATCACTTAAATATTTAGCGGACTGTTTTTTAAATGCCCCAGGCATTATAAATCCCATTAATTTCATCATAAATCCCGAAAATTGAAATTCTGACTCTGAAACCCATTTGGTAGTCTGGTCATCAATAACTTCAAAATAGTTCTTTTGAATATTATGAACACCTTTCGCATCATAAGTAGCATGGAATTCATCAGGAAAATTATTCTTTACAATGGTCTCAACCAGCGTCATCTCTCGTTTTCCCATTTTATAATACAATTCCATTTTTGCACCTTCTTTTGTGGGCTCTCCGGACAATTGTTTATAGTCTAAGAGCCCTTCCTGCCAATGTTTCATATTCTCAGGATTATCCAATTTTTTATGAACCTCGTCACGGGAAAGATCGATGACTATTTCAGTAGTATATTTCATGAAATAAGGTAGTTAGCTCTACTAATGTACTAAATAAATTTATGCAGGTACTAAAAATGTGTTAATCCATATTGCTATTACTTGCCCAGCAGAATTGAATTCTTATTTTTGTCGAATGCGTTTTTTAAACCTACAGACAAAAAATATAAAAATATATATAGGAATTGCTGCCTTGGTTTTCTTTTTATTTTCGTGTAATTCATTTTTGGAGAATGATGTAAACGAAGAACCATTGGCCAGGGTAGGGGATACTTATTTGTATTGGGACGAGGTTGTAGTTGTTCTTGGTGAAAATATCACAAAACAGGATAGTACATCTATGGTTACCAATTACATAAATAATTGGGCGACAAAACAGATACTCCTGGAAAAAGCCAAGATTAATTTACCTGATGAAAAGATCGCAGAATTTGAACAATTAGTCTCTAATTACCGAACAGATCTATATACCAGGGCCTATAAAGAAGCTTTGGTAAATCAGGTAGAGGATACGGTAATCTCTCAGGCAGAATTAAACAGCTTTTACGAAGAAGAGAAAGAGAATTTTAAGCTCAAGGAAAAAATCATTAAACTCAGGTTTATTCAATTGCCCCTACAATTTCTTAATACAAAAGAGGTAACAGAGAGTTTAAAGCGATTTAATCAGGAAGACATTAAATATTTGGATTCTATAGGTGTACAATTTAAAAAATTGAATTTTAATGACTCACTTTGGGTTCCTGCCTCCCGGGTGATTGAAGAAATTCCTCCCTTGAATATTGATAATGAAAGCAGATACTTAAAAAAATCACAATTTTTTGAATTAGAGGATGCAATGGGGGTATATTTGACAAAGATAAACGATGTGCTTGGCGTTAATGAAATTGCGCCACTCTCTTACATCGAACCTACCATAAGACAGGTACTTCTTAATAGAAGAAAATTAAACTACATAAGAAAACTGGAAACAGAAATTATAGATGAAGCAACTAAGGAAAAAGTATTTGAAGTGTATGACAAACAGGAATAGCATACTGTTATTTTTATTCTTTTTTATTGTTTTCGTCAGTGCGCAAGCACAGGAAAATGATTCTATCCCTGATACTCAAATTGAACCGCCAGAAACTGTTTTGGTAGCTGATAATGAAGTAAAAAAAGATACTGTAAACACATTTAAGAGGATTAAGCTAGATGGGATTTCGGCGGTAGTAGGAGATTACCTGATTCTGGATTCCGATATTGAAAAAACGCTGATAGACTTGCGTAGCCAGGGAGCTGCTATGGACGATATTACGCACTGCGGTTTATTGGGAAAGTTAATGGAAGACCGTTTGTATGCCCATCAAGCGGTCCAGGATAGTATTTTAGTGTCTGATGATGAGGTAAATTCTACCAGTGACCGTCAAATGCAACAATTGGTGCAGCAGGTAGGATCTATGGAAAAAGTCCTTAGTTTTTACAATAAAGAAAGCGTTGAAGATTTCCGTGAAGAATTGTACAATATTAATAAGTTGAGAATGCTATCGGAGAAAATGCAACAAAAAATTATCAGCGAAATTGAAGTTACACCAGAAGAAGTAAGACAATTTTTTAGTAAAATTCCCGAGGATGAAAGACCTGTTTTTGGCGCAGAACTCGAAATTTCACAGATAGTTAAGATACCTGAAATACCTGAAGAGGAAAAACAAAAAACAATTAATAAGTTAAATGAAATAAAGGCAGATTGTGAAGATAATGATGCCAGTTTTAGCGTAAAAGCAATTTTATATTCAAAGGATCCCGGCTCCAAGTCCAAAGGTGGTTTTTATAGCATGACAAGAGAAACACCTTTTGTAAAAGAATTTAAGGATGTGGCTTTTAGTTTGCGCCAGGGAGAAATTTCTGAACCATTTGAGACTTCTTTTGGGTATCATATTATATATATTGAAAAAATACGGGGACAAGAACTGGACCTGCGTCATATTCTTATGCAACCAGAGATACCTCAAGCTTCTATTGACAGAGCCAGAATTGAGTTGGATACCATAAGAAAGCAATTGATAGAAGGTAAATATACTTTCGCCGAAGCGGCGGTAAATTTTTCAGATGAAAAAGAAACTAAGTTTGACGGAGGGTTATTAAGAAACCCTATAAATTTTGATTCACGTTTTGAACTTACTAAGATGGATCCATCACTATATAATCAGGTAAGGAACTTAAAAGACAACGAAATATCGCAACCTACTCTGGATCAGGATCCTAACGGAGGTCCACCCAGATATAAGATTTTGATGGTTAGTAATAGATATGATGAACACGTGGCAAGTTTTGCCCAGGACTATATTAAAATTCAGGAACTTGCACTAAGAGATAAGCAGTTTAGTACTATTAGGAAATGGCTCAATGATCATATTTCGGATACTTATGTAAGTGTTGGCGGAGATAATAGAGATTGTGAATTCGCCAATAAATGGGTAAAGGAATAGCGGGATGTCTGACGTTACAGCAATCAAAAATTTAGTAGCCAAACATAAGGCTTTAAGAAAAGAAATAGCTAAGATAATTGTAGGCCAGGATCTGGTAATAGACCAAATTCTTCTATCTATCTATACAGGGGGTCATTCCTTGCTTATTGGTGTTCCCGGATTAGCCAAAACCTTAATGGTAAATACAATTGCCCGTATTTTGGGGCTCGACTTTAAAAGAATACAGTTTACCCCTGACCTGATGCCCAGTGATATTTTAGGAAGTGAGATATTAGATCAGAATAGGAATTTCAAATTTATTAAGGGCCCTATTTTTGCCAATATAATTCTGGCAGATGAAATTAATAGAACACCACCTAAAACACAAGCAGCCCTTTTAGAGGCTATGCAGGAAAGGGCTGTAACAATAACAGGAGTACAACATAAACTTTCCCGGCCATATTTTGTTCTCGCCACGCAAAACCCTATTGAACAGGAAGGCACTTATCCCCTTCCGGAAGCGCAACTGGATCGATTTATGTTTGCAATAGAATTAAAATATCCATCTGTTGAGGAAGAAACACAAGTAGTAAAAACAACTACAAATGATGAATTTCCTGAGGTGAATTCCTTAATGAATGCAGAGGAGATTTTAGAAGTTCAGCATTTGGTTAGAAGAATACCCGTTCCGGATAATGTTGTGGATTATGCGGTAAAATTGGTAAGCAGTACCCGACCGGGATTAGAGACTTCTTCGGATTATGTTAAACAATACCTGGATTGGGGTGCAGGACCACGGGCTTCACAGAACCTTATTTTAGGGGCCAAGGCCCACGCTGCAATTAATGGCAAGTTCTCCCCGGATATAGAAGACGTACAGGCGGTAGCAATGGGTATTCTCAGGCATAGAATAATTAAGAATTATAAGGCAGAGGCCGAAGGTATCTCAGAAGAAGAGATAATAAATAAACTTCTTTAATGTAGTATCGTAGACCTTCTGTGAAGAAGGTACAAGATCATTTTTCGAATCAGTCTGATTGCTATAAAAAGTGTAGAACCTTCTAGGTAGAGAAAATCCGATTTCCAATTTTTCTCAAGTTTGAAAGGATTAAAAAATATAGTCATCTTATAACCATATAAAATATATAATCCTATTCTAAAAATTTCTTTACCCCCGCGGGTTTTACTAATTTTACGAAATTCAATTAACAGAAAAAACTCAGAATAATGGCATTTGATATTGACATGATAAAAGGGGTTTACGCCAATATAGCGGAACGTATTGACAAGGCTCGTGATATAGTTGGAAGACCATTGACACTTTCCGAGAAAATTTTATATGCTCATCTTTGGGAGGGCGAACCTACAAAGGCATTTAAACGAGGTGAGGATTACGTAGATTTTGCACCGGATAGAGTGGCATGTCAGGATGCCACTGCTCAGATGGCGCTTCTACAATTTATGCAGGCGGGCAAACCTAAGGTTGCAGTTCCCACTACGGTTCACTGCGATCATTTAATCCAGGCTAAGAGTGGGGCGGCTATTGATTTAAGAACTGCCAATAGCACAAGTGCTGAGGTATTCAATTTTTTAGAATCGGTTTCTAATAAATACGGAATAGGTTTTTGGAAACCAGGAGCCGGGATTATTCATCAGGTGGTTTTGGAAAACTATGCTTTTCCGGGCGGTATGATGATAGGGACAGATTCACATACTGTAAATGCAGGAGGTTTGGGAATGTTAGCCATTGGTGTTGGAGGGGCAGATGCCGTCGATGTTATGGCAGGCATGGCCTGGGAACTTAAGTTTCCAAAATTAATTGGTGTTAAGCTTACAGGTCAGATTTCGGGTTGGACTTCCGCCAAGGATGTGATATTAAAAGTAGCCGGTATTCTAACCGTAAAAGGAGGAACCGGAGCAATTGTAGAATATTTTGGTGAAGGTGCTAAGAATCTCTCTTGTACCGGAAAAGGCACTATATGTAATATGGGTGCAGAAATTGGGGCTACTACTTCCACCTTTGGTTATGATGCCTCTATGGAAAGATATCTCCGGGCAACAGACAGAAGTGATATTGCCGATGCGGCAAATGAGGTTAAGGAATATCTGACCGCAGATTCAGAGGTTTATGCAGAACCGGAAAAGTACTTCGATGAACTTATAGAAATTAATTTAAATGATCTAAGACCACATCTTAATGGTCCTTTTACACCAGATTTGGCAACACCTGTTGGCGAACTAGGTCCTAAAGCCAGGACAAATGATTGGCCTATTCAGGTTGACTGGGGGCTTATAGGGTCCTGTACTAATTCTTCCTATGAAGACTTAACCAGGGCTGCATCTATTGCCAAGCAAGCTGTGGACAATAATATAAAGCCAAAATCTGATTTTGGAATTAACCCGGGATCAGAACAAATCAGATATACAGCGGAACGTGACGGCTTATTGCAGATATTTGAAAACCTGGGGGCAACCATTTTTACGAACGCTTGTGGTCCTTGTATTGGACAATGGGACAGAAGTGATCTAAAAGGCGATGAAAAAAATACTATTGTACATTCTTTTAACCGAAATTTTTCCAAAAGGGCAGATGGTAATCCCAACACACATGCCTTTGTGGGTTCTCCTGAAATGGTAGCAGCCATTGCACTTTCGGGAAGGTTAGATTTTGACCCTATGAAAGATACTCTAATAAATGAAGATGGTAAGGAAATTAAATTGAAAGAACCAGTGGGAATTGAATTACCACCAAAAGGTTTTGAGGTTGATGATGCAGGATACCTGGCACCAGATGAAGATGGTAGTGGGGTTGAAGTAGTCGTAGCAAAAGATTCTGAGAGGTTGCAGGTTTTGGAACCTTTTGCACCTATTTCTGCGGATAGCCTTCAAAACATGAAGCTTCTTATTAAAGCATTTGGTAAATGTACTACAGACCATATTTCAATGGCCGGGCCATGGCTCAGATACAGAGGACACCTCGATAATATTGCTAATAATACATTGATAGGTGCAGTAAATGCGTTTAATAAAAAGACCAACTTTGTAAAAAACCAACTAAGTGGAGAATTTGGTGGCGTACCAGATACGCAGAGAGCGTATAAAGCCAAGGGTATAAAGACCATTGTAGTTGGTGATCATAATTATGGTGAAGGATCTTCCCGTGAGCACGCGGCTATGCAGCCCAGACATTTAGGCGTAGCGGCGGTCCTTGTAAAGTCTTTTGCTCGTATTCACGAAACCAATCTGAAAAAACAAGGTATGTTAGCATTGACTTTTGCGAATGAAAGTGACTATGACCTTATCCAGGAAGATGACACGTTTAACTTCATTGATATTAAAGAATTTACTCCGGATAAACCATTGATTATTGAAGTTGTGCATGCGGACGGATCCAAGGATTTAATCCAAGCGAAACACAGCTACAATCTGCAGCAGATTGAATGGTTCCGTGAAGGTTCTGCTCTTAATGTAATAAAGAAGGACAATGTGGTATAAATTACATATTAAATTTAATAAAGTAACTCCCGATATTTCTCGGGAGTTATTTAGTTTTGTCAAACCGTAATAAAATGAAAATAAGCAGGAGAACCATACTCAATATATTATTTATGGCTTTTGTGCTTTCTTTTTTTGTAACCCCGCTTGGATATTATGGTAAAATTTTATTGAACCAAATATTTTCCTTTCGCCCCGAGTTAATTGAAGTTGGCGAACAACAACAAATATCAGATTATAACTGGAAGTTAAAAAATGCGAATTGGGAGTTCTTCAATTTTGAAAAATCCGAAGGGAATGTGGTTTTTATAAATTTCTGGGCTTCATGGCGATTGCCCTGTGCGGCAGAACTCAAAAGTATACAGAATCTATATGATAAATATAAGGATAAGGTAGATTTCTATATAATTACTGATGAGGAGAGGCTTCCGGTAGAGGAATTCATGAAAGAGAATAAATTTACTTTTCCGGTAACCTATCTTATTATTGGTGAGAGATCCCCCTTAACTATTCTTAAGCCGCCATCATCATATATAATTGATAAAAAAGGCTATATTAGGGTAAAACAAGTAGGAATTGCTGATTGGGATAATAAAACAATCTATAACCTTCTCAATGAAATAATAAATTAGAAGTGAAATTAAAAAGGACCCAGCTAGTCAATATTGTTATTATTTTATTATTGGCGCTTTATTTTTTTACACCGATAGGTTTTCACGCTAAAGTATATCTTAACAGGTTAATATCTCATAATCCTGTTCCTGTTGAAGAGAGAGCTCAGCAGTTTTTAGAGGATTATGATTTTAAACTTGTGAATTCAAAAGGTAATACCGTGAATCTCCTGGATTACAAGGGAGATGTTATATTTATTAATTTCTGGGCTACCTGGTGTCCACCTTGTGTTGCAGAAATGCCCGATTTACAACTGTTATATGACGCGTATGGGGAAAAGGTTACTTTTTTATTTATTGCCAGGGATAAAAAAGAAAAAGTGTCTAACTTCATAATGAAGAAAAAATATAATATGCCGGTCTATTTCGAATCTGGCTTTACACCAAAAATCTTATACTCTGCAGCTTTACCAACAACTTTTGTTATCGATAAAAAAGGAAATATTGTTGTTGCAGAGACGGGATCTGCTGATTGGAACTCACAAAGCGTTCGCAGTTTATTGGATGGCCTCTTAAAATAATTATTAGCTTTCGGAAGCTTAGATATTCACCATTTTATTGAATACTATATTGAGCCCATTTATTTCTTAAAATACTTAAAAGGAACAATCAGCATACCAAAACATTCTCCTTCTTCTTTGCCAATATGCTTATGGTGCATTTTATGTGCCCTGCGTACACCTTTGGCATACCAGTTATTGGCATTTCTAAACATTTTAAATCGTTGATGAATGAAAATATCATGAACCATGAAGTACGCAGCACCATAGGCCATGATACCAAAGCCTAATGGCCATCCGTACCAGAAGGACGTATAGGACGCCAAATAGAAGAAGGTCATGCTAACAACTGCATAAAATATAAAGAAAGCATCATTGCGTTCAAACCATGAACCATGATCTTTTTTATGATGGTCACTATGCAAACTCCATAAAAAACCATGCATTATGTACTTGTGAGTAAACCAGGCCATAAACTCCATAAAACCAAATGTGCCAAGGAAAATTAAGATCCAAATTATAATTTTCATGCTAGTATAAGTTCAGTTTATAATTTACATAGGACTTTGCAAGAAGTCCGAATTTTTGATAGTTGGGCACCCGTATTCTGGTGTTTTTAATTTCCATAGACGGCGTTTTTTGTAACTTACGGAGCAATTTATAATAATATTTATAAGCGGTATAAACACCAAATTTTGCTTCGTTAGGAAGTTGAACTATTCCGTCAAATGCCATTTTAAAATCTGCTTTTATTTCTTCGACAATCCTTAATTTGGACGTTTCATCTAGATCCAGGAGGTTCGTGTTTGGAAAATAAGAACGGTTTAAATGTTCATAATCGGCCTTAAGGTCTCTTAGAAAATTAACCTTTTGAAACGCAGACCCCAAAGCCATTGCAGAATCTTTAAGGGCTTCATAGCGATCATCGTCCCCTTTAACAAAAACGCGTAGACACATTAGGCCTACAACGTCCGCAGATCCATAAATGTATTCTTTAAATTCTGCTTCCGTACTGTAAACACTTTTATTGAGATCCATTCTCATACTTTTCATAAATGAACTCACCAAATGATGTGGAATTTGGTATTTATGGTATGTATGTTGAAAGGCATTTAGTATTGGATTAAGGCTTATTTTGTCTATTAAACTTGTCTCAAGATCCTCTTCAAATTTATTGAATAATGTCTCTTTGTCATAGTCATGGAAGGCGTCAACTATCTCGTCAGCACAACGAACAAAACCATATATATTGTATATGTCACCCCTTATGGAGTAGGATAACATTTTTGTAGCTAGCGAAAAGGATGTACTATAAGATTGGGTTACAATTTTGCTGCATTCAAAGGAAATATGATCGAAAATTGCTTTCATTTACTAACTATTAATTTTCTCTATTAATTCAGAAACTAATTTTCCCGAAATTAAAGAAGGAGGAACTCCTGGCCCGGGGACTGTTAGTTGTCCGGTGAAAAATAGATTATTAATTTTTTTACTCTTTAATCCTGGTCTCATAAAAGCCGTTTGTGATAATGTATTTGCCATTCCATAGGCATTTCCTTTATAAGAATTGTATTGTTCTTTAAAGTCATTTATACAAAACGATTTTTTAAATATAATATTATTTTCTACACTCTGTTTAGTCCGTTCCTGGAATCTTTTCAAGATAATATCAAAATACTGTTCCCTAAGTTCAGGTGTATCCTCTAATCCCGGGGCTATTGGAATCAGGAAAAAAGCAGTTTCCTTGTTACTGGGAGCCATACTTTTATCTGTTATTGAAGGGAAGTTCGCATAAAATAAAGGTCTGGATGGCCATTTGGGATTGTCATAAATTTCAGAGGCATGCTGACCAAAATCTGTGTCAAAAAACAAATTATGATGTTCAACATTTTCTAATTTTTTGTCAAACCCAATAAAGAAGAGTAAAGAAGAAGGCGCAAAGGTTTTTCTCTGCCAATATTTTTCAGAATATTGCCGATAAGCGCTGTCCAATAAGGTTTCTGTATGATGATAATCGGCACCGCTTAATACCATATCAGCAACAATTGTTTCAGAATTCACTAATATCCCGTTTGCCTTACCCTCCTGCACTAAGATCTTATCTACTGGGCTATCTGTGTGAATCCTAACCCCCAACTCCAGGGCTAAACTTTTCATTGCAAGAATTATCTGGTACATACCTCCTTTAGGATGCCAGGTACCAAGTCCAAAATCTGCAAAATTCATAAAACTATAGAAAGCAGGGGTATTGCTCGGCTTGGCTCCAAGAAATAACACCGGAAATTCCAGTGTGGAAATAAGTTTCGGGTTTTTAAATTTTTTACGAACTTCCTGACTTACTGTTTTAAAGAATTGGTCTACTCTTATTATCGTATCTTTCGTTACTAACTCTATAGGGGAAAGTCCGGGACGATAGACAATTTCATTTATGGCAATATCATAATTTCTTTGTGCCTTGGTGATAAATTTTTTAAGATGCTTAGAACTACCTTTTTCAATTCGCTCAAATTCCTCACAAATTTTATCCATGCAGTCCCCAATCGTGATAATATCGTCTTCAAAGAATATTTTATAGGCCGGACTTAGTTTATCCAATTGGTAATAATCTGAGGTTTGTTTGCCAAAATCTGCAAAGAAGCGATCAAAAATATCAGGCATCCAATACCAACTCGGACCAATATCAAAGGTAAAACCATCTTTAGTAAGCTGACCGGCTCTTCCACCAATTGTATCATTCTTTTCATAAAGACTAACATTAAAGCCCTTTTTAGCCAGATAGCAGGCTGCTGAAAGGGATGAAAAACCCGATCCAATGATTACAACTTTTTTCCTGTTGATATTCATGGTTTTACAGCTGTTAGTAACTTATAATGCTTTTGACAATTGTTCAATCGATGCAAAGGTACGAATGTACGGTGGAAGTTTTTCTTTATTTATGTGTTGAATTTGCCTACCCAAAATCCATAAATTAGAATTTTTATGGTTTAAAAGTTTTGTAAAGTCATCAATATATTTTCCTAATTTGTCTTTGTTTGGTACTACTGTAAAATAGGACAAATAATATATGTTATTATAATAATTTTCCAGGTCTACAAGGTTTTCTAAAGGCATAGTCTGTCCCAGATAAATAGTTTTGTAACCACGAAGAAGAATTTCATAATTAATAAATAATAGCCCAATTTCATGGATTTCATTTTCAGGAAGAAAAAGAACGAATACTTTATCGTGTTGAGTAGGTTCCATCAACTGTAATTTCTCCGTATTCGTGTAAATCTTCTGTTTAATCAAATTGGTAATAAAATGTTCATGCGACGGACTAATAGTATCTGTCTGCCAAAGTAATCCAAGTTCACTTAATAAAGGAATAAAGTATTCCCAAAAAATATCGCGAAATGAGTTTTCTGAAAGCAGGTTATTATATGTCTTTTGGAATAATGACAGGTCAAAATTAATCATGGACAATTTAAATGCATTGATTGCATGATTTTTTGTACTGTTTTTGGCCACGATCTCCCTGACAACAATCGGTATATCAGTCTCTGGTATTTTTCCGATTTTAGATATTTTATAACCGTTGTTGTAGAGCAAGGTAATATTCAGAAGTTTCTGAAGACTTGCCAGACTATAGGTCCTAATGTTGGTGCTGGTTCGCTCTGGCGACAATAAGCCGTATCTTTTTTCCCAGATTCGAATTGTATGTGCTTTAATACCGGACAGGTTTTCCAAATCACGAATACTAAATGATTTCTTTACATTGTTCATTATTTATAAATAATGTTTAAACAAATTTACAATTTTAAAAGCTGAAGTATTTGATAGTTGCGTTAATTTTTTCAGAAAAAATCGGTAAAACAATCGTTTTTTTTTAATTAATGACATTAAAACTTAAAAAATTCTATTATAAATGGATATATTTAACCTAACTAACCAAGGTATATTATGTCAAAAAAAACCACTCAAACCAGAAAGCAGTTTTTAAAGAAAATAGGAGCCGGAACATTGGCTTTGGCAAGCGCACCGGCAATCATTGGTGCGGGGACAAGACCTCATATTTCTTATTTGAGCAGAAAAAAATACCACGCGAACAGTAATATACAAATCGCCCTTATAGGTGCTGGGGGAATGGGATCTGAGGATGTCAATACAGCCTTAAAACACGATGGAGTAAAATTGGTTGCTGTTTGTGACCTATATGATGGTCATCTCGAGAGAGCCAGGGAAAAATGGGGTAAGGACCTATTTACCACAAAACAGTATAAGGAAATATTGGCCAGAAAAGATGTGGATGCCGTTATTATTGGTACACCTGATCATTGGCATAAACAGATTTCAATAGACGCCATGCGTGCAGGTAAACATGTTTACTGTGAAAAGCCTATGGTTCATTCCTTAGACGAGGGGCATGATGTTATTAAAGCTCAGAATGAAACGGGAATGGTATTCCAGGTGGGTAGTCAGGGAATGTCCTCACTTGGAAATGAAAAGGCCAAAGAATTATTGGCTCAGGGAGCAATAGGGGACATTAATTATGCCGAAGGTTTTTGGGCCAGAAGAAGTCCTACAGGTGCCTGGCAATATAATATTCCCAAGGATGCTTCACCAAAAACCGTAGATTGGGATACCTTTTTGATGAATACCAATAAAAGACCTTTCGATGCAACGCGTTTTTTCAGATGGAGGAACTACAAAGACTATGGAACAGGGATGTCAGGAGATCTTTTTGTCCATCTATTTTCCAGCCTTCATTTTATTACCGAATCAAAAGGTCCAAATCAAATTTATTCATCCGGGGGATTGCGCTATTGGAAAGACGGCAGGGAAGTACCAGATGTTCTTCTGGGGGTATTCGATTATCCCGATTCTGAAGAACACCCACCTTTTAATCTTTCCTTGCGATGCAATTTTGTTGATGGCACGTCTGGCACAACCTATTTGAGAATAGTTGGTAGTGAGGGCTCTATGGATGTCCAATGGAGAAAAGTGATTTTAAGAAGAAATAATCAGGAATTTGACAGTGATCCATTTTTACAGGCCAAGGCGTCTCAAACCGGGGGCGGTGGCTCCAGGAAAAAGATGCTTCCTCAGGAAGAAATTGTTTTTGATGCCGAGGAAGGTTATAAAGGAGCGCACTATGATCATTTTTCCAATTGGTTCAACGCTATCCGAGGAGGCAAAGCTGTAATGGAAGACGCTGTCTTTGGTTATCGTGCGGCAGCCCCTGCTTTAGCTTGCAACGACAGTTATTATTTAGACAAAGCCATTAAATGGGATCCTGTTGGGATGAAACTACTTTAAATTTGAAGATTATGAAACGGTGTATAGTGATTATTGGTATGGTCCTTTTTATTGGAGCCTGCAAGAATACAGAGAAGAAAACTGTGGAAATACCTACTGCAAAAGAAGCTCAAATAGTAACCACGGAATGGGTTGAACTCATGGAACCTTCAGACTGGAGGGGATACAACCAGGATTCCCTTCCATCAAATTGGTCAATTAAAGATAGTATTATTGAATGTTTTGGAGAAGGTGGAGATGTTGGAGGTGATATCATTAGTACTGAAACATATGACAACTTTGAATTTGCTTTTGAATGGAAGATAACCAAAGGAGGCAATAGTGGTGCTAATTATCATGTCGTAGAAGATACAATATATCATTCACCCTATGAAACCGGACCGGAATACCAAATATTGGATGATATAGGTTTTGAAGAACCTCTTGAAGATTGGCAAAAGACCGGCGCCAATTATGCGATGCATGTAGCCAATGAAAACAAAACCCTGAAACCGATAGGGGAGTGGAATACCAGTAAGATTATTTTTAATAGGGGTAAGGCCGAACATTGGCTGAATGGTCAGAAAATTGTCGAATTTGATAAGAACTCCCAAGATTGGGAAGAAAAACGCAATAGCGGCAAATGGAATGATTATCCCGATTACGGTAAAACCAATGATGGTTATTTGGCTCTGCAGGACCACGGAGCGGGCGTGTGGTTCAGAAATGTACGGGTAAAACGCTTATAAGTAAACTTTTAAACAAAAAACTGCTCCTTTTTTTACAGGAGCAGTTTTTTTGTGCCCACGACTGGAGTCGAACCAGCACGTCCTTTCGAACACTACCCCCTCAAGGTAGCGTGTATACCAATTTCACCACGTGGGCATTTTTACTAAAAATGCGGAGCAAATATAGCGAAGTATTTCTATTTGATGATTAATCAAGCTCAATTAGTGCATCAAAAATCAACAATCATCAAAACTGTTTTCTGAGGATAAACAAAGATAATTGTATTGCATTAGGATTTGAGAATATTTGGTAACTCCTCGCTGTCTATTACGTATTCTGTTATGCTAAATACTTCTTTTCGATTGGACCTAAACAGTTTTACGAATTTTGACATTTTATCTTCCAGAGCTTCATGATCTTCTATAAATTGCGGGTTTGAACTCTGAACCGGATTTTCTACCATAAGGCCCAAATTCCCCCGGTGTGTGGTTACTTCCTTCATTAGGTCCATACTTTTTTTCCGAATCTCAAAAAGGTTTTTCTGTATATTTTTTACCAGGTTAAGGTTATCGTCTTTTGTAATCCAAATAATATACTTATCTATCAAATGATGTAAAAACCTGAGATCGTCTTTATAGAATTCCAGATCTGACTTCCAATGATCTGTAAGAATATAAAGTTCTTGCCAGTTTACTTCTCCAATTTTATTTTGCTGAGTTGATTTGTTGCTGTTATCCATGCTAAATTTCCTTTTGGTTAGGAACTTAAAAGTAGTTTAGTTCATGACAAATTTTTATGATATAAGTCATGTAGAGTTTTTGTGACCAAAATCATGTTTTGCAGATCTAAAATGAGGTAAATTAACTTATTATTTAAATGAACTGTTATGGACACTATTCTTTATGCCACGGATTGCACCAAAAATTCGATCTCAACTTTAAACTATGCCTTGAATCTCAGCGAAACTGTAAAAGCCAAACTGGTTGTACTTCACATATATGATATTCCGCCTGTAAGAACATCCAATATTAGGTCGCCTGAACAAATAAATAAACTGGCAATGAATGAGCACAAAGAATTACTGGAAGACTATTGCCGAAAAAACCTAAATCAAAATTTAAGTAAAAATCAATTAAAATGTGAGGTTGCGGAAAATACATCAATAAGCAAAGGAATTATAGACAGAATAAGTAAAGCTAATATTGATTTACTAATCATTGGGATGAAAAATGAACATTCTTCACGAGGTTTCTTTAGTGGAAATATTGCGAATAAATTAATAGATAAAAACCTTTGCCCAATACTAATTATTCCTCCTCAATATAGCTATAAAGGGATAGAAAGGATTGCTTATGCCAGTGATTTTGAATCTTCGGATATCATTGCCATAGAAAAATTAGCTGCAATAGCGGAATATTACGATGCTAAAATAGAAGTAGTGCATATTCCTACTTTAGAGGAATATGGTGCCATGCAACAGATGGAATGGTTTAAAGAATTATTGGAAGTTCAGGTGCCGTACAAAAATATAAGTTTTCACATGGTACTGGCCAATAGTATAGCACAAGGTTTAAGGAAGCATATAAAGGATGAGAATGCAGATTTATTAGGTATGTTGGAAAGAAAAAATAAGGGTCTCTTTTCTTCTATTTTTAATAAAGATATTATAAAAAAAATGGAGACCTTAGTCACTATTCCAATACTTTGCTATAATTCCTAAAGTCAGGACTTAGTAATTTAAGATTCAGTTAATAATTGTACCATCTTCCATTTCTATTATCCGATCTGTACGATTTGCAAAATCTAAATCATGTGTAACGACCAATAAAGAAAGTCCTTCCTCTTCCTTTAACCTCTTAAATATTTGGAAAACATTTTCAGCATTATAACTGTCCAGATTACCTGTGGGCTCATCACCCATTAAAATATCGGGATTATTTATAAGCGCTCTGGCAATAGCTACACGTTGTTTTTCTCCACCTGAAACCCTTGAAGCCCTTTTTTTTGCCAAATGTCCAATGTTCAGCATATTTAATTTTTCCATAGCATCATGTTCAATTTCTTCATAGGTTTTAGATGCTAATTTTTTAGCGGGAAGCATCACATTCTCCAGTACACTGAATTCTGATAGCAGATAATGAAACTGAAATACAAAACCGATATGCCTGCTTCTTATTTGTGACAATTCCTTATGGTGTTTGCCCGTTATGAGTTCCTCATTTAAAAATAATTGACCTTCATAATCTGTATCCAGGGTGGAAAGGATATAAAGAAGGGTGGATTTTCCGGAACCGGACTTGCCCATAATGGAGGCAAACTCCCCTTCTTTTACACTAAAGTTTATATCTTTTAAAACATGATAATCTACGGGCTTTCTAAAATGCTTGTTGATATTTTTAGTTTCCAGTACCGTTCCCATAATTGTGAATTATGTTCCGCGAATTATACGCACAGGATCTATTTTTCTAGCTTTATTTGAGGGTAAGTATCCGGCAATAAATGTAGAAATCAGGGCAAATACAATTCCAATAACATAATAGCCCGGGTTATAATTTACCGGGAATGTACTTATTGTAGGTAGTGCCTCGGTTTCGAAAGGGATATTATCAATAACTCTGGATAAAAAAAAGCCTATTATTAAACCAACAATTCCCCCTGCAACCCCAATTATCATGGCCTGACTCATAAATATAAGTTGCACATCCTTTCCCGAAAACCCTGTAGCCTTCAGGATGGCAATGTCTTTCATTTTTTCATAAATAAGCATATTCAGAATATTGTAAATTCCAAAGCCCGCAACAATAAGTAGGGTAATTGAAACCGCGTAAGTAATAATATTTCGAATATTACTTCCCGTTTCGAACTGAGCATTTGCTTCATTTATGTCAGTCGCTTTAATTTTAAACTGCCTTTCCAACTGCCTGGCCATGGGTACAACTTCTGTGATATCATAGAGTTTTATATTGATATCTGTAATATAATTCTCGGCTTCTCCTTGTATTCTTTGCACGGTTTTAAGATTTGCAAAACTTTGAACATTGTCTATTTCCGCAATACCACTTTGGTAGATCCCAACTATCTTTAAAGGAAAAACAGTTCCTTTAACAGTACTTATTTGTATTCGGTTCCCAACGCTCAGTGACATTTTTTTAGCAAGACCGGATCCCAGTAAAATACCATTGTCTGTATTTCTGAGCGCCTCCGGGCTACCTTCTACAATATTATCCTGAATATTTGATAAGCGCACTTCCTCCATAATATCTACGCCCACAAGGTTACCACCTAATTCAATAGAGCCCGATAAATAAAATATCTGGGAACGCAGTTGAGGTGTTGCACCCTTCACATTTTCCTGATCTTTTAAATAATGTAATATAGGGAGGGCGTTATGTATTTTTAGCTGGCCTTGTTTAGGCCTAATGGAGTGCACTACATTTAAGCCTCCGTCAAATTTTTTATATAATGAAATTGGCTGTTCCGCGGAAGGTTCAATTTCATTATACATATGAATATGTGGGGTCTGGTTAAGAACAAGATCATCTAACATTCCATTCAAACCCGTCATAAAGCTTACCAATGTAATATAGGCCCCAATACCAAATGTAACTCCAAGAGAGGCGGTTACCGTAGATTTCATCTTTGTTAGAAGATGTGTTTTGGCGATACTAAATATGACCTTCCAATTAGTCATTATTCCGGCTTTATTAAGTAGGTTTCGGCATCAAGACCCGATCGAACTTCTATGCGTTCCATATCTTGTATACCTGTAACAATTTCTATAATTCCTGTTTCAGTCTTCACTTGGTCTTCGCCTATTAGATATACCTTGGGAATGGTCAGAGCATTATCCTTCTGAGAAACTATAATATTGCCTTCACCTGCAAGTCCGGGATAAAGTACTTCCGGAGGATCTATGAATACAGCTTCAATTTTGAAAGTCTGGGATCTTTCATCCTTTCTTGGATAAATCTTGGTAATGTTTGCAGAATATACTCTTGACCCATAAGCATCAAGTGTAATCAGAGCTGTTTGACCAATTTTCAGCTTGACGATATCAACCTCATCAACTAACATTTCAATTACAAAATCATCTGCACTGCCTATGGCTGCAATTGGCTCCATTGTATTAATTATTTCGCCCTGATTTTTATACAGTGCGTAGAGCTTTCCATTGATTTTACTTTGTACTGTAAAATCTTCGGTTGCAATCAAAGAGGTTTGGTAATTGTTCTCTGCCTGCTTTAATTTTGTGTTTAATTCTGACTTTGTTCGTTCAAAATTACCTTTAAGCAAAGCCAAACTGTTAGCTGATAATTCATAAGCCAGTTTTCGATTTTCGTATTCTACTTTGGATCCTATATTTTGTTCCCAGAGATTTTTTTGTCTAGTAAAATTTACAGAATCATTTTTATACCTAAGTTCCGCTGCATTTATTTCATCGATTAACGCCTTAATTATGGCATTACTACCGCTGTAATTCTCTCTTGCTAATTCAAGATTTAGTTTGGCATTTTCGGTGTTTAGCCTTGGCGTATTATTAATGATTTGAGCTATAGGTGTACCTTTGGATACTGAATCACCCTCGTCAACAAAATTTTTATCCAGAATACCTCCTACAGCCGCGTATACCTGATAAAGGCTGTCAGGTTGAATGGTTACCGAGGAATATACAGATTCTGTAATGGTTACTTTTATAGGTAATATCTTTTCCGGACCATTACTGCAGCTTACAAAGGCAGAAATTATAATAAAGCTAAAAATAAATCTAAACGATAAAGAAATGTATCTCATTAAGCTTATTTTTAGTTATTGGGTCTGAATTTACTTGCTAACTAAACAAATTTTTCCAAAAGAAATTCAAGTTTAGGTTTTTGCTTTCTGCTCATTGGTATTTGATGTTCATCTATCTCCACACTTGTACAGTCGAATTTATCTACCTTGTTTAAATTTACAATATATGATCTATGAATCCTAAGAAACCTGTCTTTCGGTAGCTTATCCGAAATTGATTTCATAGTACTTAGAGCAATGACTTTTTCATTGTCTGTGATTATTTTTACGTAATCGCCTAAGGCTTCAATCCATTTAACTTCTTTTATATTAAGCTGCTTGTTTTTCAGATTACTACGCACTATCAAATATTCCTTATCTTCTTTAATTTCATTTCGCCTGTTATTAGATAGCACTTTCCCTACCGCATGGTCAAATCGATCAATATTTAAAGGTTTTAACAAAAAATCTGTTACACCATAGTCAAATGCTTTTAGCGCATTATTGGAATTACCGGATATTATTATCACCTGTATTTTCTGATCCAAAGATTCAAGAAGATCGAAACCATCAATAAAGGGCATTTCAATATCGAGAAGAATTAAATCTATTTTATTGTTTTTAATGATTCTATTAGCGTCTATGGCATTACTGCATCCTGTCACCAAATTCAAATCATCATGATTTTGTACCATCCGGGCTATGATTTTACAATGCACTTTCGAATTTTCTACAACTAATGTGTTTAAAGGTGAATCTCTCATAACAATTAATAAAGATGCTCATATTCAGTTCACCAAGAAAGTTCTTAGATTTCTGATGACTATCTATTAAAAAACAAAACTACTTGTATTGTTAAGTAACACAAATGATTTTGATCATTGTAGCCTCCACTATCGACCTGGCCAGAAAAAAACACTCCTGGGATTAATACTTGATATCGATGATCAGATAGCGTCTGCCAATTCTTTTTTTTCCGATTTTGTATTCTCACAGGCACCATTCTGTCTTACTCTTTTGGGTCAGAATATTAGTAAAAATGTAATCATTCCGGGAGTCCATATTGTCTTGCTTAAAGAGAGCAATAGACTTAGGTCTTAATCTACTAACTTTTCGTTTTTGGCCAGGTTAATTAGTATCTCTAAATTAGGGGATAGCATAATGGAATAATTATAACCAGACTCCAATCAACAATGATAAAAGTCATAGTTTACCATTATACTCAGTACGATCTTTATTACAAACTCTAAATAGTATTATTATGACAATTAATATTCAATATGTTCAAATGCCAACCAGCGAATCAATGACCGCTATTATTACTTCTAAATTGGAAAAATTGGCAAATAAATATGATTGGATCATTAAAGCAGATGTCTTTTTTAAATTAGAAAATGACCCTTCCGGTTTAGGTAAAATATGTGAAATACGATTAAGTGCACCCGGTCCCAGGTTATTTGCTAAATCCAATCAGGATAATTTTGAAAAGGCTGCGGCCGCGACAATAAAGGAATTAGAAAACCAGCTCAAAAAGAGAAAGGAAATCTTTAAAAAGTATTGAATAGGATATTAAAATTTAATGACCATGAAAAAAATATTAGTCCCCGTAGATTTTTCGGAACATGCTGGATATGCGCTTGAAGTTGCTGCTAAACTGGCTAAGGATTTTAGTGCAGAGATTATTGTACTTCATATGATGGGTCTGTCTGAAGCCTACTTAACCAAAAGTGAATCTGAGGAAGCCGCAGAGGCACATTTTTATATGAAATTGGCCAGAAAGCGTTATGATACTTTTTTAAATAAGCCATTTTTAAAAGGTGTTAAGGTTACCGAAATGGTTCAAAACTATAAGATTTTCAGTGAGATTAATGAGGTAGCCAAAGAAAATAATATTGATTTGATAATTATGGGCTCACACGGGGCTAGCGGGGTTAGTGAGATTTTTGTAGGTTCCAATACGGAAAAAGTAGTGCGCTCTTCTGATATTCCGGTTTTAGTAATAAAAGAACCTTCTCCTTTATTCAATCCTAAATTAGTTGTTTTTGCCTGTGATCTTCGGGTAGAGAGTATAAAAGCATACCAAAGTGCAAGGGCTCTTTTTGCAAAATGGAACCTTAAGCTTCATCTGGTATATGTTAATTTGCCTAATGAAGAATTCATGAGTTCCGGGGAGATTACAAAGAAAGCGGAGTTTTTCCTTAAAGTAGCTCACAATGGTGCCGTTCCTTCAGATACTGAAATGATCTATGTCTCAGATTATTCAATTGAAAGAGGCATATTTAACCATGCGAATGATGTACAGGCCGATTTGATAGCTATTCCTACCCATGGGAGAAGCGGAATAGCACATTTTTTTAAAGGCAGCATTGGTGAAGATGTGGTTAATCACGCAAATTTACCGGTGATTACTTTTAAGGTCTAGTTGAAGCTTACATTTAACTGTTGTATTATTAATTCCTTAGATTAATAGATGAATGTTCTTGATAAAAATATCAATATTTTCCATCTACTTTCCGAAGCTGTATCGGAGGGAATAATAGTAGTAAATCAAGATCAGTTAATTGTCTCTATTAATAAAAAAGCAGCACGGCTCTTTGATTATTCAAATAATGAACTTTTAGGAAGACCCTTATCCCTGCTAATCCCGGATAAGTATAAAAATGCACATAAAAAGCATGTTATTGAATATTACAAACATGTAAGGAAGGAAGCAATGGCCGGGGGGCGATGTGTACAAGGGCAGAGAAAATCCTGCGAGGAATTTCCTTTAAACGTGAGGTTTAGTCCTTTTTCTATATATCAAAAAACCTATGTTCTTGCATTGGTTCATGATTTGTCTGAAAGAAAGGAGATTGAAGAAAACTTAAATGTAAAAGGTGAAGCACTGGACGCCACCCAAAATGGTGTCGTCATTTCAGATGCATTAAAAGAAGATCATCCTATTATATATGTGAACAAGGCATTTAGGAAACTTACCGGGTATTCAGAATCTGAAGCTCTAAATAGAAATTGCAGGTTCCTCCAGAAAGATGATAATGACCAAAGAGGCATTAAAATAATGCACAAGGCCATAAGAGCAGGTAAAAAATGCCGGGTTCAGGTGAGGAATTACAAGAAAGATGGTACTTTATTCTGGAATGAAGTTTCCATTACACCAATACGAAATCGGGAAGGTACGATAACTCATTTTATAGGGATACAGAATGATTTGACCAACCGTGTAAAGGCCGAGGAGGAAATACGCCATTTTTTAAATATTTTTGATGAATCACTTAACGAGATTTATGTTTTTGATGCGAGCACGCTCATGTTTTCTCATGTGAATTATGGGGCACAGAAAAATACTGGATATACTATCCGTGAGATTAAAAGGATTACTACTAAAGAGTTACTGGCCGACATCTCTGAAAAAAAATTCCGAAACTTAATCGATCCTATTCAGTCAAACTCCAAAAAGAAAATTCAGATTGAAACAGAAATAAGGCGAAAGGATGGCTCAAAGTATCCGGTAGAAGTTCATTTGCAATCCTCGAGTCTGGGAAATAGGAAATTGATAGTTGCTATTGTCCTTGATATATCTGAACGGAAAAATTATACTCAAAAACTGGAAAAAACAGTTGCATTAAGAACACAGGAACTAAAGGAAGCCTTAGTTAAAGAAAAAGAACTGAACGATCTAAAGACCAAATTCCTTTCCTTGGTTTCTCACGAGTTTAAAACTCCTTTAAGCACTATCCTTACCTCAGCCACTTTGGTTGGTAAATATACAACTACTGAACAGCAGGATATCAGGGTTAAACATTTAAAATCTATTAAAACAGGTGTACATCATCTTACCGGAATATTGAATGATTTTTTATCTATTGAGCGATTAGAGAAAGGAAAGGAAGTTTATAGACTTAATGATTTTTCGCTTAGTAAAGTTGTTAATGAGGTAATTTACAATGCGAATATGCTACTAAAAACAGGTCAAAAAATTAATTATCCTCTGAATATTGAGGATCTTACAATACATCAGGATGAGAAGATTGTTTCTCTGGTTCTGACTAATTTATTGCAAAATGCCATTAAATATTCTCCTGAAGAAACTGAAATTGATTTACAGATTGAAATTAATGAAGATGATATTCGCTTCCATGTTATTGACAAGGGCATTGGTATTCCGAAAGAAGACCAAAAGCATATATTTAATCTTTACTTTAGGGCAGACAATGTACTGCTGACTCAAGGTACCGGTATAGGCCTGCATATTATCAAATCGCATGTTGAGAACCTGGGAGGGAATATTAGCTTTAAAAGTGTGGAAAACAAGGGGAGTAAATTTACGGTATTACTGCCTCTTTATAGCAATCGCGAAGAAGTCTAGCTAGTTTTGTTGTAAAACAAGGGTTTCTTATTAAACCGTAATAAATGCTATTATGATCAAAAAGATTTTGTTAATTGAAGATGACACAGCTTTAAGGGAGAATACAGCCGAATTATTGGAATTAGCAAATTACAAAGTCCTTACCGCTCCTGACGGGGAAAAGGGAGTATTGGTTGCCAAAACTAGTCACCCGGACGTTATAATATGCGATATAATGATGCCAAAATTAGATGGATATGGTGTTTTAACCGCCCTGTCCGAAGATAATAGGACAAAGTCAATCCCCTTTATATTTCTCTCTGCTAAAACAGAACGAAAGGATGTGAGACTAGGAATGGAAAGGGGTGCAGATGACTACCTGACTAAACCATTTGAAGAATCGGAACTTATTGGTGCTATTGAAAGTAGGATAGCCAGGTCCGGTATTCTTAAAGAAGCGCATGAAGAAAAGTTATACGATGATTTAGCAAGTGAAGCCAGAGTTAAGAGTATTCATCAGCTGAAGAATTTTATTGATGACAATGGAGAGGAATTCAGGTTTAATTTAGGGGATTCAATTTACAGGGAGGGCGATAACTCAAATTTGGTGTATCTGGTAATAAAGGGGAATGCCAAAACTCATAAACTTGATGAGCAGGGGAAGGAGTTGATCACCGGAATTTACAAAACAGATGATTTTTTTGGGTTTACCAGTTTCACTAAGAATATACCATACCAGGAATATGCCACTGCTATGGAGGATTCAGTGTTAATCGGCCTTCATAAAGATAAATTAAAAATGGTTTTGGAGCATAATGGTGAATTGGTAATGGAGTTGTTGCAACTTTTGTCGGAAAACCTTTCTCAGATCAAAGAGCAGTTGTTGCAGATGGCATATGGTTCTGTGCGAAAAAAAGCTGCGTCTACTTTACTTAAATTCGCCGAAAAGTTGGAGGAAGATGAAGCTGGAAATATTCACGTCTTAAGGAGTGACCTTGCAAGTGTAGCCGGAATGGCTACTGAAACTCTTATTAGAACTTTATCTGCTTTTAAGAAAGAGGGTATAATTGAGATTAAAGATAGAGATATTAAAATTTTAGATATGGATCGGTTACAAAAGATTCCTTATTAAATTTTTGATAATGAAAAGGTGTTATACATGATGATAATCATTTTGTGGTTCGTTTGGTGATCGTAGTTTTATCCTTTAACAAATCAGACTGCAATGCAACGTATTTTAATCCCGACAGATTTTTCCGAAAATTCTCGTAATGCAATTAATTACGGGCTCGAATTATTTAAAAAAACCAAATGCATTTTTCACATTATTCACATCAACCCAATCCCCCCATATTCAGCTGCTGGGTCTTCAGTAAAAGGCACCTCGATCCTGCTTAGGGACACCGTTTTGACTGAGAGTAAAAAAGACCTTAAAAAACTTTTGAATTATATTGAAAAACATCATAAAAATGAATTACATTCTTATGTTTCCATGGCAAAGTATGATTTTTTTGTAGATAGTATAAAGAGAGCAGTGGAAGACAAAAAGATTGACCTGATTATCATGGGTACTAAAGGTGCAACCGGACTTAAAAAAGTTTCAATGGGAAGCAATACCGGCGATGTGATTACTAGAGTAAAATGTCCTTTACTGGCAGTGCCGGAAAATTCTACTTATAGAACACCAAAAGAAATTGCCTTCCCAACGGATTTTCATATCGCCTACGATATTAAAGTCTTGGATAATCTAGTTGAGATGGCCACAATGAACAATTCTATATTAAGAGTTGTCCATATTTCTAAAAAAGGTGAAATGCTGAGTGAAGAACAATTGAGTAATAAAGATTTTTTACACGATTACCTGAGAGGGATTGACCATAGTTTCCATTCATTAACAGGTTCCAAATTGGAGACTTCTATACAGTGTTTTGTTGAAAGCAGAGATATTGATCTTGTAGCCATGGTGGCCAAAAATCTAAACTTTTTTCAACGAATTCTCTTCAGGCCCGCCGTAGAAGAAATTAGTTACCATACAGATATCCCATTTTTGGTATTGCACGAGTGAAGGATAGCAGAAATTACTTTGTCTTTAATCATTGATTTAAGTTCAAGATAAAGCATAATGGAAAGCGATCTTCAGAATGTACTATTGTTACCTATAGGATTCAATGATATTAATTAATTCATCCTTAGGCAATACGCCTGATTGCCTCCATAGTTGCTTATTCTCCTTGAAGAGCAGCATTGTTGGAACACCTCTAACCTGATATTTAGAGGCAATAGATTGATTTTTATCTACATCTATCTTAATAATTTTGATAGTATCACCCAATTCTTCTTTGACCTGTTTTAGTATGGGAGCCAGCGTTTTACAGGGGCCACACCAATCTGCATAAAAATCTACAAGAACAGGAATATTGCCAGCTGTTAATTTTTCAAAATTTTGTTTCATTTTTTTATTAATAGAATGCTAATTTAGAAAAGTTATAGAGTTAAGTAACTGATTAATGTCATGGTTTCTTGTATTGCTTAGTATTAATTTTAGTGCAGTTGTTAAGATAAATTTAATATGAGGAAAGTTGTATTGCCCACAGATTTTTCTAAAAATGCATTCAATGCACTCAAATATGCATGTCAATTATTTAAATATACAAAATGTGACTTTTTTATCTTACATGCATATGCAGATGAGGTTTACCAACAAAACCAAGAAGTAAGGCGAAGTAAGTTGGACGAGTTAAAGGAGGTAACCTATAAGAATTCTGAAAAGGAATTGACAAAAATAATCAAAGATATATTTGAGTATTCACCGAATCCAAGGCATAAATTTAAATCAATTTCAGCTTTTGGAACACTTACAGATGAGATCAATGATCTTATTAATATGGAGAACGCCGATATTGTAATAATGGGGACAAGGGGTGAAACTAATGACAGGACAATTACCTTCGGGAGCAAGACTATTCAGGTTTTGAAATACGTGCAATGCCCTGTACTGGCTATTCCCGAAAATTATAAATACCATCCACCAAAGGAACTTTTGTTTCCTTCAGATTATTTAGTACCTCATAAAAGGAGGGAATTAAAACTATTGTGTGAATTAACAGGTTCCTTTAGGTCTTCTATTCATATGCTTTATATAGATTCTAATAAGAAACTTTCGCTACGACAGGAAGACAATATGCGATTTTTAAAAGAATGTTTGCACAAAGCGAACTTGTTTTTTGAAACAACAGAAGGGAAGGATAAAACCGTTGCAATCACAAAATATATTGTGCATAACGAAATAGACCTTCTGGTAATGGTCAATTCCAGACATTCACATCTTGACCAAATGTTGCATCAATCCACTATTGAAAAAATAGGTTTACACATAAAAATACCTTTTTTGGTTTTACAAAATTTGTCCCGTTAATATTAAAATACATACCGATGAAAAAAATTATTCTTCCAACAGATTTTTCCTATAACGCATATAATGCAATCTGTTATACTATGAACCTCTTAAAGGATGAGAAGGCAACTTTTTATCTTATGAATACCTATACACCGGCAATTTATCAAACAGAATATTTGTTACACAGCCCCGGTCAAATTGGCCTGGGAGATATTTACCAATCAGAATCTATAAATCAACTTGAAGAACTGAAAAAGCAACTTGAAAAAGAGTTTAAGAATCCAAAACACACTATAATACCACATTCTGCTTTCAATATCCTTGTTGATGAAGTAGCTGCAATGGTTGCAAGCGAAGAAGCTGATTTGGTTATTATGGGTACTCAGGGAGCAACCGGTGCAAAAGAAATCTTTCTGGGCACACATACGGTGCATGTTATTAAAAAAGCTACCTGCCCTGTGATTGCAATTCCCGCGGATTTTCAATATGAAACACCCAAAAAAATACTTTTTCCAACGGACTATGAAGTTGAGTACAGTGAAAAACAATTAGCGGGTCTTCTTAATTTATCCAAAATACACAATTCCAGTATTGAAGTCATTCATATTTCAAGCGGCTATGACCTTACCGATCTTCAATTACAAAATAAGGCTAAACTGGAAAAAATATTAGAAAAAATCCCTCATTTGTTCCATGACCTCCCAAATCAGGAAATCATAACAGGAATAAATAATTTCCAATTAAAAAACAAGATGAATATGTTGGCCATGATACAGAACAAACACACCTTTTTGGAAAGTCTTTTTATAGAACCAGTTATTAAGAAAATAGGGTTTCACGTTAGTATTCCTTTTATGGTTATTCCGTAATGTAAATCTGAAAATTCAATGAAAAATATTCTTATTGCCACAGATTTTTCAAACAATGCTTACAATGCACTTTTTTTCACTACGCAATTTTTTGAAAATCAAAATTGTTCATTCCATATTCTCAATGCTTATACTGAGCATACCCCACTAAAAAGTAATTGCCAGGCTGCAGGGCGTAACTTAAGTTTATTGCAGCAACTAGGAGAGGAGTCTATGGAGGGTTTATATGCTATTTTGCATAGAATTAATCTTGATACCGCGAACAGTAAACATCATTTTGGTATTCATTCAAAAAGTGAAAATCTAATTGATGCTCTACAGCAGGCCATTAAAGAAACCAACGCAGATCTTGTTGTAATGGGGAATAAAGGGAAGACTGGGGCCAAATCCATTTTTTTAGCCAGTAATGTGATCAAATCCATAAACGCTATTAAGGATTGTCCAATATTAACCATACCAGGTGAAAAGGAATTTGTGTTACCTAAAGAGATTGCTTTTGCTACAGACTATAAAAAGAATTACAACGCTAAATTGTTACAGCCTCTGCTGACATTTGCTAGAAATTGTGATTCTTCTGTTTGTATTGTTCATATAAATGAAGAAGAAAGACTCAGCCCTGTTCAGAAGTCTAATTTATATACCCTTAGAGAGTATTTGGGACCAATAAAACATTCTATTCATTGGATGCCTGATTTTTCTAATAAAACCAGAGCAATTACAAATTTTATTGATGAATTGGGTTTAGATATGCTGGTGATGATTCATTACCAGCACGGTTTTTTGGAGAAATTAACCCGTGAACCGGTAATTGAGAAGGTAAGTTTTAATATTGAAATACCCTTTCTCATTCTCCCATATACTGACTGATCAACATCATATGAATAGTCATAGTTTGGATTTAGTTTTATATAGTCATGATAATTCTGAAAGATATAGTCAATACTAATTTATAATAATATATCCATGAAGAAAATAGGAATTTGGTTAGATAAGGAAAAAGCACATTTGGTTACAATAAAAAATGAAGATGTTAGTTTCAGGACTATTTCTTCAGAAATTGAGTTCTTTCACCCAAAAGGCGGAGCACGCTCTAAGACCAAATGGGGTCCGCAGGATGTGGTGCAGGATAGCAAATATTTGGAAAGAGAGAAACACCAATTGAAATCGTATTTTAAGGAATTGGCAAAGACCGTGGAAAATGCAGAAGCCATAGCAATTTTTGGCCCTGGAGATACCAATACCAAATTTTACAAGGAATTAAATGAAAACCATAAAAACCTGGCATTAAAAGTTAAGACTGTAGAGAAAGTAGATAGTATGACCGAAAATCAGGTCAAAGCCCTGGTCAGGGAATTTTTTAATAAAAAAAGCAGAGTTTAAGATTTTACAAATCTATGGGGACCATCTCAATTATCGCTTATAATGGCAAATGAAGATTTTCTTATAGTTAAGGCTTCGGGTGACAAAGTGTTATTCTCAGAAGAGAAGTTACGCTCGTCGCTGAAACGAAGCGGGGCAGACGATAAAATGATTTCTCAAATTTTGACTCTTGTAAAGGATGAATTATATGATGGAATCACAACCAAAGAATTATATAATCGGGCCTATAGTTTTTTAAAACGCAACAAACCGGTATTTGCTTCAAAATATAAACTTAAAAAGGCGATATATGAGTTGGGTCCCACAGGTTTTCCGTTTGAAAGGTTTTTAGGTGCTGTATTAACTTATTCAGGATACAAAATTCAGGTTGGCAAGACTGTTACAGGGAAATGCGTGAGCCATGAAATAGATGTGATTTCCGAAAAAAACGGATCTATCATAATTATAGAATGCAAATTTCATGGAGAACAAGGTCGCAATTGTAATGTTAAGATTCCATTATATATTTATTCCAGATATCAGGATATAAAAAATTCAAGGCATAAAGATATTTCAATTATTAAGGAGCCAGATGAATGCTGGGTAGTTACCAATACACGTTTTACGAAAGATGCCAAAATTTATGGTAATTGCATGGGGCTTTATCTTCTGAGCTGGGATTATCCGAAAGGGGATAGTTTAAAAGATCGAATAGACAGACTGGGTCTATACCCCATAACAGTTTCAACACTTTTGTCCAAAAGAGAGAAACAATTTTTGCTAAGCCGTGATGTAGTCCTATGTCGTCAATTATTAAAAGATAGCTTTTACCTCGACCATTTAGGGGTCTCGGATATAAGGAAAACTAAAATTCTCAACGAAGTAGGGGGGCTTTGCAAAATTTGATGCAATTAATTCGAGATAATGGTTAAGGTACATTTTTTAGGGGCTTCGGGTACGGTCACAGGATCTAAGTTTTGTCTTGAAACGGATGAGCAAAACATTCTCATAGATTGTGGGATGTTTCAGGGCAGGAAAGACCTAAGAAAATCTAATTGGGAACCATTGCCTTTTTCGGTAGACTCAATAGATGTTGTTTTATTAACACATGGTCACCTTGATCATACGGGTTATTTACCCAGATTGGTAATGGACGGATTTAAAGGTAAAATTATAGGAACTGCCCCTACACTTGCAATAACAAAAATAATATTGCTCGATAGTGCAAAGATAAATGAGGAAGAAGCAGAATTAGCGAATAAGGAGGGGTATAGTAAGCATAGGCCAGCGCTGCCACTTTATAACATACAGGATGCAGAAAATGCCATAGCTCTGTTTAGAGCTGAAGAAATAAACCAATGGACACCACTTTCTGAAAATATCCGGTATAGATTCAGGTATAACGGGCATATAATTGGTTCAACTTTTATCGAAATAGAAATTTCCGGAAAGCGTTTTGTTTTTTCCGGAGATATAGGGAGGCCAAATGATATTTTGTTAGATCCGCCGATAAAACCTGAGTGGGCCGATTTTCTTTTTATTGAAAGCACCTATGGCAATAAATTGCACCCACAAGATAATGTGGAGGATAGATTGGTTGCCCTGGTCAATAAAACATTATATGAAAGAGGAAACCTGCTCATCCCTTCTTTTGCTGTAGAACGTCTGCAATCTCTGATGTATTTATTCTGGAAGCTTTATATGAAGAATAAAATACCAAATATTCCCATTTTTATTGATAGCCCTATGGGCAACAACGTACTTTCCATATTCGAACGTTTCCCAAATTGGCATAAGTTATCTCCAAAGGAATATAAGGCGATGTGTGCCCACGTAAATATTATAGACTCCTACAGACAAACATGGGAAACTATAGACGACCCCAGACCAAAAATTGTTATTGCCGGAAGCGGAATGGTTTCAGGTGGAAGAATTCTCACTTATTTACAACAATTGGTAGATAATCCGAATACTAATGTTTTATTGGTTGGTTATATGGCTGAGGGAACACGAGGAAGAGCACTTTTGGAAGGGGTTCAGGAGCTTAAGATTTTTGGAAAATACTATGCAGTGAAAGCCAGTATTTATCACGAAGAAAGCTTATCAGCCCATGCAGATCAAAAAGAGTTGCTGGATTGGATGGATGTTATTAAAAATATTCCCGAACGCGTTTTTTTGATTCATGGAGAGCAGGAAGCCTTGAGGGAATTTAAAATTAAAATTGCACATGTATATAAATGGCATGTGCATATTCCTGAAATATTTGAAACGGTTGAACTTGTTTTTTAATAATCACATGATTTTTATCATTGCTCATAATTCAGACCAGGGGTAGTTTTAAAACAAATGGAATTCAAAATCATGGAAGATCAAACAGCAAATAATAAACTGGATACTCTGCAAAAATTGCATTTAGATACACAGAAATGGAAATCTTCATTTTTCTTAATCGACGATGAATTATTATTCATAGAACAACTACTTCACTCTTATGTATTTGAGCCCAATACGCCTAATTTGTTTGAGCGTTTACAAGACTATCTTGAGCGTCTGAAGCATATTAAAGGTGATAAGACAAATATGCAGAAACTTTTAGTACAACATGAAAATAATCTGGGAGGGTCCATTGAATCTGAAAACGGCAAATGGGATGAAGATGTTCATATGGAACATGAGAAGCTAAAGGCCAATGTGGCAAATTGTTTACAGCAGTTTCAAACCCTCAAGTCGGAGATATTTAATTATGCTGGCGGCATTTTAAAAAGGCGTAGACCGGACTAATATTAATCCTATCTGGTATAATGCCAACCTGATAATTATCATTTCTTTTGGTTTATTAAAAAACTAAATTAGAATCGCATAATTAATATTCCTGAAAAATAACTTAAAGGAATTGAATTATAGTTATCAAAACAATTAGAGTTTAAATATATGCTATTTTAAAATTTAACAAAATGAAAATCAAAGAAAACACACATCGTTATATAGAATGGATAGATTCGGAAGAGATGCATAGGACAACTTTACTTTGGCTATCGGAATTAAGATTTATGAAAGATGAGCAATTGTTTTTAAACAATCTGATAAAGCATTATACAGTACAATTGGTTGATTCGAAAATTTTTGGAAAAAGTAAAGCAATTGTAACTGTTCTTACTGCTCTCGAGAAGCAAGTCATTGTACTTATGAAAAAGGTTCAGGCTCATGAAAATAAATTAGAAATAATGATTGATGACGTTGATCAAATAGAATTGGAAAAGGCTTACCGCGATACCCACAGCGAATTGTCCCGCAACATGGATAATTATAAAGAAGATTACAGGGAAATTAAAACCAAACTTTTTGATTTAGTTTCAAGTGTATTGAAGAAGGAGAAACAAAAGCGATTATTGAATTAATTAAAGCATGAAGAAAACACTTATTTTTGTCGCATTATTGTTCATGGGATGTTCGTCCTCGGAATTGGTAGAAAATTGGAAAAATCCGGACATCGTTATTTTTGACGCCAATAAAGTGCTTATTGTGGGGATGACCTCTAATTCTAAAGCTCAGGAAGAATTCGAAACTAAAATGAAAAGGTATTTTTCCAAAAGTGGAGTGGAGGCGATGCGAAGTGTGGATTTATTTGATGTTGGATTTACTGATTCTGAAAGGTCAGAAGAAGAACTGGATGATGTTGAACAATCACTTCTTGATAAAGATTTTGATGCCATATTATTTACCAAAATTCTGGGTGCTGAAAATAAGGAGACCTTTAGGAAAGAAATAGCAGATATAGACAGTTTTAATGCTAAATTCAAAGATGATTATATATCACATCAGGATATTTATTATGATGAGAATTATTATGATGAGTATAAAGTCTACCATGTTGAGACTTCACTTTATTGTATATGTGTAGGAAAGGAACGGCAACTCATATGGCGTGGTATTATAGATATAACAGATCCCTCAAATACTAAAAAAGCAATAGATGACTATATAAAACTCGTTGTTTTTGCCATGGAGGAACAGGATTTGATTTTCCACAAAGAAACAGACAAAAAGGAGTCTACAAGCACTTAATAGCCATTCATCTGAATTATGATTAATCGGGAATTTAAACTTATTGTCGTCTCCTCGGCATGACAAGGCTATCCGCGGGATAATTTTCTTTTAAATAGGTTATTTGATCTTGTGCCCATACTATAATCTTTTGCCTTTGATCTTCCGTAAGATTGGCCTCTTTGTGTAAGCCGAAATTGGTGTAAGAGGGTAATGGCATTTCTTTCTCTTCTACCATTTCAATAGTTTCTTCAAATTTATGATTCTGAATGGCTATGGGCATTTTGACAAAAGTTGAGAAATTTAAATGTTTCTTCCCAGCTATCACATGATCATTAAGCCACCATGCTACCGGTTGTACATTTGCGTACCATGGGTATTCTGTTTTATTGGAGTGGCAGTCTTTGCAGGACACCTGTAATAATTGGTTTACTTCATCAGGAACCTCATATTTGGTGGAAACGTCATAGGTTCGTTCGTTGGATTCGTTTTTTTCAGGGCGGAAAAATTGTATTATTAGCAATACAATGCCCAATCCTATAAAAACTTTCCTTAACATGATTCTAATTTAAGTTAGTGTCTAAATAAATTCATTTTTAGACTTTGATTTTATCCGAAGGTTTAACAAATGACTTTTCAGAGTACTCTTTTATCAGGATTCAGAGATAAAAGTATTTCCTTTACTTCAGGTTTTTATTAAAAAAAACAATGGTTCTTTTCCATGCTAATTCTGCCGCTTCTTTGTCATATCGCGGGGTAGTTGTATTGTGGAAACCATGATTGACATCAGGGTAGCTATAGGCCACATATTCCTTGTTATTTGCTTTCAATGCCTCCTCATAGGCTGGCCAGCCTTCATTCACTCTCTTATCAAATCCGGCGAACTGCAGCATTAAAGGAGCATTAATTTTATCAATATC
>Ga0265303_10000147_pt1 | contig 33956 bp, 31 predicted proteins | sample Helome_2_FD_192494 | JGI IMG/M metagenome (GOLD analysis project Ga0265303, IMG submission 192494) | Marine sediment microbial communities from subtidal zone of North Sea - Hel_20160317 (Illumina Assembly) | ecosystem: Environmental > Aquatic > Marine > Subtidal zone > Sediment ... | reverse complement strand
GTCAAAACCGGCGCTGCGGAACTCGCTCCCTTTGGTCGCTCAGACAGTCCTCGCTTCTCCCGGTTTTGCCCTGCGGTACTCGGCTGCACCAAGGGGAGATGGCGCTCCGTAGCTGAATCGTTGCACCCTGTTCCCGTTGACGCCGCCGAGCGCATCAAAAAAACGGTCCGCGCAAAACACACAACATCACCGGACGCCTTCAGGCGCACCTTTACAAGACAAAGAGCATCAGGCCAACAGAAAAAATTTGAAAAGAAACCGTTCCCACCCGGGTCTCTATGGGCAAGAACGCAAAACACGCTCCAAACCTTCAAACCCAAACGGAGAAACGAACATGAAAACCATTATTGCAGCTACTCTGATACTTGCCTCCGGCATCACCCAGGCCCAGTCCTTTGACTACGAAAAGGCCGTTGGTTCAGCCGAGCTCTACTCGACCCTGGCTACCGAAGGCGTGGTGAGCGTCAACACCGGCGACAGCAGCGGCTTTGCCTACCAGGAGTCGGTCGGCTCTGCTGATCTTTTCCCGACCCTGATCGGCAACAGCAAGGCCCCGCAGGTCTCTAGCGGAGCCTTCGCCTACCAGCGGGCAGTCGGCAACGAGCTTGATCCCTCGCTGTCCTGATCAAACCCGGCCCATTACCCAAGGGGCGGACGACCGCCCTTTTTTTTTCCGCGCTCGTTGCAGGGAGTTGCGCTCATCATAAAAAAAGGGTCTGCCCGGATAAGGGGTAGACCCTGAATGCGCTTTTCAGCGCCGGAGGAGGATCGACCATTCGATGCCGCGGCACCGACCAAGTCTAACTCTGTAGTTGTTATCGTCCCCGACGCATAGAACCTGAATTTCAGAAGAATTATATTCCCTCAGGGGCGAGATGCTGTTCTATCCAGTCCTCAATCCAGTGCGACGCCCGTGCCCCGCTGAAACGGCCCAGTTCTTCGCCGGCACGAAACAGCATGATGGTCGGGAATCCACGCAGGCGGTAACGACCGGCCAGTTTCATGTTTTCGCCCTCGTCTACCTCGACCTTCGCCAATCTTATCGAGCCGTCCATATCACCCATCACCCTGTTCAGGTGCGGGGTGATCGCATGGCAGGGCGCACACCAGTCGGCCCAGAAATCGACCAGGATGGGCTTGTCGTGCGAGGCGGCCAGCACCCGCTCTTCAAAATCTTCCAGACCACATTCAAAAATCTCTTCACCCGACATGCTTTATCGTCCCTCTGCTGCTGCGAACCCGGCACGTAATGCCGCACTGATTTCATCTTCGATTTCCTGAACCACCGCGATGCGGGGGCTGCCCGCAGCAATCACCGTCAGACCTGCAAACAGCACACCCAAGGGAATAATGAACAGCAACAAGGCCAAAAGTCGCGTCGTCATCACAGGACCTCCTGACAATTTGGTGCGCGATTCTAACCCGGACTCGCCCCTGGTACCTTTGTCAGATGTCACGTCAGGCAGTAGCATTGGCGCCTTTCTCGATAAATGCTCCAAGCACTCCAATGTCTGATCGGCAAATCCGCATCGCCACCCGCAAATCCCCACTCGCCATGTGGCAGGCCGAGCACGTCGCGGATGCGCTGCGGAGCGTCCATCCCGGACTCGGGGTCGAGATACTCGGCATGAGCACCCAGGGCGACAAGATCCTGGACACCCCGCTGGCCAAGATTGGCGGCAAGGGGCTGTTCGTAAAGGAACTGGAAGAACGCATGCTTTCCGGCGACGCCGATATCGCGGTGCATTCCATGAAAGACGTCCCGGTGGAGCTGCCAGACGGCCTGCACCTGTCCGTGATTCTCGAGCGCGAGGACCCGCGCGACGCCTTTGTCTCCAATCATCACGCCAGCCTGGTCGCCCTGCCGGAGGGCGCCCGGGTCGGGACCTCCAGCCTGCGGCGCCAGTGTCAGCTGGCCGACCGTAGACCGGATCTGGAGATCGTCGCGCTGCGCGGCAACGTCAACACCCGCCTGCGAAAGCTCGACGAGGGTGAGTACGACGCCATCATCCTGGCCTCGGCCGGCCTGCTGCGACTCGGTTTCGCCGAACGCATCCGCAGCTTTATCTGCACCGACGACAGCTTGCCAGCCATCGGCCAGGGCGCGATCGGCATCGAATGCCGCAATGAAGACGCACGGGTAAACGCCCTGTTGCAACCGTTGCACCACGCACCGACCGCCACCCGAGTCCAGGCCGAGCGCGCCATGAACCGTCGGCTTGAAGGCGGCTGCCAGGTCCCGATCGGCGGTCACGCCACATTGGACGATGGCGGGCTGAAACTGCGTGGCCTGGTGGGTGCGGTCGATGGCAGCGAAATCGTACGCGCCGAGATCAAAGGCCCCGAAGCCGATGCGGAGCGGCTCGGCACCGCGCTGGCAGAAGAGCTCCTGCAGCACGGTGCCGGCAAGATCCTGCGCGCACTCTATGCCGATTGAGCCCTTGAGCACGGCGACACCACCTTGCGATCTGGCCGGACTGAGCGTGCTGGTCACCCGGCCGGAGCATCAGTCGGAGGGCCTTTGTGAACTGATCCAGGCCGCGCACGGCCGACCGGTGCGGTTTCCGGCGATCGAGATCCTCGGTCCTGCCGACAAGCAAGCTGCGCGCGCCGAACTCAGGGGTGCCAGCCGGGCAGATGTACTGATATTCGTCAGCGCCAATGCGGTGCAGTACGCCTTTCCGCTCCTGCCCGAGCAACTGCCCCTGGACATTGGCATCGCCGCGGTCGGCACCGCCACCGCACGCGCCCTGATCAACAGAGGGCTCGAGCCGACCCTGGTGCCTGAACGCATGGACAGCGAGGGGCTTCTGGCCCTGCCGGCCCTGCAGGCGGTTGAGGGCAAATCGATCTTTGTCCTGCGGGGCAACGGCGGCCGTGAACTCTTGCCTGATACCCTGAGAGAACGTGGAGCCGAGGTACACGCGGCAGAGGTCTACCGGCGCGTGCTGCCAGAAAGGCAGGCGGCGGCCTCCAACCTGCTACGCGGCTGGGAGCAGCTGGTGCATGTCGTGGTCGCGACCAGCAACACTATTGTCGACAATCTGTACACCCTGCTCGGCAGCGAAGGTGCCCGGCGCCTGCAGACCACGCCGCTCATCGTGGTCAGCCAACGCATGGCCGATTACGTCATCGAGCGTGGCTGCGAGCATGTCCATGTCGCAAATTCCGCGACAGATGCCGATCTACTGGCCACTTTGTGCGAAGTTGGGGCATCTCTGCGTTAGTCAGGGGCCACGGGTGCGCCACAAAGATGTCGCCGGGGCCATGCCTTTGCTAGTCTTAGCACAACCACTGAAGATAAAATCGCACAACTGCCATCCGGTAAACCACCCAGAATGAATGACGAAGAACCAAAACCGGGCGTCGTGATCGACGTGACACCTGACCACGAAGGTCCCGAGCCAGACGAGGCCCCGACCGCTTCCGAAGCAGCCACCGAGCCGGCCGCCACCGAGGTCCGCGAGAAGCCGAGGAGGGGAAACGCGCTGCCCCTTTCTGTGGCTATCCTGGCCCTGATTGCGGTCGGGGCCGCGGCCTTTTTCGGCTACCAGCAGTGGTTGAAGCTCAATGACGACCTGGCCGCCATGGATGCGCGCCTGCGTGAGGCGCAAAACCAACAGCAGACTCTCAGCCAGGCAGTGAGCAGCACCAGCGACGCCGTGCGTGCGCAGGAGGCGGCGCTTGGCCAGCAAAGTGGGGCCCTGGCGGAGCAGCAGGCCGCTGTGGATGAGGCGCGCTCTGCCTTCCAACAGCAGGAACAGCGACTTGCGGATGAAAACGTAAACCTGCAGGAGCGCGAGGCGGAACTGCGCGCGGCAGTGGCCGACGTTCACCGCCGCGTCGGCCGTTCGGGCACGCAGTGGATGATCGCGGAAGCAGAGTATCTGCTGCGTATCGCCAATGACCGCCTGATCCTGGCACGCGACACCGAAAGCGCACGCGTCGCCCTGGGACTGGCCGACCAGCGCCTGCGTGACACCAAAGACCCGGGCTGGGCCGGTGTTCGCGAGCAGATCGCTCGTGATGTCGCCAAGCTCAGCACCTTCGAGGCCCCCGACAGTGCCGGCCTGTCGGCCCGACTGTCAGCCCTGATAGAACAGATTCCGCAACTCAAGATCGCCAACGCCACCATCGGTCCCGAGCGAACGCTCCCCGAGCGCACCGGTCAGGAACCCGGCAAGCGGAACTGGGAAACCCTGCTTGACGACGTCTGGGCCGGGTTCAAGGATTCAGTGCGCATCCGGGAGCGCGACAAGCCGGTACAGGCCATGCTTGCACCTGAGCACCAGTTTTTCCTGTACGAAAACCTCAAGCTGCATATGGAGGCCGCACGCCTTGGCCTGGCACGCGATGATCAGAACCTTTTCCGCGACAACCTGAACATCGCCGCCGACTGGCTGGCGAAGTATTTTACCCCCGACAACGGCAGTGCAGCCGCCATCGCCAAGGCCATCGCTGAGATGGTCAAGATAGACATCCGTCCCGAGATGCCTGATGTCAGCCAGTCACTGCGTGCCCTGCAAGTGCGCCAGAAGCTGATGGAAGACGTCGCCCCAAGCGGGGTTGAATAACCATGAGAGCCCTGCTGAAAGTTTGGCTGTTCGTGCTTATCGGCGCAGGAATCGGCGTAGTGCTCACGCATGACAGCGGCTATGTGCTGATGTCGTTCGGCAATTACACCGTCGAGATGAGCCTGGCATTGCTGCTCCTGTTGCTGGCAGCACTGTTCGGCTTGATGTATTTCGGCATTCGCCTGCTGGTGCGCACCCTGCACCTCCCGCACGACGTACGCGGATGGCAACAGAAACGCGGCTCACGCCTGGCGCAGCAGGCGATGACCCGCGGTCTGCTGGAGATGTCCGAGGGAAACTGGCGCGGCGCAGAGAAACGCCTGGTGCGTTTTGCCGACCGTTCCGAGACGCCGTTGCTGAATTACCTGGCCGCCGCGCGCGCGGCGCAGTTACAGGGTGCACACGACCGCCGCGACGGTTATATCCGTCTGGCCCATGAGACCATGCCTTCGGCCGATGTGGCGGTGAGCCTCACGCAAGCGGAATTGCAGCTGGCCGACCACCAGCTCGAACAGGCCCTGGCGACCCTCAAGCACCTGCGCAGTGTCGCCCCGAAACACACTTATGTGCTGCGCCTGCTGCGCAGACTGTACGAACAGCTCGGGGACTGGGAACACCTGCGCGAGTTGTTGCCCGAACTGCGACGCCGCAAGGTCGAGGATGAATCCGAGCTGCAGCGTCTGGAGATCCGGACCCACGGCGCCCTGCTGGAGCAGGCTTTTCTGGCAGGTGATGAGCGGCGCCTGGGCATGGCCTGGGCCGATGTGCCGCGCGCCCTGCGCAGCGAACCCCGGCTTCTCGGCGACTATGCCGGCTACCTGCAGGAGAGCGGGCAGGACGCCAAGGCAGAAAAACTGCTGCGCGATGCACTGCGAAAAAACTGGAATGCCGACCTGGTCGAGACCTATGGCCTGCTGGAGCTGGCGGAGCCCGGCAAGCACCTGTCCGCGATGGAGAAGCTGCTGATTGATCACCCGGACGACCCGGCACTGTTGCTAACCCTGGGGCGCCTCAGCCTGCGTGCACAGCTGTGGGGCAAGGCGCGTGGTTACCTGGAGGCCTGCATCGGTCGCAACGGACCGGCACAGGCCTATCGCGAACTCGGACAGCTCCTGGAGCGCATGGAGGAACCCCAAAAGGCGATCGAGGTATATCGACGCGGCCTGTCCGATACCGGCGGGCCCGAGCCCGTTCCACTGCCACACCAGATCGGCAAGACCAAGGTCAACCGTCCGATGCTCGAGGAGGAACCCGATCTGCCGCCGATACGCGGTGTTCCACGCCCCGAGGCCGAACCCTCATCAAACTAGGGCCTGAGCCAAAGGGGATCAGTCGACCGACTTGGCGCGCGTGTCCTCGGCGTAGTCGAATGAATCGTAGTGCATCTGATCATCCGGCATGCCGGCGGCGCGGAAGGCTTCGCGCGCCGCATCGACCATGGGTGGCGGCCCGGCCATGTACAGATCGTGACCTGATAAATCCGGGATGTCCGCGAGGACGGCCTCGTGTACCCAGCCGCTGCGCCCCTGCCAGCTCACATCCGGCTCCGACAACACCGGAACGAAGCTGAAGTTTGGATGTTCATCCGCCCATCGCTCCGGCAACTCAGGCATGTACAGATCACGTTCCGCGCGGACACCCCAATAAAACACCATCGGACGATCGATTCCTGCCTCAAACGCCTGTTCTATCTGGCCCTTGAGCGGGGCAAAACCCGTGCCGCCACCCATGAAGATCATTGGTCGCGTGGAGCCTTCGTCGAGCGTAAAGGTGCCCAGAGGCGCCTCGATGCGCAGAATGGTGCGTTCCTTCATCTGACTGAAAACCCAGTCGGTGAACTCGCCGCCGTCAACATGGCGAATATGCAGTTCGATGAATTCGTCATCGTGCGGCGCATTGGCTATCGAAAATGCCCGTCGGCGACCGTCGGCAAGCAGGAAGTCCAGATACTGGCCTGCACGAAACTGCAGACGCTGATTGTCCGGCAGCTTGAGCAGCAGCCGCACCACGTCGTGGGTGAGGTGGTCGACTGCGTGCACCCGGCACGGCAGGAGCTTGATCTCCAGATCGGCCGTCGATTCGGCCTCACGCACCACAAGAGTCAGATCGCCGGCCGCAAATCCCTGGCAGGGCAGACACTTACCCTCGCCCGCCTCCTCCAGCGCAGGTGGCGCACCGTAGTAAGTCACTTCACCGGAAACCAGATCGGCCGCGCATGAACCGCAACGGCCATTGCGGCAGCCGTAGGGCAGACCGATATTTTGACGGATGGCTGCATCTAGAATGGTCTCGTTTTCTTCGGCCTCGAACTGATGACCACTGGTGCTGATCGTGACGGTGAAAGTCATGGTTCCCTACTATGCGGAGTGCGAAACTCTGCAATTCTCCTTGATTTCAAAGGCTAATAAAACCGTGAGGTACGCATGCTAATCATCGGTTGCGGCGATGTGGGACGAAAAATCGCGGCGCGCGCGCAGCTCAACCGGGAGGCTGTACAATGCCTGGTGAGAAGCGCGGAAAGCGCCGCACTGCTGTCTGAAAGAGGTATGAATGCCGAGGCGGTCGATCTCGACCATCAGTCCCCGTCCTTGACCGGCGCACGCAATCAGCAGCAGATCTATTATCTGGCTCCACCCCCGGCGTCCGGCAACAGCGACCCTCGCATGCGGCGCCTTCTCTCCGCGCTGTCGGTGGGCAAACATCACCGGATCGTCTATGTCAGCACGACCGGAGTATACGGAAACTGTAACGGCGAATGGGTCGATGAACACCGCGCAGTCGATCCGCAGGTCGATCGTGCACGCCGTCGCCATGATGCCGAAGAGCAGCTGCGCGCCTGGCGCCAGACAGGACCGGGTGAGGTCGTCATCCTGCGCGTCGCCGGGATCTACGGCCCCGGCAAACTGCCCATCAGTCGGATAGAACAAAAGATCCCGATGATCGGCGAAGACGAGGCCCCGTGGACCAACCGGATCCATATCGACGATCTCGTGAGTGTATGCGAAGCGGCGATGGCACGTGGCGCGGACGGCGAAGTCTACAATGTCAGCGACGGCAACCCGGGGAACATGCGCGATTATTTCGACCGGGTGGCCGACCGCTACGGCCTGCCACGCCCACCGCTGGTCAGCCTGGCCCAGGCGCGTGCCACCCTGTCCCAGGGAATGCTGTCTTACCTGGCTGAATCGCGCCGCCTCGACAACCGCAAGATGATCAGGGAGCTGGGTGTGAATCTTCGCTATCCGGACCTGGCGAGCGGCCTGCAGGCTTGCGGCGACATTCGATGAAGCAGGCAGCAGCTACCGGTCTTTCCGGCGGCTGTGAGGCATCGCTTCGACCGAGTCAGAGCGGCTGTTCTGTCAGCGGAATCCCAATGATCTCCGCCATGGTGCGATGAACCTCGGTCCACGCCCCGGGGGCAAGCACATCAACATCGATCCGATGCAGCTGACCCGCCTGCTGCGCGGCATCCAGACGGTCAGACAGGTCCATGCCCTCATCCTTGAGTGAAAAAACCTTTGCCTGGGGGATCGCGGCGGCCAACTGCGCCGCGATCTCGGGGGGACCAACGACCAGAATGCCCTCTTTGGCGGCGGCCATGGCAGTCTCAAAATCGTCCCGCATCACGCCGATGAAGCTCCCGCGATACTCGATATGCGCGATCACGTTCTTTTTCGCCCTCGCGATATGGAACTGGGTTGAAGAGATCTGTCGGTATTGTGCATCGGTCATCGGCCGACCCGTGGTGAACCAGGTGGGACGGCGAAATCCGTCTTTCACCAGCATGCGGCGGGGCGCGCTCCGGCTCCCCGTCCACACACTGCCGGTGATGCATACGATCTTCTTGTTGGCTGGTATTTGCATAGGCACCCTTTGTTCTGGTCGACACGAAGACAGCCCACGGGCCGAAAACCACTCAGGCCTACCTGGCTGTCGCAGGAACTAGCGCTTTATCTTGGACTCACCGAACCAGATTTTGCCGAGCCCCTTCAGGGTGTCGGTACCCTCCAGCCGATGCAGGAAATTGTTTGTCCAGTTGATGAACTGGGCGTCGTTGGGCGGCAACGCGATGCCAATGGGCTCATAGGTGAGCAGGGAAAACAACGAGACAAACCCCGAATCAGGGTTGCTTTTCAGCGTCGCCATGCAGATCGGATAGTCTGTCAGCAAGCCGCCCACTTTACCGTCCTTTACCATCCCGGCCGCTTCCGTGTAGTCCTCCACGGTCACGATGGTCGCCCGCGGAAAAAGCTCTCTGGCGAAGTCCTCGCTGGTAGACCCCTTGAGGGCCGCCAGTCTGGTCGCCGGCGTATTCAGGTCCGGTGATTTCTGGGCTTCTGCCAGGGCCTTGTCTTTCGTGACAATGCACTTTCCGGAGGTCAAATAGGGGCCTACGAAGGCAACCCGCAGGTTACGCTTCGGCGTGATGGTAACGTTCGAGATCACCACGTCCACCTTGCCGGCCTCGAGTGTAGGCAGCAGTTCACTGAACGGCATCACCTTGGTTACCAGCTTGACGTCCATCACGTTCGCCATGAGCCGCGCGATGTCGATATCGAATCCCGTGACCTTTCCCGACGCATCAACCTGGGTCATCGTCGGCATGTTGCCGGAGGTCCCGAGTATCAATTGGCCCCGCTGCTGAATGCGCATCAATACGGAATCATTCCCGCTCTCCATCGCATTGGATCCGGCGGCTGCAAACAACAAAAGCAGCAGCGGGAATTTGATCAATTTGGGCATACTCGGTTCCTTTTTGGATTGCACGTCAATCTTTTGTGCCGTGCAAAATAGCAGATTAACCACGCGCGATATAGGCACGAACCAGGGGTCGACCTGGTTGAGCCGCCAAACGATGGAAAAGGACCGGCCGGCTGGCGATGTCAAGCCCGACCTGAACGTTGCATGGCGCTCAGACGGCGCGTGGCTTCGGCTGCTTCAGGGGATCAGTCTGGTCGAGCCGCGACAGGTAGCTGTCGGCGAACTCGTCTGCTGCGCAGGGCCTGCCGAGATAGTAACCCTGGAATACGGGGCAGCCTCGCTCACTCAGAAAGCCCATGACTTCGGCAGTTTCCACGCCTTCAGCCACGACTTCCAGGTCAATATGCCGGGCCATCGTCATGATGGTTTCGACCAGAGCGGCATCATTCGAATTATCGATCACGTCGCGCACAAAGGAACGATCGATCTTGAGCTCATCGACGGGCAGGCGCTTGAGATAGGCGAGTGATGAGTAACCGGTGCCGAAATCGTCCAGCGCGAAACGCACGCCCAGGCGCTTGAGGGCCTGAATCTTCTCAACCGTCTCGCCGAAGTCTTCCAGCAGTATGCTCTCAGTCATCTCCAGCGTCAGGCTTGCAGGCACGGCACCGGTATCGCCCAGGACCCTTTCAACCTTATGCACGAAATCCGCCTGACGGAACTGCAGGGCGCTGACATTGACTGCGACGCGCCCGAGGGGCATGCCCGGTATGGCTGCCTGCCAGCTGCGAAGCTGCGTTAGGGCCTCGTGCAACACCCAATCACCAATCTCAATCACGAGCCCACTTTCCTCGGCCAGACCAATGAATTCGCCCGGCGCCACCAGACCGCGCTCGGGGTGCTGCCAGCGCAGCAGCGCCTCGACGCCACAGAGCCGGTGTTCGGCATTGAATTGCGGCTGATAGAACAATCGAAACTCGGAACGCGGCAGTGCGCGACGCAGTTCGTTGAGCGTCTGCAGTCGTTCATCAGCAGCCTGCTGCATACTTGGCAGGAAGAAGCGCACGGCATCGCGCCCGGATTCCTTGGCCCGATACATCGCCGTATCGGCCTGCCGGAGGATATCGTCCAGGCTTTCGTCGCCGTATGGAAACAGGGCGATTCCGACACTCGAAGTCACGTGCAGCTCGTGAGAATCGATCTGGTAAGGCTCACCGAGTTCGCGACGCATTTTCTCGGCCAGCAGTTGTACGTCGGTGACGGCCTCCTCGGCGTCCATCGAGAGTTCCGGCAAAAGCACAACGAACTCATCGCCGCCCAGCCTGGCCACCGTGTCTTCGTCGCGCATCGAAGTCATGATGCGCATGGCCACCATCCGCAACAGTTTGTCACCCACTGGATGACCCAGTGAATCGTTGATGTTCTTGAAATTGTCGAGATCGAAGAAAAGCACCGCGCCCTGGTGGCCGTGACGACGGGCATGCGCAAGGGACTGGTGCAAGCGATCTGAAAACAGGCGCCGGTTGGGCAGGTCGGTAAGGGAATCGTAGCTGGCCTGGTATTCAATGAGTTCCGCCGCACGACGCTGATCAGTGACGTCTTCGCACATCAGCATGTAGCCAGCAAAGTCACTGTTACCGCGAAAGATCGGCGAGATACGCGCATCGACGAAATGCACACCGTCCTCGCGCGACATTTCCATGGTGAAGCTGTATTCGCCATGGTCCCTGGCCATGTCGAGGCCGATTAGATTTCGTTTCTCATCGACACCACCGGCCTGGTGGATTTCCTGAAGGTTGGCGCCCAACGCCTCGGAGGCCGGCAGACCGAAGATTCTCTCGGCAGGTGGGTTGAAATACCGGATTCGTCCCTCGGCATCGGTGGCGACGATCGCAACCTTTTCCGAAGCCCTCAGCATCCCGTCCAGATAGATGCTCTTGTCCTCCAGGGCCTTCTGTACCGACTTGACCTCGGTAATGTCGCGCCAGATACAGAACAGAGCCTGTTCTCCTTCATACGGGACCCTGGTCAGCGAGACCTCGACGGGAAAGACCGAGCGATCCTTCTTAATGTGCATCCATTCAAAGCGATGGTAGCCAGTCGCATAGGCGGTCTCCATCATCTCGTTGACCTTCTCTACCGACGCACGACCGTCAGGCTGCAGTTCAGGCGACAATCTGGCCGGATGGGTATCGAACAGTTCCTGCACCGTCGCGTAACCCAACAGTCGGCTGGCTGCCTGGTTGGCCATGACGAATTCACGGCCGATGATCAGCCACATCGGGTCCTCGGAGAGTTCGAACAGCCGCCGATACTTGTCCTCGCTTTCCCGCAGGCGGCTTTCCGCCAGGTGCTGCTCGGTGACGTCCTGCACGGTGCCGATCAGGCGTTGTGCTGTGCCGTTGTCGTCAGTGATCGCCCTGACCGTCTCACGGACGACCCTCGATGTTCCGTCGGGGATCTCGATGCGATGCATGAAATCCCGCGACTCCCCGGTCTTGCGAACCTCGGCGATTACCGCCGAGAAGGTCTTGGCGTCTTCGGCGGAAAGGCGGTCCAAAAAACACTCGAGGGTTGCGTCGCAGTCACCTGGCAGCATGCCGCACAGATAAGCCAGACCGTCGGATGCGGCAGAATCACCCGTCGCGATATTCCAGTCCCAGCTTCCCTGGCGGGCGATTCGCTGGGCCTCATTGACACTGTCCTTGGCCCGCAACGCAATCGCTGCCTGCTCTGCGAATGCCAGAGAGCGCTGCTGGATCAACCGGTTCTTTCGCGACAGCACGTACAAAAAAGCGGCCAGAGAAAACATCAAGAGGCCAAGCAGCAGGATCAGCGCACCAAGTAACGCGCTTCGGTACCGCTGATAGAACGAAGGCGGCTGGTTCAGCAGCGTGGCCTCGTCCCTGATCTCTGCCGGCAACCGCAGGCCATGTGCAGTCAGCTGGCGCATGTCGATCAGATATTCGTTGGGGCTCCTGGCAACCGGGGGCAACAAGCCGCCCTCGGCCAGAAAGTGTTGAACGAGCCTGGCCGCGGATGCGCCCTGACGCACACCACTGGTGACAAAACCGCCGAGCACCCCATCGAACAGGTAGACATCCTCCATGCTGATGACGACCCTCGGTCCGGTCGCGACAATGCGCCGGATGGTTTCCCGCAGCGTCAATGACTGGCCGTCGTGGCTGTGCACTGCACCCAGGGTGGTCAAGAACAGGGCTCCCCCCGGATACTCGCGCAGACCATCGAGGATATCTTCGATATGGTCGCTGGCGATGAATATTGCCTTGGTGTCCGGATACCCTTCCAGCTCGCTCCTTATCTCGCGTTCGATCGCGCGATAGGTGCCAGAGGCGTCCCCGACAGCGACGATCTCGCCCAACTCGCGCCCCATGGTCGCCAGCAGGCTCAGGTTCGGGGCGATCTCCTTCTTTTCAAAAACCCCGGTTACGGCACGCTCGCCGAAGCGCTCCCGCACGGAATAATCGTTGACGCCGGAAAAGAACACCGGCGTGTCGGGAAACAGTCGTCTGAGATGCCTGAGGGCAAAATCCAGCGCATTGTCGTCGGACACGTAGATCAGCTGAGGCGCAAACTCCGCGTACTTGAAGTGCAGATAACTGGCGAACTCCGCCGCATATTTCGAGGTGTAAGGGTGCCGCTTGGTGTCCAGATACTCGGTCTTCACGAGCATGTCGGCCTTACCGCCGGCGCCCAGCTCATTCATGAACCCCTCATGCTGACGCTTGGTCCAAGGGTATTCCTGACTGTATGAATGCAACACAAAAACGCGCACACCCTCAGAGGCCGCATTCGCAGGCGGCAAAAGGGCAAACAGCACCCACAGGCTGAAAAGCCGGATAACCGATCGGACCGTCATGTGTGCAGATATCGGCCCGGCCGTGAAAAACATGACGAATCTGCATGGACAGGGCCTCGAAGCCGCCGGGGCCGACGGTAGCGACCCCGCAGGCTCTGCTCCGGCGAACCTGCGAATCCCCCCGAAATAACCAGCGGGCAGAAATCTTGAACCCCGGTCCTTGCCCTTTTCAACTGAACCGATATGCTTTCGCTTTACCCGGGACAATCAACAACGAGGCCTGTTTTGCGGACGCCGGTCGCCGCCACAGGCGGCTTGTACGACTGACCGACCAATTTGCAGAAATCGGCAGCAGTGAACATGGCGGAATCGCATCATCACATTGAGGCCTTGTTGTTTGATCTCGGTGGCGTGGTGATAGACATCAGTGTCGAGCGCGCACTGCGCTGCTGGGAACCGCGTTCGAGACTGGCAATCGAACAGATGCGCGGTCGCCTGGCAGTCGATGAACCCTTCAGACAACATGAACGCGGCGAATTGCCCGCATCCGGCTATTTCGACCATCTGCGCAAGGTTTTCCAGCTCGACGCCAGCGATCGCGAGATTGCGGAGGGGTGGAATGCCATTCTGGTCAGCGAAATCCCGGAGTCGCTGCAACTGGTCGAATCTGCAAGACGGCATCTGCCCTGCTACGCCTTCACCAACACCAGCCGGACCCACCAGGCCACCTGGACGGAGGCCTTCCCGAATGTAGTATCCGCATTCGATCGAATCTTTTCCTCACCGGACCTGGGACTGCGAAAACCCGAACGCGCGGCTTTCGAAACGGTCACAAAGGAAATCGACATAGAACCCGGGTCGGTTCTCTTCTTCGACGACCTGCTGGAGAATGTTGAGGGCGCGCGCGCCGCGGGGCTACAGGCGGTTCACGTTCGCGACATCGGAGACATCAGGCAGGCGCTGAGGGCCATCCCGGCGATCTGAACCCGATCAGTGTCGTGGCACGCTCAGGGTCACCTCGCGCCCACCGTAGCCATGAACCAGATCGTGTCCGCGCAACCTTACCCAGGTAAATTCAGCAGGAATCCGCACCCCGGACAACCCGCGCGTGAAAGGTTGCTCATGCTCATGTGGATGGGCCAGAACACGCGTTGCGATCACGCGGCCGTCCGGCGCCACGACCTCCCAGCGATTGGCATAATGATCCCAACCGCTGTCGGCATGCCTCAGTGTGACGTCCAGATCGAAACGGCCGACCTCTGCCGCGGGACGAATATCGACCTTCAGGACATCGGCCTGGCCGGCCTGCAACGGCTGGAAGCCGAGCAGCGCGGCCGCCGCTAGCGCCGCGATCAGCCGCGGCGTAGCCATTCGATCGCCGGGTCCCACTGCACCACGTCTGCGGCAACCTGTGAGGGCGCGAGCTCGAAGATCCCGAGTCCGGTCTCTGCGGCGCGGATGTAATTCTGGCTTTCGCGCAGGTGGGTCAGCAGCGGGATTTCATATTCCGACAGAAAAGCCTCCAGCTCATGATAGATACGCGTGTTTTCACGCACGCGGTTGGCGATCAGGCCAATCCGCGTCTGCCCCCGCGATATGCGACCTGACTTGAGCAGCTCGCCGATGAAGCGGGTGGCCGCGCGCATGTCGATCGGCGACGCCAGTACGGGCACCAGCAGGGTATCGGCCCGGCGTAGGAGATGGGTCAATTCGCTGCCATACACCCCGGACGGGGCATCCAGCAGGGCAATCTCGGTGCCGCGCTCGGCCCGTGCGTCGCCGGCGACCGCGTTCACACCCTCGATCGTGGGGATGCCGTCATAAGCCTCTCGCGCTTCGAGCCAGTCGAGGCTTGAACGCTGCGGGTCGAAATCCATGATCGCGACCTTCTTCCCCTCGTCGGCATACCAGGTTGCGAGGTTGGTGGCGATAGTGGACTTGCCACAGCCGCCCTTGGCGTTCATGCAGAGGATGGTCTGCATCTCAATCTCCCTGTCTGTGTCTGCGATGACCGCATTACAGACGACTTGGCTGCGCGCAGCAAGCCGTTATCGCAACGACCGGCTGAGCGACGCTTTGGCGGTGGCTGCACGCGCCTCATTCACCCCTCGAACGGACCTGGCGCAGGCCTGCACAGACCGAGAGGACCCTCGGCCGTCCGAACAGCGCTATTGTCAGCCACAACACGTCGCTTGGGACGTAAAGTTCCGAAAAATCAGCCGCTAAAACCTGCATCAGCGCCCATGTCGGACACAGGATTACTCCCCAGTGAAACTCAGACAGATATCGGTTCAGACCAAGATCACGCTCGCATTGGCCGCCGTTTTCGTCTCTCTGATGATCGCGACAACCTGGCACATGGCCGTTACTGAGCGAGAAATGGTGCAGTCGTTGGCGCAGCAGAAGGCGCTGGATACTGCCAGCTCCTACTTCGACAGCGTCAACACCATGATGTTGACGGGTACGACTGCGCAACGCGAACTGCTGCGCCAGAAGGTCCTTTCACACGATGATGTCACCGAGGCCCGAATCGTGCGCGGCCCGGCGATCACCAAGGTGTTCGGTGATGGCAATCCCGAGCAGAAAGCCCGGGATGCATTGGATCGCAAGGCACTGGGTGGTGAAAAAATCAGCCTGACCGGGAGAGACGGAAATGGCCGCACCGTGACCGTGCTGACCCCCATCGTGGCGACCAAGGATTTTCGCGGTACCAACTGCCTGACCTGCCATACCGTATCGGAAGGCACAGTGCTTGGCGTGGCGCGCGTGAGTTATTCTCTGGCAGCGTTGGACAAGCGGATCGACCAAAACATTCTGGTCAGTGGAGCCATCAATGTTCTGATGTTGGTCGTCGGCATCCTGATCATCAGCTGGCTGCTGCGCCGCATCGTGGTGAATCGCCTGCGTGATATGCGGGCCTCTATGCACGCGATCCAGGCCGATTCCGATCTCAGCCACCGCCTGAAAGTCACCGGCAGCGACGAGGTCAGCGCCCTGTCAACGGCCTTCAACAGCATGCTGGACCAGTTTGGCGGCAGCCTGCGCGAGGTGTCCGAAAACACCGCCCGCCTCAAAGACGTTGCCGCCCAGATCACCCGAGTGTCCTCACAAACGGCCGAAGCGGCGGACCAGCAACGCGTGGAAACGGATGCGGTGGCCACGGCCATCACCGAGTTGGAATCGACCGCACTGCAGGTTCGTGAGGGTGCGACCAGCGCCGCTGACGCCTCGATCGAGGCAGACAAGACCGCCTGTGACGGGGCGCGCACCACCCACCAGGCGATCGAAGGGATCAATGGGCTGGTGAGCGAGATTGAGTGCGCCGCCGAGGTGATAGAACGGCTGGAAGACCGCAGCCAGAGCGTAGGCGGAGTGCTGGATGTCATCAAGTCGATCGCGGAGCAGACCAATCTGCTCGCCCTCAATGCCGCAATCGAGGCTGCGCGCGCCGGTGAGTCCGGACGTGGCTTCGCAGTGGTTGCCGACGAGGTCCGGAGCCTGGCGAACCGCTCGCACAGATCCACCCAGGAAATCGAGAACATCGTCGAACAGTTGCAACTTGGCGCCCGCGACGCCGTTTCCGCGATGACGCGCGCCAAACAAAGTGCGGAGGAACGTTTCCAGCAGGTCGAGACGGCGGATTCCGGACTAAAATTGATAGCCGAGCACGTCGCCCGTATCCGTGAACTGAACGTTCAGATGGCATCGGCGGCCGACGAGCAGAGCACGGTGACCCAGAACGTCAGCCGCAACGTGGTCAATATCTCCCAGCTGGCCGAGCGCACCGCGACCGATGCGGAACAGACCACCTCGGTCAGCGATGACCTGATGCAGCTGTCCGACCAGCTCGAGTCATTGGTCCGGCGGTTCAGGTTCTGACGGCTGGAAAACCCTGGAACTCTGCGTTCCATTGATCCGCAGGACCAGACTACCCGATCCCGAGTTCGCCCCAAATGGCATCCACACGCGCTTTCACTGCCGGGTCCATCGCGATCGGTCGTCCCCACTCACGGTCGGTCTCTCCCGGCCATTTGTTGGTCGCATCGAAACCGACCTTTCCACCCAGGCCGGACACCGGTGAGGCAAAATCCAGATAGTCGATCGGTGTTTTCTCCACCAGGGTGGTGTCCCGAACCGGATCCATCCGGGTGGTCATCGCCCAGATCACGTCATTCCAGTCACGCACATTGACGTCATCGTCGGTGACGATCACGAATTTGGTGTACATGAACTGGCGCAGATAGGACCAGACACCGAACATCACCCGCTTGGCGTGGCCGGGATACTGTTTCTTCATGCTGATCACCGCCATGCGGTATGAACAGCCCTCGGGCGGCAGATAGAAATCGACGATCTCCGGGAACTGCTTCTGCAGTATCGGCACAAACACCTCGTTCAGTGCCACGCCGAGGATCGCCGGCTCATCCGGCGGCCGGCCGGTGTAGGTGCTGTGATAGATCGGGTCTTCGCGATGGCTGATCCTGTCGATCGTGAACACCGGAAAGCTGTCGACCTCGTTGTAGTAGCCGGTGTGATCGCCGAAGGGTCCCTCCGGCGCCATATCGTCGGGGTGTATATGACCCTCGAGAACGAACTCGGCGGCGGCCGGTACCTGCAGGTCCGACCCGATGCACTTCGCAACCTCGGTACGACCGCCGCGCAGCAGGCCTGCAAAGGCATACTCGGACAGGCTGTCCGGCACCGGGGTGACCGCCGCGAGCATGGTCGCCGGATCGGCACCCAGTGCCACAGCCACCGGAAAAGGCTCGCCAGGGTGGGCAAGCCGCCATTCACGAAAATCGAGTGCCCCGCCACGGTGCGCCAGCCAGCGCATGATCACGCGGTTGCGTCCGATCACCTGCATCCGGTAGATACCCATATTGATGCGCGACTTTCCTGTCGCACCCCCTGCGGGTGCACTTTGTGCGTCCCGTTTTGCTCCCGGCAAAACGGTCTGCCCCGTCTTGTCCGGCCCGCGGGTGATCACCAGACCCCAGGTTATCAGTGGACCCGCATCCCCCGGCCAGCAGGTCTGCACCGGCAGATCCGAAACATTGACCGCATCACCCTCCAGCACATGCCGCTGACAGGCCGCACCCCTGACCACTTTGGGCGCCATATCCAACACCCTGCGAAACACCGGGAGCTTCTCCCAGGCGTCCTTCATGCCCTTGGGCGGCTCCGGCTCCTTGAGCTGCGATAGCAGGACGCCCACCTCACGCAGCGCCGCAACCGACTCCTCGCCCATACCCAGGGCGACGCGCTCGGGCGTGCCGAACAGGTTACCCAGGACCGGCGTGCGGTAGCCTTTCGGGTTCTCGAACAAAAGAGCCGGCCCGCCCGCGCGCAGCGTACGATCGCAGATCTCGGTCATCTCCAGATGAGGGTCCACCTCGGTGGCAATCCGTTTGAGCTGCCCCCTCGCCTCGAGCTGGTCGATAAAATCGCGCAGATCAGCGTATTTCATGATGTTATCCTGCACAGAATACGTCTTACTTTACCGGCCACCCGACTACGCCACTAGCCCGCATTGAGCGACAGCGAGCGAGGTTGGAGCGCCAGATGACTGAATGAACATCGTCTTTTTGCTCTTGATTGGTGGCATCGCCGGCTGGCTGGCAGGGAAGATCATGAAAGGCCGCGGGCTGGGCCTCTGGGCCAATATGGGCGTCGGCGTGGTTGGCGCGCTGCTCGGCGGCACCCTGCTCAGACAGCTCGGTATTGAGATGCAGGGTCCGGTCGGCCAGCTCCTGACTGCCACTGTGGGGGCGGTCGCGCTGTTGTGGCTGGCCAAGATGATCAATAAGACCTGACCCACCGAAAACGAATCCCGGGCCTGTATCACGTGAAGAAAAAGCTGCTGTTTCTCGTCCATCGCCTGCCCTACCCTCCGAATAAAGGCGACAAGATCGCCTCGTTCAATCTGTTGCGGTTCCTGGCCAAACGCTATGAAGTCTTTTTAGGAACCTTCATCGACGATCCCGATGATCGCCAGTACCGCGATAAAGTCGGTGAGTATTGCGCTGGACTGTGCGCACCCGAGATCGACCCGGCGATAGCACGCTTTGCCAGCCTGCGGGGGCTGCTTACCGGCGAGGCCCTGTCACTGCCCTACCTGCGAAATCGGGTGCTGGCGGACTGGACCGATCACATGCTGCGCAAACAGCAGCCGGAACGTATCGTCGTTTTCAGCGGCCCCATGGCTCAGTATGTCACCGGCCGGATACCCGAAGGCACCATAACCTTGTTCGACATGGTGGATGTCGATTCGGAGAAATGGCGCAGCTACGGCAAGCAAAAGGCCTGGCCGATGAGCTGGCTTTACCGACGTGAAGCAGACAAGCTGCTGGCCTTCGAGCGCCGCATGGCGAGCGAGTTTCACAGCACCGTGTTCGTCTCAAGGGAAGAGGCCGAACTGTTCCGTAAACTTGCTCCGGAGTCGGCGGCCAAGACGACCTATCGTATCCAGGGTGTCGACAGCGATTTCTTCGATCCGACCGCGGAATATGACAACCCCTATCCGTCGGGCGCACGGGCGTTGGTATTCACCGGAATGATGGATTACTGGCCCAATGTCGACGCCGTGACCTGGTTCGCCGATCATGCCTTCGCGAAAATCCGTGAAAGGATACCCGATGCCCTGTTCTGTATCGTTGGCATGCGCCCGACGCCGCAGGTAAGCAAGCTGGCCGAGCAGCCCGGGATCATGGTCACCGGATCGGTCCCCGATGTGCGCCCTTATCTTGCACATGCACATGCCGCGGTGCTGCCATTGCGTATCGCACGGGGTATCCAGAACAAGGTGCTGGAGGCAATGTCGATGCAGAGGCCGGTGATCGCGACACCCGGGGCAATGACGGGGATCCAGCCGTTCCCGGGTTTCAATCCGACCATCGATGACGATGCTGGCGCCCTGGCCGATGCTGCTGTCGGGCTGCTCGCACAGGACCGAAAAGCCGATGCCGCCGCCCGCGAGTGCGTTCTGCAGCGCTATAATTGGGATGCCAATCTGCAGCGCGTCGCGCGACTGCTGGAATCCGGCCAGGTCGAACCCGACCTTTGAATCCGACTGCTGCCACTTTAGCGAGCTGCACACAATGACACCCACAGGTGAATCTTCATGGCCAGCCTGATACCCGACTTTGTCGCCCAGCAGATCAGCGAGTCCATAACGGTCAAAGAGGGCATGTTGAACGATGCCGAGCTGATCGCCGTAGTCGAATCGATAGCGGCACTGATCGTCGAGACCTATCGCAACGGGGGCAAGGTCCTGCTGGCCGGCAATGGTGGCAGCGCGGCCGATGCACAGCACATAGCCGCTGAACTGGTCAGCCGCTTCACATTTGACCGCCCGGCCTTGCCGGCCATGGCCTTGACCACCGACACCTCGATACTCACTGCGATCAGCAACGACTACGGTTACGACAGTCTGTTCAGCCGCCAGCTGGAGGCAAGCGCAAAACCCGGTGATGTCTTCATCGCCATATCGACCTCGGGCAATTCACCCAATATCGTGCGAGCGCTGAAAACCGCAAATGATATCGGCGTCGCGGCCGTAGGCCTGACCGGTGCCACCGGCGGCGAAATGGCCGATCTCTGCCGCTACTGCGTGAATATCCCCTCGACCGATACCCCTCGCATTCAGGAGGGCCACATCACGATCGGCCACATCCTGTGCGCCAATACCGAACGGGTTTTATTTGGTCAGGACTGAAAGCAGTCCTTGGTTTTCATATCCCCATGCGTTTCGAACGACTCAGGGGTTCAGAAAGTGCCCGAATTCATCCCAGTACTGCTGATGGCCCGAGAGCCCGTTATGGCCTGCGCCGCCAACCACGACCTGCTCGACCAGCCCGGGCGAAAAGGCCGCTGCCAATCGGTCTGAATGTTTGCGCGGAATGATCCTGTCGTGTTCGGCCACGACGATCAGCGTAGGGGTCTGTATTTTTGGCGCGTACGCGACACTCTCGTATTTGTCCTTGAGCAACAGCGATACCGGATAGACCGGATACATGCCCTGCGCCACGGCAACTGCACTGTCGTGCGGGGTGGCGAGCACCAGACGATGCACCGTTCGTTCACTGGCAAGATAGGTGGCGACGCCGGTACCCAGGCTTCTGCCTACGACCGCGATCTGCGAGTGTTTTTCGCGCAATGCATCATACAGACCCAAGGCATCGGCAAACAGCCCGGCCTCGGTGGGCGAACCACTGCTGCCGCCGTATCCGCGATAGTTGACCAGATAGATGGTGTGATTCGGTAACGCGCTGCGAAAGCCGTCGGCATTGTAGTACACGTCTTCCGCGTTTCCGCCAAAGTAGATGGCGGCCCGATCCATCTCGTGACCGACGACCCAGACCTTCAGCGATTCGCCGTCGTCGGTGAAAAACTCGAACGACGTGTCACGGGCGGGGTTCTCTGCAGCCGGGAAGTACATGAACGAACGCTGCGCGAGATAAAGATAGGCGCCCAGGCCGAAGTAGGCCAACACGGAGATTTTCAGCAGCCACAGCAGCATTGTTGTCAGCGAAGCCCGCTCAAATCCGGAAACCGCCATAGCGTTTGCGGATGCGATAGTCGATCAACGCCACGCCCATGCCAAAACCCAATCTTATCTCGACGAACTCATCCTTGCGCTGGAGCACTTCCAGCGGGGTGCCACTGGGCAGCAGTTGCAGGGGTGAACCGTCCACGCCCGGATCGGCATAGATCCCCACCACCAACTTGTCGGTGATGTGGGCGGCTCCGCCCGCTGCTGACAGTACGATCAGGGGCAGGGTCAGGCCGATAAATGACTGACGACTTGAAAACATGACGAAAGGTTTCAGTTGGTTGGGGGTTGGATTCTAACCCGCGCCACGGCCGGAGGTTAGTTTATCAACCGGCTGCTCAGCTGGTGCCTCGTCCCTGCCACCAGCGAAACAACCCGACGGCAGCCTCCCCGAGTTGGCCGGCCGTTTCACGGTGGGCCTCCTCGTTCGGCGGGTCGAACCATTGATCCTGCTCGTACATAAGGAAAGACAGCACCGGCGCAAGCAGGCTGCCGGCCTGCTCATCGCTGATCAGAAAGTCGCGCTGCTCCTCACCCAGGTAATCGATACCCGCCACATAGCCCTGACACCAGCCATAGGGCAGCGGCAGGGTACTGCCATCGTCGCGCGGCATCTGCAGGATTAGCGGGCCATATTCCCCGCTGAGCAGGTCGTCCAGGAGCTGGTTGCGAAATCGAACGAGCAACCGACGCAGCTTTTCTTCCGCGGCCAGTCTGCCCAACACGCGATCGAGCAGTGGCTGGTCCTGATCGCCGCACCCGCCGGCAGCCGCTGTCAGAAAGCCGTGAGCCACGTCCAGCGGCATACAGCCGGCTGTCTCCATCTGCTCGACCAGCCTGGCCTGCAGATAATCCAGCTCCTCAGGATCCAGGGCGCCCGCCTCATCGCCCGTCATCAGGCCGCGATGCCCGTGTGGCGCAGCAGGGCTTCGATCTGCGGCTCGCGCCCGCGGAATGCAACGAATAGCTCCATCGCGTCCCTGGAGCCACCTTTTTCGAGAATATTGTGCAGAAAAGACTGCCCGGTAGCCTGATCGAACACGCCTTTTTCCTCGAACAGCGCAAAAGCGTCGGCCGACAATACCTCGGCCCATTTGTAACTGTAGTATCCCGCCGCGTAACCGCCGGCGAAGATATGTGAGAAAGCGTGTGCAAACCGAGTCCAGGCCGGTGGCTTGATCACCGCGACCTCGTCACGCACCTCGCGGAGGATCTCGTAGATTCGCCCGCCGCGCGCCGGATCGAATTCACCATGTATGCGGAAATCGAACAGCGAGAATTCCAGCTGGCGCACCATCATCATCCCGGACTGGAAATTCTTCGCCGCCAACATCCGTTGATACAGCTCATCGGGGATACGTGCGCCAGTCTCGTAGTGCGCCGCAAACAGGTCCAGCGCTTCCCGCTCCCAGCAGAAGTTCTCCATGAACTGCGACGGCAGTTCCACCGCATCCCAGGCGACACCATTGATCCCGGAGACGGCGCTATAGTCGACCCGCGTCAGCATGTGGTGCAGGCCGTGGCCGAATTCGTGGAACAGGGTCTCGACCTCGTCATGGGTGAGCAATGCGGGCTTATCCCCCACGGGCGGCGTGAAATTGCAGACCATATAGGCGACGGGTATCTGCTCCACGCTTTCCGTTTTCATACGCGACTGGCAGGTGTCCATCCAGGCCCCGCCACGCTTGTTCTGGCGCGCATACAGATCGAAATAGAATTGTCCGCGCAGGTTGCCGTCATGGTCACGGATCTCGTAGAACTTTACATCCGGATGCCAGCTGTCGATGCCCTCCACCTCCTGGAAAGCCACCCCGTACAGCCTGCCGACCACCTCGAACATACCGGGTACGACGCGGTTGGCCGGAAAATACGGCTTTACCTCTTCCTGGGTGATGCTGTACCGCTGCTGGCGCAGCTTTTCGCTGTAGTAGGCGATATCCCAGGGTTCCAGCTCGGCAACGGCGTGCTGTTCCACGGAAAATGCCTTGAGCTCATCGAGTTCGCGCTCCGCCTGCTCCTTCGACCTCGCCGCGAGATCGTGCAGGAACTGCAGCACCTCGTCGGTCGAGCGCGCCATCTTGCGCACCAGCGAACACTCCGCGAAATTGGCGAAACCCAGCAGCTGCGCCTGCTCGTACCTTAGCGCCAGAATCCGGTCCATGTTGTCGCTGTTGTCGTACTCGCCGGCATTCGGTCCCTGGTCACTGGCACGTGTCTGGTAGGCCTCATATACCTCGCGCCGCAGCACCGCGTCATCGGCGTAGGTCATCACCGGGAAGTAGGAAGGGAAGTCCAGCGTCAGCAGCCAGCCCTCTAAGCCGCGCTGATCCGCGGTCTGCCTGGCAAGGTCAAGTGCTGACTGCGGCAGGCCCGCCAGGGCCCCAACATCGTCGACGCATTTGCTCCACGCGTTGGTGGCATCGAGGACATTTTCCGAGAAACTGCTCGTGAGCTGAGACAATTCCTGGCTAATCTGCTTGAAACGTTCCTTTTCGGCAGCCGGCAGATCGACGCCGGAGAGATGAAAGTCACGCAGGGCGTTGTTGAGCACCTTGCATTGGGCGTCGTCGAGCTGCACCGACTGGGTGGCCACCGACTTGTATGCGCTGAACAGCTGCTCGTTGTGGCCCATCTCGGTGCCATAGTCCGAGAGCTTGGGCAGACAGGCATTGTAGGCTGCGCGCAGCTTCTCGCTGTTGACCACCGAATTCATATGGGAAACCGGCGACCAGACCCGCTCGAGGCGATCCTCCCACACCTCGATTGGCTCGACCAGGTTGTGCCAGGTCGGCTCCTTCACGGTATCGAGCAATTCCGCAATCAGACGCCGGTTTTCAGCCAGCAGATTGTCGATGGCCGGTTCAGCATGTTCCGGTTTGATACTGGAAAAAGCCGGCAAGCCGGTTTGGTCGAGCAAGGGGTTTGTCATCTCGAAGACACCCGTTCAGATTTATTGACCCGCGCAATTCTGACACGAAGCCAAGCTCCGCGGCAGGCAGGATAACCTTGGCAGAATTGAATGATTGGGTTATCAATCCGGCATATTGGGCGGCCGGGTTAATGAAAGGATCAGGAGGGGGCCAGGGTCGGGCTATACAACAGCAGTACGTTCATCTCGTCATAAGGAACAGGGCGCCCGAACAGATAGCCCTGCACTTCGTCACATCCGGTACCGCGCAGGAAAGCGCTTTGCTCCGAGGTCTCCACGCCCTCGGCGACAACCCGCAGGCCAAGACTGTGGCCCATGGCGATAATCGCGGAAACGATCGCGGCATCGTCCGAATCCGAAACGACGTCGCGGATGAAAGAACGCTCGATCTTCAGTTTCTGCACCGGGAAACGCTTCAGGTAGGCCATCGATGAATTGGCCACCCCGAAATCGTCGATCACCAGGCTGACCCCCATCTCGTGTAACAGCCGCATCTGCTGCTCCGCCCGGTAGGGTCCTTCCATCACCCAGCTCTCCGTAATCTCGAGTTCGAGACGGTCGCCCGGCAGACCGCTGGTTTCCAGCGCGGCCGCGACGGCTCCCTGCAAACCCTCTTCACTGAACTGACGCCCCGAGACATTGACCGACAGACGTCCGAAATCCAGACCCTGTTCTCGCCACTGCTGCGCCTGCCGGCAAGCCTCATTGAGCACCCAGTTGCCCAGCGGGACGATCAGACCGGTGTCTTCGGCCACCGGGATGAAACGCGAAGGCGGCACCAGATTGCCATCCTCATCTTGCCAGCGGACCAGGGCCTCTACGCCGACCAGGCGTCCTGATGCCAGGTCGTACTGCGGCTGGTAACAGAGGCCAAACTCCTCACGATCGAGCGCACGGCGCATCTGGCGTGTCAGCAGCAGGCGTTCTTCTGCCCGCTGGTTCATCTCCGGTTCGTAGAAGGCATACCGATTCTTTCCGCCTTCCTTCGCCCGGTACATGGCGGCGTCGGCATGTTTGAGTAGGGTCTGTACGTCGCTGCCATCCTCGGGATACATCGCGATACCGATGCTGGTGGTGACCCGACTTGCCTGACCGCTCAATTCATAGGGCTCCGTGATGACCTGCAGCAGCTGATCACAGATGGTCTGTACATCGTTGCCCTGATCAACATCGCCGAGTACCACCGCGAACTCGTCGCCACCGATGCGTGCGACGATATCCGCCTTGCGCAGGCGCGAGGTAAGCCTCACCCCCACCAGGCGCAACACTTCATCGCCCGCACTGTGCCCATAGGTGTCATTGATCAGTTTGAAACCGTCCAGATCTAGAAACAGCAGCGCCAGGCGGCTGCCAGTGCGGGCGACGCGGTTGATCGCATGCAACAGTCGGTCCTGTAACAGGACCCGGTTCGGCAACTCCGTGGTGGCGTCATAGTGGGCCAGGCGATGGATGCGTTCGGCCGCAAATTTTTCGGCCGAGATGTCACTGAATGTGCTGACATAGTGCTGCAGCTGCTTATCGTCGCCCCGGACCGCTACCACGGTACGGTTTTCCGGATAAACCTCGCCATCACGGCGGCGACTCCACAGCTCCCCCATCCAGATGCCGCCGGCATTGAGGGCCTCCTGCATCTCGGCCCGCAGGCCGGGTGCATCGCGTCCGGCACTGAGCATGCTTTCACGCCGGCCCAGTACCTCCGGTTCCTCCCAGCCGGTAATCTTGGTGAAGGCCGCATTGACCTTGCGGATCCGGTGCTCGTAATCCGTAATCATGATGCCCTGCGGACTCTGCTCGAACACGCTGGCTGCGAGTAGCAGCCCCTGCTGGGAATGCTGCCTGACCATCTCATGGGCGATACGCTTGGCATAGAGTCCGAGTACCGCTTGAAGACGGGGCTCCTTGACCATCGGCTGGCAAGCGGCCACGACCACCACACCCAGTTTCTCACCCGAGGCCCCGGTCAGCGCGGCCCCGTAGTACCCATCGACGCCCAACTCCGCAAGCCAACTGCACGCGGGATAGGCGAGTGGGGCACCGTTGGGGATAAACACCCGGTCGTGGGCAAGCACATCGAGACAGGGTGATCCCGCCAGATCATAGGAGAAATTCGCAGCCGGTTTGCCCCGCGACCATACCGCCAGGGCACCGATACTGCTGCGTGCGTCGTCTTTACAGGTCGCAACAAAGGCGTGCTCCACACCATAGGCCGATGCCAACAGTGGCACACAGTCATCGTAAAAACGGCCCCCGCCCCCCGCGGGAAGCGTCGCCAGGGCCGCCACGGCATCCAGGGCACGATCGTTCGCCCGCTGCCTGGCCATATCGCCCGGGGCGCCAAACTCGACCTGAGGATGCCCGGATTTGCTCGGTATCAACTGAATGCGCCGCCTTTCGTAATTTTATTCATATTAGCTGAGCGTCTGCGGGAAAACTTTGAACCGTGTCGAGGCCTGACCAGGGCAACACCGGAAAAGCCGAACGCATCACAAACGGCCACCACCGAGACGGCTGTTCAAAGACGCGTCGACAGCATCAGCAAAGCGGCTCCACCGAGCAATAGAAAAGCGCCGAAGCCCAGACGCATCCGCCAGCGGTAACGCCTCAGCAGGCCAAATTCTTTCAGGTTGGAAAGCAGAAAAAAACGCCCATCCTTTGGCTTCGACATGGTATGCAGCTGGCCGCGTTTCATATTCTCCGCGTGCTCACGCCCCGCCTCGTGCCTGGCCGCCTGCCGCGCAAGCTCCCACTCGTCGACGTCGATCTTCCCGTCGCGGTTGCTGTCGAAACGTTCGCGCAGGGTATCGGGCCGCTGTTTCCATTCACGCAGCACTGCCCCTGTCAGTTCGCGAAGCGTACTGCCCCGGTCACCTGCACCCAGGGTGCGAAACTGGCCAATGACATACAGGGGATCACCGTCCATGATTACCGCCTCGGTGTAGCGGTGGGACCCAACCCCAGCGCCGAGGCCATCCAGCACCTTTCCACTGATATCAACCACCATATCGGCTGTCTTGCCCAGGCTCGGCAGCCGCGCATGTATCGCATGCCCCCCCCAACTGTCCGCATCCTCCGACCAACTGCGTTGGTGCCGCGTCGTTACTTCAGCCCCCTCGGGGTCGATAACACAGTCTCCTGTTTCATCCCGTAGCCCGAAGATGCCGTCGCTGTTGCCGGATTCCACGAGCCGCCAGTCCTTACCGCTGCGCCGTTCCACTTTGTAGCGATACCAACAGCAGGGGGTGCGTGACAGGGGGGCGACGATGGGCTCACCATCCATCATCCAGGCCAAACCTATCAGCTCGACATAGCCCTGGTGAGCCGAACGCACACGTGCGGTGGGTACGTCCTCGATTCGACGGCTGCGGCGCAGGCCTGAGAACCCCATCACCGCGGCGGCGATGGTAAGTACCGTGATGAACATGAGAACACCGTCCGGCGCATGCGCCAGCCTGTCGAGCCAGTCGGCCATCGACTACTGAAACAGCGCTGCCATGTTGACGTCAGCCTTCTCCTGGACGGCAAACTCGAGCAGATGCGCAGGCTGGAAGCTGAGCAGGCGGGCGACGATCAGATCCGGAAACTGCTCGACGCGGACATTGTTGACATTGACCGAGGCATTGTAGAATTCGCGCCGGTCTGCGATAGCGTTTTCCAGGCCCGTTATTCGGGACTGAAGATGCTGGAAGCTCTCATTCGCCTTCAGATCAGGATAGGCCTCAGCCACGGCGAACAGGTTTCCAAGCCCCAGCCGCAGAATGCCTTCGGCCTCTCCCACACCGTCGACATCGTGTGCCTCGCGCGCGCTGGCCACCGCGGCTCGCGCACGCATCACTTCTTCCAGCGTCTCGCGTTCGTGCTTCATGTACTGTTTGCAGGTCTCAACCAACTTGGGCAGCTCATCGTGCCGCTGCGCGAGCAGGACATCGATATTCGACCAGGCCTGACTGACTGCGTGCTTGAGCCCCACCAGACTGTTATAGATGACAATGGCGTAGCCGGTGATGAATACCGCAATCGCAATGAATACCATTGTGCCTACTTCCATTTTCCAAGCTCCCGATGCCTGTTAACGTATGTCCCGACTATAGCGGCAGCAAAGCGGGTTGACATGAGCAACATTCGTTCTTTCGAGAATCACACACCCACAATCGATCCCGAGGCCTGGCTGGATCCAAATTGCCTGGTCATAGGGGACGTCCACATCGGTGCTCACAGCAGCATCTGGCCGGGCGCCGTGGTGCGTGGCGATATCCACCGTATCCGCATCGGCCGCGAGACCAACATCCAGGATAATTCCGTACTACACAACAGCCACGACGGTCCCTTCATGCCGGGTGGTTCACCGCTGATCATAGGCGACCGGGTGACGGTCGGACACAAGGCCATCCTGCACGGCTGTGAGATCCGGGGCGACTGTCTGATCGGGATGGGCGCCATCGTAATGGACAAGGCAGTGATCGATAAGGGTGTAATGGTTGGTGCGGGCAGCCTGGTGCCGCCAGGCAAGATGCTGGCTTCAGGATACCTCTACACCGGCTCCCCCGTGCGGCAGGCACGGCCGCTGAACGATCGCGAAAAGGAGTTTTTCGCCTACTCGGCGGCCTATTACGTGAAGGTTGCTCAGCGCCATCGTAGTGAGTTGGGTTGAGGGTACGCCCGCAATGACCGTGGCTTACTGCTTTGCCGGCAGCAACGAATTACTCGTGGGTTTTGCTGCGCCTGACGGCGCGATATCTTTTTGATTGCGCTGGGCTCAGCGCAACTCCATCACCTGATCCATCACCAGCCCCTCGGCACTGGCATGCACCGACAGACGCAAGCGGTCGAATATTTCGGCCTGCAGGCGGAAGCCCTGCAGCTGCTCCCGCAGCTCCTCTGCCATATCCTGCTCGCCCTGCCTGTCGAGCTGTACCGCAGCACTGTCCATCATGTCGCCGAAACGCTGCACCAGCTGGTAGACACCATAGTCAACCGCGAACAGGCGGGGCGGACTCGCGGCCACTGCTGTGAGCAGTGGATTCGCGAGATCGACCGACTCGGCGCCTGCAAGCAACAGTAGCGCCCTGTCCCTGATCGCCACCTTCAGCGGCGGTGTCTGCCCGTCGAGCCCCAGATCCTGAGGCAGGTCGACGAAACTGCCATCGCCGGGTATCTGCAGGGTCGCCAGCGCAGGATTGAACATTGCCCCGAGGGCGAAGATTCCGCGCGGATCGTCGACCGCTGCCAGGAGCCCGGCACGAACCCTTATCGGCTGCAGCGTTTGCGGATCCATGGCCAGATCCTGGAGCTGCAGATTGAATCCCTTAATGCCGGCCGTCATTGGCCCCAGCGCCAGGTTCAGTTGCGGCATGACCGCCTGCAGGCTCGCGGGATCCACCCATTCACAGGAGGAACCTGTCGCAATCACCTCCCGCAACAGGGCATCGATAGCGTTGCGCAGCTGCGGCAGGTCGATACCGAGACCGAAGGCCAGCAGGCCTTCGTAGGTCGCACCCAGACCGGGTACGGGCGCGGCCAGCTTCTGAAGCTGCGCCGCCACCGGGGCGCTGCTCTCCCAGATCGCCCGCGCGGCGAGGCGTCGCTCATCGGCCGCTGCGACACCGACGACCATACGCGGCATAGCGGCCACCAGCTGCTCCGTCATCTGCATGCAACCGGCCGATACCGGCAAAGGCTGTGCACCCAGAGCGCGCATCACTTCGGCATTCCTGCCCTGCCCCTTGCCGAGCAGGATGGCCACCAGGTCGTCCAATTTTATGTAGCCTTCGCCATAACCGGTGAAGCCGTGCCGCTCTATCAGGTTCTCAATCGCGCCCGAATCTGCCAGGGCTTCCTGCGGCTGCTCCTGCCCCAGCAACAGGGGTAAATCACGGTCGAACAGACTGTCAGGGAGCAGACCTGCGATCGCATGGCGCTCGGTGACCGACAGGATCACGTCGACCTGCCCCAGGTCGATTCTGCGATAGGCCTGACCGTTGAGTTCACTGCGCGCAGCATCGAATCCCGCGCGAGCTTCAACCCGGTCCAGCATGGCGTTGAGCTTTCCCGCGTCGGCAATCTCCAAGCGCAAAGCGGGCAGTATCCCGATTCCATAGATGACCGACCGCGTTACCGGCTCGATCCCGAGTTCGCGCATCTTGTCGGCTGTGTCACGGCCTTCGAACTCGGCAAACAGGGCCTCGAGCACCTCGAATACACTTTCCGCCTGGCGAGCCATCGGCGCCGCGTCCTCGGAGTTCTCCATCTGTTCACGCATGCGAGCAAATACGGGGCCCTGGGCCGCCAGCTGCGCAGCATAGTGGTTGCCCAGTTTGTCGCGCAGGTCGCCCGGCAGATGCCGGCTGGTCACGAAGGCATAAGGCGTATCGGCGGGCACATGCTGCAAAAGATCAATCCTGGACCGCTCGGCATCACGCGTGCACGCGGCGATCAGTCCGAGCAACAAGAGCATGACCAGGATACGAGATTTGACGGGGTACATTGGATTCACTCCGGTCGGGCAACAGTGTTTCAGGGATCAGCCGGCAATTTGCGCCAGGCCTATTGCTGTCATTCGATTACGTCGCGCGCAGGCTTTCGATGACCGGACCGGTATCCGGCTGGACACCGCGCCACAGACGGAACGACTCCGCGGCCTGCTCCACCAGCATTCCCAGGCCATCCAGCGCGCGCGCGGCAGCGTGCGCACGGCCCCACTCGACAAAGGCGGTAGGATCTTTGCCGTAGAGCATATCGTAGGTCCACCCGCCCTGTGCCAGGCAGTCGTCCGGGATCTGTGGAACTTTAGCCGCCAGCCCCGCAGCCGTGCCGTTGATGATCAGGTCGAACCGGCGACCCGCAAGCTCGTCCAGACCACAGCCGCTCACTGGACCAACCCAATCCATCGCCTCAGCCAGGGCGCGCGCCTTGGACGCGGTGCGATTGGCGATCATGAGACTTGCCGGCTTTTCATCCAGCAGGGGGCGCAGTACACCACGCACCGCGCCGCCGGCACCGAGCAGCAGCACCCGGGCGCCGGCCAGCCCAAACAGATGATTACAGGCGAGATCGCGCACCAAACCGACACCGTCGGTATTGTCACCCAGGATTTCACCGTCACGCGCGGCCAGGGTGTTGACCGCCCCTGCCGCAGAGGCACGTTCGCTCAGCGAGTCCACCAGCCGAAAAGCACGCTCCTTGAACGGCACTGTCACATTCAGTCCACGCCCGCCGGCAGTCAGGAATGCCTCGACATCGGCCTCAAAATTTTCCAGATCGCCCAGAATCCGTTCGTAGGAGATATCTTCGCCGGTCTGCCTGGCGAAAGCCCGGTGGATCTGGGGCGAGCGGGAATGCTCGATCGGGTTGCCGATTACGGCATAGCGGTCTGTCATCAGAGACGATTCCTGTCTGTTCCTGCAAGAGCGCGCATTTTACGACGCCTTCGTGTGAGTACATCTGGTCGGTGCAAATGGTTTAGGAAAAGCATGAAGAATTTCAGGATACGCCCGGAGCCCCAAGGAATAATGTTGAAAAAACAATAACATGTCACATTTTTCCAGGATCAGGCCGATTAGAATCAAGAATCCCATGCGGCCGCCGATATGACCGTACGAGAAGCCTCGAAAATAGAAGTGAGATCACTATGCACCCAGCACGATGCCGCCGTGGGGGCCGCCGCTGTATGCGGATAGCCCTGAGCCTTTTGTTCCTGCTAGCAAATGTCGCGACGGCGGACGAGTCCAAGTGTCTGTTCGTTTCCTCCTATCATCAGGGTTATGCCTGGTCGGACGGGGTTGAGCGCGGCCTCCGCAAGACGCTGGAAGGCAAATGTCAGATCCGCCAGTTCGACATGGACACCAAACGCAAGAAATCACTCGAGGAAAAAAAGGCCGCGGCAAACGAGGCCAGGGCGCTGATCGAATCCTGGCGACCGGACATCGTGATAACCGCCGATGACAATGCGGCCAAGTACCTGATCGAGCCATTCTACCGGAATAAGGATCTGCCCTTCGTATTCTGTGGCGTCAACTGGACGGTGAAGGAATACGGTTTTCCCTACCGTAACGTGACTGGCATGATCGAAGTTGCCCCGGTCAAGGCGATGATTGAAGAGGCCAGGGCACTGACCCGCGGAGCCTCACGTGCGCTCTACATCGGTGCCGACACCCCGACGGAGAAAAAAAATGCGGCCCGCATCCGCCAGGCGGCAGAGGGGCAGGGACTCGAATTCGAGCAACAACTCAGCTCCAGCCTACAGTCCTGGATCACCGCCTACGAGGCCGGTCAGAAATATGATTTCATCGTTATCGGCAGCAATGCCGGCATAGATGACTGGAACAACGTCGCTGCGTTCGAAGCTATCAAGCCGATCACGACACGACTGACTGTAACCAGTCACGAATGGATGATGCCGGTGACCATGCTGGGCATGACCAAGGTCCCGGAAGAACAGGGAGAATGGGCAGGAAAAGTCGCTCTGCAGATCCTCGACGGCGCCATACCGAACACCATCCCGGTAATCGCCAATCGCAAGTGGGACCTTTACCTCAATCCAGCCCTGGTCGAGTCGGCGGGCCTCAAACTCCCGACCCAGCTTCTGGGCAAAGGCAAGGTCTATCAGTAAGCACCTCCATGACTGTCATCCCCGCATCCAACAGTAGCCGCAGAGTCACGGCAGTCCTGCTCGGGGTACTGGTAATCCTGATTGCCTTGGGTTTAGCAATCCGTACCGACATGCGTCAGGCCGATGCTGCATTCGTTGAACTGAACACGGAAATCGAAACCGCTCTGACCCGACGGCTCGATAATCTAAACGCCTCGCTGCGTTCGCTCAGCGGCATGCACCACGCCATGACCCGATTGTCACAGCAAGAGCTCTCGGCGTTCGCGCAGGAGATCGAACGCAGCCATCCATACGTGAAGGCCATACTTCAGCTGCGTCTGGTCAATGTTGATCAGAAAGATGCCTATGAGAAAGAGTTTCAAGAAGCCGGTTTCCCGGCGTTCGGTATCTTGGCCAGCGATCACCGCGGCAGACTGACCGCCAGTGTGGCCAAGCCACAGTATATGCCGCTCAATTTCGTCGAACCGCTTGACCCTGGCCTGGCACGCTATCTCGGTCTCGATTTTTATTCCAGGGCCGACCTGAGGTTGGCCATCGACCGCGCGATCCACTCCGGGGAGGTGGCTGCGGCGCGGGCGGCGCCATTGGGCGAAGATGCGTTCTTGCTGTTCAAGGCTGTTTACAAGGGCTTCTTCGTGCCCGACACGGCGAGGGAAAGGCAGACTCAGGTTCAGGGCCTTTACGCGCTGTTGGTAAACGCTCCCGCTTTTCTCGCTGAAGTTGCCAGCGACAATCAGGGCCTTGGTCTGCGTCTTTCCACCTGGAATGAGACAAAC
>Ga0265303_10000145_pt1 | contig 34457 bp, 36 predicted proteins | sample Helome_2_FD_192494 | JGI IMG/M metagenome (GOLD analysis project Ga0265303, IMG submission 192494) | Marine sediment microbial communities from subtidal zone of North Sea - Hel_20160317 (Illumina Assembly) | ecosystem: Environmental > Aquatic > Marine > Subtidal zone > Sediment ... | reverse complement strand
CGCGATAACCGTGATGGCGGGTTCGATCATATATTCGACTGGATTCGTAACGACCCGGACCCGGTCGGTGCCTGGGCCTGGTTTTTTGAGCGGATGTTGCGTTGGGAGAACAAGGGTCCTGTGCTGCATTTTGCCCGGCGCTACATTCACGATCACCTGCAGCACGATGAGGCGCTGCCGGCGCTCAAATTGATCATGCGGTGTCGCCTGATCGACGATCAGTTCCGGCCATTGCCGGAGGACTTGCCGCTGGCAATCGCCGCATGCGAGGTTTACGAAAACGAGGAGCTGGCGGCCATTCTGAGGCGGAATTGAGCGGAAAAGAGGGTCCTTACAGCGTCAATGCGCTGTACAATAATAAGTCATGGACAAGCGACTATTGACGATTCTGCGTTGCCCCGTCAGCCACAAGGGGCTGTCCGTCCTGCACAAGGACAAGCTGCAACGTATCAACGCGGCGATTGAAGCGGGTGACCTGGTCAACCATGATGGTGCGAAGCTCGCTGAGGCGCTGGATGAAGCGCTGGTAACGGCTGACGGCAAACGCGTGTATCCGGTCGCCGACGGTATTCCCGTCCTGCTTGAAGGCGAGTCGATCGCCATGGAGCAGCTTGCTTGAAAATTCAGGCAAATCAACTCTCGTCCCACCTCAAGAAATCCCTGGCACCCTGTTACCTCGTAACAGGGGACGAACATCTGCTGGTGGACGAGTCGCTTGATGCTATTCGCGAGGCGGCCCGCGAGCGTGGCTTTGGCATGCGCGAGTTGCACGTGGCAACCACTGGCTTTGACTGGGCGCAACTGACGGCATCGAGCGGCAACCTGTCGCTATTCGCGGAGCAGCGCATCATCGAGTTGCGTCTGCCGACCGGAAAACCGGGTCGCATTGGAGGCCAGGCAATCATCGAGCTCACGGAGCAAGCAGGACCTGAGTTGCTGTTCGTAGTGACGGCGCCGAAACTGGACCGCAGCGCTGCAGCGTCAAAGTGGGCGAAGAGCATTAACCAGAAAGGCGTCAGTTTACCGATCTGGCCCATCGGACTGCGCGAGTTGCCGGGCTGGATCGCCGACAGAATGCGTAAAGCCGGGCTTCAGCCGGAGCGTGACGTCGTTACCCTGATCGCCGACCGGGTGGAGGGCAACCTGCTTGCTGCGGGCCAGGAAATCGAGAAGCTGCGCCTGTTGCTCGGTGAGGGGCCGGTCAGCGTCGAGGATGTCAGCAATGCCGTGGCGAACAGCAGTCGTTACGATGTTTACAAGTTGGCCGACGCCGCCATGGCGGGGGATGCGACCCGCGCGGTCAAGATCCTGGGTGGTTTGAGGGCGGAAGGCGTTGAGCCTGTGATCGTCATGTGGGCATTGACACGCGAACTGCGCACACTGTCACGGCTCGATGCGATTATTCGTCAGGGCGGTAATCTCGGTAGCGCGATGCAGAAGAATGGCGTCTGGCGCAATCGCCAGGGTCTCGTGCGCAGTTGTATTGGCCGACATCAGCCGGGTATGTTTCATCGCATGTTGAAGGCAACGGGACGCGCCGATGCGGCAGCGAAGGGGCAGCGTGCCGGCGATCCCTGGCAGATGGCGACTGACATCGTCGTTGGAATGGCGCGCCAGTGAGGCCCGTCGGCATTTTCGGCGGTACGTTCGACCCGATCCACTATGGCCATTTGCGCACTGCTTTCGAGATGCTGCAGGCACTGCGTTTCGAGGATGTGCGGTTCGTGCCTTGCAGCGACCCGCCACACCGCGGCAAAACGTTTGCGTCTGCCGCGGAGCGTCTGCGTATGGTCGACGTCGCCATCTTCGGCCAGGAGGGTTTTTCGTCCGATGATCGCGAGCTTCTCCGCGGCGGCCCCTCGTATACGATCGACACGCTTTCCAGCCTGCGCGATGAACTGCCGGACCGCTCCCTGGGTCTGATACTGGGGATGGATGCATTCCTCGGATTGCCGGAGTGGCATCGCTGGGACGAGATACTGGACGTCGCCCATATCGTTGTGGCGCACCGGCCTGGCTGGAAGGCCCCGGATATCGGCCCGCTCGGCGATTTGATCGCCGAATTTGGTACGCATCGTGTCGATGACCTGCATACGGCGGTGAAAGGACGAATTCATATACACGCGGTGACCCAGCTCGAAATCTCGTCTTCAGAGATTCGTGACCTGGTGGCCGCGGGCCGCGATCCGAGGTTCCTGATGCCGGATGTGGTCCGGGACGAAATTGAGAAAAGTGGGTGTTACGCCGGAGGAGGCAAGATTTGAAGATTGCTGAGAACCACGCATGAACAGCGAACAGCTAACGGACCTGGTCATCGACGTGCTCTATGACGTCAAGGCACTGGATATCATCAAGCTCGATGTTCGTGACATGACGACGGTTACGGACTATATGGTCATCGCCAGCGGCAGTTCGAGCCGCCATGTCAAAGCGCTCGTCGATAACGTGGCTGAAAAGGCGAAAGACGCCGGCCATCGCCCGGTCGGCATAGAAGGTGAAGACGGCGGCGAATGGGTATTGCTCGATTTGCAAGACACCCTGGTGCACGTGATGCTGCCAAAGGTGCGTGAGTTCTACAACCTGGAGAAACTCTGGTCGATTGTCCCGACAGGGGACGCGACGGCAACCGACGGATAGCTTGTGCACATTCGCCTGTTGGCCGTCGGTGACCGCCAGCCGTCCTGGGTGGACGAAGCTGTCGACACTTATCGCGGGCGATTTCCGCGCGAGTGGAAATTTTCTCTGGACACGATCGCGACGGTTCGACGCAACAAAAATGACACCTCACTTCGTGCGGTGGTCGCGGAAGGAGAACAGATCCTCGCGAAACTAAAAAAAGCCGAGCGGGTCGTGCTGCTTGATGAGCGCGGCGATCAGTTGAGTAGCCAGGTGCTTGCGACAAAACTCGCGGATTGGCAAGCGGATAGTCGCGACCTGTGTTTTGTCATCGGCGGTCCTGACGGTGTTTCTGACGCCTGTCGACAGCGCGCTGACTTCGTCTGGTCGCTTTCCAGGCTCACCATGCCGCACGGTATGGCACGAGTGCTGTTTGCCGAGCAGTTGTATCGAGCGTGGACGATGCAGACCGGCCACCCATACCACAGAGCTTGAGCAGATCACCATGACATCGGAACCGATACTGCACCTGGCATCGTCTTCGCCGCGACGACGGACGATTCTTGAGTCACTGGGGCTTGCGTTCTCGGTCGACACGGTCGACGTTGACGAGAGCCGACTAGCCAACGAGACGCCGGAACAAATGGTTCTCAGGTTGGCAGAGGCAAAGGCGCGTGCGGCTGATGTCGATCGCTCTCACTTCGTCATTGGATCGGACACCGTGGTTGTGTTGGACGACGAGATTCTGTGTAAACCACGCGATAGGGAAGACGCCATTGCGATGCTGTTGAAGCTGTCGGGCCGTCGTCACCGTGTATTAACTGGCGTTGCGCTGTATGGGCCGGATGGCCTACGGACGACACTTAGCACAACGGACGTGTTTTTTCGCGAAATCAGTCGAGATGAGGCGCTTTTCTACTGGCAAAGTGGAGAGCCGCGTGACAAGGCCGGCGCGTACGGTATTCAGGGCGTGGGTGGCGCGCTGGTTGAGTCCATTAATGGCAGCTATTCGGGCGTGGTTGGCTTGCCCGCCTTCGAGACCGCGGAACTGCTGCGAAGCGCCGGTATCGACGTATTAAGAGATCAGGTTGACCATGACAGATGAATCACTAAAAGAAGAAATTCTGATCAATGTGACGTCCAGTGAAGTGCGCGCGGCGTTGTTGGAAAACGGCGTGCTGCAGGAGGTTTACATCGAACGCGCCGCCCGACGCGGGTTGATCAGCAATATCTACAAGGGCCGTGTAATGCGGGTCCTGCCGGGCATGCAGGCGGCATTCATCGACATCGGTCTTGCGCGAACGGCATTTCTGCATGCCTCCGATATTGTTGCAAATCCTGAACGGAACGATGCGGACGAAGCGCCGGACATACGCGACCTGGTACGGGAAGGCGACGAAATCATGGCGCAGGTCGTCAAGGATCCGTTGGGCAATAAGGGCGCGCGTCTGACCACTTATATTACGCTGCCGTCTCGACATCTCGTACTGCTGCCACATACCGACACGGTAGGCATTTCGGCGCGTATCGAAGACGAACAGGAGCGCGAACGACTGCGTTTGCTCATCGAGGAAGTCCTCGCTGAGCAGGGTCTCCGTTGCGGCGCGATCGTGCGTACTGTCGCCGAGGGCACGGACAAGGACACCCTGGTCGCGGATTTGAATTACACACTCAAGTTGTGGGCGGTCGTTAAGGAACGGTGCAGCAAGGCTAGTGTAAAAACGTTGGTACATGAGGACCTGTCGCTGCCGCTGCGTGTCCTTCGCGACATGGTGACCAGCGACATTGAGCGTATCCTCGTTGATTCTGAAGCAGATTTTGACGCCATGAAAGATTTCGCCGATACCTATTTGCCAGGCATCCGCCCACAACTCGAGTTGTACAGGCGCCGCCGGCCCATATTTGACCTGCACGGTATCGAAGATGAAATCCGGAAATCTCTTGACCGAAGTATATCTTTGAAATCAGGTGGTTACATCATTTTCGATCAAACTGAAGCGATGACCACCGTGGACGTCAACACCGGTGGCTACGTCGGGCACCGCAACCTCGAGGAAACCATATTCCGGACCAACCTCGAGGCGGCCGTCGCCATTGCCCGGCAACTGCGCCTCCGCAACCTGGGTGGCATCATCATTATCGATTTCATTGACATGGAAGAGCCCGATCACCGCGAGAATGTTCTGCAGGTGCTCGGACAATCGCTGTCGCGAGATCACGCACGGCACCAGATATCGACCGTGTCACCGTTGGGCCTCGTCGAAATGTCGCGAAAACGCACGCGTGAGAGCCTGCAACATGTGCTCTGCGAGGATTGCCCCAGCTGCAATGGCCGTGGTTTCGTAATGACCGCCGAGACTGTGTGTTTCGAGATTTTTCGCGAGATTATTCGGCAGTCGCGGCAGTTTGAATTTGACGAGGTGTTGGTGCTGGCACACCAGGATGTCATCGAGCTGCTGCTTGACGAGCAGGCGAGGAGTCTCGCGGAACTGGAAGAACAGACTGGCAAGTCAATTCGACTGCAAACAGAGTCCTTGTATCTTCAGGATCAGTTCGATGTTGTGTTGATGTAGGTTGCGGAGAAGTCGACAAAGCATGAAAGGTTTGTTGCAGCGTCTTTTCAAGTTCACCGCCTATACGGTGGCCGGCGTTGTCATATTGCTTGCTATTGCCGTCGGGTTGTTTCGATTGTTTCTGCCGCGGCTGCCCGAGTACCAGGACAACATAAAGGGCTGGGCCAGCACGGCAATCGGTATGCAGGTGGAGTTCTCAGGCATGGATGCTCGTTGGGGACTGAGCGGGCCCGAGCTTGCGTTTTACGACACGGAGCTCATCCGGCCCAGCACCCAGGCACGTGTCGTTGCGGCTGAAGAAGTGCGAATCGGTGTTGCGCTGACGCGGCTACTCGCCGATCGGACACTGGTTATTGATCGCGTCGTCGTTCGAGACACGAGTATCGAGGTCAGGCAGCGTGAGGACGGACGCTGGTGGATTCAAGGAACGCCGGTTGATGAGTTATTCCTCATGCAAGCCGGCGGCAGTCGTGGCTTCTCCGACGTTGAATTGATCGGTGAAGACATCGAAATCACCCTGATGCAGCCTGGTGACGAAAGACCCCGATTCTTTGGTGTGCCGCGCGCAACGGCAAGTATCGACAAGTATCGTCTGGCGCTGGCTGCAAACGTAGATCTGCCCGGTGACCTGGGGAACGAGCTTGGTATCGTCGCGACGCAGCGTCTCACCCGGCCGATGGACGAACGCAACTGGGACATCGTCATTGACGCCGACAACGTCGATTTGGCCGGGTGGTCGGGTCTTCACCTTATTGGCGAGCGGAGTGTGTTATCCGGATCCGGTGATGTGGATCTTTCGTTCGAAGTTTCGAGCGGCGGCATTCGAAATGCGAGCGCGGAGGTCGACTTCGAGAACATCGCACTGGCTGAAGATGATTATTTCGATATGGGCGGACGAATTGAGCTCAACGTCACAACAGACGGCTGGCTGGTCGCCGCTGAAAACTTTCAAATTACGACCGCGGAGCTCGAATGGCCCGAAGCGTCACTACGAGCCGAGGTCAGCACGGACGATGAGGGACAAATCGTATTGATGGACGTGCGAGCGTCCTACCTGAACCTGGGTGACGCTCGCTTGCTGGCATCCCTGCTTGATGCTGAACAGCAACAGCGCCTGGCCGAGTTTGAGCCCAGCGGGATTGTGCGCGACCTGACTGCAACCCTGTCGGATATCGATTCCGATTCGCCACGCTTCGACGTGGCGGCTGAACTGGAGAGTACCGGCATCGCGGCGTCAGGGTCTCGCCCGGGGATAAGAGGCTTCTCCGGGACCTTGCGAGCCAATCGTCTGGGCGGCCGCCTCGAAATTCACTCCGCCGACATGATTGTCGATTTACCTGATTACCTGCCCCAGGCACTCGAAATTGAATCGGCTGAAGGTACCGTTATCTGGCGTAGTAACGACAGCGGTACCACCGTGTTGTCTGACAGCATTCGAATTCGAAACGACGTCTTCGACAGCGAGAGCAATGTGCAATTGGTCATCAACGATGAAGCGGCGTCACCTGTCATTGACCTCGCAAGTACATGGAGCATCACGGACATATCCGCGGCCAAGCGATTTATCCCGAAAAGTATCGTCAATCCAAAGTTGCACAAGTGGTTTCAGGCGGCGCTGGTCAAAGGGTCTGTACCGCAGGGCATGACCACGCTGAATGGTCCGCTGGACAAGTTTCCTTTCGATAATGACGAAGGCCGCTTTTTTCTGGAAGCGTCGGTCCGCGATCTGATGTTCAAGTATCACCCGCAATGGCCGGCGGCTGAAATGTCGGAAATGGAGGTTGTGCTCGACAATATGCGGCTGTATTCCGTCCGCAATCGATCGTCCAGTGCCGGTAATTTGACCGTCGATGCCAAGATAGAGATTGCGGATCTCAGGCGGCCGGTATTGACGATTGAAGCGCTCTCAACCGGGACGCTCGATTCGCTTCGGACATTTACGTCGCAAAGTCCGATTGCCGACGTATTCGGCGACCAACTGGAGCGAATTTCGGTGTCGGGGGATGCCTCAATGGCGCTCGATCTGACAGTGCCGCTCAAAGCTCCCAAGGAGTTCGAATTTACGAGCCGCCTGAGGAGCAACAACGGGACGATGGACGTCGCCGGGTTTCCTGCGCGCATAACGGACCTGATTGGTGATGTGACCATTACCCGTGACGACATTTCCTCCGAGTCGCTCGGCGCACAATTTCTGGGCCAGAGTATTGCGGTGGATCTGGCGATGTCGGAGGACCCGCGATTCAGTGTCGTTGCAAGCACACGAGGATCTGCAGCGGCCGGGGCCATCATTGCAGAGCTCGGTCTCCCGCTGGATGGCCTGATCAGCGGTGTAATGGATTACCAATCCCGACTCCTGTTTCCACGCGGTGATCAGGAAGACACGGCGCCGTTCACGATCCAGATTGACAGTGATCTCCAGGGGTTCGGTCTGGATTTTCCCGAACCGCTCGATAAGCCTGCTGACGCAAGCATGCCGCTTAACGGGGACATTCGCCTCCTGCCCGGCGGCGACAGGATCGAGAGTTCGGGAATTGCACGAAACGGCGTAGCCTGGAACGTCGCGTTCAAGCATCGTGATGGCGCCTGGGATTTCGATCGTGGCGTGGTCTCGATAGGTGGTGTGGACCTGCAGCCTGCCGCGACCCGCGGCCTGCATATTCGCGGCAATGCGGACACGGTTCGACTCGAAGACTGGTTGAGTTTGTCGCGTGGTGGTGACGAGAAAACCGGTGCCGCTGACCGGATTCGCTCCATCGATCTTGACGTCACCAACCTGTACGCGGTTGGCCAGCATTTTCAGGGACATCATGTACGCGTGGATCGTAGTGCGCGCGATTGGTCGGTTCAGATCGATGGAGACGATGCTCGTGGTTCCGTGTTCGTCCCCTACGATTTTGAAGCCGGCCGCGCGATGGTGCTTGAAATGGAACGCCTCTATCTTCCCGGCGACGACGAGGCTGATGGCGAGCCTTCGACGCTGGATCCGAGAAGTTTGCCCGCCATCACGCTGACGGCTGACGATATGGCGTTAGGCAGTCGACGACTCGGCGCTGTCGATGTTCGTATGCAACGCATCGAAGGTGGCCTCGAGGCGACGTCGATCACGGCGAAAGACGACAGCTTCGAGATTACCGGCACGGGCCGATGGATTGCCGATGCAACCGACCCGCTCGGCAGCCGGACCACCACGACGGCAACGTTGACCAGCTCCGACGTCATGCGGACGATGACACGACTGGACTTAGCGCCCGGCATTGACAGCGATCAAATGGAGGTGCTCGTCGATTTGAGCTGGTCGGGCGGGCCACGAGCGGACTTTCTCGGCGTGTTGGATGGTGAAGTGCAGGTGACGTTCGGCGATGGTCAGCTGGAAGAGGTCGAACCGGGCGCCGGACGGATGATCGGGCTGGTGAGTATCGTGGCACTGCCGCGACGCCTGTCGCTCGATTTTCGCGACGTATTCAGCAAAGGCTTTGGTTTTGATGAGATTTCGGGCACCTTCCGCATCGCGGATGGCGAGTCGTACACCTGTGATTTGTCGCTCTCGGGTCCTGCGGCTGACATTGGAATCGTCGGGCGCGCGAGTCTTGCCAATCGTGACTACGACCAGACAGCCGTGGTTAGCGCCAGCGTTGGTAATAGCCTGCCGATTGTCGGCGCCGTGGTAGCCGGACCGCAAGTCGCTGCCGCATTGTTGATATTCTCACAGATCTTCAAGAAACCGCTGCAAGAAGTTGGACAGGTTTACTATTCCATTCGCGGTTCATGGGATGAGCCCGCGGTCGAAAGCACCGATGCAGTCGATTTTGCGAGCCACAGCGAACTCGCGGGATGCGTGAGCATTACAGAATAGACAACATGCCCACAGTGAACGATGAGGATTAATGATGCGCGCAGCAGCCATTCAAATGAACAGCGGGCCCGATGTTGCGGTGAATCTCGATCTCGCTGACAGGCTGATAGCTGAGGCGGCGGATGACAATTGCACGCTTGCTGTATTGCCTGAAAACTTCGCGCTCATGCCGGAACACGGTACGGATAAGGCGAAACACGCGGAAGCGCCCGGCAGCGGGCCCATCCAGGACTTTCTCGCGGGCGCCGCCAAGCGCCACCAGCTTTGGGTTGTGGCGGGCAGCATGCCGCTGGTTTCGCCCGAGATTGCAGCACAGCGAGTCTACGGCGCTTGCCCCGTTTACGATCCGCAAGGGGCCGCCAGGGCGCTGTATCGAAAGATCCACCTTTTCGACGTCGACCTGGTCGACAAGCAGGAATCCTATCGTGAATCAAACTCGATGTTGGCCGGTGACGAGCTCGTCACCGTGGACACACCGTGTGGTCGTATCGGGCTGACTATTTGCTACGATTTGCGTTTCCCGGAGATGTTTCGGCGTCTCGTCGACGACGGCGCAACCGTATTTACAGTGCCGGCCGCGTTTACGGAAACCACCGGCAAGGCACATTGGCACACGCTATTGCGTGCCAGGGCCATCGAAAATCTGGCATATGTGATTGCGCCCGGGCAATATGGCCGGCACCCGGACAACCGTTCGACGTTCGGACACTCGCTGATCTGTGATCCATGGGGCCGCATCCTTTCGGAGCGTGCAGAAGGCAATGGTATCGTGTCGGCGGACATTGACCCCGGGTTGCCCGCAAAGTTGCGGAGCGAGTTTCCTGCATTGGCGAATCGCCGCTTGCGGTAGCTTGTCACAGTTGATTAACCTGAATGGATTCCCAGTGGCATCCGGGGTCGCCAGGATTAATCAGACAATGGAGTAATGCGTTTGAGTCATGCTACACCGCAATCAATAGACACGGTCATGTCGCGCCTTCTGGAGCCTGTCGGTCTCGGCGAGCAGCAACTGAGTTCGACGCTGGGAACCGTGATGCAGGGCGGCGTGGACTACGCCGATTTGTATTTCCAGGTTAGTCGCCAGGAAAGCTGGACGCTGGAAGACGGCATCATTCGTGAGGGAAGCTTCAGCCTCGACCAGGGCGTCGGAGTGCGAGCCACCAGCGGTGAGAAGACCGGTTTCGCCTATTCCGATGAGCTCGTACTGCCGGCATTGCAACAGGCGGCCGGTGCGGCGCGTGCCATTGCTCGTCAAGGGCAGGAAACCCGGGTGAAGGCCTGGCAACGCAAGGAAGTCCCCGACCTGTATCCGTTTGCCGACCCGACCACGAGCATTGACGACGCACAAAAGACAGCCTTGTTGCTCGAAATCGACGCGCTGACCCGTGAACTCGACAAGCGGGTTGAGCAAGTCATTATCAGTCTCTCCAGCAGCCAGGACCTGGTACTGGTCGCAGCATCCGACGGCACGATGGCGGCTGATGTACGGCCGCTGGTCCGGCTCAACGTCAGCGTGATCCTGGAACAGGGTGGCGTTCGTGAGCAGGGCTACGCCGGTGGTGGTGCGCGCAGCGATTTGCAGTATTTCACCGACAGCGATCTGCCGGCCGAATTTGTGCGCGAGGCCATTCGCCAGGCCGCCGTGCAGCTGGAGGCGGAAGCGGCGCCGGCGGGTAGCATGCCCGTGGTACTGGGTTCGGGCTGGCCAGGCATCCTGCTCCACGAGGCCGTCGGCCACGGGCTCGAGGGCGATTTCAATCGCAAAGGGGTCTCCGCTTTTAGCGGCAAAGTCGGGCAGCGTGTAGCGTCAAAGTTGTGCACGATTGTCGACGACGGCACCATCGAGAACCGTCGCGGCTCACTGTCTGTCGACGACGAAGGCACGCCCGGACAGAACACGGTACTGGTAGAAGACGGCATTCTGCGAGGGTACATGCAGGACAAGCTCAACGCCCGACTCACTGGCGTCGCGCCGACCGGCAATGGCCGTCGCGAGTCATTCGCTCACGTGCCAATGCCACGTATGACGAACACCTACATGCTGGCAGGCCCTCATGACCCCGCCGAAATTATTGCGTCGGTCAAAAAGGGGCTGTATGCGCCAAACTTCGGTGGCGGCCAGGTAGACATCACCTCCGGGAAGTTTGTCTTTTCGGCCAGCGAGGCGTACCTGATCGAGAACGGCAAAGTAACGACGCCCGTCAAAGGCGCCATGCTGATTGGCGACGGCCCCGAGGCCTTGCACAAGATTTCCATGGTTGGCAATGACCTCAAACTCGATTCGGGTGTCGGAACCTGCGGTAAGGAAGGGCAGAGCGTGCCGGTCGGCGTTGGACAGCCGACACTGAAGATTGACGAGATTACGGTGGGTGGCACCCAGTAGGGTTAGCGCTGACTGGGATTCAGTATTTCACATAAATCTGCGAATGACGTTTTCCACGCTCACAGTGTGAGCCAACTCACTTCAATCAACCTGTCATTGCGGTACCGTCACCCTGTCTCTTGGGAGGGGAACCAGTATGGCATTCGAGAATACGATGACAGAACAGGGTATGGACGCCAACGACCGGCAGCAGTTACAAAATTTCCGCGCCGCCGACGGTGAATTTGAGCCGGATCTCGCGGTGGATGGCCTTTCGGAGTCGATTCTCTCGCGACTGCTTGGATTATTCGGCGTTGGGCGTTCCTGAGTCCTGACCGGGAGTCTGAGCTTCCTGCAAATTCAGTGAATTGCATCCTGGGCCCGGCCGAAAAGCCGGGCCCGTTGCGTTCTGCGACTGGACAATACGGTGCGGCTATGGAGAATGAAATGATCACCGGGCATAAACAGATGGTTCCATGTGGCTCTCCAAACCAATCTACGAAAGTCTGCCGTACTTCTATTTGATCGTAGGCGCGATCGCGCTAGCCGCCTCAATGTACGTCAATCATTGGTACTGGCCGACCGTCTGTTTTGTTCTGGGCCTTTTTTGCCTGGTTGCCGGGATGGTGGTGTTGCTGAAGCGTCGCGACTACCGGGTCAAAGATCGGCGCGTCGGGCAGCGGCAGGATAATTAGTCAGGACTTGACGACGCTTAGTTGACGACCGATTCCTGATCGTCCGATTCTCCAATATCCTGTTCCTCGATCGAATCGTCAGTTGCCGGCTGATCCAGGCGCAGTTCGTGATACGTCAGTTCGTGGACGCCCACCGAGATTTTGTCGCCATCTCGCAGACGGTATTTCTTGACCTGTTTTTCGCCCAGGAACACACCATTCGTGCTGTTGAGATCCTCGATAACACACCCGTTGTCATCGCTGACAAGTTGTGCATGGTGACGACTAACAAATTTGCTCTTGATGTATATCTCGTTATCGCGAGAGCGTCCGATGATCGCGCGACCCAGGGGAAATGTGTATTCGGCGACAATTTCTCCGTTGGAACGCACCACGACCTCTGTGACATGTTCGTCTGAAGGTCGGCGTTTGTAATGTGCCGGCTGGGGCCTCTCATGTCGGCCAGTATCGACTTCGTGTTCCTGCCAGTTCAGTTCCTCGACCGCGGCCAGGACATCAGACTCCTCAACAACAGACTTTTCGTCCGAAAAAGCGCACAGCAACGTCGTGTCACAGAGCGTATTGACAAGGCGCGGAACACCACCTGTAAAGCGGTGAATCGTGTCGAAACAATCGTCGGTAAATAGCCCCTTTCGTCGACGCCCGGCAACGGCAAGGCGATGCTCGATGTATTCGCGCGTTTCGCGTCGATCGAGCGAACTGAGATGGAAGCGCAGGCGGACGCGCTGCATTAACTGCTTCAGGCTTGGCGCATCCAGTGTATCCCGAAGTTCAGGCTGGCCGGCCAGGATAATTCGGAGCACCTTTTCCTTGTGCGTTTCGATACCCGAGATCATGCGAATTTCTTCAAGCACCTTGCGGCTCAGATTCTGTGCCTCGTCAACGATCAGTACGACCTTCTTGCCGTTCGAGTACTGCTCGATCAGGAACATGTTCAGCATGTCGAGAAGCTCGACCTTGCGTTTCTTGAATGGTTTGAAACCGAACTCGGTTAAAACCGCCTGCAGGAATTCCGTTGGCGTCAATTGTGTCTGGGAAACGACGGCATAAACGACATCGTCTTCGAGTTCTGCGAGGAACGATTGCAGTAGCGTCGTTTTTCCTGAACCAATCTCGCCCGTGATCACGACGAAGCCGTCGGCGAGCCAGATCGTCGACTCCATGTACGCCTTGGCGCGGGCATGCTGCTTGCTCCAGTAAATGAATTCTGGATCCGGCGTCAGCCTGAACGGCTGCTCTGACAGTTTGAAATGGTCCGCGTACGACATAAAGTGTGAGTTTACCTTCTTTCTGCTTCGTAGCCTATGCTGTGTCGTCATGCGAACAAGAGGACCAGTTCACAATTTTGTCAATAATGTCGATACGCGCGTCGCGCTCTTCGGCGGTGTCAAGGAGGATCGTCAAATGACCGAGTTTCCGCCCGGGCCTTGGCGTCTTTCCATAATCGTGCATGTAAGCATCCTCCAGTGCCCGGGCGGCATCCGGAATTTCACCGATTAAGTTGAGCATGCCGGCATGACCGCGAGTCGCGGTGGAACCCAATGGCAAATTGGTGACGGCGCGTAGATGATTCTCGAACTGACTGGTCGAGGCACCTTCGATTGTCCAGTGGCCGGAGTTGTGTACACGCGGGGCAAACTCGTTTGCCAACAGCGCTTCGCCCCGGACGAACAATTCCAGGGCCAGTACGCCAACATAGTCGAGGTGCTCGAGCAATCGACGAACATAGTTGTCCGCCTGTCTCTCGAGCGGTGGCGCGTCGACCGGTGCTAGTGATCTCCGCAAGATCCCGTCTTCGTGAATGTTTCGTGTCAGGGCGTAGATACGGACTTCGCCGGCGGAGTTGCGGGTTCCGATTGACGACACTTCGTAATCGAATGGCACCCATTGTTCGGCAATCAACGACTGTCCGCCGAGTGTTCGCCAGGCTGCGTCGATGTCGTCTCCAGTTCGAACAACGAACTGTCCTTTGCCGTCATAGCCGAGGCGGCGAGTCTTCAGCACCAGTGGCAGGCCGAGGGCCTCGCTTGCCGCGACCAGATCGTCGCGCGTATCGACGGCACGATAACCCGGCAAGGGAATGCCCAGCTGCTCGAATACCTGCTTCTCGCTCAGCCGGTCTTGTGCCTGCCGCAGAGCCTCAAGCGGTGGGTAGATGGAGACTTTGCGTTCGATTCGAAGCAACGCGTCGACAGGGACATTCTCGAATTCGTAGGTTATGACGTCACACTTTTCTGCAAGTTCGTCAAGGGCGCCCGGATCGTCGAATGGTCGCTGCAGGACCTCGCCGCACTCGGCCGCGGGTGGCGACACTGACGGATCGACGAAAAGACATTCGATGTCGAGATCACGGGCTGCAAAACCGAGCATCTGGCCGAGTTGCCCGGCGCCGATTATGCCGATTCGCATCGTCGTTACAGAGTTGGATCGCTCGCCGCCAGGACCTTTTCGGTCTGGTTGCTGCGATAGGAATCGAGGGCCGCTGCGATGGTCGTATCGTTATTGGCCAGTATAGCCGCGGCGAGCAATGCGGCATTGACGGCCCCGGCACGACCAATAGCCATGCTGCCAACCGGGATACCGGCTGGCATCTGGGCGATCGACAACAATGAGTCGATGCCACTGAGTGCGGCCGATCGAACGGGGACGCCGAGTACCGGCAATCGCGTTTTTGCGGCGGTCATGCCGGGCAGGTGTGCTGCGCCTCCGGCGCCCGCGATGATGATTTTTAGGCCACGTTCAGTGGCCGTCTCCGCATACTCAAAGAGGAGATCCGGCGTTCGGTGCGCGGAAACGACGCGGACTTCATAAGAAACGCCCAGTGCTTCGAGCGTATCGCTAGCGTGACGCATGGTGTCCCAGTCCGACCGGGAGCCCATGATAATGCCGACATCAATACTCATCTGAGAAATACTATCACTCTCGATATCTAATGGGAGAGGCGCGCCATCGCCACTCGAATCGGCTCCGGGTCCACGCGGCGCATGATTTTGCCAATGTACTGTTTTTGCCGGCGAAGCGCGCCGTGTGCTTTGATATCACGAGCGTCGAGCACGGCTTCCAGCAATTCCTCGTCGAGCCCGATCTGCCGCAGGTCTGACTCCTTCAGTGCAATGAGTTGCTCACCAAGTTTCTGCAGCGCCAGAAACTCGCGTTTTCTCGCGCTTTTGCTGGGCTTTGATTCTGTCACCCGCTAAAGTACTCCCGCGTTCAGGCCTTTGCCATGCGGCGAGAGTCTAGCACGCGCTAGATGGTCTCACAGATAGTCAAGACAGGATGCAGGACACCATGGCAAAACTCGCCAGACAAGAATCTCTGGGCTGCGATGAACTCGAGCACATCGTGACACTCGCGATTGAAGAGGCGCGAGGGCATGGCGTCGATCAGGCCGAAGTGGCGGCCAGTCACGACATGGGGCTTTCGGCGACGGCCCGACTCGGCGATGTCGAGAACCTGGAATACACGAATGATCGGGGCGTCGGCATCACGGTCTACAAGGATTCCCGGAAAGGCAGTGCAAGCACGTCCGATATTTCACCGGCTGCAATTCGTGAGGCGGTCGCAAAAGCCTGCTCTTTTGCCAAGGTGACGGCGGCTGATGAGTACGCTGGACTGGCCGACGCCGATCTGATGTGTTCCGACATCAAAGATCTCGATCTTGATCGCCCGTGGCTTATCGATGCGGACAAGGCCATAGAGTCTGCGATCGAGGCTGAAGCGGCGGCCTTGAATTTCGACAAGCGCATCAACAACTCGGAGGGGGCGACGGTGTCCACCAATCGAGGTTCGCGCGCCTACGGCAATACGCATGGATTCGTGGGCAGCTTTTCGCGCACGAGTCACAGTGTCACCTGTGTCGTGCTTGCCGAGTCTGATGGCGTCATGCAGCGCGACTACCATTACACGGCCGCGCGAGACCCCGATGATCTTGAGGAGCTCGAATCGGTTGGCCAGACGGCTGCGCGACGGGTATTGGGTCGCCTCGGCGCAAGAAAAATAAAGACGACGCGCGCGCCGGTACTTTACGTGCCCGATATCGCACGCGGCTTCATCGGTCATGCGATCGGTGCGATAGCTGGCGGAGCGCAATACCGGCGTTCCTCGTTTCTGCTCGACGCCGTCGGTGAAAAGCTGTTTCCCGATTTTGTGACTGTTCAGGAACGACCGCATCTTCCGAAAGCCATGGCCAGCGCATCGTATGATGCCGAGGGCGTTTCGACGTACGACCGCGACATCGTTACCGACGGCGTTCTCCAAAGCTATATTCTGAGCAGTTATTCAGCGCGGCGCCTCGGGCTTACGACCACGGCGGATGCCGGCGGCGCACAAAACCTGATCGTGCCGGGTGGTGGCAAAGACAAAGTGTCTCTGATGAAGGACATGGGAACAGGCTTTCTCGTTGAAGAGCTCATCGGGCAGGGCGTCAACGGTGTTACGGGCGACTACTCACGCGGTGCTGTCGGTCACTGGGTCGAGAACGGCGAGATTCAGTTCCCGGTGCACGAAGTGACGATCGCCGGCAATCTTCGCGAGCTGTATCAACGCATCGTGGCGATTGGGGACGACCAGGATATTCGCGGCACGCTGCGCTGCGGATCGCTGCTCGTCGAGGAGATGACGATTGCAGGAGCTTAGTCGGGTGCCTGGCCCCGAGTCTGATCGAGCAGTTCGGTCAGTGTCGTTCCTTTGACCGTCGCTGCAACCGCCGTGTCCAGACGATCGCCGATTTCGTCGACAGCCGGCGACCAGCGCGGCTGGCTGATCGAGCCGGTCTCACCGATCTCACGCACGACGGCGAGTATGTCTCCTAACGCGATACGTGCCGGATCGCGGCCTGGAATGAGTTTCTCCGACTCGGCGGACGCCAGCAGGCCATTTCCTTCGAGCCCGGCGACGATAGGATCGAGCGTGATTGACGGGATTTTCAACCTGTCACTGATATCGGCAATGGTAATACTGGTTTCCGAGTCGCGAAACGCCTGACCGACGAGCAGCATGATGTTGAGCGCCAGTCGCTCCCGAAGACTGCTGGATAGTCGCGGTTCACGTCGGCCAATCCGAAGGTATGCCGGGTTCTGGTGGTAATAAGCGAGCTGCGCGCCTACCAGCAGAACGAGCCAGTTCAGGTACAGCCAGATCAACGCAATGATGGCGATGGCGAAGCCTCCGTATACGCTCATCGTTCTGGCTGAATTGACGATGAAAGTCGCGACGACGACACCCAGGGTTGCCCAAAGAAAACCGCCCGCGACACCGCCGACGAGAGCCGAGCTGAGGCGAACCCTGGTGTTCGGCATAAACCAGTACAGGAATGCAAATGCGCCAGTCACAAGCAGGAATGGCGTCACCTTGCTGGTCGCAACAAACAACGGCCCGATAATCTGGTTTTCGAGCAGGTATCTCACGATTCCTTCGTTTTGCAGCGAGCCGATCATGCCGAGAGCAAGCACAATTGCGACCGGTCCGATCGTCAGCACGAAAACGTACTCGGTAAAGCGGCGCGCGAAACTCCGGGGTTTGCTCACATACCAGGCATAGTTAAAGGCCTCTTCCACCTTTTGCACCATCGAGATCGCGGTATAAATGAAAAACGCCAGGCTGACGCCGCCTAGCACGCCGCCATTGACGTTCTCCACAAACTGCATGACCTTGTCCGTAATCTCGCGACCTTTGTCGCCGAGCGGCTCGAGGAGCAGGTACATCCTGTCTTCCAGTAACTGGTCAACGCCGAATCCCTTGAGGAGTGCGAAACTGAACGCGATGAGTGGGACGACTGACAGCAATGTCGTGTACACCAGGCTCATCGCTCGCAAGGTCAACTGCCCCGCAAACATGTCGCGGAGAACGGCGTATGCATGCTGTAACAGGGTTGTCAGGATTCTGCCGGGCAGGCCGAACCGGTGGAGCGCGTCACTCCAGACCAGGTCTTCGATCCGATTGCTTATGAGGTTGCTCATCAACGGCATTGTACATCCACAGGGTGACCGCGATGTGCTCTGATTCACGGCTTACTGACCGCGCCCGCCACGCGCCCACCATCCTGACAGCGGCGGTGAGCGCGGGGGTATCTCAGTCGCTCGGACAGCTGCTTCGCAAACTCGCTTTGTGAGACACCCCCGCGCTCACCGCCACTGTCCGCGTAACGTGTGGCAGGCCCGCGGGTGTCTTTGACCGTGGGAGCGGCCTAGGTGCCCTAGGGGCATTCCAGCCGCGATCAGAAGTTCATCGGGCCTGGAAGGCCCTCCTACGGATAACCCCGCGATCGACGCCGTTGTATTGGACGGGTGGCGGGAGACGCGAGTTACGCGCCTGTCATCCGAGTGAGGGCTTCCCGGTATTTGTCACCGGTCTGCTCGAGCACATCCGCTGGTAGTTCGGGACCCGGGGCCGTCTTGTCCCAGTCGAGTGTATCGAGGTAGTCGCGAACGAACTGCTTATCGAAACTGGGTGGACTGATGCCGACTTTGTAACCGTCGACGGGCCAGAATCGCGACGAGTCGGGCGTCAGTACCTCGTCGATGATGTGCAGGCGGCCTTCGTCGTCGAGGCCGAATTCGAACTTGGTATCGGCGATGATGATGCCGCGCTCCAGCGCGTAAGCGACTGCTCGTTCGTAGATCTGAATAGACACTTCGCGAACGTGATTGGCGAGCTTCTCGCCTATCAGGTCCACGACGGCGTCGTAGGTGATATTTTCGTCATGATCGCCCGACGCCGCTTTGCTGGCCGGCGTGAACAGCGTTTGCGGCAGTTTTTGCGCCTGTTGCATGCCGGTGGGCAAATCGATACCACACACTTGGCCGTTTTCGAGGTAGTCCCGCCAGCCCGAGCCAATCAGGTAACCGCGAACAACGGCTTCAATCGGCAGTGGCCGGAGACGCATGACGACGAGCGAGCGATCTCGAAGTTGATCCTGCGTCTGAGGGTCCTTGATGACATCGTCCACTGTGAGTTCGGTGAGCTGGTTGTCGATGATGTCGGCCATCATGCGAAACCAGAAGAGCGAGATCTGGGTGAGTACCTTGCCCTTGCCGGGAATCGGATCGGGCAGCACAACATCGTAGGCGGACAAGCGGTCGGTCGTGACAATCAAGAGGTGTTGATCGTCGACGCCGTAAATGTCGCGAACCTTGCCACGGCCGAGCAGTGGCAGCTCCGGCACTGAAGATTCGAATAACGCGCTGCTTGTACTCATCAGGACACGCCTGTTCGTTCGGGTACCGGAATGATCGCCTCTTGGAATCGGGCAGGCAAGCGCTGAGCATAGGAATGCCTTCAAACAACCGTTAGGATTGACCTTCTCCACTGGCTGGATGGCAGGAATCGGCGTTGTACTGGGGCAAGATCATTGGAACCGTGGCGGGGCTCGCAACGCTGAAGCCCTGGTTCGTCGCCCTCGGTCTCTTGCTGGGCCACCAGTTTGACCGTGGTTTTGCCGAGCGCTACAACAACTTCGAACGACAGGGCGCCGACGCCGGCCGCCTCTCCGAGGAATTCATTCGCGCGCTGTTTCTCACGATGGGGCACCTCGCCAAAGCTGACGGGCGCGTATCCGAGCAAGAGATACGGGCGGCTCGCAGGGTCATGCACCGTCTCGGGCTCAGTCCTGCACGGGTCCGCAAGGCCATCGCGTGGTTCGACGACGGCAAACAGCCCGGATTCCCGCTGCTGCAGACAATTCGCGGGCTACGGCGAGCCGGCGCCCGGAATGCGGCACAGCGAACGATGTTCGTGCGATTAGTGCTCGAAGTCGTATTGGCGAAAGAGGCACTCAAGAAAGAAGAACGTGCACTAATCTGGTCAATCTGCAACGAATTCGACATCGGGCGCGTGGAGTTGGCGCAACTTGAGGCCATGATCCGGGCACAGAAAGGGTTTCAACGCTCGCCGGCAGGTGACAGAGATGCAGCTCGCGTGCGCGGGGCGTATGATGCGCTCGGGATGTCGCCTGATGCGAGCAATGAAGAAATCAAAAAGGCGTACCGACGATTGATGAGCAGCAACCATCCTGACAAGATCTCGGGCAGTAACCCGGATGCAGCCGAGCTTGCCGAAGCCGAGCGCCGCACGAGGGAAGTGCGCGGCGCCTACGAAATGCTCAAAGCAAGGCGCTCCATTCGGTGAGCGACTCAATGATCCTTTTCTCACTCAACGTTGCCGAACAGGCAAAGGAACGACCGTGATACCGCTGATAGCTCCCTCGATTCTCTCTGCAGATTTCGCCCGCCTGGGTGACGACGTCAAAGCCGTACTGGATGCGGGCGCCGACATCGTGCATTTCGACGTGATGGACAATCATTTTGTGCCGAACCTGACCATCGGTCCGTTGATTTGCGATGCCCTGCGCAGCTTTGGTATCGAGGCGCCGATCGATGTACACCTGATGGTCGAACCGGTGGATCGAATTATTCCGGATTTCGCGAAAGCCGGTGCCAGTTACATCACGTTTCATCCGGAGGCGAGTCGACACATCGACCGATCTCTGGCGCTCATTCGAGAGCAGGGATGTCAATCTGGTCTGGTCTTCAACCCGGCCACGCCCCTGGACTGCCTTGACTATGTAATCGACAAAGTGGACATGGTGCTGCTTATGTCCGTGAACCCGGGCTTCGGTGGACAGAAGTTCATCCCGTCCGCGCTCGACAAGCTACGTCAGGCGAAGAAAATCATCGACGACAGCGGGCGTGACATACGCCTGGAAATCGACGGCGGCGTCAAGGTCGACAATATCGGGGAGATAGCAGCAGCCGGGGCGGACACATTCGTTGCCGGTTCGGCGATCTTCGGCAGTGACGACTACGCTGCGACAATCGCCGCGATGAAAGCGGAAATCTCGGCAGCGTAAGGGGCCGAAGGCTATAAATTGCGATTCGGCCTGGCGCCGTAGACCACGATTGTCTTGCCGCTGGCCGACACCAGCCCCTGTTCCTCGAGCACCTTGAGCACGCGCCCCGCCATTTCCCTGGAGCAGCCGACGAGGCGGCTCAATTCCTGACGGCTAACTTTTATTTGCATGCCGTCCGGGTGGGTCATCGCATCAGGCTCATTGCAGAGGTCCATGATGGCATGGGCGACGCGCCCGGTGACGTCGACGAAAGCCAGGTCGCCGAGTTTGCGATTGGTGCGATCGAGTCTTGTTGCGAGCTGCGTAGCCAGCTCGAACACCAGTCCGGGGCTTTCGCTCGCAATCTGGCGAAATCGAGGGTAGGTCATTTCGGCTATCTCGCATTCGGTGCGTGTACGCACCCACGCGCTGCGAGTGGGCTGCTCGTAGAAAAGCCCCATCTCGCCGAAAAACTGCCCCTTGTTCAGGTAGGCGAGCACCATTTCATTGCCGTCTTCGTCCTCGATCATGACTTCGACCGATCCATCGACGATGTAATAAAGTACATCCGGCAAATCGCCCGCATGAATCATCACGGTCTTCGACGGAACAGTCCGCACGCGGCAGTAACTCAAAAAGCGATTAATGGCCGGTACGTCGCTCAGATTCTTGGCTGTAGTTTGCATTACGTGCTCCTCGCCCCTATTGCGGTCCTCTTTTAATACAGAAAGCCTGCCAGAGCAAGCCAAGTCCGAGTTGTGCGGTGCTTTTTGGTCCGTTCAGCCTCGCTCACACCCAATACGCCGTTTTTGTCATTATTCTTGCCGTGAAACGCATGAGCGATTTGACCGGTCCGGGCAGCTCCGCCGCGCCTGCAAGAATGGCATTTTCGCCGTGTTCGGCTTCCTCATCCCGCATCTTCTCGACGATCGCCCGACTCCTGGCGTCGTTTGCCGGCAGGCCATCCAGGTGGCTGTCGAGATGCGCGCAGACCTGGCGCTCGGTTTCTGCGATGAACCCCAGGCTCCACTTGTCGCCCAGGATGCCGCTTGCCGCGCCGATTGCGTAGGCTCCCGCGTACCAGACCGGGCTCAGCCGGCTGGGTCGCTCGCCGAGTTCGTGTAAGCGTTGCTCGCACCACGCGAGGTGATCGAACTCTTCGGCCGCGGCGTGTTGCATCTGTTGCTCGATGCTTTTGTCGCGAGCGACGGTCGCATGTCCCTGGTACAGGGCCTGAGCCGCGACCTCTCCGGCGTGATTTATCCGCATGAGACCCGCCGCATGCGACCGTTGCGATGCATTGAGATCGGGCTCGTCGATGGCGCTGGCCGGATTATCCCGCGCAGTCTGCCCCGCGGGTGCCGCGATGGTGCGAAGTGCGTTGTTAGCGCCGGCGAGCAATCGATCGATCGGGGAAAGTTCACGTTTTGACACAATCGGATTATAGCGGACGAATAGCGCATGACGGTATACTCCGCTGCCATTTGGACGGCGAGACCGAGTTTACTTAGGAGAAAATGCATGAAACTGCGAATGACGCTGATCGTTGCGGTGCTGGTGGCCCCGATTTCCTTGATGGCACAGGAGGAGCAGGAGCCCGAAAGCCCCTGGGCCGGTACGGTGAATCTGGGCTACCTGGCCACCTCGGGCAATACGGAAAACTCGACGCTGAACACGGGGCTGGAAGTCAGTTACACGGCGGGCCAATGGCGTCACATCGCTACTGCGAAAGCGATCAATGCGTCTGAGGAAAAGGTCACGACAGCGGAAGCTTACGATGTGGGCTGGAAGAGCGAGCGCAATCTGAGCGACGATGCGTATCTGTTCGGCCAGCTCGATTGGCGGAAGGACAATTTTGGCGGTTTCGACACTCAATTTTCACAGACGGTCGGCTACGGTCGCCGCCTGATCAAGACCGACAAGCACCATCTCAATGTCGAAATCGGCGCTGGTGCGCGGCAATCGGAGATCCAGGACGGCATAACGGAAGACGAAGCGATTTTGCGTGGTGGTGCGTTTTACAAGTGGCAGCTAAGCGAGACCACGGAGTTTCGCCAGGACCTGACCGTTGAATCGGGTAGTGACAACACCTACCTGGAGTCCATTTCGGCGGTATCTGCCAAGCTCGTAGGCAATCTGGCACTGGTGGCATCTTATACGATCAAGCACAATACAGATGTGCCCGCAGCGACGGAAAAAAGCGACTACTACTCCGCTTTATCGCTCGAATATGCTTTCTGAGGAGCTGTTGCCGGACGACCATCGTCCGTGTTTGAGCATAAAGTATTGAAAAATAAACAAAAAAAGGGTTCGTTCTCGAGCGCTTTTTTTCGGGCCAAATCGAGCGATGGATTGCAATAGGGCGGGGCCTACAGTAGAATTTCGCGCCTTCCGCCGCTCCGGCAATCGGATTGCCAGCGAGCACGGCTCAAGGGGCTTCCGGGTTAGGCCGGAACTCCGGAAAAACAAGATTATTCCCTGACGGAAACCTTAAATTATGAAGACGTTTTCTGCGAAGCCAGAAGAGGTGCGACGCGACTGGTACGTGGTCGACGCGACCGGCAAGACCCTGGGTCGTCTGTCGACGGAAATCGCTCGTCGCCTGCGTGGCAAGCACAAACCGGAATACACGCCGCATGTCGACACGGGTGATTACATCGTCGTCGTCAATGCCGGGAAGATTCGTGTTACCGGCAACAAGCTGAAGGACAAGATGTACCACCGTTACACCGGGTACGTTGGTAACCTGAAATCGATCTCGCTTGAGAAAATGCTCGACGAGACGCCGGAGCGAGCGCTGCAGCTGGCCGTAAAAGGCATGCTCCCGCGTGGCTCGCTGGGACGAAAGATGTTCACCAAGCTCCGCGTGTTCGCGGGTCCCGAGCACAACCACGTTGCACAGCAACCCATTCCATTGGAAGTGAGTGCTTGAGGCCCGGTCCTTTTGCGCTGAGATTAGACTATGAGTGAGACATTCTATTACGGTACTGGTCGTCGAAAGACGTCGACCGCTCGTGTATTTCTGACGTCGGGAAGCGGCGACATCACGGTGAACAAGCGTTCGCTGGATACGTTTTTCGGCCGGAAGACGGCACAGATGATCGTTCGCCAGCCGCTTGAGCTCACGCAGTTGGTGGATAAGTTCAATGTCAATGTCACCGTCAGGGGTGGCGGTACCACGGGCCAGGCCGGCGCTATTCGCCATGGCTTGACACGTGCCCTGATGGCCTACGACGAGTCCCTGCGTCCGTCCCTTAGAAAAGCCGGGTTTGTGACCCGCGATGCGCGCGAAGTTGAGCGCAAGAAGGTGGGCTTAAGAAAAGCACGTCGCGCTACGCAGTACTCCAAGCGCTAGGCGCGCCGGACAATCGATCTCTTCTTACTGGGGGATCGTCTAGTGGTAGGACTGCGGACTCTGACTCCGCCAACGGGGGTTCGAATCCCTCTCCCCCAGCCAAACGCAAGAAGGCCCCGCTTGTCGGGGCCTTCTTGCGTTTTGATTGTGGGGAGCTCGGGAATTGAACCCTGTTCGACAACGCGGCGAAGCCCGTTGGTCGCGCGAAGCGCGACAATCCCTCTCCCGACGCAGCCTGCCGACAGTCGTCACCGCGTAGCGGTGCGACCATCCCTCTCCCGAAGCGCGACAATCCCTCTCCCTCTCTTAAGCCCGCATCTCTCGTACGCCGTTGTCATCGGCGATAAGAAGAATGTCAGCACCGCGGTGGGCGAAGATGCCGGCCGTTACGATGCCTGGAATTCGATTCAGGCGAGCTTCCATCTCAATCGGGTTGGCAATCTGCAGACCGTGTACATCCAGTATGTGATTGCCGTTGTCTGTTACGAAGCCATCGCGCCATATTGGCTGTACACGCATTTTCAGGAGTTTGCGCACGATGAATTCCTGCGCCATGGGCAGGACCTCAATGGGTACCGGGAAGGTCCCGAGCATACCAACAAGCTTCGAATCGTCGACGATACACACAAAGCGCCGTGCCGCCGCGGCGAGCACTTTTTCACGTGTCAATGCGCCGCCACCGCCCTTGATGAGGTGCAGCCGCTTGTTGCACTCGTCCGCGCCATCGATATAAACATCGATATCACCTGCCTCGTTCAGGGTTTGAACGTCGAATCCCTGTTCCTCAAGGAGCGCCGTGGATGCTTTCGAACTGGAGACGACCGCTTCGATCCGATCGCGGATGGCGGGCAGCATCTCGATCAGGCAATTGACCGTTGACCCGGTTCCGACGCCCAGTATCGCGCCTGGCTCGACGAACTCAAGCGCAGCCTTTGCGGCAATACGTTTTTTCTCGGATGCGTCCATAGGGGACTACTATAGACCTATCGTTGCGAATTGCACAGGCGACCAGCGCACAATTCCAGGAAATGAAAAGAGCCCGCCGAGGCGGGCTCTTTTGCTTGCTTTGGAAGAAGGCCTCTTCCGAAGCGACCAGCTAACTACCGTCTACGACGAGTAGCTTTCTTCTTACTGCGACGCCTGGCTACTTTCTTCTTCGCCTTGCGTTTGGTCTTCCTCTTGGTCTTGCGTTTGGCTACTTTCCTTTTAGCCTTTTTCTTCGTCTTCCGTTTGGCCTTCTTCTTCGTTTTACGTTTAGCTACTTTCCTTTTAGCCTTTTTCTTCGTCTTCCGTTTCGCTTTTTTCTTGGTCTTGCGTTTGGCTACTTTCCTTTTAGCCTTTTTCTTCGTCTTCCGTTTCGCTTTTTTCTTGGTCTTACGCTTGGCTACTTTCTTCTTCGCCTTGCGTTTGGTCTTTCTCTTGGTCTTACGCTTGGCTACTTTCTTCTTCGCCTTGCGTTTGGTCTTTCTCTTGGTCTTACGCTTGGCTACTTTCTTCTTCGCCTTACGCTTTGCTACTTTCCGTCTTGGTGCTTTTTTACGAGCAGTTACTTTCCGCTTCTTCGCGACCTTTCGCTTCGAAGCTTTTTTACGAGACTTCTTTCTGGTAGCCATCAATTTTCTCCGTGTCGGGTACCCGGAGCTGAGTATATACAACAAAAGCAAAAAATCCAGAAAGTTACACACAGTTTTACAATTGATACAAAAGGGCGATTCCGCCGCTTTTTCTGGCAATCGGCGTTCGTCAGCAATTGGTGTCGCGAAGTGACGACGAAACAGGTTTCCACTTGCGTCGATACGGCAGTAGATGATCGCCGAGCGGCACGAATCTTCGTTGTCGTTTTTCGGCAAAGCGATGTGACTGCAGTGCAGTAACTTGCGGAACGCAAGATCGAAGTTGAACCTTGAAAACGAGAAATTACGAGGCGTCGGAAATCACGCTATAAAGTCGTATATCCCAAGGATTTGGCGCTATTTTGTCGATTTTTTGACACTCGAACGCGACGCCAACGAGTTTCGGGTGGAACCAGTGTTTGCGGTGACGCAGAAACGCGAAGCAACGGTCGAAGTATCCGCTGCCCATACCAATACGGTTGTTTTGTCGGTCAAATGCGACGGTTGGCGTAATGACGAGGTCCAGCTTGCGGGGCTCGATGAATTCGCCTGTCGATGGCTCCCAAAGCCCAAATGAATCTTGCACAAGCGTCGATTCGGCATGAATTTCGCGGAATAACATTTTTTGCTTGTCGCGCAGAACTGGCACGAAAATGCGCTTATTTGCGCACCAAGCGCGTTCGATGATCTCGAGCGTATCGACTTCGTCGTGCATCGGTAGATAGCAAGCGAGGTAGCGACTCGACGAAAAAAATCTCGAACGGATTACACGCTGGCAAATTATTGCTGACAATTTTGCGCGAACATCGTCGGACAATTCACGCCGCGCGCGTAAGCCTTGTGCGCGGAAATCTTTCATAAGGAGGCGTCTCCCGCCTGTGCCGTTGCAAACCTTCGCTCTCGAACCGGAGCAACAGGTGGGGTCAGCCGTGGCCGCAACAGGCTCACCGTCGAAACGGTTTTGCGCAAATGCTGCCGACAGTACACGACCCCGAGGTAAAGATTTAGGGTCGAAAGGTATCCAGGTCGGCATCGAACACTGCAGGAGACGCCAATTTGCTTATCGCTTGATCGCGTGCCAGATCTCAGAGGTCGAGTTGTTGCGTGCCGCTCAAGACGTGGTCGACGCGATCGGAAATAATTTTGAGACGATTACTGATACCGCCCTCGAGTTCCTGATCACGCGCCTTCGCGTGAATCAGGTCGTTGGCCATATTGAGTGCGGCCATCACGGCGATGCGGTCCAGACCTACGATCCTGCCGCTGTCGCGAATCTCGCGCATCTTTGAATTTAGTACTTCCGCAGAGTCGAGCAAATCAGTGCGTTCCTCCGGCGGGCAGGCGACCTGGTATTCCTTGTCGAGAATGCGGACACTTACCTGAGCGTATTGTTCGGTCATTCGGCGTACTCCGTTTGCCTGTACTGCGACGAGATCAGGAGCCTTGCTCCATTGCTTTGAGTCTGCCAATCATCGCCTCAACGCGCGCTCGAACTTGCTCGTTCTTCTGCAGCAAGGTCGCACGCTCCGATGTCAGAACGTCCTGGCGTTGTTTCAAAGAGCGATTTTCGTCCTGCAATTGGTCGCAGACCTGTACCAGCGCATCGACCCGCTTTTCCAGACGTTTGAGTTCGTGTTCGAACGTTGAGCTAATATTGTCATCCATAGTGAGAATATAGTCACGCTCATGAAGAGAATCAATGATCTCTCAAAAACGACCCATCCGGACATGGCCAGCGGGAACGGTCCGTGGGATCATAAGAGTCTGTCGGAATTGAAAAGGTTGCCATCCAGATGGATGAATTGGTCGATCATGATGTGCTCGACGATGCGCTCAGACGATGCGGTGCAAGCTGGGACGCCGCGCAAACTCATGGCTTGTTGACCGGCCGGCTGGCGGTCGCCGGCGTCGCGGCCGGACCGGACTGGCTGGCCCGGGTGCTGGAGGGCACTGACGAAAACAACGCCTTGCGCGCGGATTGCCAGGTGATGCTGGACACACTTTACCAGTCGACTTTCTGGCAACTGTCCGAACGATTATCTGAATTCGTGCCGCTGCTGCCTGACGATGGCAGCGACGCGGCCGCACGCACGGCCGCGATGGCGCACTGGTGCGAAGGTTTCCTGCACGGACTGGTGTCGGCGAAACACGGTGACGAATTGCGTGACCGGCTTGCCGCCGAGCCCTTGTCCGACATAATTCGCGACATGCTGCAGATCACGCGAGCCGAAGTCGATAGCGCGACTGACGAGGAAACGAATGAGGCCGCCTACGCCGAGCTCGTCGAGTACCTCCGTGTCGCGGCCCAGTTGGCTTACGAGGAACTCTCGGATATCCGTCACAGAAGTGACGAATCGTCGCGAGGCCCCCAGGATACGATGCACTAGTGCACCACAGCGGCTTGCAGCGGCGTAGAATACGGCTCGCCGCGGGCCCCTTAACGAGCGTACCTCCGACATGAACAGAAAAGAATTTGAACGTCGCCGCAGACAACTGATGCGTATGGTCGGCCATGGCGGTATCGTCATTCTCCCCGCCGCGCCGGTCAGGACCCGCAGCCGCGACGTCGAGTACCGTTATCGACAGGACAGCGACTTCTATTACCTGACGGGATTCGCCGAGCCGGAAGCCGTCGCGGTGCTGGTTCCGGGACGCGACAGCGGGGAATTCCTGCTGTTTTGCCGCGAGCGCGATTCGACCCGGGAACAATGGGATGGCTCTCGGGCAGGGCAGGACGGCGCGGTCGATGATTTCGACGCGGACGACGCGTTTCCGATCGATGATATTGACGACATACTGCCCGGCATTATGGAATCCTGCAGCCGTGTCTATTACACGATGGGGCAGTACTCGGAGTTCGACACACGTATTGCCGACTGGGTGAACTCCCTGCGCTCTGGTCTTTCGCGAGGTCTGCACACGCCACAGGAATTCGTAGCGCTGGATCATCTGCTGCACGACATGCGTCTTTATAAGAGCCGCGCCGAGATCGCGGCCATGCGCAGGTCCGCCAAAGTCGCGGTGAACGCTCACAAACGCGCCATGCAGATGACGCAGCCCGGCGTCTTCGAATACGAAGTCGAGGCGGAGTTTCGGTACGAGTTCCGACGCAACGATGCGTGGGTGTCTTACAGCCCTATTGTGGGTGGAGGGGCCAACGCCTGCACATTGCACTACGTCGACAACAATGCCGAACTGAAGGACGGAGACTTGCTTCTTATCGACGCGGGCTGTGAGCTCGACTACTACGCATCAGATATCACGCGGACCTTTCCGGTCAACGGGCAATTCAGCCCGGAGCAACGCGCGGTGTACGAAATTGTCCTGGATGCGCAGCTGGCGGCGATCGAGAAAACGGTCAAAGGCAATCACTGGAACGAGCCCCACGACGCGGCGGTCAAGGTGATTACCAAGGGTTTGCGCAAGCTGGGTCTACTGGACGGGTCGCTGCCCAAACTCATCAAGGACGGTGCATACCGTCCGTACTACATGCATCGGACCGGCCACTGGATCGGCATGGATGTACACGACGTCGGTGACTACAAAGTCAGCGATGAATGGCGCATGCTCGAAACGGGCATGGTGACGACGGTCGAGCCCGGTCTCTACCTGCCCGGAAAGCGCAATATTCCGAAAGGTTTCCGCAATATCGGCATTCGCATCGAGGACGATGTCGCGGTCACCACCAAGGGACCCGACGTCCTGAGCAAGGGACTTGTGAAAGACCCCGACGACATCGAGGCATTGATGCAAAGCTCATGAACGATAAAGATCATCGCGATCATTTCGACGTCGTGATAGCGGGCGGCGGCATGATTGGTACGAGTCTGGCGTTGGCGCTCGCGCCACTGGGTCTGCGTGTTGCTGTCGTGGAGGCGGTTGCACGTAGTGACAGTGCGCAGCCGAGTTTCGACGATCGTTCGACGGCGCTGTCACGCAGCACGCAGCGCATGTTCGAAGCCATGGGATTGTGGGACCAGATAGTTGCGGCATCGACACCGATTCGCAGCATCCATGTTTCCGACCAGGGGCGTTTCGGTTTTTCACACATCAACGCCGAACAACAGAATGTGGAAGCGCTCGGCTACGTGGTCATTAATCGTGTGCTTGGCGCCGTGTTGCAGTCCGCGATGAAAAAGCTCGAGGACGTCGAGGTCATCTGCCCGGGACGCATCGTCGACATCGGTCTTGCGCCCGAACGAGCCACGGCCATCGTCGAGCTCGCCGGCGGCGTTCGGCGTGATCTGGCCTGCAAGCTCCTCGTCGCGGCCGACGGCGCTGGTTCGGCCGTGCGCGAGATGATGGGCATATCCGTGCTGAAGAGCGAGTACGGTCAGCGCGCCATCATTGGTAACGTGCTCCCGGGAAACAGGCTGGAGAATCGCGCCTTCGAACGATTCACTGCGCAGGGGCCGCTTGCCGTTCTGCCCGTCGCTGACGGCCGCGCCGGCTTTGTCTGGACGGTATCGGAGCACGATGCGGAACGCGTGCTGTCGCTGGGCGATGATGCGTTTCTCGAAGAGCTGCAGGAAGCGTTCGGTTACCGGTTGGGCACGTTTTCCAAGGTAGGAAAACGCGCGTCTTATCCACTCACACTCAGCAAGGCCATGCGCCTGACCGCTACGCGAAGCGTGCTGATCGGCAATGCCGCGCACGGGTTGCATCCCGTATCCGCGCAGGGTTTCAACCTGGGAATGCGTGATGTGGCGGCGTTATGTGACTGCATCGCGGACGCTTGCCGGGAATCGACCGCCGCCGACGTCGGCGACGATCTATTGCTGGCGCGTTACGCGCGCTGGCGTCTCAGTGATCAAAAGAAGCTGGTGCGATTCACCGACAGCCTGGTTCGATTGTTCGGTAGTTCGCGGCCGACGCTGCGCGTGCTGCGCAACATAGGCATGCTTGGTTTCGACCTGGTTCCCGGTGTTCGCTCCGTGTTTGCAAAACACACCATGGGGCTCGCCGGCAAGCTCCCGCGTTTATCGCGCGGCGTACGGCTGAGATGAACCAGCGTTTCGACATCGTCATTGCAGGCGGCGGTATCGCAGGCCTGACCCTGGCGGCCAGGTTGGCGGCCTGTCGGCACCATGATGCACTGAACATCGTCTTGCTCGATGCAGGCGAGCGGCCTCGCTTCTCGATACATGACGATGTTGCGTTACGCGTGTCTGCTATCGTGAGCGGCTCTGCAGATCTGCTGGACTCGGTCGGTGCGTGGCGCGACGTCAGGGAATCCCGGGCTAGCCCGTATGAGTGCATGCGGGTATGGGACGAGAACGATACGCCCGACAGTGGCGCGAGCCTGCGCTTCGAAGCCGCCGAATTCGCGGTGCCGCAGCTGGGATTCATCGTTGAAAACGTGTTGTTGCAGGACGCCTTGTTGCGGCAGCTCGATCGAAGCAAGGTCGAGTTGCGGTATTCGAGCCCGATCCGCTCGTTGCGGCAGGTGGGACAACGGTATGCCGTGGACGTCAAGGGTGGCGAAGATCACCTGGCGGACCTTGTCGTTGGCGCTGACGGAGCGCGTTCGTTTATTCGTACCGCGGCCGGCATCGAAACCAGGCGCTGGCCATACAACCAGTCGGCATTTGTTACCCACCTCAGTCCTGCAGAGTCACATCGTGCAACGGCCTGGCAGCGCTTTCTTCGTAGTGGCCCGCTGGGTTTACTGCCACTCGCGGATGGGCGCGTTTCAGTCGTGTGGTCCGCGCCGCCTGAGCTTGTGTTTCGTTTGCAGGAGGCCAGTGACGAAGGTCTTGGCCGAATGCTGACAGAGGCGTCGGATTTCGTCCTCGGCAAGCTGTCGGTCGCCGGGCCGCGTGGCGCTTTTCCGCTCGGCGCACAGCACGCCAAGCATTATGTGTTGCCTGGCATTGCGCTGATCGGTGATGCGGCCCACGCGATTCATCCGCTGGCGGGGCAGGGCGCGAATCTCGGCCTGCGGGATGCTGCAGAACTGGCGGATGTCATAGCGACGGCGCTGGAACAGGGCCTTCACCCGGGCGACTTGCCGGTTTTGCGTCGATACGAGCGCGCCCGGAAAGGCGCCAACGCGACGATGTTGCACTTCATGACTGGCCTCAATCGCCTGTTTGCGACAGACTCGCGTTTAGTCGGAGAACTGAGAACGGCCGGCATGCGAATGTTCAATCGCAGCGGCCCAATAAGAGAACGCGCCGTGAAGGTTGCGCTCGGCGTCGGTTGACGTCGATTAAGGGGACACAATGAAGCAGCGTTACGTCTATTTGCTGGCGGCATTGCTGACGGTCATGGGCCTGTCTGTGTTTTTCTATAAATGGCAGGTGCTTGGCTTTCCGATCAGCGAAAACCAGGAAACGCCGGTGTGGACCATCGAATCGGCCATCACGTTCGAAAGTGGCCCGGGGTCCATCAAAGTGCAGCTACACGTGCCGACGTTGACACCGGGTTTCCGGATGCTCAACGAAAATTCAGTGTCGCGTGGTTACGGATTCAGCCTGAACTACGGCAGTGGCGGCCGCGAGGCCCAATGGGCGATCCGCCGCGCCGATGGTGAACAGACGATCTACTACCGTATTTCGGTGTACGAAGACGACAGCGTCGACCAGTCCGACACTACGCCGCCGTTCCCGCCGTTGCCGGTGATCAACGAACCGCTGAAAACGGCGGTCGATGTCCTGGTGGCCGACGTGCGCAATCAGTCGGCCGACACAGCATCATTTACGACCGAATTGCTGCGACGCGTGAACGACCCGTCACCGGATCCCAACGTAGAGCTACTGATGGCCGGCGCGGACACGAATGCCGACTTCGTCAGAGTCATCACGATGATTCTCGCATCGGCGCGTATTCCCGCGCGCATGGTGCGTGGCTTTCCGCTGACCGGGCGTCAACGGAGTGCGACGCTGGTTGCCTGGCTCGAGGTGCACGATGGCGACGATTGGCTGTACTTCAATCCGGTGACCGGCGAGGAAACCCTTCCCGAACGATTCCTCGTCTGGTGGAGTGGCAACGAGTCTCTCGTGAACGTGGAAGGCGGCAGCAATGTCGACGTCCGGTTCGCGATTCAGCAGAATCAGCTCGACGCCGTGGCCATCGCTGAATCCCAAACGGCACGCCGTGGCAAGAGTGCAGTCGACTTCTCCCTCTACAGCCTCCCCATACAGACGCAGGCCGTCTACAGCGTGCTGCTGATGATTCCAATCGGTGCGTTGATCATGGTCATCATGCGCAACTTCGTCGGTATCGACGCTTTCGGGACCTTCATGCCCGTCCTGATCGCCCTCGCGTTTCGCGAGACCAAGTTATTGTGGGGCGTCATCTTGTTCTCGATACTGGTCGCCTTGGGGCTCAGTATTCGCTTCCTCCTCGATCGTGCGCGGCTGTTGCTTGTACCCAGGCTCAGTGCCGTCCTCATCGTCGTTGTTCTGCTGATGCTGTTTATCAGTATGGCGTCACATCGCATGGGCCTGGAGACGGGGCTGTCGGTGGCGCTGTTCCCGATGGTCATCATTGCCATGACGATCGAGCGTATGTCCGTCGTGTGGGAAGAGCGTGGCGCGGTGGATGCCATTCGTGCGGGCTTTGGCAGCCTGGTCGTTGCCGTCGCCGCCTACGTTTTCATGGGCTTGTCCTGGCTAGAGCACCTGATCTTCACCTTCCCTGAGTTGCTGCTTGTGATCCTGGCGCTCGTCATTCTCTCGGGTCGTTATACCGGGTATCGCCTGAGTGAGCTCCGGCGCTTCAAGGCCTTGTCCACAGAATGATGTTTGCAACGGCCAAACGGCTCCATAGCAACGGCGTTCTCGGACTCAACGAACGAAATGCGGACTTCATCATGCGCCTCAACCCGCGGCGGTTGTACCCGCTCGTGGATGACAAAGCGTTGACGAAGGAGGTCGCTCTCAAGGCGGGCATGGCCGTACCCGATCTTTACGGCATCATTGCGCACCAGGTGGAGGTCAAGAACTTTGGTGATATCGTGCGTGACAAGGAATCATTTGTCATCAAGCCGGCTCGTGGCAGCGGCGGCGATGGCATCCTGGTCGTGACAGGTCGCGGCAAACGCAAGCGCGACAACTACCGCCTGAGCAGCGGGGTGTTTGTCTCGGAAGGCGAAATTCTGCACCACATTTCCAACACAGTCGGTGGTCAGTACAGCCTGAGCGGCAATCGCGACAAAGCGCTGATCGAGTATTGCGTACATTTCGATCCGACGTTCGCGGAAGTCAGTTACCAGGGCGTACCGGATATTCGGGTGGTCGTGTATCGTGGTTACCCGGCCATGGCGATGGTGCGATTGCCGACCCGGGCATCGGATGGCAAAGCGAACCTGCATCAGGGTGCGGTCGGCGCGGGCGTCGACATGGCGACCGGCGAGACATTGAACGGTGTGCTCAACAACGAGGTCGTCGATGAACACCCGGACACCGGCGCGCTCGTCGCCGGGCTGAATATCCCGCAATGGGATTTCATTCTGGAGTCTTCGGCGCGAGGGTATGACGTGACGGGACTCGGTTATCTCGGTGTCGACATGGTGATCGACAACGACCTCGGGCCGCTTATTCTCGAGATGAATGCGCGTCCC
>Ga0265303_10000144_pt1 | contig 34510 bp, 31 predicted proteins | sample Helome_2_FD_192494 | JGI IMG/M metagenome (GOLD analysis project Ga0265303, IMG submission 192494) | Marine sediment microbial communities from subtidal zone of North Sea - Hel_20160317 (Illumina Assembly) | ecosystem: Environmental > Aquatic > Marine > Subtidal zone > Sediment ... | reverse complement strand
TTGGGTGAAGATCTGCCGGGGCGTTTGCGCAGGGAGCCCAAAGGGCAGCTGACCGTGGGGTCGGGTCACTCCTATGTCACGGTTCTGAACGCCGAACCCTGGCTGATTGTGTCAGAAAACACCGAGGACAATGCACGTACCCCCATGGGCAGCGTGGTCCTCCTGGTTCCACTGAACAGCGCGTTTCTCGCCGCCTCGCAGCAGTTCGTCAAATCGACCAACAGTGTGGTCGCTATCCTCGACCCGGAGGCCCAGCGCATCCTGTCCAGCAGCAGTTCAGAAGCGGTTCCCGCCGGGTTGGCCCTGGCAGCTCTGCAAAAGGGTTATCTGGTGACCGCGCAGTCCTTTTTCGATTATGAGGATTTCGATGTCAATCTATTGTTCGCAACCCTGTTGCCGCGTGCTTCGTTTGAGCAGACCGGGCAGCAGGTACTTGAGCTCGAACGGCGTCAGCGTCTGATCGGGGCTGCTGTCATCATCGTTGCTTTCGTTCTGCTTTTTTTGCTGCTGTCGAGTCGAATCAGCCGGCTGCTCAGACGCATATCCAATCTGTCCAGGAGGGCCCTGGAGATACCGGGTGCGGAACTCGACCAGCGCGGTAACCAGCTGCTGATACTGGAAGACTGGATCCGGGAATTCCTCAAACTGGTGATGCGAGCACGCGAAGAGATGCGGCGTCAGCACGAGACTGAACTGCTCGAGACAGAAAAGCTCAGGGTGGCGGTGATGGAGGCATCCCTGGATTCGATTGTTACAGTCGACGGGCGCGGCGCCATTATCGACTTCAATCCGACCGCTCAGGAAACCTTCAATTACCGCCACGAAGAAGCGGTGGGGCGTTCCTTCAGCGACCTCGTGGTCGCACCAAAATGGCAGAAGACCTTCGAGCGCCTGCTGTATCTGTCTTTGGCGGGGGCAGAACAGGGCGCTCCCCTGCAGCGCATCGAGATGCAGGCCGTAGCCCGCGACGGACGTATCTTTCCGGTCGAACTATCTATCAAGCCGGTGTCTCTGGAGGAGCGCATGGTTTTCACGCTCTATCTGCGGGATATCGCGGAACGCAAGGTGCGCGAGGCCGAGATCCGCAGTCTGGCAGCTTTTCCCAGCGAGAGTCCGATACCGGTGCTGCGTATCAACGGCCGGGGTGTTATCAGTTACGCCAATCAACCGAGCGCGCCGCTGCTGAAGCACTGGGGATGCCGGCCCCTGCAGACGCTGCCGGTATTCTGGCGCAACCGTGTCGAAGCGGTCCTCGCCAGCGGTTCGACGAGTGAACTGGAGGTGGCGACCGACGACGGTATTTTCTCGCTGCTGATGGCGCCGGTTGCAGAACTGGATTATGTGAACGTCTATGCGCGTGACATCACCACTGAGCGGGTTGCCGAGGAAGAGCTCAAACGGCGTCAGAATGAACTGGTGCACGTGACCCGGTTGAGCAACATGGGTGAGATGGCGACCGGCATAGCCCATGAGCTCAATCAACCTCTGTCCGCTATCGTCAATTTTGCGAACGGTTGCGCGCGGCGCCTGCGTATGGACATTGGTGGCAAGGACGAACTGCTGCATGCCCTGGGCCAGATATCCGCACAGGCAGGAAGGGCGGGTGAGATCATCAAGCGGCTGCGCGGGATGGTCACCCGACGTCAGCCGGTACGTGAGGTCGCCGACCTGAATGTGTTGGCGCGCGAAGTTTGTTCGTTCATCAGCCATGACCTGACCCGGCAGGAGTTGGCGATCGAGCGCCGCCTCTCGAAGCAAGCATTATGGGTGCGCGTTGATTCCGTCCAGATCGAACAGGTCCTGCTAAACCTGTTGCGTAATTCATTGGACGCATTGACCGACCTGCCGGCACAGGAGCGCCATCTTGTCATCGAGTCCGGCGTGCAGCCAGACGGCATGGTGTTCGTCGCGGTGAAGGACAATGGCCCAGGTATCAGTGGTAGCGCCATGGAACATCTTTTCGATCCATTCTTCAGTACGAAGGAGAGCGGAATGGGCATGGGACTGGCCATCAGTCAGACCATCATGACAAACCATCATGGTAAGATCAGGGCAGACTCCTGGCCGGGGAAGGGGAGTACATTCACCATCGAGCTTCCACCGAGTATGGAGGCCGTTGTCAGCGCCGCATCATGAACCATGACTGATTCTCCTCTCACAAAAGCTACCGTATTCGTGATCGATGACGATCAGGCGATGCGGAATTCGCTCAAATGGTTGATTGAATCTGTTGGCGTTCCGGTCGAGAGCTTTTCATCCGCCGATGATTTTTTGGTCCAATACCAGCCCGGCCGCGCCGGTTGCCTGGTGCTGGATGTGCGCATGCCGGGAATGAGCGGGCTGGAGTTATTGGAGCACCTTGCGGAGAGGAATGTACATATTCCGGCCGTCATTATCACCGGCCACGGTGATGTGCCAATGGCGGTGCGTGCGATGAAGAGCGGCGCCATCGATTTCATCGAAAAGCCGTTCAATGACGAAGCCCTGTTGGACGCGATACGTCGGGCGATCGTGTTTGAGGAACAGCAGCGCAGCCTTCATTCGGAGCACGTGCAGATTCAGGAGCGCCTGTCACATCTGACGCCGCGTGAGCATGAGGTGATGGCGATGGTCACCGCGGGCAAGTCCAACAAGGAGATTGCCAATACGCTGGGCGTATCCGCCAAGACCATCGAGGCGCACCGCGCGCGCGTTATGGAGAAGATGCAGGCGGGGTCGCTCGCCGAACTGGTGCGTATGGCACTGGCCACTAACGGTAACGATTAGCGGGTTACCCGACGGCACGCGCACCATTGACGGATACCGGGTCATTGTCGTTTCCGGCATGCCGTTTGCGCTTCTGCTCGTACATCAGGGCATCGGCTTCTGCCATCAGTTCCGCCACATCCGCGTGGCGTGACTTATCGAAAGCTACCGCGCCAACACTGAAGATAATGTCGTAGCCCCGCTGGGCCTGCCGATTGTGATCGTCGACCGACTGTTGCAGGCGATCCAGGGTGCAGTTCAGTTCGTCGCTGCCGGTATTGGTCAGCAGTACGGCAAATTCATCCCCGCCGAGTCTGGCCACCACATCGGATTCACGAAAACTCTGTTTCAACAGATGGGCGAAACTGGTCAGCGCGCGATCCCCTTCTGCATGACCGAAACTATCATTGATCTGCTTGAACCGGTCGAGGTCGAAAAACAGCATTGATGCAGGCTTGTCAAGCCGCCGGCACAGGTTGAGCGCATGCAGTGATAGCGTCTCAAAACCGCGTCGATTCGACAGCATCGTCAGTTCGTCCATGGTTGCCAACTGCACCGCGGCGAGTTCCTGCTCGGCCATGCGCGCCAAGTCGCTCAGCAATGCCAGGTCGTCTTCGCTGAATTCGCGTGGCTCGCGGTCGATGATACATAGCGTGCCAAGCTTGCTGCCGTTGGACACGGTGAGCGGGCAGCCGGCGTAAAAACGGATATGCGGTGCATCCGTAACCAGGGGGTTGTCATTGAACCTTTCGTCTTTGGCGGCGTCGGGCACCAGGAAGACATCGTCGCCCAGAATAGCATGGCCACAAAAAGAGATGTCACGCGAGGTTTCAGTGGCACTCAAGCCCTGGCAGGATTTGAACCATTGACGGTTTTCATCGACCAGACTGACCAGGGCTATGGGTACGCCAAACAGGCGTTTCGCCAACCGCGTCAGTCGGTCGAAGCGTTCTTCCGGCGATGAATCCAGGATGTTCAGTGCGCGCAGGGTCTCTATACGCGTCGCTTCGTTTGCCGGTTTTTCGGGTGTTTGCATGGTGCATCCTCATACTGATTCACGCCTTGGCGCCTGGGGCTTCCTGCCATCGGCCGCCATTGCTGATGTTTCGCCTGGCCGGATGAGTCAGCATCTAATTTTGGCGTCCGTACGTCCTTCCGGCCTTGCGTATAAATCGTCAGGCCGGGCGGAAACTTGAGGTTCAATCCGGTCGGCGCAAATGCCGCTTGTGTCGAAAAGTCCCTGATTTTCGTCAGGTTATTCTCAGAGATGTGGAGCGCCTGTCGGGGCTGGATTTCCATATCCCGAGCCTGCTGCGGGGGGCGCGACCGGCCTCAAGTATTCGCCAGCAGGAAGGGGATCAGCAGCGCATTTACCAGATCGATGAAGAAGGAGCAGACCAGCGGCAAGATGATGAAGGCCAGGTGAGAGGCGCCGTAACGTTGCGACACCGCGGCCAGATTGGCCATCGCAGTTGGCGTCGAGCCCAGCGAGATGTCTGCGATCAGGGCGACGGCACGCGGTGTTAAAGCGGCAACACCTCGACGATTGGCCCCGGATTCTTCGCCTCGACCTTGCTGTACAGATCGTACAATGCGGCCTGCAGGGCCTCTTCGATCACAGGATGATAAAAGGGCATCTGCAGCAGTTGGCCGACCGTCAGGCCTTGTTGAATACTCCATGCCAGCAGGTGACCGAGGTTTTCCGCCTTGATGCACACCATCTCGGCGCCCAGCATCAGACCGCTTGCCTTGTCGGCATAGACGCGGATCAGGCCCCTGTTCTTTGCCATGATGAGCGCACGACCGACCGGCGCCATCTGAACTTCGCCGACTGCGCTTTTGTCGAGGTCCAGTGACGCATAGCTATGGCCTACCTGGACGATGTTGGGATCGCAGAAGGTAATGTTCAGCGGGGTCTTGCGTTTGTAGGCCGCCACTTTGTCGCTGACCGCATTCTGGCCGGCGATCCGGCCTTCGTCCCCGGCCTCGTGCAGCAGAGGGCGCTCGCCTGTCACGTCGCCGGCCAGGAAGACCGGCAGATCACCGACCTGCATGGTGTTGGGGTTGTAGACCGGGACGCCGTGCTCCCCGATTGGCGCTCCGATGTTTTCCAGGCCGAGTTTCTCAACATTCGGCTGGCGTCCGAGGCTGGCAAAAACGCGGTCTACCTCGACGCTGTTATTACCGGCGCTTACCCGTAGTTTGCCATTGCTGCCTTCGCTGATTTCTGCAGCCTGGCCTAACCACATGGGCATTTCCTTGCCCAGGATGTCGATGGTGGTTTTTATCACCTCGGGGTCGGTGAGCCCGCCGACGGCCTCCCGCATATCGACACCGACCGCCTCGCAGCCAAGCCGTTTGAGTGACTGCCCGAGTTCCAGCCCAATCACCCCCAGCCCCACGACGGCCACCGAATCGGGTACGGTCTCCAGTTCGAAGAACTCGTCGGTGGTGATGATTCTGTCGCGAAAAGGCTGCCATGCAGCCGGGATGATGGGTCGAGAACCGGTTGCAATGATGACTTTTCCGGCCCGAATGCGTTGCCCGTCTTCCATTTCCAGCACATTGGGTTCGACGAAGCGGGTATAACCTTCGACGAACATACCCTCGGGCATCTTGTCGGTGCTGTTGGAGATCACGCGCTCGACGAACATATCGCGCAGGTCCTGCACATATTCCATTGCTTCGCTGAGGTCCAGGCTCAGGCTTTCGTGACCCTCCAGGCCGAAGCGCTTGAATACGCCACGGCGATGAAAGTCCTCGGCGACCTGAATCACGGCCTTGGACGGCATGCAGCCGACACGGGCGCAGGTCGTTCCCAACTCGCCGCCGTTGATCAGAACGACGGATTTTCCCGATGGCCTGACCCGGCTCATGGCGTACAGACCCGCGCTGCCCGAGCCGATGATTGCGACATCTACCTGGCGTTCTTCCACTTCGAACCTCGAAAGAATAAAAATCAGGCAGATATTCTAACCGTTCGTGGGCTGAGCGTTCACTGAGATCCGGAGCGGTATTCGACGGGGCGCCATTGCAGTTTTTGGGGTCTTGGTCCGGGCATCATGCCCTGCTGCCTCGCTACCGGCCGGTTCGGCATGATCGGCGGCAGCTGGTACACGGGACGGGCGTACCTGTTGACGGGATAAGGCGCAGAGCGCGCGTAGTTCTTGTTGCCCGATCCCATCAACAGACAGAAAAAGGCATTTGCGGTCTGTGGCATAAACAAGGCGCTGCACAGCAGGCTGACGCAGCTATATCGAAGCGTACTGGTGGCCGGGATTGAGAATCGCTTGCGGGTCGAAGGTCTTTTTGAGTCCGCAATGCAGGCGCTCACGTACAGGGTCGAGGGGGTGGAAGATTGGGATTTTTCCGTCGCCATGGCGGAAAAGTATGGCATGACCGCCGACTTTTGCGACCTCATCGCGGATTTCCATGGCGCTGCTGCTACTGTAAACCCAGCGCTGCGAACCCGCCCAATCGGTCAGGACCTGTTGTTCGCAGTCGAGGCGGGAAGTGGCCGGCGGTAGCGAAAGTCGCCAAAGGGGACGCTCAGATTGGAAAAATCGGAGACGATGGTTTCGCAGACCTTGCCAGAAGTCTTCGCCGTCTCCGACGTCGCCACCTATCTGGTTTTCCCAGGCGGCAACGCTGGCGGAATTGCCTGACAGGCGGATGTGCAGCCGATCGTCCAGATGGCAGGCCGCCGAGAGTGGTGCCGGTTGTCTTGCCAGTTCTCGCATTTTCTGCAAGGCACGTTCGCGCGGCAGTTCGAGGACCAGGCTGCGTTCCGCCGTCGGTGCAGGTAAGACCTTGATGGAAACCTCGAGCAGGGCGCCGAGGGTACCGAGCGCGCCTGCCATCAACCGCGAAAGATCGTATCCAGCGACGTTCTTCATTACTTCTCCGCCGAAGTGCAGGATACGGCCGCGACCATCCAGAAGGGTCATGCCCAGCAGCTGGTCGCGTGGTGCACCACCCCAAGGTCTGCGTGGCCCGCCCAGGCCGCTGGCAATGGCGCCACCGAGTGATGCCGTATGGTCAAACCCCGGTGGCTCGAAGGTGAGCATCTGACCGTTCTCGGCCAGCGCGGCCTCTATCTCCGGAACAGGTGTGCCGCCGCGGGCGCTGAGCACCAGCTCGGTCGGCTCATACCGCGTGATTCCGCTGTGTCCGCTCAGTTGCAGCGGCTCACCCTCGACGGCATGACCATAAAAGCTCTTGCTGTTTAGCCCGATCAGTTTTAGCGGTTGGCCCCGTTCCGCAGCGTCGCGGACCTGGTCGGCGAGCGCCTGTTCGATATCTCCTTCTGCCATCAGAACCGTTCCAGGTGCGGGAAGCGGAGATCTCCGGCCTTGACATGCATGGCCCCGAATTCGGCACAGCGGTTGAGTGTGGGAATCGCCTTGCCCGGATTCAGCAGCCCCTTCGCGTCGAACACCGCTTTCACATCGTGGAACATCTGCAGCTCCTCGGGTGAGAACTGGGCACACATCTGGTTGATCTTCTCCAGTCCGACTCCGTGTTCGCCGGTGATGGTGCCACCAACCTCGACACACAGTTCCAGGATGCGACCTCCGACCTCTTCGGCCAGTTCCAGCTCGCCGCTGTTGTTCGCATCGTACAGAATCAGCGGATGCAGGTTGCCATCGCCGGCATGGAACACATTGGCCACCCGGAGACCGGACTCCTCCGAATACCGGGCGATCTCACGCAGTACGCGCGGCAGATGCTTGCGCGGGATGGTACCGTCCATACAGTAATAGTCGGGTGAAATGCGGCCGACCGCGGGGAAGGCCGCCTTGCGCCCGGCCCAAAACCGTGCGCGCTCTGTCTCATCGCTGGCGGTGCGCACCTCTCTGGCACCGGAATCGAGCAGCCGTTGGCGCACCTTTGCGATATCTTCCGATACCTCTTCGCTACCGCCATCGACTTCACACAGCAGGATGGCCGCAGCGTCGGTCGGGTAGCCAGCATGCACGAAGTCCTCCGCCGCGCGCAGCGATGGGTTATCCATCATCTCCAGGCCGGCCGGGAGGATCCCTGCCGCAATGATATCGGCAACTGCCTGGCCAGCGATCTCGACCTCATCGAACGCGGCGAGGGCCACCTGGGCGCGTTGCGGAATGGGCAGCAGCTTCACCATCACCTCGACAACGACACCGAGCATGCCCTCGGAACCGGTGATCAGTGCGAGCAGGTCATAGCCCGGACCGTCGAGACCTCCGCCCCCCAGGGTGACACGTTCGCCCTCGATGGTGATCATCTCGACCCCGAGCAGGTTGTTCACCGTGAGGCCGTACTTGAGACAGTGCACGCCACCGGCATTCTCTGCTACGTTGCCGCCTATCGAGCAGGCGATCTGCGACGAAGGGTCCGGTGCGTAGTAAAGGCCGTGTGGTTTTGCCGCCTCGCTGATCGCCAGATTGCGCACCCCGGGTTGCACCCTGGCGCAGCAGTTTTCGGGCTCGATTGAGATGATGCGGTTCAGTCGTGCGAGGCTGAGCAGGATACCGTCTTCGTTCGGCAAAGCACCCCCGGAAAGACCCGTGCCGGCGCCGCGAGCCACCACCGCAATGCCCTCGGCATGACAGACGCGCAGCACAGCCTGCACCTCTGCGACCGAGCCGGGCAGCACCACCAGCAGGGGCATGACGCGGTAGGCGGCCAGTCCATCGCACTCGTAGGGTTTGAGTTCCTCGGCCAAGCTCAGCACGTGCGGCCCATCGACCACCTTCCGCAGTTTCGGCGCGAGAACGTCCCGCTGCTTGTTGCGCTCAATTTCGTTCATCGCCCGATTGTTGCAAAAAAGCGGGTTGAACGCGCACAAAAAAAACGAGGGCATCAACCGGAAATTTCTGGCGTTTTACGCGCCGTCGCCGCCCGGTCCCTGCAGGGCTGTAGGTTGAACCTCTGCTAATATAAATTGGCCCGGCGTTTCGGCCGGTTTCCTGCAGAACATCCCAAGAGACAGGTATGCCGAATTCTTCACGCACCTTGTTCATCATCTCAGACCGCACAGGAATCACCCTTGAAAATCTGGTTCGCACGCTACTGACGCAGTTCGATGATCTTTGCTGCGACCGGATGGTCCTGCCCTTTCTGGATACCCCCGAGAAAATAGACGCCGCGATAAGGGAAATCGAATCGGCGGCCAGAGAGAGCGATGCGCGGCCTGTGGTGTTTTCCAGTATCGTCGACGAACCTATGCGGGCACGTCTCAAGGAGGCCGACGCCGAGGTATTCGATATCTTCGATACTTACCTGCCGGCACTTTCGTCCGCGATCGGTGTTCCGCATAGTGGGCATATCGGTCTGAGTCACGGCATGGGAGACCAGGCCGGATACGACAAGCGCGTCGCCGCTGTGAATTACGCGCTCAGCTTCGACGACGGTTCGCGGATCAACGGGCTCGGAGATGCCGACATCATCCTTGTCGGCGTTTCGAGAACCGGCAAGACACCCACCTGTCTGTATCTGGCCATGCAGTATGCAGTGAGGGCCGCCAATTTTCCTCTGACCGAAGATGACTTCCTGATGGGAGAACTGCCGGCCCCATTGCGCGAACACAAGGATCGTCTTTTCGGCCTTTCGATTGCCCCCGATCGTCTGCATCGCATACGCGAGGAACGCAGTCCGGGTTCAGACTATGCGAGTCTCGCGCAGTGTCGCGCAGAGATCTCGGCCGCGGAAGGTCTGTTCCGCAGCATTGGCATCGCTTTTCTGAACAGCACCACGGTCTCGATCGAGGAACTGGCTGTCGAGATCATGCAGCGGATCGGTATGCAAAGAATCTACTGATGTGGCAAGGTCAGCCTGGCCGTTGTCAAGACCAAAGAAGAGGGCGTTCACAACAGCTTATTGCTGAGGCTTCCGATCCCCGGGATCTCGATTACGATAGTCTGACCGTTTGCCATCTCGGCTGCGCCCACCGAAGTTCCACAGGCTATGACGTCGCCGGGGTAAAGCGCGATCTCGCGCGCAAGCTGCCATACGATCTCCTGCGGGGGAAAGATCATGTCGTTTACCGGATAATCCTGTTTCACCTCGCCGTCGAGTATGCCGCGTACACGCAGCGGCGAAGGATCGATGCCGGTGGCGATGACGGGGCCGATCGGCCCGAACCCGGGCAGGCTCTTGGCCCGACACCATTGGTGGAATTCTGAGTTGTAAAAAAGGGATTCGGGGGCGGTAACGTCGTTGACGCAGGTATAGCCAAAGATCGCCTCGTCTACCTCGTCAAGTTCAAGCTGAAAACAGGGACTGCCGATGACGATACCCAGTTCGGCCTCGAACTTGACCTTCCCGCTGAAGCCTGGCGGCCGCGTGATCGGCCGGCGATGGGCAGACAAGGATTCGCCGAGTTTGACGAAAAATAGGGGGAAATCCGGTATCCGGGTATTCTCCAGCTGCTGGCGCTCGTGAAAATTGTTCCAAAGGCCAAGGAATTGGCGCGGTTCAACCGGTGGCAGCCAGACGGCTGTTGCCGCATCCACCATGGTGCCGCTGGCGACAGGGTTGTCGAACAGGTCACCCTCGTACAGTGCGATCCGGTCGCCTTCAAGGCGCCCTAGCCGCGGGTTGCCCTTTATCTCAATCCTGCACCACTGCGCTGCATTCATTGGCTGCCTCTTCTAGGTTATGACGTCTAGGTGATGACGTCCGGCATGGCGCGGCCGGTTCTCGATTCAATCTCTGCGAGCCTGTTTGCTGTAGCGATCAGGGATGCAAGCACCGTCTGCGGATCCATCTGCTGTCGTGTGGGGTCCGGTTCGAAGGACTGCAGATAAACCCTCAGTGTCGCACCGACCGTTCCCGTTCCCGATAGACGAAACACGATCCGGGAACCATCGCCGAAGCCTACACGGATCCCCTGGCGTTTACTCACCGAGCCGTCGATCGGATCGGTATAGCTGAAATCATCCGCGTAAGCGACAGGCTTGCCGTCCAGCGTGGCGCCCTGCAACTGCGGAAGCCTGGCGCGCAGCGCGTCCATCAGTTTGTCTGCGGCCTGGCTCTTGATGCCTTCGTAATCATGCCGGCAGTAGTAGTTCCGACCGTAGCTTTGCCAGTGGCTGGTCACTATATCGGCCACCGACTCACCGCGCCGGGCGATGACGTTCAGCCACGCAAGCACTGCCCAGATACCGTCTTTCTCGCGCACATGATCTGATCCCGTGCCGAAGCTTTCCTCGCCACAGAAAGCGATGCGACCGGCATCCAGCAGGTTACCGAAAAACTTCCATCCGGTGGGTGTCTCGAAGCATTCGATGCCCAGGGCCGCAGCGACATGATCGACCGCCTGACTTGTGGGCATGGACCGCGCCACACCCGGTATACCGTCGCTGTGTGCCGGGATCAGCGTTGCATTGGCAGCCAGGACGGCAAGGCTGTCGCTGGGGGTCACGAAAAAGTCCCGCCCGAGGATCATGTTGCGGTCGCCGTCACCATCCGAGGCAGCGGCAAAATCGACACCGTTCTGGCCCTTGGTCATCGCCACCAGCTCGGCAGCGTGGACCAGGTTCGGGTCGGGGTGGTGGCCGCCGAAATCCTCCAGCGGCACGCCGTTGATCACCGTACCCTTCGGTGCGCCGAGTTGCCGTTCGAAAATGCGCTTCGCATAGGGCCCGGTGATGGCGTGCATGGCGTCGAAGCGCATGCTGAAACCGCTCGAAAGCAGTCCGCGGATCGCGTCGAAATCGAAGATGTCCGCCATCAACGCCGCGTAGTCCGCCACCGGGTCGATGACTTCGATCTGCATCTCATCGAGCCGATAGCTGCCCAGGCTGTCGAGCGGTATGTCTTCACCACCTGCGCTTCGGAAGTCTGAGATTTCGAGCGTTCGGGCGTAGATGGACTCGGTCACCTTCTCTGTCGCCGGGCCACCGTTGGCCGTGTTGTACTTGATACCGAAGTCGCCGTCGGGTCCGCCGGGGTTGTGGCTGGCTGACAGGATCAGGCCACCGGCGGCCGCGTATTCGCGGATCACGCACGAGGCGGCGGGGGTCGACAACAGGCCGCCCTGGCCGACCAGTACCCGGGCCAGGCCGTTCGCTGCGGCCATCTTCAGGATGATCTGGATGGCCTCGCGGTTGAAAAAACGGCCGTCGCCACCCAGGACCAGGGTGCCGCCGACCAGTTCGCGCTGGGTGTCGAAAACCGCCTGCACGAAATTGTGCAAATAGTTGCCGTGACGGAATACCTCGACGCGCTTACGCAGGCCCGAGGTGCCCGGTTTCTGGTCTTTGAAAGGGTGGGTGGAATAGGTGGTGAAAGGCATTTTTGGGAGGTCCTGCGTAACGAGGGCCGTTTTTTACCACAGCCGACCCTTGAAATCCTACCAAACGACCCCCATCTTCGCCGGCATTGTCAAAAATCCCCTGGAGGAAGTAAGACCCATGACCGCAACAGCGCAAAAGGAAACCCTGGATTTTCAGGCCGAAGTCAGCCAGGTACTCAACCTGGTCGTACGCTCACTCTACTCGAACAAAGAGATCTTTTTGCGCGAGCTGATCTCGAATGCCTCGGATGCGGCGGAAAAACTGCGTTTCGAGGCACTCAGCAATGATGCGCTTTACGAGGGGGATCCCAACCTGAACATCCGCGTGTCCGTGGACGCGGATGCCGGCGCCGTCACCATCGTGGACAACGGTATTGGGATGAGTCGACAGGAGGTCAACGAGACCATCGGGACCATAGCCAGCTCCGGCACCAAGAAATTTCTCGAGCATCTGTCCGGGGACAACGCCAAGGACAGCCAGCTGATCGGCCAGTTTGGCGTCGGTTTCTATGCCGCTTTCATCGTTGCGGACAAAGTCACCCTGACAACCCGTCGGGCGGGAATGCGGCCCGATGAGGGGGTGCGCTGGGAGTCCACGGGTGAGGGGTCGTACACGGTCGAAAATGTCGAACGTGAGGCCCGCGGTACCGAGATCGTCCTGCATTTGCGTGAAGACGAGAAAGAGTTTATCGACGCATGGCGGCTGCGCAGCATTATCAGCAAGTTCTCCGATCACGTCGCGATTCCGGTCGAGATGCTCAAACAGCCCGAACCGGCCGCCGAAGGTGAGGAGCCGGAGCCACAGACGGAGTGGGAACAGGTCAACAAGGGTACGGCGCTGTGGATGCGCAGCAAGTCCGAGATCTCGGACGACGAGTATCAGGAGTTCTACAAGAATACCTGCCACGACTTCGAGGACCCTCTGATCTGGGCGCACAACCGGGTGGAAGGCAAGAACGAGTACAGTTCATTGCTGTTCGTCCCTTCGCGGGCCCCTTTCGATATCTGGGAACGCGAACAGAAGCATGGAGTGAAGCTGTTTGTCCGCCGAGTCTTCATCATGGACGAAGCCGACAAGCTGATGCCCCACTACCTGCGTTTTGTCAAAGGCGTGGTCGACTCTGACGATCTGCCGCTCAACGTGTCGCGTGAGATCCTGCAGCACGACAAGAAGATCGATAGCATTCGTGGTGCAAACGTCAAGCGCGTGCTCGGCTTGCTCGAGAAGCTGGCCAAGGACGACGCAGAGAAATACCAGTCCTTCTGGGACGAATTCGGCAGGGTGCTGAAAGAGGGTCCGGCCGAGGATCATTCCAATCGAGAGAAGATCGGCGGCCTGCTGCGCTTCGCTTCCACCAGATCCGAGGACGCCAAGCAGACGGTCTCACTCGATCATTACATCGAGCGCATGGCCGAGAAGCAGGAAAAGATCTATTACATCACCGCCGACACCGTCGCTGCTGCGCGCAACAGCCCGCATCTTGAGGTGTTCAAGAAAAAGGACATCGAGGTCCTGTTGCTGACCGACCGGGTCGACGAGTGGCTGGTGTCGCATTTCACCGACTACAAAGAAAAGCACCTGCAGTCGGTGGCGAAGGGCGAACTCGATCTGGGTGAACTCGAGGACGAGCAAGACAAGGAGAAGGTCGAAAAGGCGACCGAAGAGCACAAACACCTGATCGAACGTGTCAAGACGGCGCTGGGCGATGTGGTGAAAGAGGTGCGCGTATCCAGTCGCCTGACGGAGTCGCCGGCCTGCCTCGTGGTCGATCATTACGACATGAGCCAGAACCTGGCGCGGGTGTTGAAACAGATGGGTCAGGATGCACCCATGCCGACCCCGACCGTGGAAGTCAATCTGGAACACCCGCTGCTGAAGCGCATGGATGCCGAGACGGATGAAGACAAATTCGCCGAACTGGCCAAACTGGTGTTCGACCAGGCGCTGCTGGCCGAGGGCGGGCAGCTGGAGGACCCGGCAGGCTTCGTGCATCGGCTCAACCGGCTGATGCTGGATATGTCGGCCTGATCCGAACGGGGGCGGCCCCGATTTCGTGCTGGGTTTTGTAACCGCCAAGGGCGCGAAGGCCGCTAAGGTTTTTGCGTGCGATGTAGCGCTAAATCGTCAACGCCGCTGCCGCGTCGGGCGTTGACGCGCTGCACAGCAGACTTGTCGCGGCGCCCCTCTTGGCGTTCTTCGCGCCCTTGGCGGTTGATCTGGGGCCGGTTCAGGCATTCTGTACCGGGTTGCTCAATGTGCCGATACCGTCGATGGTGACCTCGATGGTGTCTCCGTCGGTCAGGTAGACCGGCGGCTTGCGCGCGAAACCCACGCCCTCCGGCGTCCCGGTCAGGATGACGGTGCCCGGGAGCAGGGTGGTGTCGCGGCTGATGAAGGCGATCAGTTCGGCAACCGGGAAAATCATGTCGCCGGTATTGCTTGATTGCATGGTCTGACCATTCAGCACGGAACGAATGGGCAGGCTCTGCGGGTCGGTTATCTCGTCGGCGCTGACGATGACCGGTCCCAGTGGACAGAAAGTGTCAAAACTCTTGCCGCGTATCCACTGGCCGCCGCCGGCGTGTTTTTGCCAGCGCCGGGCCGAGACATCATTGGCACATGTGTAACCAAACACGTGATCTAGCGCGTCTTTCACGGCAACGTTGCGTGCCGTTTTGCCGACGATAACGGCGAGTTCAGCCTCGTAGTCGACCTCCGGTCCGTGTTCGCAGGCGGCCGGCAGCAGGATCGGACTACCCGGATCGGTGATGGCAGTGCCTGGTTTCATGAACAGGACCGGGCTGTCGGGCAGCTGCGCTCCCGTCTCGACGGCATGGGCGCGGTAGTTGAGCCCTACGCCGTAGACGGCGGCTGGTTTCAGCGGTGCCAGCCAGCGCTTTACCTCGACCTCTCCATGGCCGGGCCGCAGGCCGCTGAACAGGTCTGTCCCTGCAAAGGCGAGTCCGCGCATCCGGCCGAGCGGTTCAACCCAGAGGGTGCGGTCCTGGCTGTCGATGCATCGGGCCAGTTTCATGAATTTCTCCTTTGGCCCAGGCCGGCGTTCGATGCCGATTGTCCTCGAAATGGGCAGTTTTTGACACAGCAGCTTGCAGCCTCCGATTGCGATGCGGCCCGGTGTGGGGCCCTAGGACGCGCTACAGCGTCAATTCGGCTTCAGTTGAGGGGGGGTGGTGTCGATGATTAGGAATGGATGATTTGTAGACGCAGCGAGGGGGAGATGTCGAATATCCACAACATACTGTCGGATCCAAAGCTGATCGAAGCCGGTATTGCCGAGAAACACCTTTATGAAAGCGGCGACTCGATCATTGTCGAAGGATGCAACGATAGACGGGTCTACCTGATCGAAAGCGGAACGGTACGAGTCGCGGGCCGGATCGAGCTGGAAGACAGCCGGCACATCCAGCCTGGTCTTTGCGATCTCGGTGCCGGTGATGTATTCGGCGAACTCAGCCTGTTCGAATCCGGACCCCGCAGCGCATCGGTGGTCGCGGTAGATCCCTGCGAGCTGCGGGAATTCCAGGCGCAGGCCCTTGCAGACTATTTCGACCGCCATCCGGAGCATGGTTACGTCGTTCTGAAATGGCTTTTTTCGGTACTCAGCGGTCGACTGCGTCAAGCCGATCGGCGCCTGGGTTCGCTGTTCGCCTGGGGTCTGAAGGCACACGGCATCGATCGTCACCTGTGAGCAACCGAAGGCATTCGGAGCTCGATACTCTGTGTCTCGTGCCTTCATCAGTAAAAAATGATAAACCCCCTGAATCGACCTATTCAGACGCTCGTATAGTGACATCTGGCGCCCATGTGGCAGACTCTCGTCCCTGAAAACTCAGCAACACACATCGAAAGGGGCAGTTTCATGCGCGTAATTCTTCTCGGCGGCCCAGGTGCCGGCAAAGGTACTCAGGCCAACTACATCAAGGAACGCTACGGTATTCCCCAGATCTCGACCGGCGACATGCTGCGCGCGCACGTGAAATCCGGCAGTGAACTCGGGGTGGCTGCGAAGAAGATCATGGACGCAGGCGGCCTGGTGTCCGACGACATCATAATGGGCATGGTTCAGGAGCGCATAAAAGACGACGACTGCAAGGCCGGTTATCTGTTCGATGGCTTTCCGCGCACCATCCCCCAGGCCGAGGCATTGAAAGCCGCCGGAGTGCCGATTGACGCGGTTGTCGAAATCGATGTGCCGGATGCGGAGATCATCAAGCGCATGTCCGGTCGCCGCGTCCACCTGGCTTCCGGCCGGACTTACCACGTGGTGTTCAACCCGCCAAAAGAAGAAGGCAAGGACGACGAGACCGGCGAGCCCCTGATTCAGCGTGATGATGACCAGGAAGAGACCGTGAAGGCACGCCTGAAGATCTATCATGACCAGACGGAGCCGCTGATCAGCTTCTACAGGAAGGAGCCCTGCAAATACGTGAAAGTCAATGGCGTCGGCAGTGTTGATGATATTCGCGAAGGCATCTTCGCCGGCCTGGACGGCTGAGCCTGAGATAGATTCCCAAGTCTGGAAAGGCCCGGTTATCCGGGCCTTTTCGTGCCAGCCCGGCGTTCCTGCTGTGGTAGAATGACCTGATTAGAAAAGCATTATTTCGGAGGCCGGCATGGCTGTCGTCGAACTGACGAAAGACAACTTTGAAGAGATCGTAACCAACAACGAGTTCGTGATCGTCGATTTTTGGGCGCCCTGGTGCGGTCCCTGTCGTTCGTTTGCCCCAACTTATGAAAAGGTATCGGAAGACCATCCTGATGTTGTATTCGCAAAGGTAAATACCGAAGACGAGCAGGAGATTGCCGGACACTTCCAGATCCGTTCGATTCCCACGCTGATGATCTTTCGCGACAAGATCATCATCTTCAGCGAAGCGGGCGCATTGCCCGAATCCGGTTTCCGTGAGTTGGTGAACAAAGCCGGTGAACTGGATATGGACGAAGTCCGCCGCCAGGTGGCTGAGCAGCAGTCTTCGGAACAGAGTCAGGCCTGAGAGATCGGGGGTTTCATCCGGCGCGAAGCCTCCTCTTGACCCGCTGCGTCTATACTGGGATCTGGCAGTCTTCCGGACGGGAATATGCAGTCCCAGTACAGCGAGCGCATCCACAATCTGTTGGTCAACGGCCCGTCGGTAGGGGATCTGCTGGAACTGTGTGAGGAGAACTACCGATGCCTGCACAGTCTGGTTCCGCAACTGAAAAGGCTCCAGGGCAAGCACTGCTCCAGTCGCCCCGACCATCAGGATCTTCACCTCACCATCCTGGAGCAGACGCCGTATACGACCCTGCTTCGTCTCACCTATGAGTTCCCGCATGCCGATGGTGGGCTGTTGGATCCGGATGTCCTGCTGCGCGTCTACCATGACGCCAGGCAGGTGGAGGTGGAAGACCTGCGCCAGCAGAATCTGCCCACCCGCCGGCTGTACGAGGCCCCTGGACTCATGAACAAGTGGCGTCTTAACCTTTTTGTCGCCAAGTGGCTGGCATTCTGTGTGCGTCAGGGTCATCTGTTCGTCGATGATGTTGCTGCCTTGCGGCAACCCGCCTGCGATTTGTCCTGAGGCTAAAAAAGCCCCATTGAGCAGGGTTTTATCGTGGTTTTGTTACAGGAATTCTGCGAAAAACGCGCGGTACCGGTCCGATTTGCGCGGGCCTTGTCCATGTCAACCTGGACGCAAACGCAACAAAATATTTCTTGACCAATTTCCTCAGTTACTGCTAGCTTAGTACCCGAGCAATTTACTAGGTAATTGCACGCGAGTGCAGGAAATGAGGAATTCGATATGAGACTCTCCACCAAAGGCCGTTATGCCGTTACCGCAATGCTGGACTTGGCGCTGAATGGTACCCAGGGTCCCGTCACGCTGGCCGATATCTCTGAAAATCAGGGAATATCGCTTTCTTACCTCGAGCAGCTGTTTGCGGCTCTTCGCAGCAAGAGCCTGGTGCGCGGTGTGCGCGGCCCCGGCGGAGGTTACTACCTCGGGCGCGAAGCGGATCAAATCTCGATTGCGAATATCATCTGTGCGGTGGATGAGTGGGTCGAGTTCACGCGCTGTAAAGGCCGACAGAACTGCCACGACGGGCAGCGTTGCCTCACTCACAGCCTGTGGGACGACCTCAGTCAGCAGATTTTCGATTTTCTCGGCGATATCACGCTGCACGACCTGGTTCAGCGGGGAGAGATTCGCGAGGCTGCACGAAAAGAGAAAAAGGCGGCTGCGAAGATTCTTGGTCTCAAAGACCAGGCGGCGTAAAGCCCGGGAGCCGGGTTGGCAGGAAAACAATTGGTAGGGCGGTGCGGCTGCCAAATCTGTGCCGTACGCTGCCTGGCATCGCCCGGTCGTGCAGTGGACCTTTGCCCGGTCGGAAAAAGTCCGGCTAGGCCAAAACGCCCCGCAAGCATCAACTCGCTTCGCCAGTGCCCCGGTGTCTTCCCCATTAACGCTTGTATGGAGCGTCACGACGATAAGGTGTAGCCTACCGCTGCGGTGGGTTAATATAGCCGCCTCGAAATGAGTATTGCGCGGTTGTTCCGCTATTCCCCTGGCGCTTCGTGGTCCGGTCGCCGGCGAATTTCTTGTCGACGGACCACAGGGTTGAGAGCATTCTAGAATGAACATATATGTCGGTAATCTGGCCTACAGCGTCACTGATGATGAGTTGCGTGAGACCTTTTCTGCCTTTGGTGAGGTGGAACGTGCAAGCGTGATCATGGATCGCGATACGGGTCGCTCGAAAGGGTTCGGCTTCGTTGAAATGCCAGATGACTCGCAGGCTAAAGCTGCGATCGAAGGACTTAACGAAAAGGACCTGTCCGGTCGCGCGATCCGCGTGAACGAGGCGAAACCTCGCGAGGATCGTCCGCGTCGCCCGCGCTACTGATCCGGGCGATGTGCCGGTAAATTGCCCGGCCGTATTCGACCGGGCAATTTTCGAACAAGAGAGGAAACGATTATGGCTTACAGCGAGAAAGTCATCGATCACTACGAGAATCCGCGCAACGTCGGCGTATTGGACAAAGATTCCAACTGGGTCGGAACCGGGATGGTGGGTGCGCCGGCCTGTGGTGACGTGATGCGTCTGCAAATCAAGGTCAACGAAGACGGTGTGATTGAGGATGCGAAGTTCAAGACCTACGGATGTGGTTCGGCGATCGCGTCCAGCTCGCTACTGACCGAGTGGGTCAAGGGCAAGACCCTGGACGAGGCCCGTGCAATCAAAAATTCGGAGATTGCCGAGGAACTCGCCCTGCCGCCGGTAAAGGTTCATTGTTCGGTCCTGGCCGAGGACGCAATCAAGGCGGCGATTGCCGACCTCCAGTCAAAGCGGGGCGGTTGATCCGCGGCGGGAGAGGTTCATGGCTATAACACTCACCGACGCAGCGGCGACCCGGGTCAGGAATTTTATGGACAGCCGGGGAAATGGCCTGGGCGTTCGACTCGGTGTAAAGACTTCGGGTTGTTCCGGCCTGGCCTATGTGCTCGAGTTCGTGGACGAACTCGAAGAAGACGATGAAGTGTTCGAGGATCAGGGCGTGAAAGTGATCATCGACCGAAAGAGCCTGGTCTATCTGGACGGAACCGAGCTTGATTACGGCAAGGAAGGCCTCAATGAGGGCTTCAAATTCAATAACCCGAATGTCAAGGATGAATGCGGTTGCGGAGAAAGCTTCAAGGTTTAGCGACTGGCTGACCGCCGAAGCACCGACGCCCGCCTCACGCGGGCGTCATCAATCTGGGTGTCCCGATGTTCGATTTTTCCAAGAACTATTTTGAGCTGTTCGGCATGCCGGTGGGTTTTCTGCTGGATGTGGCGGAGCTGTCGGTGCGCTATCGCGAACTGCAGAAGGTGGTTCACCCGGACCGCTATGCCGCATCCGGTGAGCAGAGTCGAAGGCTTTCCCTGCAGGGCGCGACCATGGTCAACGAGGCCTACCAAACACTGAAAGACCCCCTGAAACGGGCTCAATACCTGCTGAGCCTGAAAGGCGTCGACGCCGATGCGGGAAATCGGACGCTGGACGACCCGGGATTTCTGATGCAGCAGATGGAGCTGCGTGAGGCGCTTGCCAATGTGCGTGGGGCCCCGGACCCGCAGGCGGAGCTCGATGGCCTGTTGCGCGAAATCGGCGACATGATCAAGGCCCAGGTCGCGCAGTTGGCTGTCCAGTTCGAGGAGTCGGGTCCGGAGCAACTGAGTGCTACCGCACAGACGGTTCAGAAGATGCAGTTTCTCAACAAACTGCACGCTGAGGCCGAAGCGGTCGAAGCCGACCTGGCGGAGGCATACTGATGGCCTTGTTACAGATCGCAGAACCGGGCCAGACAGCGGCACCACACCAGTACCGTCTTGCGGCCGGAATCGACCTCGGGACCACCAATTCCCTGGTGGCTACGGTTCGAAGCGGGTTGGCGGAGACGCTGCCAGATGCGCAGGGTCGGCACCTGCTGCCGTCCGTCGTGCGCTACACGGCCGAGGGTATCGAGGTGGGCGAGGCAGCGCGCCTGATCGCGGCGGGTGATCCGCTCAACACGGTTTCCTCGGCCAAGCGAATGATCGGACGGGCTGTTGGCGAGCTCAAATCGCTTGGAACCGAGTTGCCCTACGAATTCGTTGCACCAGAGGGTGCGGTTCCGCGCATACGGACCGCGGGCGGCGATGTCACGGCGATCGAGGTATCAGCCGAGATTCTCAAGGTGCTGGGCCGGCGTGCTGAAGAGACCCTTGGCGGTGATTTGGTTGGAGTGGTGATCACCGTGCCGGCCTACTTCGACGATGCCCAGCGCCAGGCCACCAAGGATGCCGCCCGTCTGGCCGGTTTGCATGTTTACCGTCTGCTCAACGAGCCGACTGCGGCCGCAGTCGCTTATGGTCTGGACCGGGAGGCCGACGGCGTTCATGCAATCTATGACCTCGGTGGCGGTACCTTCGACGTCTCGATACTACGTCTCAACAAGGGTGTGTTCGAGGTCATGGCGACCGGTGGCGATTCTGCCCTTGGCGGCGACGATTTCGATGCCGCCGTCGCAGGTTGGCTGCTTGGCCAGGCAGGCCTGTCTGCGGACGCGGACCGGGGCACCCTGCGGTACGTGCTTGACCAGGCACGCGCGGCCAAGGAGGCGCTGTCGGTCCAGGAATCGGTGGGTATCCAGTTCGAGCTGCCGCAGGGCGGCAGCTGGCAGGGCGAGTTGTCGGGAGAACAGTTCTCAGAGCTGGTCGATCCGTTGATTCGCAAGACCATCAATACCTGTCGCCGGGTGGTCCGTGATGCCGGTATCGGCGTCGACGAGATCGAGGATGTCGTGATGGTGGGGGGTTCGACCCGCAGCCTCCGGGTGCGTGCGATGGTGGGCGAGTTTTTTGGCCGCGAACCCCTGGTGGATATCGATCCTGACCGCGTGGTCGCAATAGGTGCGGCGATTCAGGCGGATGTTCTGGCCGGAAACAAGCCGGATGAGGACATGCTTCTGCTGGACGTCAACCCGCTGTCGCTTGGTATCGAGACCATGGGCGGACTCACCGAAAAGATAATCCCGCGCAATACCACCCTGCCGGTGGCGCGTGCCCAGGAGTTCACCACCTTCAAAGACGGCCAGACCGCGATGGCTGTCCAGGTGGTGCAGGGTGAGCGTGAGCTGGTTTCAGATTGCCGCTCGTTGGCGCGCTTCGAACTGCGGGACATACCGCCGATGGTCGCCGGTGCAGCGCGTATTAGGGTGACCTTTTCGGTCGATGCCGACGGGCTGTTACAGGTCGAGGCCAGGGAGCAGACCTCGGGCGTTTCTGCAAGCGTCGAGGTCAAGCCCTCGTATGGGCTGAGCGACGACGAGATTGCCGGGATGCTGCAGGCCTCGATCGAGCATGCGCGGGACGATATGGACGCTCGCCGGCTGGTAGAGGAGCGGGTCGAGGCGCAGCGCGTTATCGAGGCCCTGCACGCGGCATTGGCCGGCGACGGTGATGAGCTGTTGTCGGCGTACGAGCGTGCGGGTGTGGAGCAGGCCTTGCAGGGCCTGACAAGGCTGGCGGCCGAATCGCAGGACCCACGCGAGGTGGAAGCCGCTATCGTGCAGTTGGAGAAAGACTGCGGGTTTTATGTTGAACGGCGAATGAACAGCGGTATCCGCAAGGCCATGGCCGGTCACCGGGTCGACGAGTTCGTGCAGGAGGACGGCCGCGAGGTCGATTGAAGTCTTCATCATGCCCCAGATCATTATTCTTCCGAACGAAGACGTTTGTCCCGATGGTGCCGCATTTGAGGCTGAAACCGGGCAGACGATCTGTGATGCCGCGCTCGCCAACGATATCGAGATCGAACACGCTTGCGAAAAATCCTGCGCCTGTACCACCTGTCATGTGATCGTGCGAGAGGGCTTTCATTCGCTGAACGAATCCACCGAGGAAGAGGACGATCTTCTCGACAAGGCCTGGGGACTCGAGCCCGAGTCCCGCCTCAGCTGCCAGGCGCTGATCGGTGATGCAGACCTGGTTGTGGAAATCCCCAAGTACACGATCAACCATGCCAAGGAAAACCACTGAGTGACCCAGCGAACCTGGTGCGGAGGGAATTGAAATGAGCCTGAAGTGGATTGATGTGCTCGACATTGCGATCGAATTGGATGAGGCGCACCCGGGTGTGGATCCAACCAGGGTGAATTTCGTCGATCTGATGAACTGGGTTCTGGCCTTGCCGGAATTCGATGACGCCGAAGAGCATTGTGGTGAAAAGATCCTCGAGGCCATCCAGGCGGCATGGATCGAGGAGAGAGACTAACTTCGGAGTTGCCTTTTGGGGGCGCGGAGTTCGCGGAGGAGCGCAGAGTCCGCCGAGGGCTGTAAATTCCGCTGGTGCAACTCCTTGCTGAGCTGAGCGCACCTTCCGGGCCGCCGATTTGTGGGATGGTTTCAGTCAAGAAGACTCTGTGTCCTCTGCGCTCCTCCGCGAACTCTGCGTCCGGTGGTCTTCTTGTTAGAATGCGCCATTGCCATGCCGATTCGTATCGAAGCTACAGAACAGGCCGTATTCCAGGAGAAAGCATGTCCCTGATCAAACCTTTTCGCGGTCTGCGCCCCGTGCCCGGTCGTTCCGATGATGTCGTGGCGCCGCCCTATGACGTGGTCGATCGCGCTGAGGCCAAGGCCCTGGCCAGGAATCGTCCATGGAGCTTTCTGCACATCTCCCGACCCGAGATCGATCTGCCCGATACGACCGACCACTACGACCCGGCGGTCTACGCAAAGGGCAGGGAGAACCTTGACCGTATGGTTGCCGAAGGTGTCTTGGTGCGTGAAGACAGGCCCTGCTACTACGCCTATCGGCTGACCATGGGTGAGCACATCCAGACCGGGATTGTTGCAACGGCATCCGTCGAGGCCTACGACCGGAATCGGATAAAGAAGCACGAGTTTACGCGTCCGGTGAAGGAAGACGACCGTGTGCGGCAGATCGACACGCTCAATGCGCAGACCGGGCCGGTGTTTCTGGTTTATGCCGCTGAACCTGTGGTGGACGGCATCCTGCGCGAGGTCTCTTCAGTGCCGGCCGACGTCGATGTGACCGCCGAGCGTGACGGTGTCCGTCATGAGATCTGGAAGATAGACCGCGTAGAGACCGTCGAGGCGCTGACTGCGGCCTTCGATGCGATGCCGGCGATCTATGTGGCCGACGGGCATCATCGCTCGGCCGCTGGGTCGCGGGTGGGAAATGCGCGGCGTGAAGCGAACCCGGCGCACGCCGGCGAAGAGAGCTACAACTATTTCCTGACCGTGATCTTTCCGCATGACCAGATGCAGATCCTGGATTACAACCGGGTGGTGCTTGATCTGAACGGACTGAGCAAAGACGGGTTTCTTGCCGCGGTCGGCGCGGCTTTCGACCTGGAATTGAGTGATCGGCCGGTCAAGCCTGCGAGCTCGGGTGAGTTCGGCATGTATCTGGACGGGCAATGGTACCGCCTGCGTATCCACGAGGAACGGATCCCCGAAGAAGACCCAGTGGCGCGCCTGGATGTCAGTTTGTTGCAGAACAATCTGATCGAACCTGTTTTGGGTATCGAGGATCCTCGTCGCGATGACAGGATCGATTTCGTGGGTGGCATTCGTGGCCTGGAAGGGCTCGAAAAGCGGGTAGACAGTGGTGACTGGGAGGTTGCCTTTGCGTTGTTTCCCACCACCATGCAGGCCTTGATGGATGTCGCCGACGCCGGTGAGGTGATGCCGCCCAAGTCGACTTGGTTCGAACCCAAACTGGCTGACGGCCTGATCAGTCACGTGCTCGATTGATTGCCGCCACATGAAAAAGCCCTAGCCGGGGTCCGGTAACAAAGCGCATGGTTTCCCTTGTAACGAATTTGCCTAAAGAAGGTACCGTCAGCGAACAGCAGGTTGAAAACTGGCTGAGCGGGCTTCCGCAGCGCAGGCCTGCGGGAGACGTTGCCCTGTTGCGCGAGGCCGTCAATATTGCGCGGGCGGTAGATAAAAACGATAAGGCGGCCGACGGGTTCAACCTCTTCTTGTCACTGTTACATACGGTCGATACCCTGGATGGCCTGAAGCTCGATATCGAGCCCCTGCTGGCCGCGATGTTGTCCGAATTACCGGCGCACGAAAACTACGATGCGCTGGAGATAAGAAAGAAGTTCGGTGGCGCCGTTGCGGCGATGGTGGAACAGGTATCGCGGATCCGCGAGCTGTCCGCGAGTGGCTCCGAGAATGTCGATGAGAGCGGGGTCGAAAACCTGCGCCGGATGCTTCTCGGTATCGCCAACGACGTGCGCGCCATCCTGGTCGTTCTCGCGAAGCGCCTGGAGTTGATGCGTCGCCTAAAGGCGCTGCCTCCCGAAATTCAGCGCCGGGTCGCCCGCGAGACCCAATTGGTACATGCACCCCTCGCGAACCGTCTGGGTGTATGGCAGTTGAAGTGGGAACTCGAAGACCTTTGCTTGCGCTGTCTCGAGCCCGAACAGTACACCATTCTCGCCCGACAACTGGACGGCAAGCGTCGGGAACGCGAGGCCTTTGTTGCTGACGTTATCAAACGCCTCGAGGCTGAGTGCGCCGATGTCGGCATTCCGGTGGATCTGTCCGGGCGGCCAAAGCACATCTATAGCATCTGGAAGAAGATGAAGCGCAAGCGCGTGGATTTCGAACAGGTATTCGATGTGCGCGCGGTCAGGGCCCTCGTGGATACGGTATCGCAGTGTTACGAGGTCCTGGGTATCGCACACAGCCTGTGGCGGCCGGTGCCGGGTGAATTCGACGACTACATCGCGCATCCCAAACCGAACGGCTACCGTTCACTGCATACTGCGGTGGTTGGAGACGACGGCAAGCCGCTCGAGATCCAGGTGCGTACGCGGGAGATGCACGAGCATGCCGAACGCGGTGTGGCCGCCCACTGGCGATACAAGGAGAGTTCCCGCGAGGATGAGGAACTCGAACGCCGGATCGGTTGGATGCGTCGTTGGCTCGAGCAGCAGGACGAGGATTCGCAGCCGGATTCGATGGAGGAAGACAGCGAGTTCGAGGCACGACGGATCTACGTTTTGTCGCCGCAGGGCAAGGTGGTGGAACTGCCGAACGGGGCCACAGCGCTGGATTTCGCCTATGCGATTCATACCTCGGTGGGACATCGCTGTCGTGGTGCCAAAGTGGATGGTCACATTGCGCCGCTGGCGCAGCCGCTCAAGAGCGGGCAGAAAGTCGAGATTCTCACGGTGAAGGAGGGCGGGCCGAGCCGCGATTGGCTCAGCCCGCATTCCGGCTATCTTACCACCAACCGCGCCCGCAATCGGGTCAGACAGTGGTTCAAGCAACAGGACTACGATCAGCATCTGGCGATCGGTCGTGCCAACCTCGAACGCGAGGTGGCGCGCCTGAGTGTGCCCAAGCCTGATCTGGACAAGCTGGCGGCGCGTTTTAACCTCAAAACGAGTGATGACCTGCTGGCCGCGATCGGTCGCGGCGAGATGTCCGCGATTCAGATCGCCAACACGCAGCTGGAACGCGGCCAACGTGATGCCGCGGAACGCGCCGATAAAGAGATCCCGGCAAAGATCAGCCGGCGGACGCCCACCCGGGCGGCCGGGGGCGCCGGGCAGGTCGTGGTCGACGGGGTGGGCGATCTCATGACCCAGATGGCCAAATGCTGCAAACCGGTGCCCTATGATGCGATCATCGGTTACATCACCCGGGGCAGGGGGGTGACGGTTCATCGCCAGGACTGCTCGGTAATACGTAAGATGGACGCCGCCAACCGCGCCCGTCTCGTGGATGTGGCCTGGGCAGACGCCCAGCCGGATTCACGTTTCCTGGTCGATATCCACGTCCTTGCGGGTGATCGCAAGGGATTGCTGAGAGATATATCCTCGGTGTTCGCCAATGCCGAAATCGACGTGCTCGGGGTAAACACCCAGTCGGATCTGCGTAATGATCGTGCCAGCATGCGCTTTACGGTCGAGGTGGCTGACATGACCCAACTCAGCTGGGTAATCGACCGCCTGGCGCAGATACCGGACGTGATCGACGTGCGGCGGCAACTTTCCTGATTGCCGCGCTTGGCATTTCCACCCGTCTGAGGCTAAACTAAGCCACGGTTTTAAAAGAGAAAATCTGTTACTCTTGGAGCTGTTTCGAGTCGGTGCGTCGCTACCACAGAATGCGAACAACCGGCACAGGCTCAACACACCCGGTTTGCTATTTTTTTACGGTGTCACGCGGACGCCCGATTTTGTTTATTTGTTGTTTGATCTTATTGGAGTTTTCAATGGCCGTAGAACGTACGATTTCCATCATCAAGCCTGATGCTGTGGCAAAAAATGTCATCGGTGACATATATAACCGCTTTGAGAAGGCGGGGCTGCGCATTGTGGCTGCACGCATGCTGCGTCTGTCGCGCGAGCAGGCTGGTGAATTCTACGCCGTGCACAAAGAGCGTCCATTCTACGGCGAACTGGTCGATTTCATGACCTCCGGCCCGGTCATGGTACAGATCCTCGAGGGAGAGGATGCGATCGCCAAGAATCGTGAGCTCATGGGTGCGACCAATCCGCAGGAGGCGGCCCCGGGCACGATCCGTGCGGACCATGCCAAAACGGTCGACGAGAATGCAGTGCACGGTTCGGACGGCCCGGATACGGCCGCAGTTGAAATGGCTTTCTTCTTCCCCGAAGGCGTGTGCGAGCGCACTCGCTGAGCGGACAGGGATGTCTTACGCACCCAAAATAAACCTGCTGGGCCTGACCAGGTCGGAGATGGAAGTGTATTTCGCGGATCTTGGCGCCAAGGCCTTCCATGGTCGCAATGTGCTCAAGTGGATACACAAGCACGGGGTGCTGGATTTCGATGCCATGACCGATGTGCCGCAGAAGCTGCGTGCTCTGCTCGCGGAAAAGGCCGAGATCCGCCTGCCCAGGATTGCCCTGGCGCAGCCTGCAGATGACGGTACGATCAAATGGGTGCTCGAGCTCGCGGATGGGCAGCATATCGAAACGGTGTCTATACCGGAGGAGAAACGCAGTACCATCTGCGTGTCTTCACAGGTAGGTTGTGCGCTCGACTGTTCATTCTGTTCGACTGCGCAACAGGGCTTCAACCGCAACCTGACGTCGGCCGAAATCATCGGCCAGGTGTGGCTTGCGACCCGCGAACTGGGACGGCCACCGACCAACGTGGTGCTGATGGGCATGGGCGAGCCGCTGGCGAATTTCGACAATGTGGTCCGGGCAATGGAACTCATGCAGGAAGATCTGGCTTACATGATCTCCAAGGTGCGAGTGACCATCAGCACCTCGGGAATTGTGCCGGCCCTGGAGCGTCTGGGCGAAGTCAGCGACGTGAGTCTCGCGGTCTCGCTGCATGCACCCGACAACGTCTTGCGCGACCAATTGGTCCCGATCAACCGCAAATACCCGCTGGAGCAGCTGATTCCCGCATGCAAGGCCTATGTGTCGAAGGACAAGCGCCGCAAGATCACCTGGGAATATGTCATGCTTGACGGAGTGAATGATTCGATTGCACATGCCAAGGCACTGATACGGCTACTCGAGGGTGTGCCGTCCAAGGTCAACCTGATCCCCTTCAATCCATTTCCCGGCACGGCCTACAGGACCTCGCCGGCGGATCGGGTGGAGGCGTTCCGGCAGCGGCTCAAACGTGCGGGGATCATGGCCATGACCCGCAAGACGCGCGGTGATGACATCGACGCGGCCTGTGGCCAGCTGGTCGGCAAAGTGAATGATCGCAGTCGTCGACAACTCAAGCGGATTCCGGTAGTGCAGGAGTGCCGCCAATGAGCAGGTCGTTCATTCGGATCCTGCTGATGTTGGCGATCGGGCTGGCTTTTGCCGGCTGCAAGCAGCAGACACTGAGGGATGATGCCGGTGACGCCGATCCGACCGGCAATATCGGTTCTCCACTGGTGAGGGCGAGTCCGGCAGATGTTTACATCGACCTCTCCGCAGCCTATCTGCGGGAAGGACGACTGACCGAGGCATTCATGAATGCCAAAAAGGCGGTTATTGTCGATCCAAAATCAAGCAATGCGCATTATGTCCTTGCGCTGGTTTACCAGAGTCTGGGCGAGTTGGACGCGGCTGGCGCGTCTTTTCGCAAGGCGATATCTCTGGATTCCCGTAACCCGGCGGCACTGAATGCCTATGGATCCTTCTTGTGCGAAGGTGGAAAATATGACGAAGCGGATGGCTATTTTCAGCGTGCATTGAAGAATCCGCTGTATGGCACCCCGTGGCTAGCCTGGCACAATGCCGGAAGGTGCGCAGAGTCAGCGGGGGACCTGGAGCGTGCAGAGCGCGACTACCGTGAGGCCTTGCAGGCCAACCCACGGTTTGCGCCCAGCCTGCTCAGTATGGCGGAGGTCAGGTATGGGACGGGCTACTACCTGTCGTCGCGTGCCTATCTTCAGCGTTATGCTGAAGTGGCACCGCATAATGCGCAGAGCCTTTGGCTGGGCTTCCAGACCGAGAACCAATTGGGTGACAAAGATCAGATGGCCAGCTACGGCCTTAAGCTCAGGAACAAGTTTCCTGATTCTGAGCAAGCCAAATTCCTTGAAACGATCGAGTGAGCTATGAGCGCCGTGATGTCGGATCAATCAAAAACTAACGTGGCAGAGTTTTTTTCACCAGGTCCTGGCGAGCGTTTGCGTGCCGCGCGTTTGTCGATGGGGTATGACCTGGCAAAGATCGCCAGCGAGCTTCATCTGACCGCCAACGTGGTCGAGACGCTCGAGGCGGATCGTTTCCAAGATGTGGGTGCCCGGGTATTTGTGCGTGGCTACCTCAGAAACTATGCCAGGGTTGTCGGCATGCCGGTCGAATCCGTGCTGCGGCAGTTCGACGAGAACTGGCCTGATGATGGGGCTTCGCACTCCATGGTCAGAGAGTCACCGACCCTGCCGGCCGACGGCGGTCCGAGCAGGGGCTGGGCGGGTGCAATAACCTGGCTGATGATTCTTGGACTGGTTGTACTGTTCCTGATGTGGTGGCGGGGTTATCTCGATGAGATCGTGCCGGAACGGATACGGTCGACCAGTGTGGTCGATGGCATCAACTCATCGATGCCGTCGGATGAGGAAGCGTTTTCCACATTGCAGCTGGACGATTCGCAAATATCCGCAGATGGTGGTTTGCTTCTTCCTGCCCCTTTACCCGAAGAACCGTCCGACAATGAGCCGCCGGCTGCGGATGACGCCGCGTCCGGGGGTACCTCGGAACAACCGGGTCCTTCATCCGGCGTGGCTGAACCGCGCGCCTCCGATGTTCCAGCGGCCGCAGGCCCTTCGGCTGCAGCAGGATCCGATGCTCCTACTGAGTCCGCGGAGAGCGCCTCGGTTGCGGCGGATGGCGCAGCTGCCGGAGGTCTGGCAGGCGCGCCGGTCGTGGATGGCACTCAGCAGATTGTATTGACCTTTAAAGCACCCTGCTGGGTGGACGTGAGAGACAGCGAACGCAAGTTCAAATTGTTCGGTGAGTTCCCCAAGGGTTCACGCAAGGTCTTGGGAGGTCAGCCGCCTTACAAGCTGGTGATTGGCAATGCGGAGGCGGTGTCGATCACCGTGAATGGAAAACCATTCGATCTGGCCCCATATGCCAAGGGGAATGTGGCTCGTTTCACCCTCGCCCCCTGAAGGCGGGGGTGCGCGTCCGTAATTCGGGTTACCCCGCACAGCGGGGCTTCGGTTTTATACAAGACGTTTCCAATGGCAAAAAGCATCCAGGCAATCCGCGGTATGCGCGACGTGCTACCGCAGCAGAGTTCCTTGTGGCAGTTTCTCGAAAGTCGTGTCGCGGCGGTGCTCGCAGCATACGGCTATCGGGAGATCCGCATGCCGATCCTGGAGATGACAGAGCTTTTCAAGCGCTCGATCGGCGAAGTGACGGATATCGTCGAGAAGGAGATGTACACCTTCGAAGATCGTAACGGTGACAGCCTCACTTTGCGCCCGGAAGGGACTGCGGGTTGCGTGCGCGCGGCGATGGAGCATGGCCTGCTGCACAATCAGACGCAGAGACTCTGGTACCAGGGACCCATGTTCCGACACGAACGACCGCAGAAAGGCCGGTATCGGCAATTCCACCAGATCGGTGTCGAGACCTTCGGTATGGACGGACCCGATATCGATGCTGAAGTGATTTTGATAACTGCGCGCATATGGGCAGCTTTGGAGATTCCGGGGCTGGAGCTTCAGATCAATACGCTCGGCAGCCCCGATGAGAGGGCTGCGTATCGTACAGAGCTGGTAGCCTATTTCGAATCGCATGGTGAAATGCTGGACGAAGACAGCAGGCGTCGCCTGATCACCAATCCGCTGCGGATACTCGACAGCAAGAACGAGGATATGCGCGAGATGCTGGATGCGGCGCCGGCCCTGATGAATTACCTGGGAGAGGAGTCGAAGTCTCACTTCGAACTGGTATGCGACACGTTGCAGAAAGCCGGCGTGCATTATGTGGTCAACCCGCGTCTGGTGCGCGGACTCGATTACTATTCGCGTACGGTATTCGAATGGGTCACCGATCGCCTTGGTGCACAGGGTACCGTGTGTGCGGGCGGCCGCTATGACGGGCTGGTCGAACAGCTGGGAGGCAAGCCGGTTCCTGCGGTCGGATTCGCGATGGGTCTGGAGCGCCTGGTGGCGATATTGGAGGAGACGAACCCGGCAGCTGCGGAATCGGCAGTCGACGTCTTCCTGGTATTGCAGGGTGATTCGGCAATGCGCGAAGGCCTGGTTCTTGCGGAGCAGATCAGGGATGCACTCCCTGGGATTACACTGGTCAGCAACTGTGGTGGTGGCAGTATGAAAGCACAGTTCAAACGTGCTGATCGCAGCGGGGCAAAGTATGCCCTGGTGCTGGGGGATGCGGAACTCGCGGATGGAGCCGTTGTGTTGAAACCATTGCGCTCGGATGAACAACAGATTTCAGTAAAACGCGACGAGCTGTTGGTCGCACTGAACAGTCGACTTGCTGGCTGAACAGGCTCAATTTTTTCGGAGAAGTCAGAGATGAGTACTTACCAGACTGAAGAGGAACAGGTCGAAGCCATCAAGAAGTGGTGGAAGGAAAACGGCAAGTCGGTCCTCGGCGGTATCGTGCTTGGATTTGCGATTATCGGTGGCTGGCAGGGCTGGCAGGGCTATCAACGGAATCAGGGCGAATCCGCGTCGGCTTATTTTGACTCAATGCGCCAGGCCGTACGTACCGGTCAGGTGGACAAGGCCATCGATGACGGTAAACGCCTCATTGGTGATTTTGGCGGGACCGCCTACGGGAGTTTTGCCGCCCTGGAGCTGGCAAGACTTGCCTACCAGCGTGGTGAAAAGACGGTGGCGCGTGATCATCTGAAGTGGGTCAGTGATTCGGGTGCAGACGCGTCGGTCCGTGAACTGGGGCGTTTGCGCCTGGGTCATCTGTTGCTGGACATGAAGGAGCTGGATACGTTGCAGGCCCTGATCGCCGAGCCGGCTTCGTCTGCCTTTGCCGGCGAGTATGCAGCCCTGCGCGGTGACTACGAACGTGCGAGGGGCAATGATGAGGCTGCTCGGGAAGCCTACCAGGAGGCGCTGATAAAGGGTGTGGAGGACGAAAACCTGATGCGCATGAAGCTGGTGGATGTCGGCGCCGGGGCCGCTGCTTCCTGAGGAACCTATGATGCGACTTTTACTCTCGATTCTTTCGCTGGTGGTGCTGGCCGGCTGCGGTACATTTGCAGATCCCACCGAGTGGTTTGCGAGTCCGGATGTCGTCGAGCCGTCACCATTGCTCGATCTGAAGAACGAGGTGCAACCGCAGAAGCTCTGGTCCCGTGATGTGGGCTCGGGTACCGACGATCAGCGGCTGAATCTCGAACCTCATGTTGTTGGGGATACTGTTTATGTCGCTGACGGCGAAGGTCAGGTTCAGGCACTGGCGGCAGAGAACGGCAGCCGGCGCTGGAGCGTGGATCTCGATGTTCCGGTCTCCGGTGGTCCCGGGGTGGGAGAAGGTCTGGTAATCGTCGGTACCAGCGATGCCGAGGTGATTGCTCTTGACCCGGCGGCCGGTGAGGAGCGGTGGCGCGTGAGGGTGTCCAGCGAGGTGCTGTCGGCACCGGCGGCAGGCAACGGTGTCGTCGTGGTGCACACGGTCGACGGCAAGCTGTTCGGGCTGGAATCGACCAATGGGAACGAGCGTTGGCTTTACGAACGCGAAGTCCCTGTGCTGACGCTGCGTGGCAGTGGCTCGCCGGTTCTTTCCGGTGGGGGGGCCTTTGTCGGGATGGCGGGCGGCAAGCTGATCGCCCTGCGGGTCGACAACGGAAATCTATTGTGGGATGTGAACGTAACGGTTCCCAGCGGGCGTTCCGAACTCGAGCGCATGGCAGACATCGACGGCGACCCCATCGTTATGGGCGGTGGGGTGTTCGTCGCCACTTACCAGGGCGAAGTTGCGGCAATCGAACAACGCAGTGGTCGTATTGCCTGGCAGCGCAAGATGTCCTCCTACAATCGTATGGGCGCTGATCGCGAGGGGCTCTATATCAGCGATACCGATGGCGTGGTCTGGGGGCTGGATTTGCGCTCGGGATCGGCACGCTGGAGTCAGGATTCACTCAAGAACCGTAAATTGTCGAACGTGGCAGTGCTTCAGGACCTGGTGGTGGTGGGCGATTTCGAAGGCTACCTGCATTGGCTGGATCGGGATGACGGGCGCCTGGTTGCACGCACCCGCGTGGGGAGTGATCCGATTACGACCGGTCTCCAGGTCGTCGACGGCGTCCTTTATGTGCTGGGCGACGGTGGTGAACTGGCCGCCATAAAGTTGCCGGCGCAGCGCTAGGACCTCTCATGCTCCCGGTGATCGCCCTGGTTGGACGTCCCAATGTGGGGAAATCCACCTTGTTCAACCGGCTTACCCGGTCTCGTGATGCCCTGGTTGCTGACCAGCCCGGGCTGACGCGTGATCGCAAGTACGGTGTCGGGCGTTTGGGCTCGCAGCCCTACGTGGTGGTCGATACCGGCGGGATCAGCGGTGACCGGCAGGGTGTCGAAATGCTGATGGAACAGCAGGTGCAGCTGGCGATCGGCGAGGCGGACCGGGTGTTGTTCATCCTTGACGGCCGCGAGGGGCTTACCGGCGGCGACCAGATCATTGCAGAGGGACTGCGTCGTACCGGTAAACCGATCACCATCGTGGTGAACAAGACCGAGAGCCTCGATTACGACAGTATCAGTGGCGATTTCTTCTCCCTGGGTCTGGGTGAGCCGGTCCCGATTGCCGCCGCGCATGGCCGTGGGGTACATGGCCTGATCAATGGGATTCTGGAAACGCTGCCGGCGCCCGATGAACCGGAAGGTCCCGGTCACGAGCAAGGTATACAGATCGCTGTGGTAGGTCGGCCCAATGTGGGTAAGTCGACCCTGGTGAACCGGCTTCTCGGTGAAGACCGGGTGCTGACATTCGATCAGCCCGGCACGACCCGAGACAGTATCTATATCCCTTTCGAGAGCAATGGAAAGCGATACACGCTGATCGATACCGCGGGCGTGCGCCGTCGCGCGCGCATCAGCGAGGTGATAGAGAAGTTCAGCGTGATCAAGACGCTGCAGTCGATGGAGCAGGCCAACGTCGTGCTGCTGGTACTCGACGCACAACAGGGTATCTTGGACCAGGATGCCGGGTTGGCCGGGCATGTGGTCGACAGTGGTCGGGCACTGGTCGTCGTGATCAACAAATGGGATGGCTTAAGCGGTGACGAAAGGTATCACGTCAAGAGCGAGATGCAGCGCCGGCTGCCTTTCCTCGATTTTGCCGACTGGCGTTTTGTGTCTGCCCTGCATGGCAGCGGGGTCGGGCATCTGCTGGCTGCGGTGGATGCGGCTTATTCTGCGGCCACCTGCGATCTGAAGACCCCGGAACTGACCAGGATCCTGGAGGATGCGGTTGCCGAACATCAGCCGCCGCTGG